>ENA-OREN01000510-OREN01000510.1-marine-metagenome-genome-assembly--contig:-NODE-510-length-56145-cov-3.824766_pt1 | contig 56145 bp, 51 predicted proteins | sample MGYA00248624_ERZ508555 | MGnify/ENA primary metagenome ERZ508555 (study PRJEB26222, sample SAMN06267773) | marine metagenome | isolation source: Saanich Inlet, British Columbia, Canada | place... | reverse complement strand
GTGATGTACCACCAACCCATAAGTATGCAAATGTCATCGAAACTGCAGCAGTAGATGGACTCATCGATAGTGGAGGAAACTTCCGTCCAAACGATGCAATCAACCGTGCAGAGGTAGCAAAAATTATTGTAAATGCTATAGATCTCTACATTGAAGATACACTCGAGACTCAAGGAGGTAGCCTCTAGGAGACCATCTCTGTCGCAATAGTAGTAATGTCACCTGCACCAAGGACCAGGAGGACATCGTCCTGTTGCAGGATATCACGCTCTAGAAGTGTGCGAGCTTCCATAGGGGGTCCGCCGTACTGTGCAGTAGTATGAATATCTGCTGTGAACTGAGCAATATCCACGAGTTCTTTTTCAATATCTGGTCGTGCATCATAAATATCTGTCGTAACTACCAAATCTGCAGCATCAAAAGCGATAAGGAATTCTTGATAAAACTGAATGGTTCTATCATGAGTATGCGGCTGAAATAAACACACAATTCTTCTTCCGGGATACGCCTCTCTTGCAGCAGCAATTGTTGCTGCAATTTCTACTGGATGATGTGCATAATCGTCAATGACAGTGACACCACTACTTGTATCCCCTTTTACTTCCATGCGTCTCCATGTGCCAGTAAAACCCTTAAGGGACTTACTTGCAGAGAACCCCATATGGTCTGACAGTGCAGATACCAACAGTGCATTTTCTTGCATATGAACACCGGGCACAGAAAGTTCTACTTTTGGACAGACGTCTGCATCAAGCACTGGTTTACAAGACTGCTTTGCGATCCTTTGACAGTCAGCATCCTGCATATGTGTAATAACAACGCCATCTTCAGGAAGTCGCGCAAGAAATTCGCTGTATGCATTTTGATAATCTTCGAGGTTTTTAAATGAATCAAAGTGATCTCCATCAACATTAGTCATCAGAACAATGCGCGGATGCAAGTTCAAAAAAGACCCTCTGTATTCGCATGCCTCTAGCAAAAAGATATCGGACTCTCCCTTGCGCCAGTTGCGACCATCTAATTGTGGAATTTTTGTCCCAACAACAACAGTCGGATCCATACCAGCATCGATAAGTGCTAACGTCGCCATCGCAGTCGTCGAAGACTTTCCGTGTGTACCACAGACAGCAATAACTGTGTGGTCTTTTGATAACTCTCCAAGTGCTTCGAAGTAACTCTTTTGCACAATGCCAAGCTCTGTAGCCTTCTTTCGTTCTGGAGCGTGCTCTGGGATAGCTTCTGAATACACAAAAAGATCTGTATCCAAAGGAACATTACTACCGTCTTGAGAAGAGAATACCGTAATACCCTGCCCTTCAAGGTCGACCGTTAGTGGTGTCAACGACTGATCGCTTCCAAGGACCTCATGCCCAGCAGCATGTTGCAGTGCAGCATACGCAGACAATCCAATACCTCCGATGCCCGAACAGTAGATCTTCATAGGTCTCTACTGTACCCTATTCCTACCGATGGCCTATCAAAATCTCGAACCCGTTTCCAAGCAGTTGACTATAGTCATAGGCTTAACAGTGGTCGGATTCATGGCATTTGGATTCGCGCTATCATTCTATCGAAATCTACTCTTCGAACAGACATTAGGCGAGATTGGCATGCAAAATAACGTTCTCAGAGAGCGGATAGCAGAGGGACACCGGAGCCTTGAGTACTTCCAAAGCTCTCAATACAAAGATAAATACTCGAAAGAAAACCTAAATCTGGTCCGTCCAGGGGAAAAAATCCTAGTTATTACCCATACTGCCAAAGACCCATTTATCCTCTCTGAGGATAATGTTGCAGAGCTAGAACAGCAAGAAGCTAAGTATTTTGAGCTTATGCGACAGATGCCAGTTCTGGAGCACTGGAAGCTTTATTTGTTCCATAAAGACAAGATTGAGGAGCTAAAAATGAACCTTTAGAATCAATTTTCTTGCATATTTCGCCTATTATATGCAAAATACGTCGGCTACGCGGGGTGGAGCAGCCTGGTAGCTCGCGAGGCTCATAACCTCGAGGTCGCTGGTTCGAATCCAGCCCCCGCAACCAAATTTACTTGTAAGAAGCAAATCAATGAAATTTCTTGCAAACCCCTTAATTCCCTGTAAAATCTCGATAATATGGCACATAAAAAGGCCGGTGGCTCCACCAGTAACGGCAGAGATAGTAACGCAAAGCGCCGAGGCGTAAAGCGATTCGGTGGGCAGTCTGTCAATGCAGGCGAAATTGTCGTTCGTCAGAAGGGATTCCAGTTCCGTCCTGGTTTAAACACTCATATCGGTAAAGATTGGACTATCCATGCAGACGTTCCTGGAAAAGTAGCTTTCACTCAAAAGAGGCTTCTTAAGTTCAACGGAAAGCGTGAGAAGTGCACCTTCGTGCATATCGAGCCAGTCGCTGCATAATCACATCGTTTTTACTCGATATTCTAGAATAGAAGAGTAGGCTTTTTTTACTTTGAGGAGGTAGCTCAATTGGGAGAGCACTCTGGTTATAAAAGATCTTTTACGTGGATTGCCTTGCCAGCAATAAATACACAAGAGGATCTCCAGAGAGGTTGTAGGTTCGAGTCCTATCCTCTTCACTCCCCTTCACCGTTGGCCCAGTGAGGGGAAACGCCTGAGAGCAAATGACGCGTAGTCATTAGCTCTCAGGTTATTTTAACGGTATAGTTTAGCTAATGTCTGAAGAAGGAGGACTCGATATCGGCATGCCTGAAGAAGGTGTTGGAGGTGCCCCCGAAGCACTCTCCGAAGACGCTAAAGCGCGGTTCGCCGCTGCCGGTGCTGCTATGACGCAAATCCGTAAAGAAGAAAAGAAAAGCAAAAAGAAAGATGATCAGGTAGCGAAAGTTATCATGCAGTTTTTACAAGACGAGAAAAATGCACACCTCTTTACGCTCATTGCACGCCTTGTAGCCAGAGACTGTCCGAGCATTTTTATCCTGGCCATTATTTCACTAATAGACGAAGAAAGCCTACAAGTTACTGGTGACTACTTAAAAGAAACATCGGAAAAAGATGCACACGATACAGTCGATGAAAACGTTGCACTGACAAAATCTGATGATATGGACCCAGAAACTAATAGGGCACTTATAGACTGGATTACACGAATGCAAATGGTGTTGGCCCAAAGTCCAGAGCAGATACTGCTTAAACTGATGATCGATGAAAAAAATATTGATGGAACAGTGCTTCAGCTCACGACATTTGTTCTTCAGAGGTTCTTTGAGGATAGAAAGAGATCAACCGAATTTGAGAAGCTTCAACCTCTAACTGCGAGCATTCTGCAGACAGTTTTTGAACCATTTATCGGTTCTGTGAAGAAAATACTTATCGAAAGGGCAAATCCTGAAAGTGCAACAGATAGCGAAGAAGATTAACTGTTGTAATATTTTACAACAACAAAATCGGTGATGAAAACCTTTTTGAGATGGTTAAAAATGAATCTCGCGAAAGTTTTATCGCACTAATACGTGAGTCACTTACAGAGTTAGATTTCTCGTCAGCAAATGCGGAAAGAGTTGCTGAGGAATTTGGTAAAAAAATTGAAATACTAGACTTGGAATCACAAAGTGAGATCTCTATGGGTAGACACATGGATACTATTGCGCGAAGCATACAACGAACGCTTCAAGGGTTTATCAATCGTTAGTCTCTTTTGAGCACACTCAAGAATGCCTCTTGCGTAAGCGTTACTTTTCCCATTTGCTTTAGACGCTTCTTTCCTTTCTTCTGCTTCTTTAGATGTTTTTGCTTACGAGTGATGTCTCCTCCGTAGAGGCCTGACGTTACATCTTTACGGAATGCAGAAAGAGTTTCACGGGCAACGACTTTTCCGCCAATGGCTGCCTGAATAGAAATCTGATACTGCGCTTTTGGAATCACTTCTTTAAGCTTCTTACACACAACCCCACCAACACTATGTGCTTCACTGCGATGGACAATGCTACTCAGTGAATCTGCCGGTTCTCCCAAGAGAAGAATCTGGAGTTTTACCAAGTCCCCTGATCGATACCCGATAGGGTCATAACTCATAGAGGCATATCCTGCAGTCGTAGACTTTAGCTTATCAAAAAAGTCGAGGACAATTCCTTGCAATGGCACTTCAAAATCGAGCAATGCTCTATCTTCATCCAAGTACTCAAGTGATTGATAGACTCCGCGCCGATCCGTCACCAGTTGCATTGCAGGCCCAACATCTTCTTTACGGCAAACAATTTCTAGCTTTACCCATGGCTCGCGGATCTCTGCGATATAGGTAGGATCTGGAAAGTCTGCAGGGTTAGAGATAACTGCCGTTCCTGGTTCATCTGGCTTTAGTAGGCTCGAACGAACAATTTCTGCTGGTTGTTTCGACTGCAGTACAATTTCGTACCGAACGCTTGGCGCTGTGATAATCAAATCACAATCATACTCACGCTCTAATCTCTCTTGGATAATATCCATGTGCAATAGTCCCAGAAATCCACAGCGGAAACCATTTCCAAGAGCTGCATTTCTTTCTGGTTCCATATTGAGTGCTGCATCATTTAGGCTCAGCTTTTCTAGTGCCTCACGTAACACTGGGTGTCCATCAGCTTCAGACGGATACAGTCCTGCAAACACCATTGGTTGAACTTCCTTGTAACCAGGCAATGGTTCTGATGGAATAGCAGATGCAACCGTATCACCGGTTCGGACATGTGCAACATCTTTTCCTCCAGTGACTATATAGCCAATCTCTCCAACATTCAGACTCTTTTCAGAAACATACTTTGGCGCAAAGTGACCGACATCCGTTGCTTCAAACTCCATCTTTGTTCCAAGTAGATGAATCTTTTGCCCTTTCTTTATAGACCCCTCCATCATACGAACGTATGCAACTGTCCCTCTGTAGGTATCCATGACAGCATCAAAGATAAGACCGCGTGCAACATCCGATTTTTCCCCAAGCTTTGGCCCCGGAATACGTTCGTGTACTGCATCAAGCACTTCACCAACACCGCGTCCGTCTTTTGCAGAAATGAGTAGTATGTCTTCCTTTTCGCAACCAATAAGCTTCATCACTTCCTCGGAAACTCTTTCAGGATCTGCAGCAGGAAGATCTATCTTATTCAGCACTGGGATAATAGTAAGGTCATGCTCTAGTGCCATATACAGCACTGCCAATGTTTGTGCCTGAATACCTTGCGATACATCAACCAGTAACACAACTCCTTCGCACGCAGCCAAGCTCCGGCTGACTTCATACCGAAAGTCCGTGTGACCAGGGGTGTCTATCAAGTTCATTTGTACTCCTTTATATTCCATACGAACAGGCTGCAACTTGATGGTAATTCCACGCTCTCTCTCTAGGTCCATCGTATCTAAAAGTTGCGCTTTCATTTCTCGTTTCTGAAGCGTTCCAGTCAGCTCGATCATACGATCGGCCAACGTAGATTTCCCATGGTCAATATGGGCGATAATGCAAAAGTTTCTGATTTCCATAGCGCAAATATAGTAATGAGCACTCGGGCTTTTCGCTACTATTTCCTGTGATTACTCTGTCTCGAAGAGCGTATAGAGAGGGTTTTTATCATATGATCGAGCCTTTTCTACGTTTTCCTCCCCGCCAAATTTACGGAAGTACTCAGTAGCTTCCTCCTCTAGGCCTTTTATATCTGAAGCAGTAGAGACTGTACGGATCTCGCTGCGTGCAGCTTTAAGCATAGTTTTATACCCTGCCTCCGTTACTGAGCCTTGCATAAGAGCAGAGATGCTCTTGTTTACCACCTTCAGTATACGAGTCCTCATATAATATCGAACCAGGGTGCGTGTTTCCTGTTCTCCACCAGTCACTTCAAACCCAGAGAAATCGGTCGCCATCAACTTTCGCTCACCTTCATGGATATCATGTAAAAGCTCCAAAAGAATAGACTGTCGAATTGTGCTCTTCGCATTGCCAATCTCTCTTTCGCGTACAGTCTTACTACGATGATCCTTCGCCGCCTCTCCAAGCATGTTGTACATCACCATAGACTGCAATGGTCGAATACGATGAACATAATCAGCAACGATAGAGCGAGCCTCATCAGCAGATCCCATAGGAGGCACTAACTTATTTAGATCCAAGTAGTGTGTTTCTTGTTTTTCATCAACATACGAAATCATCTCTGGTGCACCTGCAGCTTTAAGTATTCGATACTTCTGCATCAGCTCTGCATACCCATCTGCCATTCGTAGAGATTCCGAACTTTGCTTTTCAAATCCAGCAAATGTAATAAGAGACATATAGGCAACCTTATCTGCCACCATCTGCTCTGAATCCTTCTTCGGTGCATCTTCTGGAGCTAAAAGATTCTTCCTGAAATACGCCTCATACATACGCCCCCTTGAAACTGCGTTTGCATTTGAAACAGTCTCAACAGCTTCTTCCTGATCTTTATCTGCCTGATCACCGCGAAGAGTCGCTCTCATAAACAGATCCTGTGCTCTCGATGCATAGACGCCGCCTCCGTCACTATCCAATTCTGTACCAGGAGCAGTATCGACCATTGCCTGCAAAAGACCATCACTCGTATACTCTTTCGCCCATTGCTCTGGTCCACGCTTCCAGTTTGCACGCTTTTCACTGCGCCCTCTCGATACGCTTCCTGCATAAAATACAGGGGCAGCCAAAACAATAGCAGGGCCAGAGGCAACTAAAAGTGTTGCCCCAAAACCAGCGCCTTCTAGTAGGATCGTTTTATTCTGACTATCGTATTCATCTTGCAATAATTTATTTCCTTCAACATTATCTTTGCGTTGTTTATTTGCATACAGCTCATACGCAGTAAGAGCTGGAACCGCTACCCAACCAACACCCTTCGCGACTTTCCCAACACCACGGGTGAAACGAGTACTTTTAAGAATACGCAGATTGGAGATATATCCCCCTGCTCGTGTTTTAAGAAGATACTGTGAAGCCGCTCTTTCCTGCTTCATATACCGAAGCTTTGTCATGAACCCCGGAGGTCTAACATTGCGAAGAGAAGAAATTCCTTTTCCTGTTTTCTTTAATGCTCCCAAAGACGTACGCCCTGTAAATCGGGCAAGTCTTCCAGTGTACTTTGCAGCAAGTGCACCTGTTAATATTCCAGCACCGAGTAAAGCCAAGGCTGTCAAAAGCAAGCCCCTTGCAATACCACCATACGACGAAGATATCTTCTGCAGCGCTTCACCGACATCAATATGAACATCGATATTGTCATTAATCTTATGTAAGAACCCTCCATACTCTCCAAGGAAGCCAGTTCCCTCCTCTGCACTACCAAAGTCTTCTTCCATTTGGTCAAACAGTGCAGCATAGACAGATGCACCACCATATTTCTTTATCAGATCATCCTTGTTTTCTGGGGTAACACGTTCAATATTCTGATCCGAGATTTTTTCACCCACAAACGTAGAGGCAGGTGGCATATCCTTAACCACAGCTACCGTTTCTTTCATACGGGTAATTGTACCCCTATCAAACTCATTTATTGCATCAAGTACACTTTTTGCTTTTTTTCGAATATTCTCTTCTACCTTTTTTCTTTCTGCAGAAGGAAGCTCATCAAGATTATCGACCCCAGGAGGCCACCCAAGGGCTGTATCCAACGGCTCTGTCAGTGCATCTTGCATGTACTCTTTCAATCCACCAGCTTCTGGCACTGGGATCGTGACAAATTTTGAAATAGCTTTTGCAACATCTTGAACAAGCTTTCGCCCCTCCTTATTCGAGAAATCTTCAACATGCTCTTTGAATCCTGGCTTTAGTAAATTTTCTTCAACATTGTTAAGCATGGAAGTCATCGTATCTGCATGATGATTACTTCGCAGTTCGACATTCTTGTCGATAGCAACTTTGATAAAATCTGGAGTGGTATCTGGCCGGGGGTCTGCAGCACTAGTGAGATCAACATTTTCGCCGAATTGATTCTGAATAGTCGCAAGCTCTGCTTGGTCTATTTGATAATCAGCAAGTGTATCTGTCAGCGACAATAGCTCATCTGTCACCTCTGCCCTTTGATCTGCAAGAGAATCAGATTCTGCATTGCGATCCTCTATCTGCCTTCGAACGGTTGCCAAATCCTCCTCATCTTTCTGGGTAAATTCTCCCATGCCTTCTTTTGCACTCTTATGCTTGAGTTGCAATCTCTCTAAACGGTGCCTCGCCTTAATAAGGTTTGGATCTCGAGCAATAGCTTTTTGCTCTTCGAGCATTTTCTTGTACTTGATTTTTAATATATCAATATAGAGCTTCTGAGGAAGGAATCCCTCTTCTAGCCCCTGAATGCCATGATCGCCAGAAAGAAGGTCAATGATACGTTGGTTCAATGCATTACCACGACGCCACTTGGCATCAGTATTACTGTCAACTGCATCTCTTGATACAGCTGTCAGTTCTGATGCAAGGATGTCTCTTTTCTTCTGAAGTGATATTTTTGCATTCCCAGTACTCTGAGCAATTTGTGCATCTAACAATAATACATTTGCAAATGCTACACGGTCAGACAAAGCGCTGCTCAACCCATCGATGTATATTTCCATCTTCCGTTCATCTTTCTGTAAGGAGGCTGGAATATTTGGCATGTCTTTGCGCATTGCTTCGTAATCACGAAGCACACCCAAGACGTGGTTTACAGTACTCTGAAAGTATTCATGATAGGTTGCAGCCTGATTTGCTACGATGAGCTCGTTTGTGCTTTCTTCAGAAGGATTCTTTTCACTAGTAAACCGTGCCTCCCTTTGTAGAGCTGCTCTTCGGTAGATCAGCTCGTTATTGCGAAACTGCTCGTTAAAGTTTTCAAAGCCATTGTCACGAATATTGCTCGACTGCAGTTCAATAAGAGCCTTTTCATCGAGTTTATCTGGAAGTGGCTTTTGCTCTGGTCCAACAACCTTTTGTAATAGATCTAGATTATCACTGAACGGCAGTTCATTACTTTCAGATGCCGCTGAAGGACGATCTATTGGATTCATTGTATTTGTTTTTGTTTTTTTTGGGACTAACCTATATTAGGTCAATGTATCGAGACCAGGTACCGCACCTGGTGGTGTGCTTGGAGGTACCACTTCGAACATGCCACCACCTGGGAGTGCTGGTGTCGATGGTGTCGGAGGGATAAGCTCCCCTGCAGCGCCTGCTCCGCCAAGTACTTTATCGAGGCCAACAGAAGACATAAACAGCTCCCATTCACCTGCCATGTAAAACCCTGTTGCGATAGTTCCTGTAACAAGTGCAGCAGCGAGCAGTGCAGTAACAACTGGATGCTTCTTTGGAAACTTCTTTACATGTTCCCATGCCCTACGAAGTAAACCCTGTTCTTCATCCATACTTTCTAGGAAGTCTTCCTTCTTTTGTAATGTTTCTCCAACCACATCAAGATCATGACGAACTTTATCAAAATCAATCTCTGGATAGATTTCTCTAAGATGCTCTTGGTTCTCTTCTATATCTTTAAAGATTACCTGTCGCCCTTCTACGCTAGTAAGACGTGCAATCGTTTCACCAATGTCCATCTCTAGGTATTGAGATAAACGATCTGGTGTCGGAATAAACTCAGCCTGTGCCTGTACTTCAGCATTATCTGGTTCAGTATCCGGGAATGTTTCGAGTGTACTCATAATTATGATTGAAATGCCTCAAGTAACTTGTGGCGAATAAGAGCTATGGACACAATGCCCTCTATATCATCATCTGTTTTAATATCTTTAAGCATAAATCCAATAAGAAGCGTTATCACCTTTGGACCAAGTGCAAAAAAGAGTTCTGCAAGGTCCGCATCATCTACTCCTTGAAGGTCTGTGCTATGAAGAATTGTAGCAACATCTTTTGCAGCAGGGTTATGCTCGGCACTATCTAAAAACTCTTTAAGTTTTGGGTCTCGCAAATGCATAAGTTGCATTCGCATACTTCTTTCTTCTGCGGAATCTGTTGCAGTCATTTTTTCTTCTTCAACAGTCCAACCTTCTTGTAAGTCCTTTGGATATGCTGAAAACTTTTCAATCTCTTCTGTGTATAAATACAATGTAGTCATATATCTATTCTACCATAAATTCATTTTTTTATCCACGATCGAGAGCTTCGAGCAAATGAGCTTCACCAGATTTCAAAAGTCCATCCCAATCTTGGTTCGCATCAAATGAAAGACTACTTAACTTGTCACCATCCGACTGGGCAACAATTTCTACCTTTTTGCCAAGTGCCAACCCTGCGAGTGCTCCATGATAACGCTCGGATACGATAAGAACAGATTCTTGAATATTATGCAAAATCTCATCGAGTGATCGAACTTTAACCAAAGTGGCACCTTTCAACTCTGTGTCAATCAACGTTTGACAGAACATAGTTTCTGACTCGTCATCAGGTTTCATAGAAATGACTCTAACCTCGTCCCAATTCTTTGACAAAAATGCCAAACGTGCTGCGGTAGTACACTTCTCAGAAGAGTTGTTTCGTGGTATTACTATGAGTATATTTTGTGAACAAGTACTGTCTTTTTTGGCTTTAAATAGCGAATATATAGGATCACATGACTGAACACATTTTTTACTCAAACCCCTACTTCGCAGTCGTCCATACGACAGTGAATCTCGGACTGAAATAGTCGTTGCCGACCGGCAGACAGACAGTGTTAGCCAGAGGCCTAGGTGAGTATCGAATGGTCCAATGCCTTGAAATGCGAGATGAATAGGCTTTCGAAGGACTCGTGCAGGGAGTGCATGAAGCCACCAAAGAAAGCATGCATGTAGCGATTCTGCATCCGTAAAGAGCGATCCACCACCAAAGACAACAGCATCACATCGCTTGTATTCTAGAAGGGTTTTAAGCCATCTAAATGTAAGAAGAGAGCGAATACCGGTTGGAAGTCGATAAAGCTCTTGAGCGCTCTTAGGAGCGCCAGAAACAACCATCCAATCTACCGTAGGGTACCGCTGAAGGAAGTAATCCTTCAGAGCCTCATCCCCAAGGTTTGAAACGCCAAAATTTCCTATTAACAAACAACGCATGTACTAGATTATAGCAGTAGTATTGATTAATCCTCCTTCTTCTCTTCTTTTGGCTCTTCAGCAGCTTCAGCTGGCTTTTCTTCAGCTACTGCTTCTGACTTAGGCTCTTCTTTAACTTCTTCTTTAGCCTCCTCCTTAACCTCTTCAGCAGGAGCTTTAGCTGCTTCAGTAACTGCCTCTGCAATCTCCTCTTCTGATACTGGCTCTGCCTCTACCGGAGTTGCGACAGCAAACTCATCAGCTGTAGTGAAGCGCTCTGAAAGACGAGCAGCTTTTCCACGGCGACCACGCAAGAAGAACAGCTTTGCACGGCGAACACGTGCTACCTTCTTTACTTCAATCTTTTCGATCTTTGGTGAGTGCAATGAGAATACACGCTCTACTCCAATACCTGATGCAATTTTACGGACTGTAAATGTTGAATCTGTTGGAGTGCTTCCTTTGTGAACAGCGATGACAAGGCCTTCAAATACCTGAATACGCTCTTTTCCTCCTTCCTGAATACGTTCGTGAACACGAACCGTGAAACCAGGACGTACCTCAGGTCGAGCCTGAAGGAATTTTGCCGAAAAGGTGTGTACAGCATTTGTCATGTTCCGGAGCAGCTTAATGGCCACATACGTACGTGTAAAGCATAAATCCTAAAATATCGGACTTTTGGCTATTTCTTCGCTTCTTCTATCTGTTTTCCAATCTGATTGTGAACAACCAAATGGCGTGGATCGTTGATAATGTCGGAAATAAAGCGATCCTTTAGGGACAGCCTATAGAGGAAGTCACCCTGTGCAAAAATAGAATACTTAATGTTCTTGAGTCCTGGATCCTGCAATAGTAGCGCTTCGAGCATCTCTTTCTTCACATCCCCTACCACGAGGAGGTCTACCTTGCTTTCAGTACCTACAAATGTACCTGCAAGAACGATAAGGTCTACTTTTGGAAGCTTTTTAATACCAGCAACAACTGGGCTATCTGCCTGGATCTCCTTCGCAAACATACTACGAAGCTCTGGATAGAGAGGGAAATCTTCATCTATACGGTAATACTTCTTTCGATTCTTGTGCCGAGCCCGAACGAGTCCAATGCGGCGAAGGTTCTCAAGCTCTCTTCGAATACTGTTGATCTGTTCATTCAAAAGCCTTGTTAGCTCACGAATAAAGAATTCCTGATCTGGGTGTAGCAGGAACGTTGAGAGGAGTTTAACCCTCGTTTGAGACGAAAACAGTGCTTTAAGAGCAGAAGAAGACATAGAGACAAAATTGAACGTTTATCTTGTTCACAAACTGTACTCAAGAATAGGTGTATAGTGCAAGAAAAGTGCTCAGTCTTTTGGGTAATTATTGTATTCTGGGTTATTGGCTAACTGTAAACAAAAAGTGATAAATATACCTATATATAGGTATATTTATGATCAAATTTAGTACTCATCAATGTTCCAATATTGTGTTCTTAGATAACTTTTTTATTCAGAACCATATTTATTAGCTATGGGCTGATCCATTGTAAAAATTGCCAAAATTTGGTACAATACTATGATGCTTACACATAAAAAAACACTCATTGGAATTGTTGCCGGAATCAGTCTTGGAATTATTGGGTTTATGTCTGGTGGACAAAGTTTTGTGATCGAGTCTGCTCTCGCGCAGACCACACCTGGAAGTGGAACCGGAACGAGTAATATATTTTCAACAACAGCAAACTTAGCAGCGATAATGGCAGAATTCATGTTACTTTTATCGTTTATAATTATTTATCTTCTTCAAGCGCTGCTTGATCCCTCATTCTTGAATAATGTGATAACAGGATCTCTCAAAGATATTTGGATTTTCTCTCGAGACCTTATGAATGTCATATTTGCATTCATGCTTGTTGCAGCTGGTATCTTTACTGTTGTAACAGGAAATAAGGAAATGGTACAAAGTAAATACAAAAAATTCATTCTCGCTATTATTCTCGTAAACTTTTCGTGGTTCTTTCCACGGGTTATTATAGACGTTGCCAATGTACTAACGGCGACTATTTATCAGATCCCTGCTGGAATGCAGGTAAATGGTCAACCTGTAAAGTGTGAATATGAAGATGAAAAAGGTAATACTGTCCCCTGTAAAGCGGTGACAAAACTAAAGCTTGCAGATGGATGTAAGAAGCAGATTACAAAACAAACCTCAGCAAGTACTCTGTCAACAGATCCTGACTACTATTTAGGATACGTAGCCAATTTCGTTTGTGTACACTACGACGTTATTGGTGGTGCCTTAGGCCCTTCCCAAGAAAGCTCTGCAGGAATGTTGAATGGTCTTGTCCTTGGGTATGGAAGGCTGGGATCACTTACCCGCGTACTAAAGCCAAACTCTGGGCCCGCTGCTGCAGGAACGGAAATGGAGCGACTGACCAGTTACTTCTTTTTCTTGATGCACATTCTGATCGTCATGTCCCTTATGATGATGCTGTTCTTGCCACTGCTTTCGATGTTGGTGGTATTCATCATCCGTATACCAATCATATGGTTTACCGTGGCGTTTATGCCATTCATGTTTATAGGGTTTGTCGCAGAGGACAAGATTACCCCTGGGTTCAATACATTTGAAATATTTAAGAAATTCGTAAAAGCAGCATTCCTCCCAGTCGCGCTCGCAGTCCCACTGTGCATTGGATTTATCTTGCTGAGTACCGTTGGATCAGCGAATTGTGCCACGACAATTGGTGCAAGCAATCCCATGTGCCTGAAAACTGGTACGATAATCTATGGCATTGACGATGCATGGTCACTCCTCTGGCTCCTGATGTCATTCTTCGTCATCTGGACTGGATTCTTTGCAGCGATGAAGATCGACGAAACGTATGTCAATGTTACCAATGGTATAAAGAACTTCGGTTCAAGCATTGGTCAGTCTGCGCTCAAGCTTCCTATGAGTATCCCGATCCCAACTGGTGGTGGTAAGAGTATGACCCTCAACCAACTGAAGAATGCTCCACGAAGACTCTCGCAGAACCTTGAGAATCAAAGTGCAGGTAAGGCCATTAAGGGTGCGTTTGGTGGTGGTGGCAGTGGAGGTGGTGCTGATTCTGTTACTGACACTCTCAAGGACGCTCAAAGCCCTATGAACAAAACACTTGCTGCAATTGCACAAAATACCGCATCTGCAGGAGTAGATTCAAAGACTGGTGCTATTGGAAACTTTGGTGCATTTAAAGTAGAAATAGAGAATCAATTGGGCAATAAAAATAGCCTACTACAAAAACAGTTCCGTTCTCAAGGTATGAGCGAAGAGCAAATTAAGCAAATAAAACCAGAAGAGTTCTTGGCAGGTCTAGACGAAACTTCAATCACAACAGCAATTATAAACAAGATAAAAAAGGATAAACCTGACACATCACCTACACCGTAATAAAACATGTCTGCAACAAACGCTGAAACCAGAGGCCCTGAAACTGGACCAATCGGCACTGAAGCTTTGGCAAACGCAGAGGAGCAAGCGAGGTACGAAGCAAGGCAAAGAGGAATTGGACAACATATGAAACTTGGTAGTCAAATGCCAGAAAATGGAAACGAGATTATGGCTGCTGCAGCGAATGAAGCTATTGAAAGAGCGAGTAACAGGTCGCCTGAACAAGTGCTGACTGCTATGCGTGGTGTACTCAATGAAGCAAGCCTAGGAGAACTTGGCAAAAACCGTCCAAGGTTTTTAACATCAGGAGGCCATGCAAATATAGAAACAAACCATGGGCATCAAACTGCAAGCGGAAACAGTGAAATTGACGCTATGCGAAAGATTGACCAACGGCTACGGCACACATCAAAGTTGCGTTACGACCCAAACCGCAAAGAGTTAAATCAAGGAGCAAAGGTAAATACCTACTTCGTCATGTACCAAGGAAAGGCTACTATACAACGAGAAAAGCTAGAGCAAGACTTGATCTATGTCTCTGACGCAAAGCGATACATTACCCCTGAGCGTGCGGAATATTTTGAAAAATATAAGCAAATACTCAGAGCACTTCGAAGTGCGACAGTCGATCCAAAAACAGAAATGATATACCTCAATAACCATGGTAGTGTCGCCATCGACCAAGAACTAGAGCATCACTGTACAGACCCAGAAAATGCAAAAGGAGCACTAAAGGTTCTTGCAATGGGAGGACTCGCTGTTCTTCTTGCCATCAACGGTGTGAACAACTTCCGTAGTGGTACATTCAGTGTCTTTACCCTCGCATTACTTGGGGGACTTGTCGCCCTTAAAGGGAAAGATTCAAAATATGACATGCTGACCGGAACTGGCTTTACAAACTTCAGTAGAGACAAGCTATCACGTAGCGACGCACAGTACATTTTTAGCAAAGGACCAGAGCGTCGAGCAATGATAAAGTATTTCGGAAACAAGAGTAGAACCGGAAGCGAAATCATTACACAAAAAGATATCGACACCCTTACCAAAAAAGATAGTACGACACCTGTCGAACCAGAGATCGCTGCTATCTTTCTAGGAATGCCTGCTTCCCATGCCTGTAACTACCTCAAGGGTCTTGGAAAAATTAGTACAGATAAAAACAAGGGGATGGCACTCGACTTTATCGAAGCAAACCACCGAGACGGTGGTCAAACAGCTTCAGAGCTACAACAAATTGTTGCCAGGCCAGATGAGGCCGAAGCTGCTATGAAAGAAGCACCAACAAGCTAGCTACGCCTTCTTCTTCAATTCTTTTAGGTATACCTCAAGCACGTCCCCTTCTTCAAGCGGGATGCTACTATCGGTACGCAGTCCACATTCAACGCCTTCGGCAACTTCTTTAACGTCCTTGTCGACCTTTCGAAGTGATGTAATACGTCCAGTTCCTACTTGCTCACCAGCACGCTGGATACGGTATGGGAGACGCTTGATAGTTCCATCTGTCACCTTTCCTCCGATCACTTGTTCTGACCTCTTTGTCATAAACACACCCTTGATCTCTAGATGACCAAAGATCTTCTCGTCTTCTACTGGTTCAACAAGACCCAAGAGGAGTCCGTCGATATCGTCGAAGAGTTGGTAGATGATATCGTACTCTTGCACACGTACACCTTCATGCTCTGCCGCTCTGAGGGCAGTTGCAGGAACCGGAGCATGGAATGCAACAACAATACCGTCACTCGCAGCAGCCATCATAATGTCTGTCTCGGTTACGGCACCAATAGCACTGTGAATGACTTTTACCGTTACCTCTTCTGTGGTCTTCTTCATCAATGTACTTTCAATAGCGTCCAGAGATCCTTCTGTGTCTGCCTTTAGTACAATCTTTAGCTGCTTCAACTTTCCTTCTGAAAGACGTGAAACCAAGTCCGCAAAGCTTCGTTTCTTTCGAAGGTTTCCTTCTTGCTTCACAGCCTCTAGAAGCTGTTTTGCTTTCTGATCTGAAGCAACACCCTGCAAAATGTCTCCTACTCTTGCAACCTTAGAAAGACCTGCAATTTGCACAGCGTCAGAAGGTCCAACGGTGTCGAGCCTCTTTCCGTGTACGTCGATCATGGTTCGAATCTTTCCAGAAATTTCCCCACAGACGAATGGATCGCCAACCTTCAGTGTTCCGGTATTTACAATAATCGTTGCAAGTGGTCCAAGGGATTGGTCGAGGTGACTCTCTACAACTGTAGCGATTCCAGACCTGTTTGCATTTCCCATGAGCTTTGCCTCTTCTCCCATAAGAACTAACGTGTCGAGTAGCTCTTCGATGCCCGCTCCAGTTTGTGCGCTACAAAGGATTGTAGGCACCTTTCCGCCCCAATCTTCAGCCTGAAGGCCGTACCCTGCCAACTCCCCTTTTACCTTTTCAGGGTCTGCGTTTGGCTTATCCATCTTGTTAATGGCAACAACAATAGAGACACCTGCATCTTTTGCGTGGTCAATCGCTTCTATCGTTGTTGGCTTAATCCCTTCATCTGCAGCGACAACCAATACCACAATATCTGTAACTTGTGCACCACGCGCACGCATAGCAGTAAATGCTTCGTGACCTGGAGTATCAATGAATGAAATTTTGTGAACATCTGTAGAACCTTTCGAAATATGCTCTACCTGATACGCACCAATATGCTGCGTGATTCCTCCAGCCTCCCCCTTCACAACATCTGCCTTACGAATAGTATCGAGGATAGATGTCTTACCGTGGTCAACATGACCCATAACAGCAACAATAGGAGCACGAGGAGAAAGGTTTTCTACTTCATCTTTTACAAGATCTTCTAGGTTACGACTGAAAATAGATTCGGCATCGATAGAACTTTCAAGTTTTTGAACAGTAACGCCAAGGTCAGCAGAAATAATAGACGCTGTTTCGTAATCGATATTCTGTGTAATAGTTGCCATCACACCGTTAGACATAAGGGCAGCTACAACCTTTGGAACCTGGATTCCTGTTTTTTCTGCAAACTCCTTCACGGTAATCTGGTCTGGGAGCATCACCACTCCTTCTTTCTTTTTAATCTGTTCTTGGTGTACTGCTGCTTTCTTCTTTGGAGCATCTTCTCTGCGGACTGAACCTGCCTTCTTCTTTGTCTTGGTTGTCTGCATCATGTTCTCCTGCTTTGCAATCGCCTCCTTCGATACGCCTTCAAGTGTTAGTTTTCTGAGAACATTTAAGTCAGCAGACTTTACTGGTGTAACAGCTGACTTCTCCTCTTCCACTACCGCCTCTTCTTCCTCCTCTTTCTTTGCCTCTGCCTTCTGTGGAGCTGCATCGAGGTCAATAATGCCAAACAAGGCTTCCATATCTACTTCTATTCCTTTCTGCTTTGCAAAATAACGAACGACACCTTGTGCAAGTCCGTCATCGACTTCTCGGTCTGTTGGCTTTACACCAAAATCAACATTTTCCAACTCCTTACGAAGTTGTTGACCAGTCATGCCGAGAGCTTTGGCGACCTGTACGAGACGCATAGAATAAAAAAATAATAAGAGCCGGAAAGCAGTCTATAGGGAGAAAAGCTGATCTACAAGCAAAATATGCGAGTTAGCGATCTAGCCCTTTGATGATATCTGTACCCTGAGAAGGGTCTTTTGACTCTGTACTCGTAATCTCACCGACAATATCTGTCGATTTCTTTGGTGGTACTTTTGGCTCTGCTTTCTGTGGTTTTTGGGCAGAGGCTTCAGGAGATACGGCTGATGGAATGCGTGCCTGTACATCCACAGGGCCAGAAGCAGCCGCTTCTTTCTGCTGCCGCATACCCTCTGTTAGCTTCTGCACAGAGTCCAGAACTGCTAGTTGGAAGTTATCAAACCCAGACACACGGAATCCTGCTGCTCGGCTATGCCCACCTCCACCAAATATCTGACCTGCAAGAAGGCTAACGTCTACCGCTGCAGAGCTACGTGCACTTGCTTTAAACCCTGCGCCATCCTCTAGTTCTGTAAAGAGAACATGGATATCTGCATCTGGAATAGTTGAAATAAGCTCATCGAGAATACCCGACGTCTCTTTCGCTGTTGCTTCCATCTCTGCAAGGTCCTCTTTGCTTACTGTAGACCATACAATCCCTGCGTTCTTATCCATTTGGATCTGATTCAGTGCTCGTCCCCAAATCTTTAACGTAGACAATGGCTTCGTTTTATAAATATGCTGCACGATCTCTTGCTGACGTGCACCACGCTCCAAAAGTTCCGCTGCAACCTCTAGGCTTCGTGGCGTTGTATTTGGGTTCTGAAAGCTTCGCGTATCTGTAATGAGACCTGTTAAGAGCAATGTTGCAATATCTGGTGTGATCTTCTCCTTCCACTCAGGAACATTCGTAAACCATTCGTATAGCACCTCTGTTGCGGACGCTGCTGTCGTATCAATCAGCTGCAATTGACCATAATTAGAGTTACTGACATGGTGATCGATATTCAAAATCGGCACTTCTGAGAACATATCGATGTTCTCTGTGTAGAAGTCCCCCATCAGAGGGAGATCTGCAGTATCTACTGCAACAATCAAATCGAACGGATGACCTGTATCTCCATAAGAGATTTGCTGAGAAGAGATCTTCCCCTTCTTTGGCATCACAATGATGTTTACACGATGGTCTTCAACGGTATAGCGCAGCTTATCTACCTCTACTCCATCTTGAAGATTGATCGTAATCACAAAGTTCTGTGAAGACTCGATACTTTCTTGAAGCTTTTCAAATCCTGGTAGGAACTGTAAATTCTCTGGCTTGGAATCTGGACAGATCACCGTAATCTCCTTCCCTAACTGCGAAAATAAGAGAAATGCCGCCAACGCAGAACCGAGTCCATCAGGGTCTACGTTTGCATGAGGAACAATGAGTAGGCGTTCAGCCCCTTCTATTGCGCTTCGTGCAGCCGATATCTGGTCTTTATTGAGTGGCATATTGACTTATTATTATAACATATTTTCTACTATTTAGCAATAGTACGAAGAAATGGAAAATAAGGGGTGATAATTGCATATCTCCCCTGTTCTGGCAACTATGATTTACCTAAAAAGGACTACTGAATTCTGCCTTTGATCCAAGCTGCTCTTCAATCCTGAGTAATTGATTGTATTTACAGACTCGGTCTGTCCGGCTGAGTGATCCTGTTTTGATCTGCCCTGTCCGAAGACCCACTGCAAGATGCGCGATAAATGTATCTTCTGTTTCTCCACTACGATGACTAACTACTGCAGTCCAGCCGCTATCCTGAGTAAGTTTTATAGCATCGACAGTTTCAGAGACTGTTCCAATCTGGTTCAGCTTGATGAGAACACTATTCACTGTTTTTGCATCTATCGCTTTCTGAATGCGTTCCACGTTTGTAACGAGTAAGTCATCCCCAACAAGCTGATGCGTACCACCAAGGCGGGCTGTAAGGTCAGAAAAACCATCCCAGTCGTCTTCACTATGACTGTCTTCAATACTGATAAGTGGATACTTGTCACAGAGTGATACGTAATAATCGGTAAGCTCTGATGAAGACATTGGCTTTCCATCGACATCGTACGAGCCATCTTTATAAAACTCTGATGCAGCGGCATCGATACCTATCTGCATTTTTCCAGTGTATCCCGCAACATCAATAGATTTCATTAAGAAGTCAAAAGCCTCTTCTGCGTTCTTTACTTGCGGAGCGAACCCACCTTCGTCACCAACAGAGACTGTGTACCCTGCATCTTTTAATAATGTTTTTAAACAATGAAACACTTCGGACCCAGCCCTTATAGCCTCTGAAAATGTTGCAACTCCAGTCGGAATAATCATGCATTCCTGAAAGCTCAGTCCAGAGTCTGCATGCTGTCCACCATTAATAACATTCATCATCGGCATAGGAAGTAGCGTTGGCGTACTCACGTCGAACTGGTCTGCAAGAGACTGCCACAAAGGCTTATGCTCTACACCTGCTCGCGCTCTGCATACAGCCATAGACACTCCAAGAATAGCATTGGCACCGAGGGACGCTTTGTTTGGTGTTCCGTCGAGGTCCAACATCAACTGGTCTATTGTTCGCTGATCAGAAATAGGCTTTCCCTTTAGTGCATCGAGGATTGGTCCATTTACATTTGCAATAGCCTTCGTTACATCTTTCCCATGATAACGAGTCTTATCCCCATCACGAAGCTCGAGTGCTTCATGGGTTCCTGTAGAAGCTCCAGAAGGAACTGCGCTACGTCCAAACGTACCGTCATCAAGAGTTACATCTACTTCGATAGTTGGGTTTCCTCGGCTATCTAAAATCTGTCGCGCGTGTATATGTGAAATAGTAGTCATGCACCTATCGTACTACCTATGCAGTCTTTTTAAAACTCTTATGTAGAGTTGCCGAGTATGCAGCGATCATCGTGAGAATAATAAGATTCCAACCAAATCCAGAACTAGGAAGATTGCCCGGCATTGTTCCTGCATTACGCAATTCATCACCAGTGCCAGAGAGGACAGGGTCTTTATCTTCTTTATCTTCTTTCTCCACATCTACCGTCTCATCTGTTGTTCCGGCAACACGATCTGCAATGCGCTCTTCGCGACGCTGTTGCATACGCAAGTGCTCACGCCACTCCTCCTCTTCTTTGTTCTCTGAAGGGTCGAGGTTCTTTTCTACTCCAGAACCAGTCTTCATCCATGCTGTTAACATACCGGAATCAGATACTTGCATCAGACTATTATCCCATAGCACTGCAGTGATCTCCTCTTCAAAATGAGGGCCCTGTTCGCTAACGATTGCCAGTGCTGCAAAAGGAATGAGGATTGCTGCCAAGAATGACAAGCGAGGAACACGTCGACGAATAACTTTAAGGCAAAAGAGAACCATCATTACAAAACCAACAATCACTGCTGGCAGTGTCCATCCCCATGTGTACACATCTACCTCATCCGGAGAGAGAGTGCTACCAAGCACAACACCCTGTAAAAGGAGCCACACAAGAAGCATTCCTGCTGGGAACCAGTGCAAGTTACGGAAAAAATTATCTGCACGCCTCTTTTGAAACATAGAATGCAATGACAACGGATATGCCACTGACAATACAAATAAGATTACCCATGGGAGTGCACCATCTGGAAGATTTGGTAGTGTTGCAGTTAAAAGACCAGTGAGTACAATAACTGCCCCAAGGACGACGGTCAAAAAAGTTTCTGTGAAATGTTTTAATGGCATAGGAGGAATATGGTCGATGATTTATGCCTCGATGTCAAGAAACTTGAACAGGAGAGTTGATCACAACCTACAGCCAATGTTTCCGTGCAAAGTACGTAAGCATCGTCGTAAAGATAATACCCATGATGCCAATGACTATGAAAAATGCATTTGGACTTCCAGAAAATGGTAGATTCACATTCATCCCGTACAGTCCTGTGATAAACGTCAGCGGAAGCATGGTGACCGAAAAGATGGTTAGTAGCTGGATCACCGCATTTGTTTTATGTGTCAGGAATGATTCATGTGTGTCTTGTAATGCATCGATCATTTCCTTTGCAGTATCGAGCAATGCCCACTGACGTTCAATGGCGTCCAAGATATCGTCGAAATACAGTCCCAACTCCTCTGGGACGAACTTCTTGTTCTTGTGCTCCAGAGTCGCTGTCAGAGTTCGTTGCGGAAGAAGAATGGATCGCATGCTAATAATATTACGTTTCACGGCCATAATATCTTTTAGTAGGTCTACCTCTTCATCGTTTTCAAACAATATATCCTCCATACGTCGAAGCTCTTTACGGATACTATCAACGAGAGGAAAAACGTCATCGAAGAAGTGGCGCATAAGTTCGTACAAGAAAAACCCTGTTCCGTGCTGCAAATATTCTTGCCGCATATCTTCTGAATTTTCGAGGTCTCTCCATAGTCTATCAAGAATTGGGATCTTTCCTCTGTGCAGAGTCACAAAGAAGTCAGCACCCATGAAGATGTTCACTTCTTCCTTAATAATACGACCAGTCTTGCGAGCACGATATGGAATATGGAAAACCAAAAACAAATACGAGTCATACTCCTCTACCTTCGGACGCTCATGTTCACTGAGACAATCCTCGATATCTAGTTCATGGAATCCATACTTTTCCTGCAATTCCAACAACACTTGCTCTGACGGCGCAGGGTCGTCATGCCAAGTAACGCCTTTGTGCGTAAGGACACGCATGAAGGAAATTGGGAAGGAATAGAAAAGGGATCTGGACCCATGATCCAACCAATTCTATAGCAACATGAATCTGCGTGCCAGTCCTACTTTTTCTTCTTCGGCAAATACTTATCACGTGCGGTCACATCCTTTTTCTGTTTCGGTACAATCTCGTAGTGACGTGCCTTAAACATTTTCCACTGGATAAATGAATATGCAATAAGAATCGCGAGCCATATAAGCCACCACACACGCATAGATACAAAGCTAATACCTTCTACCCTACAGACAACAAGGAAGAGTCCGATAAGTCCAAACCATAATGAAGCAGACGGCCATGATCGCGTCAGCTTTTTAGTTGGTGCATTGCTCATCTTTTTTCTCCAGCGCTTTAGTGCGAAGGATCCAAGGATCATCAAAGCACATACAGAAGTAAGAACAATAGCCTTAGGACTGTCATACATTGCATTCGCAGGATTTGGCCAAAAGAGGTATACGAAAAATTGAGACATAGTATTAGAGGGAAATATCTTCAGAAGTAGTAGTCGTCTTTTTCTTCACAACACCACCTTTCGTATCTTCTGGCTGCTTACGGGTAGATGTCGCCTTATCAACAACCAATCGAAGTAAAAGAGCTTCGAGTTCACGCTCTTTAATAGTGCGAGCAGGACGAATAAGTACGTAGAGGAAAAATCCTACAACAGGAAGTAATGCAACGATCAAAATCGAAAGGAACATATACCAAAACGAATGAGTGCGGAGCAAGATGTCTCTTGTTGTAAAGAAGACGAGAAAAATAACAATAACACCAATGAGCATCATACCAAACTGTAGGAGTCGAAGTGTTGGATCCTCTGCGAGGAACACGAACCATGGCTGAGCGAATTGTTGCAAGGAGTTTAAAACTGTTGTCATTATAAGTGGGGGTACCGACGACGATGTACCACAACGTACACTACGACAGCGAGGAAAGAAAGGATTGCGAGAAACTGTGAAAATCGTAATTCAAATGTGGCAAATGGAAGCATGTTTCTAATAAGCATGTACCCTCCAAAGACTCCGATGAGAATCGCCTCCTGAATGATTAATGCTTTTTGCGTTAAGCGAAACTCTACTGCTGCAAATACGCCAAGACTGGTAAACAGTGCAAGTAAGATGACAAAGTCCATTCGTGTGGCAAACACTGGAATAGAAAAGTCTCCTCTGAAATATTCAAAAACAAATGTACACAATGTTGCGAGTAGAATTCCGACAGACGTTTCATCACCTGCACGCTTCGAATGTTTTCTAATCACAAGAAGAACAAACGTAAGAATAAGAAACGCAAAAGCGTAGTACAGTTGTACTGGATGAATAGGTACAGTGTAACGAACATTAATCGCATCATACGTAATGCTCCACGGCATGTCTGTTGGCTTTCCATATGCTCTACCAGCAGCAAACTGCCCGAACCAGTCAAAGGCAGATCCAAACAATGCAGCAGGCAATAGCACATCCAACCACTGTAAGAATGTGGATCTATGCGAGCGTGTCACCCAGTATATAACAACGCCTATTCCAAAAGCAGCGCCTATAAAACTAAACGAGCCATCCCACAATACAAAAAATCTAACAGGGTCTCTTATGTACACTTTATACTGTGCGATGACCGCAAACATTCTTCCAAAGAAGATGAAAGCCCCAAAGAAGTACCACGCTCTATCTTTAAAGTGCTGCAAAGAGAGGTTTGCACTCTCGGCAAGCCGAAGAAAGAACTCTACAGAAACCCACACTCCAATGAGCAGAAAGATGATTCTGGTCCAAATAATCGCCGGTCCAATAGTAAAGGCCTCGAACATAGGACTATTCTACCCTAAACAATGAAAAGAATTAATCAGGAAATGTATTCTTAATTCCGGCTGTATAATCCATACTTCTTAGGATGATCTATTTAGACCACGCAGCAACGACCCCTTTGCACCCTCGTGTCTACGAGGAGATGCTCTCTGTTATGCTAAATATCTGGGGAAACCCCTCTTCACCACATTCAAAGGGCAGAGAAGCAAAAAGTATGCTCGATAGCGCACGGCTCACTATTGCGACCTTGCTTGGTGTAAAGCCCCACGAAGTGGTATTTACGGCATCTGGTAGCGAAGCGAATTCTTTAGCGCTCTTTGGCAGGTGCGAGAAATGGAAGCAGGAGCACGGGAAAGCAGGACACGTTATAGCCCTAAGTACAGAGCATAGTTGCAGCATTAAGGCAGTGCAGAGGCTGCAGAAAGAAGGATGGGGAATATCACTACTACCGGTCAACGAAGAGGGAGTGGTCGAAATGTCAGTGCTTGAAGAAGCCCTAAGGGAAGATACTGCTTTGATATCTATTCAATGGGGAAACAACGAAGTAGGCGCAATGCAGCCTATAAAAGAGTGTGGAGAGTTGTGCAAAGAACGTGGGATCACATTCCATACAGACGCAGTACAGCCCATAGGGCAACTAGCAATCCCCGTGCTACCAGATATGACAACCATTGCTGCTCACAAGTTTTACGGACCGAAAGGAATAGGGGCACTCATTGTACGAGACCACGTCGAGCTCTGCCCACAGATACTTGGCGGAGGCCAAGAGTTTAACCTGCGTGCAGGAAGCGAAAACCTACCAGCCATTGTCGGTATGGCAAAGGCACTTGAAATCTCACTAGAGAAACAGCCAGCTGAAGAGAAAAGACTGATTACCCTTCGTGATGATTTCATCGCACAACTAGAAGCATTGCCCGGTGTCACACTTAATGGGCCACGAACTGCCAGACTTCCAAACAACGCAAACATTCGTTTCGAAGGGAGAAGCGGTGAAACAATTGTCATTCAGTTAGACCTTAAGGGCATTGCAGCTGCAACTGGCAGTGCATGTGCGTCTGGCTCTAGTGGGCCGAGCCATGTTCTTGAAGCGATGGGAAGATCAGACAAGGCAGCATCGGAAAATATTCGCTTTAGCCTAGGGGCAAGTACAACAAAAGAAGATATTGATACCACTGTTGCTGTCATCACCGAGATTCTTAGCCAATAGATGCTTCGAGGTTTCTGGAAATGATGTCTTCGACAGTTTTTTCAATAAATTCTGCAAGACTCACTTCTACCTGTTCTTTCGTTTTGATATTACGAACAGTCACACCTTGGCTTTCTTTTTCTTTGTCACCAAGAACCAATAAATACGGAACTTTCTTCTTCTCTCCTTCGCGTACCCGCTTTCCAAGGGATTCCGAGCTACCAAGTATTTCTACTCGCATCTTCTTTTCTTTTAGTTTTGCTGCTACCTCCGCTGCATACTCTTCATGAACATCTGCAACAGGCATTATATTTATTTGCACAGGAGCGAGCCACAGAGGGAATAGCCCCGCAAAATGCTCTATAAGAAAACCAATCATTCGTTCATGAGTTCCTAGTGGTGCCCTATGGATGCAAAGAGGTACCTTTTCAGACCCGTCATCAGCAACATATGACAGTCCCACTTTTCCTGGTACGTCAAAATCAACCTGATTCGTAGCCAAAGTAAACGAACGGCCAATTGCACTCCATACCTCTACATCAATTTTTGGCCCGTAGAATGCAGCTTCATTTTTTACTTCAACAAACTCGCATCCTGTTTTATGCATAGCATTTCTCACCATCTCTTCTGTCTTAATCCAAAGCTCTGGAGCATCAACATATTTTTTCCCTAACTGATCTGGATCATGTAAAGAAAGCCTCATAACATACTTTTCTATACCAAATACTTCAAAGTACCTCTGATACATGTTTGCAACTTTAATGAACTCCTCTTCGAATTGATCTTCTGTACAGTAAATATGAGCATCGTTCATAGTAAGTGAACGAACTCGCATTAAGCCAAAGAGTGCACCGCTATCTTCATAACGGTAACAATGTCCATACTCCGCAAGCCTCATTGGCAGATCTCTGTAACTCCTCTTTTGAGACTTAAAAATTTCATGGTGATGAGGACAGTTCATTGGCTTTAAATAGTACTCTTCTTCTTCACCATCAAGTTTCATTGCCGGGAACATAGACTCTTTATAGTGAGACAGGTGACCTGTCTGTTCATACAATTTTCCTTTTGCGATATGAGGAGTGCGAACACGCATGTATTCATCTTTTTCTTCTGACTCCCGTGCAAGCTTCTCAACTTCATCTGTCAAAACAGTTCCTCTTGGTGTCCACAAAGGAAGTCCTGGCCCAACCATCTCACTAAAAGCAAACAGGTCTAATTCTTTACCAAGCTTTCGGTGATCTCTTTTCTTTGCTTCTTCGAGCATCTGCAAGTGCGCCTTTAGTTCGTCCTTTGTTGGAAAAACCGCTACGTACAGACGAGTAAGCTGGTCGCGTGTCTCGTCCCCTCTCCAGTAAGCGCCTGCAAGTGACATGATTTTGAAACCATCTGCAGGAAGTTCTTTCAAGTTCTCTACGTGTCCACCCTTACAGAGGTCCACAAACATTTCACTTCCTTCAGCATCAAGATTTTTATAGTGTGTGACTTCTGTCTCTCCTCCTTTTGCAAGGTCTTCAATAAGCTCTACTTTGAACTTTTGATTTCGCTCTTTCCAAAATGCGATGCTGTCATCAGTCGATAGAGTATCAACTTCGAATGTCTGTCCTTTATTAATAATGCCGCGCATTTCTTTTTCAATTTTCTTAAAGTCTTCATCCGTAATAGGAGTCGAAAATTTGAAGTCGTAATAACACCCTGTGTCGATTGGCGGTCCGATAGTGATCTGTGTATCTGGCCATAGCTTTAAAACTGACTGTGCCAAAACATGAGCCATGCTGTGACGCAACTTGTACATTTCATCAACCTTTGGTTCAGAGCTAGAAGCCATAGTGCACAGAGTGTAGCAGCTCTCAATCCCGTCCGTGAAGCAAAGTTTGTATTATCTTAAGCCTAGTTCCGAGGTCAGAGCGTGGATTTCTCTGAGGACGTTTGAATCGCTATTTAAAGTCTTATCGATCTTTCCAACAGAGTTCATAACCGTCGTATGGTCACGATTTCCAAAGGACTCACCCAATCGAACAAAGCTAATATTTAAGAATTTCTTACCGATAAACATCGCCACCTGGCGAGGGATAAGCACTTCGCGGACACGAGACTTTCCAATCAAGTCGTCGATAGAAACACTGTAGTACCTACTGACAGACTCCATAACATCCTGAAATGTTGCACGTTTTTGATCCTTCGTTTCAAATCCAACATCCTCTTCAACAACATGAGGATCCTTGTTTAGCTTACTCATAATTTCTGCGATGCTTTTAATAGTTGGCATTCGCTGTTCAAGTTCGTACTGGGCGACTGCTTGCATCAAAATTCCTTCGAGCTCACGGACATTCTTTGTGGTGTGCTCTGCAATAAACTGCAACACCTGCATGTCGATGAAGAGTTCGTACTCTTTTGACTTCTCCTGCAAAATTGCCAAACGAGTTTCGTAATCAGGAACTGATACATCTGCAATCATTCCACGTTCGAAACGAGAGACTAACCTGTCTTCAAGCTGAAGTTCATCTGGTGGTCGGTCTGAAGAAATGATGACCTGCTTTCCCGCTTCGTAGAGCGCATTAAACGTATGGAAGAACTCTTCTTGGGTACGTTCTTTATTTGCAAGGAACTGAATGTCATCGATGATCAGCACATCAACCTGGCGGTAGCGCTTTCGAAGCTGGTCCATCTTTTGCATTCGGATCGCTTCTACTACTTGGTTTGTGAAGTCTTCAGACGTTGTATACACAACAGTTGCGCGAGGATTCTTTTGGAGAATCGCATTTCCTGTCCCCTGCAATAGGTGAGTCTTTCCAAGTCCAACACCACCATACAAAAACAATGGGTTGTACTTTCCACCAGGAGTCACCGCAACAGCACTACATGCCGCCTGCGCTAATCTGTTATTGGATCCTACAATAAAGTTCTCGAGCATGTACCGAGGGTTTAAAATCTTGCTGACAATACCTTCAGCCATCCGCACCTCCTGTTTTCCTGGAACCTTTCTTTTTTTTGCTTCTGGGAAATGTGCCAAAAGGTCGACTGTGCGGTCTTTATTATCCTTCAAGCTTCCATCCACTTTATAGACCACCTGCTTAATAGAGCTATCAAGCTCTTTTACCGCTTCTAGAGTCGGTACCTGATACCGTTCTAAGTGCCAGTTCATAACCATCGGAAGTGGCAATCCAATTATGATCTTCCCCTCATCTCTGCCGAGCACTGCAGTATCCCTGAACCACGTAATGAACTCACTACGCTGTAAGCTAGACTCCAACTTTTTTAGAGTATCAATCCACAACTGTAAATCCTCCTCTTGCCGAGATGTAATAGGGGTACTAGAAGAGGCGGACAATGTCGTTAAAGGTAATAAGTAGAATAAGTAATATCAAGACAATAAACCCAACAGCATTCGTTGTAACTTCAAGAGTTCTATTTACTGGACGACGAGTGATCCACTCTACAAGAACAAAGATCAATCGACCTCCATCAAGCGCTGGGAACGGTAGAACATTGAGCACTGCCAAGCTAAGACTAAGCAGGGCAACAAGGCGCAAGTAATGCGTAATCCCCTCCTGTACTGCACCGTGTGTCAGCTGTGCAATTCCGATAATTCCAGAAATTCCCTCAGGAACTTTTCCCGTGCTTGCAAGAGAGCCGAACAACTTTCCGATTCCGATAACAGTTTGGCTTGTCATTACTTTTACCTCGCGCAATGCAAGCATGAAAGACGTTCCAATGTTTCTATCTGGAGAAGAGAGCTCTAGTGGATACGGAATGATGACAATACCAGCCTTACCATCTGATAAAGCAACACTGTACCGCTCTGTTTCCTCTAATACTTTTCCAGCTTCGATACGAGAGACAACATACCTCACGCGGGATTTTCCTTCTTGAATAGTATAAATATCTTCTGGGAACGTAATGTCCTCACCATTGATAGTGCGCACAATACTTTTTCCAGGAACACCACTAATCGCTGCGTTACTTCCGCCGACAACACTGTCGATCAAAACGCTAAACTCTACATTAATTTCTCCTGCCTCTCCTGCTGCGCGCATTTCATCGTACGACAAGTATGTTGGAATCCAACCTGCTGCAGAAAAACCAATCGTGAGAATTGTTAGTGCCAAGATAAGATTCATAAAGACACCTGCAAGTAAAATAATGACGCGTGCGTGTATAGGCGCTGCACTAAAACTTCCTTTTGCCCTGCGTTCTTTCTCTGACATTGCGTTCTCTCCTTTTAGCCGTACGAAGCCACCAAAAGGAATCCAGTTCAATGTAAATTCGGTACCACCTTGTTTAAAAACAGATTTTATTTTTGGCGGTAATCCAAAACCAAACTCTTCGACAACGACACCAAATTTTCTCGCTGCGGCAAAGTGACCCCACTCGTGAATGAGGATAAGTAGCGTAAGAAGTAAAACGAATGCAAGGGTTGAAACAAGGACTGCCATAAGAAAAATTCAAAATAAAAAATGAGACGGAGTCCGATAGTACAGTGCCAGTGGAAAACTTAAAAGTTTTCCACACTACTTCGGGTTGCATGCATTCACAAAAATATTGGAACGCACAAATGTAGATCTTTCTGCGCATTTATCCTCGCGCTATTACCCATGCGTCAATACGGTGTACGCCTGCTTTTTGCAAAACTTTTGCGCACTCATGCAGCGTTGCTCCAGTAGTGACAATGTCATCGATCAACACAACATGTTTCGGAATTTTTTGTGTGCGGCGCAAAGAAAATGCATCATGCATTGCATGAAGTCTTGCCTCGCGTGGCCTCCATGCTTGGTGTCCTGTGTCACGCTTTCGACGAAGAAGATGCCTCACTGGTAACTGAGTATGATTCGAAAGACACTCTGCAATACATGCCGACTGATTAAAGCCCCTCTCCATATGTCGCATCCAATGAAGTGGCACCGGACACAGCACCATGCCAGAAGTTATTTCTTCGAATACACCGTCGAGCAACAATGGTGTCACACTTTCTACCATCTTTGCATCTCGACGATACTTCATCGTAAACATTGCTCGCTGCAACAGTGGTGAGAATCTGTAGAGAACAGCAGAGAGTATGTCATGCGGAAGTCCATCGATACCGATATCTTTTTGATACGAACACTCAATATTTTTCAATTCCTCATGTGTGACATGCAGTCCTGTCAGTGGATGAGAGGGCTGATGTGGATATAAAATATTTAATATATGTTTCATCATGCAGGCATCTTACTTCTGTGAAGACTTCTACTGGAGCCCGCTTGATACGAGAAAGATGAACAAATATCACTTCATGTCATCCACATGCAAAAAAAAAGGTTCTAGGCACTAGAAGAACGAATAAATATATGGCGGGGCACACTTCGAATATTTGTTTCCAGAGAAGTGTGGCGTGCCACGCGAAGCGCCCCACAGGGCGCGAAGTGTGGTGGGCGATACTGGATTCGAACCAGTGACCTCTGCAATGTCAATGCAACGCTCTAACCAACTGAGCTAATCGCCCCCAAAGTGGGGAAAGAGTACCAAATATCGAAGAAAAACAACAGAGGGAATTGTGTAGTATTATAAATCATTATATATATACCGCAAGTCCTCTGGGATGTCGTAAAACGCCGTTTTCCGCTATAATTAAACGATTACTCAAATAAACATATGAACACACACATCCCAACCGAAACTCCCGTCCTCGAATGGAAGGCCCCACAACATTTGCACCACGAACGTAGTCGTACGTGGTACGTTATTGCATTACTATTTCTTGCGGCCTGTTTTGCATACAGCGTATATACCTCTGCGTGGTCATTTACCGGAATCCTTTTTCTGATCACTATTCTGTACTGGCAAGTGCACGAAGAAGCTCCACGGGAAAAAACCATGCGAGTATGGGAAAGTGGATACGCTTTTAATGATTCATTCATTCCATGGACATCATGTGATGGGTACTGGATCTTGAAAGGGCACGGATACTACGAACTGCACATAGAAAAAAAGAATGGATACGAGACAAAAATTCAAATTGGAGAATTCGATCCATTTGATATACACGACACTCTGTCCCCTCTCCTGCCTGAATTAAACGATCGTAAGGAAAGAGTACTTGACACTATTATTCGTATCTGTAAACTATAGATGTTGCCTAACTTCTGGCATCGGGATTTTGCACAAAAGCGAGCCTTGGGAAACCAAGAGCGTCGTTTGCTGTGCTTTGCCGGAACGCCAGATGCAGATGCAACCACTCCAGAGGAAGAAGAGATTGATCCTCTCGCAACACAGGAAACTTTTGCGGGTGCTGGACTCAATCCAGATGGAACACCAATAGAAACACCTGAGCAAGGTGCCGAAGGCGGTGTCGATGGCGGTGTCGATGAAACACGAGGTGCCGTAGAAGGTGCTATGAATAATCCCGAAGAAGGTGAAGAGGGAGCAGAAGTGGCAAAGGACATCGATTTCGAGTCACTGAGCAAGCGCATAACTTCTGTTCAAGACAGGCTGAATGAGCTGACGACTAAGCGAAGTGAAATGCGTAACCTTATTCGAGAGAAGACAAAGGGTGAAGATCAACAAGGTCACCTCCAAGACCTTGATAGTATTATGAATTTTACAGAGGACGTACAAAGCAACCTCAACGGTTATGCAAGACTAGCAACCGCAGTGATGCACTTAAAGATTGGCGCCATTACACCTGCAGCATTTGAAGAAAGTTTCATGGAAATTACAGAGCTGAAAGATGGAAAAATTGAAGACTTTAATGTAGAGAGTATATCTGCAGACCTAGCAGCTATCGATGCTCAAGGACTTGCTAGTGATGAACGCGAAACTGCACGAGGTAGTGTTTTTGAAAATGTTATGAAGTCGGAAACTCTTGTACAAGCAGCAACGTATATCGATGGTCAACTCCAATCCATTGAAGATAGCATCACCTCAGTAGAAGAATATAGTGCGGGACTAGAAAGCTCCGATGCGGGTACAGACGATGGAAAAAAGATGACATGGGCATCGTTCTGGGCAGGGACAACGAGTATCAACAACATGATTGCTGGAACGAAAAAGTACATTGAAGCCGTAAAGAAAAGCTACGAAGAATGGAACCAGCTAAAAGAAGCGCGGTTCGCACAGGGTCTCGGTGCAAACCTTGCATGGATTCCACTTGGAAAGCAGACGCAAGTAGTGCTTGATAGACAAACCGAAAGTGCAAATGACACAGTGAGAGACGAGCACAAGAAAGGACTAGAGGCCCAAAAGCCATCATTCTCACAGGTGGTAGAGATGATCCATAAAACAAAAAATGATAACCCAAACCATTTCCGTGCATTGCTCGAGTACGCTGCTGATAGGTGCTGGCTGTATGACTACGATGCTATAAACGGAACAGCATTTGGGATCAATATCCAAAATCACTTACCAGAAACATGGAAAGAGCAAAACAGGCAAGAGTACCTCCGCGAACTGGATAATAAAAACGGATCTGGACAAGATACAGAGAAGAAACGTGGTTACGACCGTGTGGTCTCTGCGCCAGATATCGACGTTATCGTCCGCGTTCTTCACGACGAACTCAGTCGTGGAAACTACTGGGCAGCCCATGGAATTTTGAAGCGAGGTATGGAAAAAGGAAAAGAAGGAGAAGCTTCTACGTGGATTACAAACACTATTTTCCGCTACCTCCGCGATGACGAAAATGCGCGAAAATTCTTCCCGAAAGATCTGCTCGATGACCTTGGAAACATTGGTATCGTGCACCCCTGTTGGACATCAACATACTTCAAGATTAACCGTCATAAGATTGAAGCATGGCAAAAAACTGATAAGGGTGTAGAGCACGCAGGTGACCTTGGTGAAGTGATAGACATTGCAGAGAAGCACTTACTAGAAGTTCTTGGGGCAGCAAATATGCCAAAAGACACAAAGGAGCTCGATCATATCGTTGCAAAAATTCTTGCTTCGCAAGAGGTCAACTATCGTGGGCATGAGTTCTCTATCTTTGATGACCGATACAAGAAATATCGAGAAGGACTTGGAAATGTACAGACGAGTATTAATCCTCGTGATGCAGATGATGACTTCTTTAGTATGATGAACAACGGTTCTGAAATGATCCTCCTTGGAACAGAAGCATATCGTGGAATCCTTGGACTCCAATCTACTGGAGAATTCAACGAACCAGTAAAGGCACTGTATTTCCTAGACCAGCTTATTGGAAGATCAAAGAATTTAGAGAATAAGTTTACTCGTAATTCCAGAGAACGGCTGAACTACATTAATGCAACACAAAAGCGCATGAACAACTGGCTCATTACGAATGCGAATGATGACCGATCTGCGGTAAAACTTGGTAATAGCTCTTTCCAGGATGGAACGCCGATGATGCTTGGTCTTGTTAAAGCAGATTTGATTACTATGGATACAATCCTTCGCCTAAATATAAAGGATAAGAACGGATCTCTCGCTCCGATGATAGTACGACAGATTCTTAAAGACCCAAGTGATCCATATATCTCTGCACAGGAAATTATGCGCACAGCAGACAGTTTGAAGGCAAAGGGGCAAATGAATGCACCAGCGCACAAAGTTATTGCAGAGGTAGTAAAAGACACGAGTGGATACGTTACTCCTGCCAGTCAGTAGAGCTCAACAAGACCTAGAGATGCATCGAACAGTCCGAAAACTCAGGCAGCGTAGCGTATTGCATTTTTAGAATGATTACTGCATGCTCGAAGCATGAACATTCGTATTCGACGTATCGACCAGACACTAACGCTTCCCCGCCACGAATCGGCAGGAGCTGTCGGGTTTGATTTCGTCACACGCGAGACCACAACCATCCAACCTGGATGCATTGCCCTCGTCCCTGGTAACGTCGTTGTGCAGGTTCCAAGTGGTTACGCGCTATTGGTAGTACCGCGCTCTTCCCTACCTCGTAAGAAGGCCCTTGTGTGCCCGCACAGCATTGGTGTTATTGACCAAGACTACTGTGGACCAGACGATGAAATCCTCATCCAAGTACAAAGCATTTCTAATACAGAAATTACCGTAGAGCGTGGAGAGAGAATCGCACAGGGTATCTTTGTAAAAGTAGAACAAGCAAACTGGGAAGAAGTCGATGACCACGGTGCAGTGAGCCGTGGTGGCTTTGGATCGACTGGTACACACGTTGAAGAAAAGAAAGAAGAGGTTGTGACGCTGCAACGTTAAAGAGCACCCCCACCGGATGCTCTTAAACGTTTTCGAAATCGAATTATTTAGAGATTGGCTTTCGCATGAAAGCTGGAACCTCAAGCTCACTTTCATCAAGGTCTACCTTTGTAGATTTTGCCTCCATGAGTGATGGAGAAGATGTCGGCGTCGCAGCACTGTACTCTTCACGAGGAGCTGAAGCGTCTGCTCTCTGTGGCTCGGCCATACCAAATGTCTTCTTAGTAAGACTCTCACCTGCACCAGCAGTCATTCGTGGGAACGCTTGTGTTTCTACTTCATCAAATCCTGTAGCAACAACAGTACATTTTACCTCTCCTGTAGAACTCTCGTCGATAACAGCACCAAAGATGATGTTTGCATCTGGGTCTGCAGCTTCTGTAATAATACGCGCAGCTTCATCAACTTCGTACATACTAAGGTCATTGCCACCAGTAATGTTGAAGAGGATTCCCTTCGCACCAGAAATAGACAATTCAAGGAGTGGGCTATCCACAGCAGCACGTGCAGCTTCTGCAGCGCGGCTATCCCCTGTTCCGTAACCAATTCCCATGAGGGCAGTACCAGCATCTTGCATGATAGATTTAACGTCAGCGAAGTCCACGTTAACCAGTCCATGAACGAGGATCAAGTTAGAGATTCCTTCGATAGCATGCTGCAAGACTTCATCTACTACCTGGAACGCCTCTGTAAGAGGAGTCGTTTTATCAATAAGAGACAAGATCTTGTCATTCGGAATAGTAATAAGTGTATCTACTTTTCCACGCAAGTTCTCTAGTGCCTCGTCTGCAAGCTTCTTACGCTTCAGGCCTTCAAAGCTAAATGGCTTTGTGACAACACCAACAGTAAGGATTCCCATACTGCGAGCAACATCTGCGATAACAGGAGCACTTCCGCTACCTGTTCCTCCACCAAGACCTGCAGTGATAAACACCATGTCTGCTCCTTCAATAGCTTTTTTAATCTCCTCCATACTCTCTTCAGCAGATTTCTTTCCAATATCTGGATTGGCACCTGCACCGAGACCACGGGTTACCCCTCTTCCAATAGTCAGCTTCTTTGCTGCTGGATTGTGGTACAACGCCTGAACGTCTGTATTAACAGCGATGAAATCGACGCCTTTAATACCTGCATCGATCATACGTTTGATCGCATTGCTACCACCTCCACCAGCACCAAGAACACGGATGTCTGCACCTGGCGAAACATCTGGATGCACCTCTTGGGAATGAGAAGCAAAAGTATCGTTACCTGTAGAACCAGTGGCTCCACTACTCTGTGGCTTAGAGCCGTTAAAAAGTGATCGAAGTGTATCTGACATGGATATCGGGGGGAAAGACAAATTGGGGTAAATAGACCTAAGGAAGTAAACTTTTAAACCAAGAACTCGCTTGCATAACTGCACGTTTCATTTGCACGCCTCCGACATTACGATTCGCACTGTCGCCTTCTCGCATACCCCATATAAGAGTACCGAGTGCCGTTGCATACGCAGGATCGTCGACCTTTTCAACAACGCCACCGATATCGACTGGGAATCCCATCTGTACAGGAAGGCCAAGGATATCTCGTGCTAGCTCGAGCACTCCAGGTGCTTTCACTGCAGCGCCTGTTAGGAGTCCACCAGCTGGAAGCATTCCGGCCCGGCCAATACGTTTGAGTTCCTCATTAACAAGGGAGAAGATCTCGAAGTACCGAGCTTGCATAATCTCTGCCATATACCTCTTGCTCACTGTTTGTGTATCAATTTTGCTCACTGTTGAAAGGTCAATCATTTCTCGCTCTGCGATCTCCTCTGGAAGAACAGATCCAAATTCTATTTTGATCTTCTCTGCAGTATCAACAGATGTACGAAGTCCGATAGCAATATCGTTTGTCACACTCTCTCCACCGATAGGAAGACAGACGCTGTGCAAAATTGTTCCCTCTTCAAAGACTGCAAGACTTGTACATCCCGCTCCAACATCGATCACGACAACACCCAGTTCTTTTTGACGCTTTGTGAGCACTGCTTCTGAAGCCCCTATAGTAGAAGGAACCAAATCATCGATGTCGACTCCTGCCTGGTCTACACACTTTTCGAGATTCTTCACGTGCTGAATATGACCAGTTATAATGTGAGCATCAGCCTCTAGGCGGATACCAGTCATACCAACCGGATTTTTAATACCACGCTGCTCGTCTACTGCGTATGCTTTTGGTTCGATATGAAGGATACGTCGGTTCGCGGGGATAGACACAGCTTGGGCTGCATCAAGAACGCGTGCAACATCATCCATTGTAATTTCAGAGCCAGATACTGCAATCACCCCCCTACTATCGAATGCCTCTATATGAGAACCAGACATACCGACATACACATGATTAATAGGGACTCCTGCCATGCGCTCTGCATCTTCGAGTGAAGAAATAATATTATGAATCAGTTCTTCAACATCGATAACATGCCCCTTGCGCATACCCAAAGAAGGAGAAAGCCCAACACCGATAACATTCGGAACTGACTGGCTGTCTTCGCCATCGGCGACAGCAACTACTGTTCGAATTTTCGAACTTCCGATATCGAGGCTGGCAAGAACTCTTTCTTTTGACATGGTGGGTTTTTAGAAAAGAAAATTGAAATCATTGAGAATGGCTTGTCACAAAAGTTTTGCGAAAAGCACAGCGAAGTCTACGTTGACTTAGAAGATACGCAAGAGGGTGTTGAGCAACAAACATGAACACGATGCACGTTTGTGATTACATTTTGTATTCATATTTTTTGTTTTAGGCAAGGGCTAATACAAACAAAAATATGGCCAAAAAACACACCTAATTTTTCGTGAGTACGAAATGTGTGCACAGTTTTTCTTAGAACAGAGACAGTTGTGAACTTTCTTTTTCATTTTTTGGTTCTTCTTTTTGCATGCCACTTTCTGAGAGGTCTTCTGTATCAAAGTACTTCTTGCCAAATTCCGTTTCCATTAAGCGCAATAGTCGCTTTGTCAGTAGTGTGAAGTTTTGCTGCTCAAAGAATTCAAGCAGAGGCCCTGGGTCAACATTTGAGATCGTAACATCCTCGAGTGAATGAGGAAGAGTAATGTCACACACAAGCTCTGCCATGCGCTGACAGAAAAATGCCTGCTCGCGATCGCGTTCTAGTTTTTCCCTGATACTTGGACGAATTTTATCTAAGTGCTCGTAGATACCTTCGAGTGTTTGGTATTTCTGCAATAGTGTCGATGCAGTCTTTGGACCAATACCATCAACACCTTTGAGATTATCCGAACTATCTCCACTAAGTCCTTTGAATGCTGCAACCTGGTCTGGGCGGATGCCCATTTTGATTTCTATCTCTGCAGGTCCCAAATACTCTGCCTGGCTATATCCCTTATGAGGGATGGCAACACGTGTAACATCGGATGCCAGCTGAAATGCATCCTTATCACCAGTGATCACCGTTACCCTCATGCCAGCTGCCTCCCCTGCCTTAGCATATGATGCCAGGTAATCATCTGCTTCATACTCTTTACTACTCACCTCTGGTAGTGCGAATGCATCAACCAAGCTGAGCACGGTCGGAATCTGAACATAGAAGTCGTCTGGCGTTTCAGATCGGCCTGCCTTGTATTCTTTATATTCCTCATGACGAAAAGTCGAACTACCAGCATCAAAACACATGACGACTGCATCTGGCTCCTCATTAGCAAAAATAGCTAAAAGCATAGATGCCATCCCAAAAGAGACATTCGACGGTTCACCCGATTTGGTCTTTAAAGTACGTGGAATAGCCCAATAAGCCCTATGCATTAAGTGATGGCCATCAACGAGGACAAGATGCTTCATGTCTATCTAGAGTGCCCTATTAGGAGCTCCAGAACAACAGTATAATCATAATACAATTTAGGAGATTTTCCAGTGCAGCTCCCTTCAAAAAAGAGCCGTTTTCCGCTATAATAAGTAGATTAATACGAATCTTATGACACCTGCAACAGACCAAAAAATCACACAGCGCTATACAGCCTCATCCCTTGAAAAGAAGGGTATGAACAAAGTAAGCCTTCAAGAAGAGCTTGGCTGGCCTGCCGAAGCAAAAAGGCCTGTTATTTGCCTACCTGCAGGAATGAGTGAAAAGCTTGGCGGAAAGCTTCTAGAAGCAGTTCTTCCTGGTCTTATGAGCCTAGATGTCCAAATTCTAGTCATCGGAAAGGGTTCTGCAGAGTATGGGTCTCTCTTTACAGAGCTATCACAGAACCATGCTCATAGGATCGCAATCCTCCCAAGCGACGAGGTGTCTATGCGTAAGATGTATGCTGCATCCGATGCAGTGTTGTTCTGTTCAGACCCTTCAGACCTACCAGAGCTTGCAGAGGCACTGAGCTATGGAGTGGTACCAATCGCACCAGAAACAAAAAAGCTAGAAAACTACAATGCTATTCAGGAAGCTGGAAATGCATTCCTTTATAAGAAGGAAACTGTGTGGGACTGTTTCGGAGCTCTTGTCCGAGCTGTTGAAACCCAGAAGTTCCCATTCGACTGGAGAACCATCCAGAAGAACAGTATGGAGAGCGTGAAGAAATAAGCCCTATTCATAACTTCCTATAGAAGATGAATGAGGTTTTTTGGTGGGTCGGGTGGGATTTGAACCCACGGCCAAGAGATTAAGAGTCTCCTGCTCTACCACTGAGCTACCGACCCATAAATGGATCAGCAAAAGTCTACGGATATACCAAAGATTCTACAATACATTTCTTCCTAAGATTTTGTGGGATTTGAACCCACAGCCAACCCCGCTTCAGCGGGGCTGCTCTACCGCTACAGCCTATTTGCAACACATAGAGGTAAAAGATATAGCTCACGTTCTACAAGACTTTTCTTGCTTTGATGCCCCCTTCTTTACCATTTTCTAGTAACGCCACAGGGAGTCCATCCAACCAGGCAACTGTATTCTTGGTACAACTTCCTTCTATGACGCGTCCATTAGAGATGTCATCGAAGTCTTTCTGAGAGATCTCCTTCTTTTCCATAGAGGCGAGAACTTCCTTTAATGGAATTACTTTCCCCCATATAGCATCGTCTGGAGCGACGGCATCATCAACAGAAAAATCCCCCACCTTCGTACGTTGTAAGCCTGAAAGGTATGCACCGCACTTCAGAGACTGTCCAAGGTCATGTGCCAAAGAACGAATATACGTTCCACTACTACATCCTACTTTTATCTGAAGATCCGGATAGCTATAAGACAGTAGGTCACAATAAGAAATATCGACCTCCCGTGTTGGCATCTCGACATCGCGTCCTTGTCGCATCTTCCTATATGCACGTTCACCTCCAATCTTTATAGCACTCGTCGTTGGCGGAACCTGGCTCACCTTTCCAATGAAGCGATTACGAATCGTCTCTTGAATGGTGATGTCTTCTGGGTCTGGAATTCCTGGTTTTCGTTCAAACTCTTGAAATGGTCCTTCTCTGTCGTATGTCACACTCACTGTTCCAAATGTTACGTCTGCGATGTACTCCTTTGAAAGGTCGGTAAAGAGCTCTACTACCTTCAAAGCCTTTGCGCCTACTGCAAGCACCAATAATCCAGATGCTGCAGGGTCGAGAGTACCAAGATGGCCGATCTTCCGTTCAGGCAAAGCCCTGCGAACCCGATAGACAATATCGTGACTGGTTGGGCCGACTGGTTTATTGATGAGGATGAATCCGTGACGCATGCGGAAAGAGTACAAGTGGAGAGCAAAAAGTGAAAATATGACCCCTTCTTTTTTCCATTTTCCACTTTAAAGGTCCACTGCTACACTATATGCCATGACAATCACGCCTACATGGGACCTCTTCATCATTGTTTTCTTTGGATTGGTCATTACCTATAGCTTTATTATAGGAAAGCACGAAGCAATAAAAGTGATCGTTTCGACGTATATTGCCATTTTGGCAGTAGAAGGAATTGGAAATATCATCGAAAGACTGAGCGGAGACTCTCTACCTATGCTCAATATTGTTGGCATTTCTTTGGACTCAACTATCCTGACAGGAGTCAAACTTGTCCTCTTTATAGCTCTTATTATCTTCATTGCAGTACGTGGGGGGCTAGAGATTGGGTATACAAAAGACCCCGGAGGTTTTGTAAATGTCATCCTGACCGCCGTGTTTGGTATGGCAACAGCGGGTCTTCTTATGATTACCCTCTTTATCTTTGTCGCAGACGTACAGATCCTCGACCCAAACATGGAACACCTCGCAACGATCGCTCCTCTTCTAGAGAAGAGTAAGCTGATGCAAGTCATGATACTCAACCAGGACTTATGGTTCTCCTTGCCAGCTCTTCTTCTTATTGTTGTTGGCTTCCTTAGTAACGAAGTTGTAGAAGAGTAAGCATGAAATGAAAACCAGTAAGCGTCAAGAAACATTACTGTCCAGAAGGCATTCTTGCCTTGCGCTACATACATACAATCAGTAACAATGGTGAAAACTTCTACTACTCAACTTTTTTATGACTACAAAACTTTCTACCATTTCTCTTCGCGCATCATACGCAGCGATGGCATTCCTCTCAGCTCCAAAAGCTTTCGCTCAAGATATCTTCGGTGAAATACCAGATATTGGTGGTGTTGAAGGCGGAAGCGAACAACAAGTTCGCCAAGGAATCCTCGACGTTCTTGAGGTTGTATTGAACTTCATGGCTTTGATCGCTGTAATCTTCATTGTTATTGCTGGTATCCGTCTCGTTGTTTCTCAAGGTGAAGAACAGGAGAAAGATAAAGCAAAAAAGACAATCCTCTACGTTATTATTGGATTGGTTGTTATCTTGATTGCACAAGCAATTGTTAGCTTCATTGCTGACGTTCTTCTTACGTAAGAAACCTGAACTCGTATTCAAAAGCTCTCCGTTAAACCGGGGAGTTTTTTTATGTCTACTGGGAAGTACGACCCGCAAGTGGAGCATCCGACAATTCTGCAAACGCCCCTCGTGGAACCTTTGCATTCTTCGGAGACTTCTCTGCCTTCAGTCTATCTTTTATGATAATGGCAGCCACCGTAACTTCAATAACCTCTGATACAGGCAAGGCAACCCCCCATCGAAGGCATTTCTTTGGAAATATCCACTCTATATGCATAGAGTCTGTATTGATTTGAACATCTTTACACCGGCCAACACGCACGCCAGATTCAGTCACAATCTTCTGCCCAAGAACCGTGCGATTATCTTCAAGTAAAGCCTGTAAACGAATACGGTCATCAGCAGGGGCAATAACATCTGCATTGCGCACATAAAGCCTGGTCCCCCATCGAGAAATATCCATGGAAGAGACAAAAAGGTTTGAAGGACCATGCCCAGAGCCATATACAAAAAAACCTTCAACATATGCAGTATCTGGATGGATAAGTATACCTGACACCGTGCCAAGAACACCTTCTACGCCCTCCTCCATTAAGGGGAGGCCGATACAAGAGGAAAAGCGTACATGCATGCCTAAATGGTACCACATACTCTAAAGTGTCCATATTGAGGCTGATTTAAAGCAGATTTTCTGCTACAATAGTAGTACTATGAAGCTTTTCGCAGGATCATCTCATCTGAAGCTCGCTGAGCATATAGCCAAAGAACTTGGTGTGGATCTTGGGAAAGTGAAGCTAAAAAACTTCAGCTCAGGAGAGAGGTACGTGAAATACGAGCAATCTGTCCGTGGGCAAGATGTCTGGATTGTACAAACTGCAGGAACTGGGTCCGTCAATGAAGACCTCATGGAACTATTCCTTATGTGCCAGGCTGCAAAGCTTTCGTTTGCAAAAACCATTCACGTTGTGATCCCCTACTTCCCATATGCAAGACAAGACCGAATAGCTGAACCGCGAGAGCCGATTTCATCGAAACTTGTTGCGACGCTACTAGAGCAATCAGGTGCTAATCATGTCATGACATTAAATCTGCACTCAGACCAGATCCAAGGATTCTTCTCTATCCCTGTAGATGCATTAGAAGCACGAACTGTCTTTGCAAAATACATCTTAGAGAAGAAACTTGAAAATGCTGTCGTTGTTTCCCCAGACGAAGGAGGTGCAAAGCGTGCAAAGAAATTTGCAGATCTTATCGACGCAGACCTAGCAATCATTCACAAATCACGCCCAAGCCATCAAGAAGTCGAAATGATGGAACTCGTCGGAGATATCAAAGGAAAGACCTGTATCATTTTTGATGACATGATTGATACTGCAGGAAGTCTTTGTGCTGCAAAAGAAGCCCTCATCGAAGCGGGGGCAAATCCAGACGTCTATGCCATTGCAACCCATTCTATTTTCTCTGGACCTGCAATAGAAAGACTTAAAAAAGCTGCCTTTAAAGAGGTCATTGTAACCGATACTATCGCAACAGACCCAAAAGCATTTGAAGGACTCACGATCGTTCCAATCGCCCCACTACTAGCAGAAGTCATCCAGAGTGTAGATAAAGGTGAAAGTGTGACAAAAATCTACGATAAATAAGATATATACACTGACATTTGTGGTCAGGATCTTTTTACTTTTGATATTTATGCAGTATACTTCACAAAATCTTCCCCTAATACTATGAATACATCTTTGAAAACTATGGCCTCAAGCGCACTTATCGGCGTTCTTTTCTTTGCATCGACACCATTAACAGGTGCTGAGTCACGCAAAGCTGCAGGTGCTGCCCGTTGCCAAGAGCTCTCAGGACGCGAAAAATCTCGTTGTATGTACGTTCTTGAACACAGTGGACGTCTACGTGTTAGCGCACCACTAAATGCAGTAAGCCGAAGTAATACTGTCCGTGACAGTCGCGTTATTCGCAGAAGTACGACAACATCTAATATCCGTCGCATTGGTAACTACAACCTTTCACGATTAAGGCGTCACAGCCAAGATGGTGGAAATGCTCGCCGCATGATCAACTCTCGTGATGAATTCGCTCGCAATGCATGTAAGTACCTAGAAGGTACAGCGCAGTCTATGTGTATCCGTGCTGGATGGCGTGGTCTTAGCCGAGGAAACACTCGATAGTCTTTCAGCTAGCAATAAATAAAAAGAGGACCACGTGGTCCTCTTTTTTAATTCTTAGATGGTGGGCGACGCAAGATTTGAACTTGCGACCTCTACATTATCAGTGTAGCGCTCTAACCAACTGAGCTAGTCGCCCATCAAAGCCCACATAGGGTACGAAGAAACGGCCTCTTGGTCAATTAAATCCCCTCTTTCTACTTAGAAATCCACTCTACAAATCCTTCAAATGATGGCTCGTAGGGGAAGTCTTTTTGACCGTTAATCTCTATTGCACTGACAATTTTGGTATAGACGTCCAAAGTGAAGGCTACTTTTCGGTCCTCCAGAGGGGCGCTGAAGTAGATCCCAGATACTCGAGCCTTATTATCAGCATATGCAGCAATACCAGTCTGTGTGGTAAACAGGGCACCTGAATCCTGCAGTAGCGCCTGTGCCATAGCCTCTACCTCTAGGGCTGTATAGACCACATCTGGAACAACTGGTTCTGGCTCTTCTTTCGTCTCAGGCGAAGCATCAACAATCCGCCGTTCTGGCAGTGGAGTTATATCTATAGCAGAGCTTAAGCTCAGATACTCAAGGGCTCTCACCATTGACTCTGTCTGCGATTCCATAGAATCGATAAGAGCAACCAACGTATCGGACATATGTGCTGCCCTTCGTGGATATCCCTTTGTCTCTAGGCGGTCTATAAGGGTGAGGTGAGCATCGAGCATGTTATCGACAAACAAAGAATTGTCACCAACACTCTGCACCATTCCAAGGATAGTGACGCGATAACGGTCTAACACAAAATCTGATACCTCCTCTGCGGAGAACAAGCTAAATGGGAACAGGAATGCACGAACCAACTGTGACTCGATGGATACATCTGGTCCAATGAGTGACCATGCAATGTCCCTGTACTCTGGGTGGAACGACGTCACACTCCACATTGCTTCTGTATCTGCAATGCGAAGTAAGACTTCCATTTTCATAGCAGTGTTGAGTTCTCGTTGACTAAGAAGTGTGCCAAGCATCGTACGACCACGAGGAGACTGCATAGCGAGTGATACTTCTTCATTCTGAGAAAGCTCTGCTAAATACACAGTGTCATTGCCCTCGATAGCGCTACGAACAACACCAAGTACATGGCCTACTCTCTCTTTCTGTTCTGTGGCTAGCGACACTGGAAGTAGTAGTGTATCTACAGACAAAGCATCTACTGGTAAATAAGAACGAAGAGCTGGCAGGTCTTCCTCTGTACGCTGCTCTACTAAATGTAGGGCAATGATCTGCTCTTCAAGGAAGTATGAAGGAAGCGGAGAAAGTTTGCGTGCCTGCATCCAATCTTTAAAGCCTGCTGTAAGAGGGTCTATAGAATCTTCACTGAAACTCCACTGCATCCCTACAGGAACCACCACTCTTTGGTCACCATGCGTTACGAACACTGGAGAAGTAATAGCCGCAATAGTAACAGACTCATTTGTCTTTGCTGCATACAGGCCTCCATCAAATACCGTTAATGTAAGCGAGTCTATAGCAAGTGACATCAGTGACTGAGAACCAAGTCGTACGATACCAGACGTCAGCAATAAGCCGTCCTCTGTAAGAAGGTCCCCTTCAAGTATTTCTCCGTAGACACCATCTGGAAGAAGTGAATCTTCTGCTGATGAAAAAGAAGAGGTCACACTAGAGATGACGCGAGAAACATCACCATTCAAGTCCGCAAAACTCATACTGAGCACCAGAAGAAATGCTGGTAGAGCTACGAAGTGCCGATGGCGGTGAGTAGATGTATCCAAAGTGTTTAAATCCTCTTATTATAGCAGAATTCCGCTTTTCTCTCTATCTGAGAGTATATATAAGGCTACAAAATATATTTTTTGCAATACGCTACACTACGCCTATGCGAATTATTGGAATCGACCCAGGACTAGCAACCATTGGCATAGGCCTCATCGATAGCGAGTCTAGCCAGTCTGTTACGCCTATAGAATGGCTTACTATAGAGACAAAAGCAGGATTACCCATGGCAGATCGCCTCAAAGAGATAGCAGACGACCTCTCTGCATACCTAAAAGAGAACAAGCCAGAGCTTGCCGTCATCGAAAAGCTCTATTTCTCGGTCAACGAAAAAACTGCTCTAGACGTTGCCCAAGCCAGAGGCGTTATTCTCGCAACAGTTGCAGCAACTGGTATCCCCATTATCGAACCAACTCCTCCGCAGCTAAAAAGTTGTATTACTGGCGACGGATCTGCAGACAAAAAGCAGATGCAAGAAATGGTAAAGATTATTATGAACCTCGAAGAGATCCCAACGCCAGATGATGCCGCAGATGCATTAGCCTTAGCGGCCTATGGCGCATATCTAGGAAAACAGGCATCAATCATCGTCTAATATCCCTAACCCTACCCCCTAACCCTAACCCTACCCCCTATTTCCCACACCTTCGCCCCATGCACATTAGACGGGACATGCGTTGTGCTGATAAGCACTTGGTGATCATCCAACGATTCTAGTAACGCTGACTGATGATTATCATCGAGCTCAGAGAACACATCATCGAGTAAGACAACGGGCTTTTCTCCGCGTTGTAATTCTAAGTACGAGACTTCTAGAAAGAGTAGTGCCAAAATGGCAGTTCGTTGCTGACCACGCGATGCAAATGTAGAGATGTCCCTATCATCTACCAACACTTTCCAGTCGTCTCTATGCGGCCCTATTGTGGTTGATTGCAAAATAATATCTCTACTTTGAAAATGAGAGAGTAGATCCATCATTTCAGACTTTGCAGATTCAAAATCACGCGCCTGACCCTTTCGCTCGTACACTATGCGAGCACCCTCCCAGTCTTCTCCAAGAGCTTTTAACTCTTGTCCAAATGTACACTGAAGCATTTCGCATAATTCTAAACGCCTAAGCATAACAACTGCGCCAGTCTCTGCAGTCTTTTCATCCCAAATAGCCAAGTCTGTCTTTCGGGCAACTCCATCGGATATCTTTCGAAGAAGAGCATTTCTCTGTTTCAGAATCTTTTGATACTGCACCAAGGTCTGTAGATACTGAGGAGACACCTGACAAAGTAACTGATCCAAAAAGTGACGGCGATTTCCAGGTGAGCCGTTAAAGAGCTCCAAGTCTCTTGGAAGGAATATAACAGTTGGGAGTGTGCCAACCATTTCCCCTGCACTAACCTTCACATCATTAATAAAACACGCCTTCTGCTTTCGTGGTGAGATCTGGCTAACAAGCTCTAGATTCTTCTGCTCTTTATCACCTGTGAGCACCTGCCCTTTGACGCGATAGTAATCCTCTCCCCATGCGATAATGTCCGCCTCCTCTGCCTTCTGACAAGATTTCGTCAAAGACAACAAAGAGATCGCCTCTAATATATTCGTTTTCCCTATCCCATTTGGCCCTACAAATACATGTGTATTTGCATCACCAAAATCGAATGTACGAGCGTCATAACTCCGAAATTTTTCTAGTGATAAGTGCTGAAGTCTCATACTAAGTAAGAAGTGCTACTCCATCATCATACAGATTCATTGCAAGTTTCAAATACGCTTTACGCTTTAGATATTTTGGAATCTTCTTCCGTGTTACCCACGTAAAACTATCGATCTCATCTTGGTCCACCGTAACATCTATCCCCATATCCAACTCACCAAAAAAATACTCTACAGTCTGTCCACACACATTATCTGGACGAAATCGTCTATAACTTGCTGGAAAATCATACGTATAGACCTTCCCACTATTCCCGATAATACGCGGAGCAATACCCGCTTCTTCCTGAATTTCTCGCAGTGCTGCCTCCTCTATAGACTCGCCCTCTTCGACACCACCTTGCGGCAACTGCCATGCATCTTTCTTTCGTGGCTTATGCACAAGAAGCATCTCTATCTGCTCTCCGTTCTTGCGGAACACAGCTACCGATGCGCAACTTCTATACACGTCTTTCATATATCCGCACTATACAATATCTACCGGTAAGGTCGAAGGAGAACTTCGCTTAACCAGAATAAATAATCCACCAATAGTAATACTCATTCCAAGTACCTGATACACAGTAGGTATTTCATGCAAAAAGACCATTGCAAAAATCATACTGAAAATTGGATACCCAAGCATGATAGATACCGCTTTCGACAAAGCGAGATCTTTAAGACCTTCATACCAACACAATTTTGATATCACCAGAACAATAATACCGTAAAAGAGAACGAGATAAATGTGATCCCATACAAGTGAAAACATCTGTAAGGTGATGTCTTCATACAAAAATGCAAGCACTGTAAACACCGTACCACCGACAATATGACGAACGGCAAGTACATACGATGATGATGCAACTTCCAACGCCTTCTTGGCACACATGTTTCCAATTGGAAAAAACATCGTTCCAAGAACAATAAGAATATCTCCAGCATTCAGTGCAAATGATCCATTATAAAGCACTGTTAATGTACCTGTTAGCACTATTAACGCTCCTATCATCTGACGTATAGAGATATGCTCCCCAATTATCACGCGAAAGAAGATGAATGAAAAAAGCATTTCAGACTGCATCAGCAGAGCGGTATTAATACCAGAGGTGTACCTGGTACCTGCAAAAATGAACAATAACGCAATAACCGAATTGCAGAGTGTTACCCCTCCTATAAAGCCCCACGTTTTTAGTGGAAGATGCTGACGCAGCTTTTTTTGATGGGTCAGTATTCCAATATGGAAAATGGCACCAATAAATGTAGTGACTCCTGCAAAAAACATCATCGGAAACACTCTAGATGCCTGGTTAATGAATATAGGAAAACCTCCTTCAATCATGCTGCTAGCCATAACAAAAGAGACAGCCCTACGTTCATGCTTTAGGTCGTCCATTCCTATTTAGAATGACGTTCTTCTTTGAACTTCACATCTTCGCGTGTCTTACAGATACCGCAGTACTTCTTCATACCGTCTGCGTGGTCCTTCCAACCCTTACCTGCCTTATCTTGCTTATGGAAACGCAAAGTGCCCACTCTGTTTCCAGACTTCTTGCAGAGCATCGCGAATACGGTACGTTTTCCTCTTGGCATAGTGCACACAGGATACGGATCTAGGACTAAATAGCAAGAAAAAGTCTAAAAAGAAGCTATTCCCCTGCTTGAAGGTAGTTAAACACAGAATTTGCGGCTACAGAGCCTTCTCCTGCAGCTGTGGCGAATTGAGCAAAGTGGTTACTTCCACTACTCACATCTCCTGCTGCAAATACTCCTTGAATGCTGGTTTTCATAGCATCATCGACCAAAATATGACCACGATCATCCAGCGTGCATCCGATGTTCTTTGGAAGAGAAACCGCTGGAATGCTTCCAATTTCGATAAAGACACCGTCAACATTAAGCGTATCGGACCCATTCCATGGCGTATCAAGCTTCAAACCGGTGACCTTCTGGTCTCCAATCACTTCAATAGCATTGGTATTCAGAACAAATTCGACGTTATCCTTCTCATTGACCTTATCAACCCAATACGGCTCCGCGCGGAACGTATCTTTTCGATGAACTAGGTACACTTTGTTCGCAACTTGAGCTGCAATTGCCGCGCCTTCAACCGCGCTATCTCCTCCTCCGAGGACTGCAACGTCTTTACCACGGTAAAAGAATGCATCACATGTTGCACAGTACGTGACCCCTTTTCCAGAAAACTCTTCTTCTCCTGGAATTCCAAGGTGACGCTTGTTACTACCTGTCGCAAATATCACTGTTCGTGCTTCGAGGGTATCACTATTTTGCATAGTGAGTAGAAACCCTTCATCTGTCTTTTCAACCTTTTCAACACGACCAACTTTGTGTTCGACGTTCTCGAAACTCAGAGCGTGATTTTTATAATTCTCCATAAGATCAGGTCCTGAAATATCAATGTTCCCAGGCCAGTTTCCAACCTCCGCAGCACTCATACCCATTCCTCCTTCAACCTCACCAATAAGAACTGTATCGAGCTTATAACGAGCAGTGTAAACCGCTGCGGTATATGCAGCGCATCCAAGGCCAACAATTGCAACATCTTTCATGGTCAGTAGGGTAATTGAGATTAAAAATTAAAGCCAGCCTCTCACGGTCATAGCATCAAACATCTTTTTGATACCAACAGCGAACGCCGCTTCTCTATAGGTTAAGTTTTCACGACGTGCTTCACGTCGAACCGCCTTGTAGCCATCAAGCATTACTTTTTTCAGACGGTCATCGACTATGTCTTCCGTCCATTGCTCCCCACTTCTCCCTTGTGACCACTCGAAGTAACTTACTGTCACTCCTCCTGCATTTGCTAGGACATCTGGAATGATGCGAACATCCTTCTTCTCAAGTATCGCATCCGCCTCTGGTGTTGTTGGGCCATTGGCAAGTTCCAAAATGTACTTCGCCTTAATGCGGTCTGCATTATCTGCTGTGATCACATTATCAAGAGCTGCAGGAATGAGAATGTCACAATCAATCTCTAGCAATTCTGCATTGGTTACCTTCTTCACATTATCCATATTCATACGACTGATGTCACACACAGAACCTTCGCAGTACTCTCCTGTTACCGCCCCTGTTTTCTCTTTGTACTTTGCGATGCGCACAGGGTCTATCCCCTCTGGGCTGTAGATTCCTCCTTGGGAGTCTGAAACCGCAACAACAATGTATCCTGCATTATGCAAAAACTTTGCCATATGGGCTCCAGCATTTCCAAACCCCTGAATGGCAACACGCATGTCAGAAGGGTCGAGCGCTAAGCGATCTACCATCTCTTGCAATATAAAGAATCCTCCTCTGGCAGTTGCAGAGTCTCTACCAAGAGACCCACCAAACGACAAAGGCTTTCCTGTAATCATCGCAGGGCTATACGAACGCGTTAAGGTTTCGTACTCATCCCTCATCCACGCCATGATATCTGCATTCGTATTAACATCTGGTGCTGGACAGTCGATATCTGGCCCAAGATGTTCTTGAAAAGCACGAACATACTCACGTGCTACCTGTTGCACTTCCCCCTTTGTAAGCTCTTTAGGATTCACTTGAACACCTCCTTTTGCTCCGCCAAAGGGAATGTTTACCACTGCAGTTTTAATAGACATCAAAGCAGCCAACGCTTTTACCTCGTCTTCATCTGCTTCCTCGTGAAAACGAATACCACCTTTGTATGGCCCGCGAGCATTATTAAACTGCACACGAAAGGCACTCATTGTCTTTGGGATCCCATCATCTCCTTTAATAGTAATATCCTTTTTGTGAATATGCTGCGGATCATCAAAAAGTGTATTACTGCCGTGTTCAAAATCTATCTTCGTAAGAACTCTATGCAATGTAGTCTGAAACCGAGTATAGGGAGTGGAGCTCATAGAAGTAGTTTGGGAATGTAGGGATAGTATTCAGTAAAACTAGTTGCATGTGACACAAAAACCACACATTTCACATACACCATCAAGCACTTTGTGTTGTGCCTTTAGTGAAGCCTTTGTGATAGTCATTGCGCGAACAGGGTCTACTTCTACCTTTCTCCATACAGCGAAATGTTCTTCTTCGTTTAAATGCTCGTCAAAGTAGACATGTGCATCTTCGCTATTCAAATCGTAGTGCTTACAGAGTCCGTCCTTCTTTGTCTGGGAGATCTCTGGAAGTGTGAGTTCCATTGCATACATAGCAGTCACTCCATCTTCGAATGATCCTTTTGAAAGTTCTTCAAGCTCGTTTACTGCTTCTTTTGTAAGCTCATGTGGATTGTAATTTTCGAGGTCTTCCTCACTGACTCCTAGAGAAAGGGAAAAACGCTTCCACAGTTCTATGTGCTCTGTCTCTTCTACGATGTTCTTTTCAATTTCTGTCACAAGAGCTGTTTCCCCTCTTGCAATCGCCCTATCACGAACGTTGGTGACAATAACTGGAACACGCTTTGCAAGATGGAAATATTCTTTCGCGTATACCGCAAGCTCCTCTTTTGAAAGCTCTCCGTTATTCCATTTCTGCTCGTAAAAGTAATGCGTTAAAAGACCTTTGCTACGAATAAAGTCATCAAGTTGTTCTAAAGAAGTTGTCATGAAATAAGGAGTGAAAAAGTACACTCATAAAGTATGTCGAGTTTAGCTCGCACGCAAGAAGGTTAGTGTAAGTTTTCAAAAGCCCATCCATATAAATAGCGTGCACCTTCAACTAAACGCGGACCTGCTCTTTCCAAGAACGCTGCATCAATTATGCGTCCGTTATGTGAAACTATAATTTCTGCATCTGACTCACGTGCGACGCGTTCAAGCCCTGCAATGTGTGCAACTTCTTTTACCCAAGGCTGGGGGCATCCTTCTATATACACACCCTGCCGACTCGGGAGTAATGTTGATTTTCGCTTTACATCCTTAAGCCCTTGCTGCATCTGAAGAACAACTGCAGCTGCTTCTTTCTCTACCTGCATTATCATTCCGATGCTACGAATCATTTCATATATATCATTGATAGTACGCGGACTATGATGAGACACACTAAAGTCCGCCCCTTGAAGCTTCTTAAAAAGCTTGTCCTCTGCAGCTGATAATAAAAAAACCAAATCCGCTTCGTATTCATACACATTATCATTGATGACACGAGGAATACTCTGCGCCTCTTCAGGGTAATCAGAAAGTTCATCAGTACAGACGATCTGCTCTTGCAATCTCAACGCAAAAAGTATTTCTGTGATTGCCGGTGACAAACTTGCTATGCGCATTCTATTGTATGGTAAGCCAATATCTCGCTCATTGAAAATATTTATGATTATACTGCATAATAGAGGCATCTTTCCCCTTCCTCCTATTATGAACAAACCTAACGCAGCATCACTTATTGTATTTGGCTTCTCACTTGGTCTTTTTGCATCAGCAAATGCAGGAACTCTTGGTAGTAGTGCATTCCCAGATGTACCAGGTGGTACGTACTACGACGGTGCAGTCGGAGACATGTACGCAGCAGGAATTATTACTGGATACAGCGACGGAAAGTTTGGACCAAATGACTACGTAACCAGAGGGCAAGTTGCCGTTATGATGCAACGATTCAAAGCGCACCTAACAGGACAAAATATTGCAGTATCCTCTAGTAGCAGAAGGACTGTAAGCTCTTCATCGAGCTCAAGTTCAAGTTCTGTCTCAAGTACTGCAGCAAACCCTGCAGGATCTTTCCGATTTACCACTGGAAGCTATAAAGCAGATGAGGATAAAGGAGAAGTCCTCATTAATATTATTCGATACGGGGGAAACACCGGAGTCGTAAGCGTCGAATACGAAACATCAAATGGCACTGCAGATGCAGGTAGTGACTACAACTCTGTCAGTGGAAAGATGACTATCCCCGATGGAAAGACAACGGGATCATTTATTATCCCTATAACAGATGACAATGAAGCAGAAGATAATGAAAGTGTGACACTGCGTATAAAGAATCCAACAGGAGGAGCGCTTCTTGGGTCCCCTGCTGTAGCCACGCTAACTATTGTTGATAACGATACAGGCGATGGGTCTTCTGCTAATGATGTGAACTCCAATGGGGTATTTGAGTTCAGCGCTTCTGAATATGAAGTCATAGAAGATGGAGACACTATTACCATCACTGTAGAACGAACCGGAACAAGTGGTAGCACATCTGTGAAGTATGAAGCCACAAATGGATCTGCAGATAGCGAATACTATAACACTACATCTGGAACTCTCGAGTTTCCTGCAGGAACTGCAAAGCAGTCATTTGATATAACTATAAAAGATAACAACAAGACTAATGGAAATAAAACGGTAGACCTAAAGATTAGCAATCCTACAGGAGGCGCAGAGCTTGGAAGTCTTAGTACAGCTAATCTCGTTATCGTTGATAATGAAGTATCGACATTCGGTAATGGAAACATAAAGATCATGTCAGACGAATACAGTGCATCCGAGGGGGTTCCAATTAGAATTGTTATAGATCGTATTCGCGGTGCAGATGGTGAAGTATCTATCGACTATAAGACAATAAATGCACTTGCGAAGTCTGACTCAGACTACACAGAGACCTCTGGCACTCTTATCTTTAGAGATGGCGAGTCCCAGAAATCCATCGAAATCCCTATTCTCTCCGATACATTCAACGACCCCCGAGAGACCTTCTGGTTCGAGATTAGCAACCCTACAGGGGGAGCAACGCTCGATGCTGTGAAAAAGACTACCATCACAATTCAGTAGAAAAAGGCTCTACCAACGATCAAACTCATAGTAGAATAGCGCCGTGCCGGGGTGGCGGAATTGGTAGACGCGCACGACTCAAAATCGTGTTCCGCAAGGAGTGAGGGTTCAATTCCCTCCCTCGGCACCACTCTCTATGAAAGACTATTCAACCTTTATATTCGATTCCTATGACTTTGACGCACCGAGCGGAGAAGTACGGCTTCGGTACAGCCTAGACGACGAGATCTCTTTTACAGAGATTATCGAAATACCCCGTGGAAACCGAAATAAGGATAACCTTGAAAATACCCTCTTCGCACTCCACTTGGCTGCAGGAACTAGTTACTTTAAAACGTGCTGCCCAAAGAAGATCGAAATCCGCTCTGGGAGCCTTAGTTCAGACCAGGCAGCATTCTGGAACAGCGTGTACGAGAATGGCCTTGGAGAATTTTTCTATGAAAACAAAATAGACTTCACAGACCTTATAGACTTCCCTGTTGTCGGCAATATTCCTGCGCCAAAAGAGCGCCCAAGCAATGGCCGCGTACTTGTACCTATAGGAGGAGGAAAGGACAGTGTCGTAACGGTAGAAAAGCTAAAAGCAGAAGGGCGCGACATTACCCTTCTTCGTATGGGAAGCCATCCCATCATCGACGACATGGTTAGTGTCATGAACTTGCACTGCATCACGGTAAAACGAAAGCTGCCACGTAAGCTTTTTGAAATGAACGCACAAGGTGCCTTAAACGGACACGTTCCTATCACTGCGATGCTCTCGACACTTAGCGTCTTCATCGCAGAAATGTTTAACTTCGACGAAATTGCCATGAGCAACGAAAAGAGTGCAAATGAAGGTAATGTTGAATATCTTGGGAAGCAAATTAACCATCAATGGAGCAAGTCTGCAGAATTTGAAAAAGGCTTTTCAACATACATCCGTACGTACATCAATCCAAACCTGAAATATAAAAGCCTACTCCGTGATATGACAGAGCTAGAGATTGTAGGAGAGTACACAAAGCACCCACAATACTTTGACTGTACAACAAGCTGTAATGCCAACTGGAAGATAGCTGGAAAACCAGGTGAACCTCGGTGGTGTGGCACATGTCCAAAATGCACATTTGTTTTTGCACTTATGGCTGCACACATGAAGAAAGATGCTGTAGTGAATATGTTTGAAAAGAATATTTTCGAAGATGAAAGCACCATCCCCCTCTTCAAACAACTTCTTGGAAAGGAAGGGTTTAAACCATTTGAATGCGTCGGAACTCCAGAAGAAACAATAGAAGCATTCAAGATGATTGCTGCTCGTGGAGACTTCAATAACACTCCAGTAATGAGAATGTTTACAAAATCTGTATGAACATAACAGACCTCAATGGCAAAAGTATTGCAATCGTCGGGGCACACGGCCGCGAAGGCAAAGCGATGCAAGAAGCACTAAGTACCTACGCGCCAGAAGCAAAAATTACCCTAAGAGACCGCAAAGATAACGCTGGATACTTAGAGAATCTGCATCCATTTGATGTCGTCATAAAAGCCCCAGGGATACCGCCATACCAAGAACTTACAAAGTTAAAGAATACGCTTACAAATGCAACACAGATATTCTTCGATTCTATTCCTGCAGAGGCAGTGGTTATTGGAGTCACTGGATCCAAAGGAAAAAGTACAACTGCCAGTCTTATTCACACGATCCTCGCAGCAGCAGGTAAAGATGCGTTGCTTGTCGGGAACATTGGCGACCCAGCTATAGCGCACATAGCAGAAGTAACAGAAAGCACTATTGTCGTCGCAGAGCTCAGCAGCTTTCAACTCATGCAACTTACGAAGAGTCCACACATTGCAGTGGTAACATCGTTCTTCCCAGAGCACCTGGACTACCATGGCTCTATAGATGAATACAAAAATGCCAAGAAAGCTATATGTACATATCAAACAAAGGATGACACCGTCTTCTTTTTTGAAGGATCTGACGGTGCTCTAGATATTGCAAGCACTTCGAAAGGAACAAAAAAGTCATATGCAAAAAGCGATGCAACAGTAGAGATTAACGACACAAAGCTCATCGGTGACCATAACCTCTTAAATATTGCAGGAGCAACAAGTGTTGCTCGAAGCCTAGGAATAGACGACGAGATTATTACAGAAGCTGTAAGAAGTTTTACAGGCCTTCCACATCGTCTGTTTAACCTCGGTACACACCACGATACTCTATGGATAGACGATG
>ENA-OREN01000508-OREN01000508.1-marine-metagenome-genome-assembly--contig:-NODE-508-length-56307-cov-3.638858_pt1 | contig 56307 bp, 45 predicted proteins | sample MGYA00248624_ERZ508555 | MGnify/ENA primary metagenome ERZ508555 (study PRJEB26222, sample SAMN06267773) | marine metagenome | isolation source: Saanich Inlet, British Columbia, Canada | place... | reverse complement strand
ATCCTACGGATTGGGTATTATCTCTCTACGGCCTTGCTGTTCAAAAATTTCGGTTTATGACTCTGGAGGAATTTCTAGGGTTTGATGGCTACTCGTTCGGCGAGTTTTCAGAATCTGTCGTCCAAAAATATTCCAATTGGGGGAAAACTCGAATTCAAATTGAGTCTTTGCGTTTTTCCGAAGTCATAAAAGCGTGGCGTAAAATATTTCCTCGTACCCATGTATTCTTTTTTGAAGATTTCATCTCCAATCGGGAAAAAGTTTTAAGTAAGGTTTTAAACTTACTTGATTCAAATCTGGATTTGTCTGAATTTCCGGTCAATCAAAGACGAAACTATAGCCCTTCAATTGATGCACAAGATACTGCTGTTGGGATTTTTCAAACGTTTGCCAAGGGGTTGCCGGCGAATGGGCTTCGAAGATCATTTCAATTCAGAGTGGCAGAACGATTAGCTATCAAGGCAATCGAACGAGAGTTGTGTTTTAACATGTACGCGAGGATAAAATTGCGGGAGAGACTGCCCCGGTTGCTTGACAATTTCTTTGTAGAAGAAATTGCCTGCGTTAAATCTCTGGTACCTGACTGTCCATGGCGGTAAGTTTCAGCTTCAACCAATAATCATCGTCGATTAATGGCACTGCGGCTGGTCTTCGCAATACCGGTTAAATAGCAGTCGGATTACCAATTAAGCTTTTATGTCCGTCACTGAGCAATCTAGCCTAGGCTAATATCTGCATTAAATTAAACTTTATGGTTGATGGATATTCTCAATGAATACCCTGTCTGATCCGCCTCGAATCATCATGCATGCCGATATGGATGCGTTTTATGCCTCGGTTGAACAACGCGATCATCCTGAACTGCAAGGCAAGCCTGTCGCGGTGGGAGGGAGTAGCGCTCGCGGCGTGGTATCCGCGGCAAGCTATGAAGCAAGACAATTCGGTATTCACTCTGCGATGCCGTCCGTCGAAGCGCGCCGTAAATGTCCAGATCTCATTTTTGTTCGCGGCAATATGGCACTTTACAAAAAAGAATCTGCCCGCCTCCTCGAAATATTCCAGGACTTTTCGCCAGTCGTTGAACGCGTATCGCTAGATGAGGCCTTTCTTGATCTCACCGGAAGCACTCGATTGCTAGGCCCCGCCGAAGCGGTAGGTCAGCAACTCCGAGAAAAAGTCCGTGAAGTGCTCTCGCTGCCGGTCTCGGTTGGCATTGGGCCTGTCAAAATGGTTGCGAAAATTGCCAGCGCGGGCGCGAAGCCTGACGGCCTTCTCCAAGTGAAACCGCGTCAAGTCCAAACCTTTCTCGATCCGCTGCCTGTCAGTCGAATCTGGGGTGTCGGTCCTGTCGCTCGGCATAAACTCGAAGAATCAAACTTTAAGACCATTGGCGATCTTGCCAGAGCGGAGCCCGCCTCACTTCAGGGATTGCTGGGTGAATGGGGGCTTGAGATCGCCAGACTTGCGAGAGGTGAAGATTTTCGGGAAGTTGAACCCTACCGGGAAGCGATTTCGTATAGTGAAGAACACACCTTTACCAAGGATATCTCTGATCTGAAGAAGCTCGAGCCGTTCATTCGTGAACACGCGGAATCGCTCGGGCGTCGACTTCGTAAAAGCAAGGTTAAGGCTCGAACGATCGTCCTCAAATGGAAATCCGCCAAACGAACCGGACCCGGCGTACGGGGCTATCCTGTATTCACCCGCAGAGTGACGCTCTCTTCACCAACTGATGATGGTCGGGTCATCACAAACACAGCCACCTCACTTTTGCATAAAAATGGCCCGGTTGCGGCTGTCCGCCTACTGGGAGTCGGATGCACTGGACTCACTGATGAAACTGCGGATCAGCTCGGCCTCTTTGACGCTGAAGAAAAGACGCGACGCTCAACCCTTAATCACACGCTCGATCAAATCACTCAAAAATTTGGCAATCGTGCGATCGGGGAACTCAGCGTCAACAATCAAGAAAAAGCCGGTTTGTCGACTCAAGTTAAGCGCGGTGACGATTAGAGCGAGTGGCGGGCTCAAGCCCGCACCAAGATGCGATAAACAACGCGATCGTGCCTGTAATTTGTCTTAGAGAATTGAGGCTCACTCGTTCATCAAATGCATGAATATTTTTTGAGACGGGCCCATACACAAGACAGGGGCAATCGCCGTAGAGCACGAAGACTCGTCCATCAAGATACCCTGGCGTCACGAAGGACTCAAGGCTCGAACCAAAACTTTGCGTATGGGCGCGGCTGAGCACTTTCTCTGCCTCACTTCCTTCTTCGAGAACATAGCCTTCAGCGAAAAAACCATTGTATTCCACTTCTGGCAAATTGTTTTTGAGAAAAGGATGTGATTCAGCATGCTGGCGAATACGCGCTTCTATCTCGTTTGCTGCATCGCGAGGATCAACACCAGGGTAAATCGCAACACGCACATCGATCGAACACCATGAGGGTACAGAAGATGCCCAATCGCCCCCTTCTATTTTTCCGATATTAAAATTTATTGGATGCTCGACTGTATCAAAATAGGCATGCGCAAAACGGGCGTCATTCCATTCCTGCTCTAGTTTTTTTAACGCGGGGATAATGGACGTCGCCGCTTCAATCGCATTAGCACCGACTCCCGCTTCGCGGACATGGACCGGCTTACCTTGCACGTGAATTCGAAACCAAATAACACCTGTATTTGCACGCACGAGCATGTTCTCTTCGGGTTCAGGAATCAAAGCCGCGTCTGCCTGATATCCCCTGACTAACGCCGAAAGTGCTCCGTTTCCCGTGCACTCCTCCTCGGTAACAGACTGCAAATGCACTCTGGCCGCAGGTTGAAAACCAAGATTCTCCAAAGCGTCGAGTGCTGCCACATTCGCGCATAAGCCGGCCTTCATGTCAGCACCTCCGCGCCCGTAAAGCCAATCACCGTCTATCCAGGGTTCAAACGGTGGGCGCGTCCACATATCCAGAGGACCTGTTGGCACCACATCAACATGACCGTTAAGAATAAGTGATTGCCCCTTGGTTTCATCAGGCAGATGCGTTCCGACCACGTTAACCGCATTGTCATAGTCAATCTTGACAGGAGAAAAGCCTGGATGAGATTCAATCTCGGTTACATCGATCGCCCACTGATCCATTTCGTAATCCCTTCGGGAAAGCGCGTCATGAAATACCTGTTGGGCTGGGCGCTCATTCCCTCGGGTGGAATCAAGCGCCATCATTTGACGGGTGAAATCGAGCTGCTGCTCAAATCCCTGATTTACAGAATCAAGGATTTTTTGGACCAATTCTGATGAGACCCATTCAGTCATCAGATCGAAATCTCAGGGATCACGCCAAATGCCATGCGTGGAGCACGATACGCACCCACCCCAAAAACTGACATGATCGTATTCAATCTCAATCGGTTCCACGCCACGCTTTGCCAGCTCATCACAGACTCGACCGAGGCCTGCAGGGATAACGTATCGTTTGTCATCAAGGCTCACACCAACAGTGGCATAGGCTCGCGCTTCATCTTCGGTTAAGTCAATCACGTCCCAATCCGCAAGCGGCGCCGGAAGATCACAGTTCAATTCATCCCGATACAATAAAAGCACGCCGTCTGCGACCAAAACCATAGTGCCCAAAAGATGCAAAATACTGCCGTGCATGGGCATGGGATGGACCTGGTAACCAAAAGGCGTAATGTAATCGGATAACCAATCTGTTCCTGCTCGGTTAGTCGCAATATCAGACTCACCCACAAACAGATGATTTTGAAAGCAGATGATATCCCCACCTTCAAGGTAAGGGCCGGGCCCACCGCTAGATGGTGCGAACGGCCTAACCGCTGGCATGATCACATGATGCGCTTCCGTATCATTAGAAAGCAACGGGGCAACAATTTCACGCAGCGGAAAAACTTCTTTTCGGCGATAGGCGCGGCGGATATTGACCTCAAAATAATGCTTGCCGACCGTATAAACAGGATCAGCGGGGTAGAGTAACGACGCGCCTGGCTGCGCCTCTGTCAGATAGTGGCGCTCTTCCTCGGTATAAGGTCGCGGCCGATAAACCCTGATTCCGTTCGCTTCGTATAACGCCGCAAGACTATCTAACTGTTCAACGGTTTTTTCCCAACGAGCGGGCATCGCCGTTGCAATATCGAGCGGCTGATCTCCATTTGCTTTTAACGCAGCCTGAACTTCTTCATTGTAATGATGAAGCGTTGGATTGAATGGTGGCAGGCTAAGCCCTTCGGCACTCCCCACAATTGCGCTTTTTAACCGACCGTAATCGGTGTAGGCGCCAAAGCCTTCACTCGGGCTCATAATGCTCTCCTTTGTGCAAAAACGTTGAAACCGAACTCATTTTACTCTGGTTATTCTCTCTAACCGCAATCAATTACTTTATACACAACACGACCACTATTGCCAGAAAAAAAAGAGCCCCAGCGAGATCATCGCCCCAATGACAATAGCCAGCCAAAAAAATTTTTCGATTGAATTGATCTCTTGCCGTGCAACCGGTTTTCGCTGCCACGGCAATTCTGTCGATCTCGACCGAAAACGCGTCTGCCGGTCAATCTTCTGGATGTTAATCATCGGTGAATCCAAACAACAGCAACGTTCGTAAGCGGCCCGACGTTGAGAATTCATATCCAGTATTGCATCTTCTTCAACCTCAACGTCCCAGTGACGCCCGCCAGATGCTGGCCCCTCTATTACATGCACCTGATACGCACCGCGCTTAACCTCATCGACAACACCCATATGAACGCCCGAATTCAGTCCATCATCCCAATCAACCAATACCCTATCTCCTCTTTGAGGTTCTAGCGGCGTACGATACTGGATTGATCGAATATCATCGGGCCAAATCAGCCGAACATATCCATCTGGCTCATTATCGGCGTCAAAGCCACAGAGCTCATGGTATTCCCACTCATAAACTGCTGCCCGCTTGATCACGCCAATCACGTCATCGAGGCTAAAAACGATAAAGTCGCCCTCATCATCGTTGAGACGAACAACATCCCCTCTATCCAGCGCGTGGAACGCGACACTGGGATCGATGACCTCTTTCTCAAATTTCATTCTTTAATAAAAAGCCCTAGCGATTGACCACAACAACTTCACGGGGATACTCGGTTAGGTATTCAAAACCTTCCGCGGTCACCACAATCGAATCTCCAATTCTGCCGCCAAACTGACCCTCAATTGATATCCCGCCATCAACCGCAAACGTCATGCCTTCTTGGAGAATCGTATGGTCTCCCGACTTCAGCTCAGGCGTTTCTAAATAGGCCATCCCAATTGAACGTCCTGTACGATAGCTCGGTGCGTAACCCTTCTTCTGGTAAACCTCGTTAGCGGCCTGGGCAACCGTCTCGGCCGTGACGCCTGGCGCTACCACGCTGAGGGCCGCTTGCTGTGCATCGATAGCGGTCTGCTGCACATCAGCCGCCTGATCAGAAACATAGTGAATATTAAACATGCGATCGAAGCCCAGTTTATATTGCTTAAACTGTGCCATGTTGCAAAAACAAAAATAAATAGGATCTCCCGCCTCAAGCGTTTTGATACTCGCTCTTCGGTGTGGCATCGAAGTATCTATCCCGGACTGCATGATTTGAAGATTATGAATAATTGGCGAAACAAAACGTTCCCAACCCGCGTTTGTCAAAAATCCTGCGGCCGCCCGCGTACCAGCGTTAATTATCGCCAACGCCGATTCATATTCAGGGACGCCTTCGGCGAGAGAATCCTCAGCAGCGGACATCATTGCCGCCGCTATCAATCCCGCTTGCTTCATCACCCCAATCTCAAATGACGATTTAAGGGTTCGCATTTCAGCAATCAGAGGAGAGGCATCAATTAACTCGACGGAATCTGTCGAGTCATCAAGCCACATACGGACCAGGCTCGGTAAAACTGCTTTCTCCACTCCAAGTCTGCAACGCTGCGTCCCCAAGTTTTGCATCAAGACATTGCCCCAATGATTCGGTCCAGAATCTTCCCACGTATGAATATTGGGCACCCACGTCATTGCAGAAACCATTTCACTTTCCATTCGCGGCGTAACGACAGTGGGATCACCGTCTGCTGGAACCACGAGAAACGTGGGGCGTCCAAACTCTACAGACAGGTATCCCCAAAACCCGGCGTAGTAGGCAATTGTGCTCTCATCAGTCAATAGCGCAATATCGATTCCCGCATTTTGCAATTTGAGTTGAAAATCTCGCAGACGGGCTTTGGCGTGCTCAAGCATTGGATTTCTCTAGGTTAGGTTTGCTTTAGAAGACTCTTTCTAGTCTAAGAATAAATCGTTTTTTTACTACGCCAGAGCGGTGTCAGTCCATTTCGCATCGGGCACAACAACCACTTTGCCAATAAATTTTTTCTCCATAAAATACGTTTGCGCTTTATGGAATTCTGACAACTTAAATTTACTGTCGAGTATTGGTCTGATCTTGCCTTCGTTAATATATTGGATCAACCTTTGAAACGCGCCACGTGTTCCCTGTGACGAACCGTGAATCGCGAGGTGTTTGAGATAAATGGTTCTGAGATCTAACTGCACGATCGCACCACCAATTGCACCGGCGGTCGTGTAACGCCCTTCAGGCCGCAACACCTGCAGCATCAAATTAAAAAGCTGTCCGCCAACGAGATCAGCAACCACATCTACGCTTTTACCTGCTAGCTGTTGATTCACGGCTTCAACCAAGTTCGGACTCTCTCTGTTTATAGCCGCCTCGGCGCCGAGCGCCTTGACTGCTTCAAGCTTAGCTTCGCTAGTAAGCGCATAAGGAATTGCTCCACGGGCACGACACAGCTGGATAAGCCCTGAGCCAACACCTCCTGAAGCCCCTGAAATAAGAACTCGCTCACCCGCCTCAACCTGGGCTCGATCCAGCATGTGCTCTCCAGTTAGGTAGGCACAACAAAAGGTTGCCAATTCCGCATCGGTCAAATCATTACTAACAAGGTACGCATTCTCCTCCGGCACCACGACGTATTCTGCAAACCCACCATCTCGACCGTGCCCAATATAGTCAATGTTAGCCAGACTATCCCCATCATCGTTGTAAATGCTGAAGTCGACCATTACCCTTTCGCCAAGTCGCTGGGCAGAAACGCCAGCGCCTACACCAACTATTTTTCCGACAGAGTCCGCACCTTGAATACGTGGGAACGTCAGCGTTTCTTCAGCTGCTGTTCTTCGCCATGACGCTACGGCCTTAGGATTCTCGTCGGTACCGTAGGCGCCCTGCCGAACCCAAACATCGGTGTTGTTCAGCCCACAAGCGGTAACCTCAATGAGAACCTCTCCAGGCCTTGGGTTGGGTACTGGAAAATCTTGGCGATAGACCAACTTGTCTAAGCCGCCATGGCCTGTCAATACAATGGCCGACATCAATAATGGTAACTTGTTCATAGTGCCTCTCTAAAAATTACAACATACACTCAGTTTTGATTTGACCCCTTTGTGCAGAGGTTCTTTTCGCAAGCTTTATCTAACAATTACCGATCGTCAGCTCGCAGAAAACATCAAGTCTGATGGCTTAATTTCCCCGCTTTGGTATTCGATAATTTGCCACGATTCTTCATTCGCTTCCAAACAAATACACGACGATCCGCCTTTATTGCGCTCGCGACCCGCCGCGCCAGGATTAAGCACCCAAGGATTTGCCGACTGATCTACGCATCGAATGTGTGTGTGGCCATAAACAATCGCCCGGGCTTTTGGATGTTTTGCTCGAAGTCGCTGATGGTAATTCTGGGTATCCCATATTCGATGGCCATGTTCGATTGCGATCAATCCGCCAGGGACATCGTATTCTGCGTTCTCTTCGAGTACGCTAAACCCCGACTCGCGCCGACCTGGCCATGTTTCGGGCCAATCGTTATTACCGCGTACTGGAATTAACTTTCCCCGATTTGGCGTCACGGACTCCAAGACATCAAGGCCGCCGATATCACCCGCATGAATAACCAGATCAGCTTCATTCGCAAGCGTCTGGATAAATGGCTCAACATAGCCGTGGGTGTCAGATAAAATGATGATTTGCATATTATGATTTCCCACCAACATTTATCTATTGCGATCAGCCGGTGACACCTTCTCCAAAAACGCGAGGCGCTTGGATCCCACGTCAGGGTCGAACAGGTCGAATCAACAACCAAAAGCCAAACAGTGCAACAGGAATACTGAGTATTTGCCCCATACTGATCGCATTTCCGACGATCAGACCCAGATGCGCGTCAGGCTCGCGAAAAAATTCCACAATAAAACGCATCAGTGAGTAACCGAGAAGAAAGACGCCACTCACACGACCGGAAGATTTTGAACTTGCCGAGTAAATCCACACAACAAAAAATAAAATAACGCCCTCAAGGCCTGCTTCGTAGAGCTGGGAGGGATGACGGGGTAATGGCCCGGCCATCGGAAAAACAACGCCCCAAGGCACCTCCGTGACACGACCCCATAACTCCTGATTAATAAAGTTACCAATTCGACCTGCAAGAAGACCAGGGGCGCAAAGTGGCGCGAGAAAATCAGCAACCTCAAAAAAACTTTTTTCAAAGCGTCGCGCAAAAAGCACAATCGCGCAGATGACGCCGATTAATCCACCATGGAACGACATGCCCCCCGTCCACACAGAAAAAATCTCGATCGGTTGGGAAAAATAATAAGTCGCGTTGTAGAAGATAACGTAGCCTAGTCGCCCACCGACAACTGCGCCCACAGCAACATAGAAAACCAGATCCCACACGAGTGAACTCGACCAGGCGCCTTGAGCATGTTTGGCTCGCCACAAGCCCAAGAGGCCGCCGGCCGCGAACGCCACGAGATACATCACGCCATACCAATGGATGACAAGGGGGCCGATACTGACCGCAATGGGGTCTATATTTGGATAGTCCAACCTTCTCTCCAGCTCACTCTATCGATTAATTACACTAGGGTCATTCAATTACTGATCGCGACAATGGGTATTATGTCGCAATATAATCGCTGTCAATCTTAACCCAATCAGTTAATGTTTTTCTCATCAATGGAAGCGGTTAATCCCATCATGTCATTTCAACATCTGACAAATCATTTCTCAATCAAAGTATGCTGAATCGCCTTCTCTATTTTCGGATCCTGAAGAAAAGCCTCATCGCAATACTGGCAATTGGCGTCTTCCCTGCTCACGCCGCAACTCGTCTAATGATCAATACAATAGACCAAGGGGTTTCCGGACAAGCGCAAATTTTAATCAGCAAAGATCGGATACGATTAACTCATTCGTCGACACCCCGCCAAGAGATGCTTTTCTTGGCCACCGATCGGCTCGTTTTTCTAATTCATCATGCACGTAAAGAACTCACTCGAATCGACCCGGATGCCCTGCAGGGTTCAGTCAATCAGCTTTCAGGACTTGCTGAGCAGTTAATCCAACAACGAAACTCCTTGTCTGCGGAAAAACGCGCCCAATTGGACGAGATGCTGAAAAGCCTGGGTATCGAAAACCCTGATCAGATCAGCTCTTCTGAATTCGAGATAACCGCAACGGAAAAGCGAGAACGCGCCGCAGGAATTGCTTGTGACTGGTGGGAAGTGAGACGAGATGAACAACTTATGAGTGAAACCTGCGTAAGTGAAAAAACCAGTTTGGCTTTTGATTCTGCAGACATCATTACCCTTCAAACGCTGACGACTTATGTTCAGGAACTTCAAATGTCCGCAAGCGGACTTTTATCTTCCTTTGGTTTTACGCTACCACCGCTTGGTTTGATAAATGAGGCCGTGCTGCCCATTATTCTTCGAACGCCTTCGGGAACTTACTCGGCTACGCTTTCCGCAATCGATCAGCTTGATGTCCAGTTACAGCTACGAGCGCCATCTGGATACCGAATTATCGGTTTGCCGGGAGGCTAGCTGATCTGTTACGAGAGCAGGTCGGGAAGGTCTGAAAATAAATCGAGTGCCTGAGGATTTGCTAACGCCTCCCGATTTAAAACAGGCTCTCCGTGTACGATCTTCCGCACTGCAAGTTCTACGATCTTGCCGCTTTTTGTTCTGGGAATATCACTGACTTCAATGATTTTGGCAGGAACATGTCGCGGGGTTGTATTCGCACGAATCTCGTTGCGGATCGTCTGGCGCAAATCTTCATCGAGTCGAACACCGTCCTGAAGCCGCACAAAAAGAACAACCCTCACATCGCCCTGCCATTGCTGACCGATAACAAGACTCTCTAACACTTGCGGCAATCGCTCCGCTTGACGATAAATCTCTGATGTACCAATCCGGACGCCACCTGGATTCAAGACAGCGTCTGATCGTCCAAAAACAATAAAGCCATCATTTGCCGTTGCGGACAAATAGTCGCCATGACACCACACGCCTGGGAACTTTTCAAAATAAGCCGCTCTATATTTCAGATTGTCTGGATCATTCCAAAATCCAATGGGCATCGAAGGAAATGCATTGGCGCAAACCAGTTCGCCCTTCTCATCTGGGCCGAGTAATGTGCCGTCGTCGCCTCGAACTTCGATCTGCATTCCAAGCATTTCACATTGGATTTCTCCCCTCCAAACAGGGAGATTAGGATTCCCACCAATAAAGCATCCCATGATGTCAGTGCCGCCAGAGATTGACGAAAGGCACGCATCTTTACTCACCGCGTCATACACATAATCAAAACTTTCGGGATTAAGCGGTGAACCCGTTGACAAGATGGTTCGCACATTGGAGAGATCATGCGTTTGAGCCGGTCGTAATCCGGCTTTGGCAATCGCATCAATAAATTTGGCAGATGTGCCAAAAATGTTAATTTTTTCTTCTGCAATGAAATCAAAAACAACATCGCCATCCGGATAAAACGGCGAACCGTCATATAACGCGAGTGTTGCCCCGCTGGCGAGTCCTGAGACCAACCAATTCCACATCATCCAACCACATGTTGTGAAATAAAAAAAACGATCGCCCGCCCGAAGATCAACGTGAAGTTGCTGTTCGGTGAGATGCTTAATCAGGGATCCACCCGCCCCGTGCACAATACATTTCGGCACACCCGTCGTACCGGATGAATACATGATGTAAAGCGGGTGATCAAAAGGGAAATTGAGGAACTCAATTTCAGTTTTAGATGACTCGAATTCGTCAAGACAAATCGCGTTGAATATATTCGACAGATCTGGCGCCTCCGACAAAAGCGGCACCACAACAATCTTTTTTAAGGACGGCAAATTGCGACCGATTTCAACTAACTTTGCTAGAGAATCATGCGCTTTACCGTTGTACCAGTACCCATCTGCGCTAAACAGCACTTTAGGTTCTATCTGGCCAAAGCGATCCAACACGCCCTTGACGCCGAAATCTGGCGAACATGACGACCAAGTCGCTCCAACAGAAGCTGCGGCCAACATCGCGCTGATGGTCTCAGGCATATTCGGCATAAATCCGCACACTCGGTCTCCAGGTTCAATACCTGCATCACGCAAAGCCCCGGCGATCCTAGCCACCTGTGCATAAAGCGCGGCATAACTTATTGTGCGCTTAACCTTATCTTCTGACCTGAATATCAGGGCAGGTGCATTATCCCGACGCCGCAAAAGGTTCTCTGCGAAATTGAGGGTTACATTAGGAAACCATCTCGCACCGGGCACCCGGTCTGGATTCTGGACCACAGAATCTAACGATCCAGACCCGATAACATTCGTCCAATCCCAAATACTGCGCCAGAATTCATCAGGTTCCGTAACGGACCAGCTATGCAGCGAACGATAGGTCCCTAGATTTCGACCCCAGCGGTCTCCCGCATCGCCAGCAAATCGCGTCATGTTGCTGTTTTCCACCTGGTCGTCAGTTGGTGCCCATAAATGCTTCTCACTCATCAATTTTTTGAGACCTATTTTTCGCGTAATTGCCAATCGGTAGTTTACCGCGTGCCGGTCTCGTGATTAACTCCATGATAGGTCCTCTAAGACTGCTCGTTTTAAACCGTCACCCGGCCCACGAGAATCAGCCGAGCAAATCATTGACATTAAAAAGTAGGGTCTAATGCGCAAAATTACCAAGTTCGATACTAGTCAATTATTGGACATCCTCAACTTACGAGCACAAGAAGAACTATCAAAAACCGACGCTCAAATTGCCAGCGCCTTCTTTTTTCAATTCTTTAAAAGGGTGCCCCAAGAGGATTTACGCGGCGACAATTCTGACGATCTTTACAAACTAGCCATCGCTCATCTCAATTCTGCGAGGCAAAAAAAACGTGGGCAGGTTCAGGTTCGAGCGTATAACCCGGTCAACCCATCAGAAAAAAGTGTGTCAGCTTTTACAATCGTTGAGGTCACCTCAGACGACATGGCCTTCCTGGTTGACTCTGTGCAAATGGCACTGAACCGTCTGGGCTATACCATCCATCTCACCATTCACCCAGTGATTGGAATCACGCGCGATAAAAATCAAACCATCACGTCGATTAGTGGGCACGATAAAGGTGAACAACCCGAATCATTTTTGAATTTCAGAATTGATCAAGAAGTTCGTGCTGATCATCTTCAGACTATTGAAAATCAGGTAAAAGAAGCTTTGCAGTCAGTGGCGGCGGCTAACCGCGATCGTCAGCTTATGCATAACCTTGCATTGAACATTGCCGCAACACTGGATCAAACTGGCAGCGACGTCGATCACGTGATGCTGGAAGAGACTGCCGCTTTGTGTCGATGGATCGCAAACGGCAATTTCACTTTTCTTGGCGCTATTCAATATCAGGAATCTGAAGACTCGGCCTCTGAAATGATCACCGAACGAGACTCAACCCTTGGCATCCTGAGACCAAACGCATCCGCTGATCCGGATTCTCGGCTCACCATGCTGCCTGAAGATATTTCGAAAAAATTTGACGTTAAAGAGCCTCTTCTCATCACCAAGTCGAGTGTGAGGTCAGCCGTTCATCGGCCTGCCTACATGGACGTTATCTTGATTCAACATCCTGACGTAGAGCGAGCTCAGTTTCGGCAAACTTTATTTTTGGGTTTATTCTCAGCTTCTGCATATAACCGCAGTGTGACCGATATCCCGATATTACGTCTCAAGCTAACTAATCTGCTTAAACGAAGTGGCTTGCCTGAAAACGGTCATGGGATCAAAGTCCTGCATAACATTGTTGAGCGTTATCCTCGAGACGATCTCTTTCAAGTTACCGGAGATGAACTTTTCATTGCCACGATGGGAATTCTCGATCTTCAAGATCGTCAACAAGTTCGCTTGTTTGTCCGTGAAGACAGATTTGCACGCTTTCGTTCTTGTTTGGTTTATGTTCCAAGAGAGCGTTTTAATAGTGATCTTCGAGAACGAATCGGACGCGCGCTTCTAACGGCTTTTGGAGGCGCGGCTTATGAGTTCGACGTTCAGTTCTCAGAGTCAATATCTGCCCGAATTCATTACTTAATTAGAGCTGATAGCAAGCAAACCTCTCCGCCTGACTTGCTTGCTCTTGAAGCCAAAATTTCTGAATTTGCCCGATCCTGGCCCGAGGACCTTCGACGGGCACTACAAGCTCAATATGGCGATCAAGACGGTCTGGAGTACGCTGATGCCTGGAGCACCAGCTTTCCGACCGCCTATCGAGAAATTTATTCGCCCGAGCAAGCTGTGGAAGATATTGACCATCTATCACTTGCTCAAAAAACAGGGAAGCTCGGCATTCGATTTCGCTCTACGCGGCTACAGGATCGCTTGGAGACACAGTTAACACTGTATTCACCAAACAATTCCGTATTCCTATCAGATGTGTTGCCCATGATCGAAAACATGGGGCTGCGCGCATTATCAGGGCGCCCTTACCGAGTCGTTAATCGTTCCGGTTACGTTATTTTCATCCATTCGTTTGAGCTGCAAAATAGCTCTGGACAAGTGCTCAGCAACGAAAATGATGCGAGAGACATTGAAGAATTGCTAGGCCGAGTCTGGACTCAAAAATCGGATAACGACGGATTTAATCAGCTGGCGTTAAGCGCAAAACTGAATTGGAATCAAATCACCCTACTTCGTGCCGTCTATCGATACTTAAAGCAAATTCGTTTTCGATATAGCCAGGAATATGTGATTCAAACCCTTGCAGGCAATCCAAATATGGCTTGCCGTATCGTACGTCTGTTCGAATGTAAATTTGACCCAGACTTAAAACAAGATCGTGATTTATTGGTGAACAATATCCGCTCAGAACTTAAAGACGGATTAGAGCGCGTCACTAATATTGATGAAGATCGAATTCTTTCAGCATATATTAATCTCATTGAATCCTTGCTTAGGACAAATTATTTCCAGCAGCATGATCCTAAACAACCCGAGCGATTATCATTAAAAATCGACTGTTCGGCGGTGACCCGGATGCCTCAACCCCGTCCGATGGTAGAGATATTTGTTTTCTCAACACAGGTCGAAGGCGTCCATCTTCGAGGCGGACGTGTTGCTCGGGGCGGTCTCAGGTGGTCTGATCGTCCCGAGGATTTTCGAACTGAGGTGCTTGGCCTGGTGAAAGCCCAAATTGTTAAAAATGCGGTAATCGTTCCAGTGGGATCAAAAGGAGGATTTATCGTCAGAAGACTTTTGGACTATTCGACAGAGGATCAGTTGAATGAAGTTAAGACGTGCTATCAGACCTTTATTCGTGGCCTTCTTGATCTGACCGATAATTACCAGGGCGATGACGTCATTCCACCAGTAAGGACGTACAGATACGATGATGATGATCCGTATTTAGTGGTTGCAGCAGACAAAGGCACCGCTACATTCTCTGACATCGCGAACGCCGTGGCTGAGGAATACCAGTACTGGCTAGGCGATGCATTTGCGTCTGGTGGAAAGACGGGTTACGACCATAAGGCGATGGGCATCACGGCAAAAGGTGCCTGGGAATCTGTAAAAAGATTGGGTCGCGATCTAGATTTGGATACCCAGTCACAACCGTTCTCTGTCGTCGGAATTGGGGACATGTCTGGCGATGTTTTTGGAAACGGCATGCTGTTGTCGCGACAAATCCGCCTGCTCGCTGCATTTAACCACAAGCATATCTTCATCGATCCCAGTCCTGATCCCGAAACCTCCTTTAAGGAACGTCAACGGCTTTTTGACCTTGGGCGATCAAACTGGGATGACTATGATTCCGCTGTTCTCTCTGCGGGCGGTGGCGTTTGGCCAAGAACAGTCAAAAAAATTCGCTTGTCAGAACCAGCGCAGAAGGCGCTTTCAATCTCTAACAATGAGCTCAGCCCCGAAGAGTTGATCCATGAAATCTTGAAAAGTCCCGTAGACCTTCTTTTCAACGGTGGAATTGGCACTTATATCAAGGCGTCATATGAAACCCACGAATCGGTAAGCGATCGCGCTAACGATATTCTCCGGGTTGATGCCAATCAGTTGCGCTGCCGAATGATTGGTGAGGGTGGCAATTTAGGCGTCACTCAATTTGGTCGAATCGAGTTTAGTCAGCGAGGCGGTTTATGTTTTACTGACGCAATCGATAATTCTGCGGGCGTTGATACTTCTGATCATGAGGTCAACATAAAGATTTTACTTAATGAAGCAGTCAAAATTGGAGAAATATCCCACAGCGAACGAAATAATCTCCTAAGTGAAATGTCTGATGCAGTAACCGAACTTGTTTTGCGAGACAACTACGGTCAAACGCAAGCGTTGTCTTTAGAGTCAGATAAAGCTGTCCAACTCATCCATCAGCACGCCCGAGCAATTCGCCAGCTTGAGGAAAGTTATGGATTAAATCGAGCCTTGGAAAATTTACCAGACGATCAGCAAATTAGCGAACGCATTGCTCATCACCAAGGACTCACCCGACCTGAAATTGCGGTCTTGTTAAGTCATAGCAAAATCTCAATTTACCAGATGCTTCTTAACTCGAACGTACCTGAGGATGTCTTTTTATCTGAAGATCTAAAACGGTACTTTCCTCAGGTCCTGTCTCCAAGATTTGACCCTTTCATGGGAGATCATCCGCTACGGCGCGAAATTATTGCCACCCATCTCACCAATAATATGATCAATCGTGTTGGACCTGGGTTTATTTTACGAATGAATGAACTAACAGGCGCGGATCCCGCAGACACCGTAAGAGCATATACCGCATGTCGCGAAATTTTCAGACTTCGAGACTGTTGGCGTGAGATTGAGGGGTTAGATAACAAGATACGTTCGCAGGCACAGAAAGAACTGATGCATGAAACACGCCAACTGCTCGAACATGCCACTATCTGGCTTTTAAATTATCGGCCCCGTCCACTCGATATTTCAGCTACCGTCGAGGAATTTCGTGATTCAATTGCTCAAATTAAAAACGGATTTCCTCGAGTGCTTGCTGCCTCAAATCGCCTGACACAAAAACGTCGAGTGAAACGATATCTGAACGCCGGCACACCTCCATCGATTGCGAATACGATCGCTGAATTTGCAGCGCTTTCTCGAGGACTAGATATCGCAGAACTCTCACGCCTAGAGATTGGTAGCTTGTCGGAAATTGCAACAATTTACTTTGATGTTGGCGAACGAATACAGCTTTCTTGGCTTGCAAAAAAGGTGAGAGACTTACCCATCAGTAATCACTGGCATGGCCTAGGTCGAGCCGCCCTTTTGAATGATTTAGCCCTTACCCAAAGACAAATCACCGCTAAAATACTAAAGTCTGCTGCAGGTAAGGGTAAATCAGCTGTTCGAAACTGGATCGCAGAGCATCAAGCAGATAATGAGCGGCTAGCGCAAATGATTCAAGATCTCCAGAAATCCTCTGAATTTGACTTCTCGATGCTGAGTGTTGCTGTGAGTGCGGCAAATCAACTAGGTACACCAAACGCTTAGACAGGTCCTTCTCAACTCAACATGTCACTCAAGCGCGCACGAGACGAGACAGAGCAACACATTGACGGTATTTCTTATTTTTGGAACATCATAACCCATGCGAACATCACAATTTTTCTTGGCAACTTTAAAAGAAGTCCCCACTGATGCTGAAATCATCAGCCATCAACTGATGCTCCGTGCGGGATTAATCCGACAGGTCGCATCTGGTGTTTATAACTGGCTTCCGCTCGGTCACCGAGTCTTAAGCAAAGTCCAGCAAATTGTACGGGAGGAGATGAATCGCGCTGGCGGGCAAGAAATGCTCTTGCCTGCAGTACAGCCCGCTGAACTTTGGCAACAATCGGGTCGATGGGATGACTATGGGCCCGAATTGCTAAGGTTCTCTGATCGTCATCAGCGAGATTTCTGTTTTGGCCCCACCCATGAAGAGGTCATCACAACATTGGCACGGACTGACGTCCGCAGTTACCGACAACTACCGATGAATCTTTACCAAATCCAGACTAAATTTCGAGATGAAATTCGACCCCGATTCGGCGTGATGCGCTCTCGAGAATTTATTATGAAAGATGCTTACTCTTTTGATTCTGACAGCGAAGGAATGGGTCAAAGTTATAAATTGATGTACGACGCTTATAGCAAAATCTTTGAAAGACTTGGTCTTGCAGCACAAGCAGTTGAGGCAGATGGTGGATCTATTGGTGGAAACTTCTCACATGAGTTTCATGTCCTTGCTGATTCAGGGGAAGATGCGATCGCGTCTTGTGCGTCATGTGGTTATGCGGCAAACGTGGAGAAAGTCAGCCTGTCGCCCCTGCTCAGCAAACCAAGTGGTCCGACGGAGTCATGCGAAGAAATTGAAACCCCTGACCAACATACGATCTCAGACCTTTGTACGTTTCTAAGTATTACTCCAGAAAAAACGATCAAGACACTGTTAGTCGATGGCGCAGATGGTGGATTAGTCGCACTTATCTTGCGTGGTGACCATGAACTTAATGCGGTAAAAGCGGAATCTCTGGAAGCGGTTGCTAAACCTCTGCGTCTCGCCGGGCGTGATGCGATCGTCTCTGCTATTGGATCAACTCCTGGATCAATAGGACCTGTGGGACTAAATATTCCCATATTCGCTGATCATAGCGCGGCCGTTTTATCTGATTTTGTCTGTGGCGCAAACAAAGAGGGCTATCATTTACGCGGCGTAAATTGGGAGCGGGACCTTCCTGCTCCTGAATCCCACGACTTACGACAAGCGGTCGAGGGTGACTCGTGCCCCAATGACTCCGAACAAAAGATTAGTATCAAGCGCGGAATTGAGGTTGGCCATGTCTTCCAATTAGGAACAAAGTACAGTGAAGCACTCAACGCAAACTTTCTTGATTCTGAGGGTCGGAGCCAACCGTTTTTCATGGGTTGTTACGGGATTGGAATTACTCGGATTGTCGCTGCTGCCATTGAGCAAAATCATGATAAAAGTGGAATCATCTGGCCGAGTCCCATTGCCCCTTTTGATGTTTGTATTGTGCCCATCGGATTAAAGAAATCCGAAAAGGTCTCTGCAGCCGTGGAACTTTTGTACACCGAGCTTCAACAAGCTGGAATTGAGGTCCTTCTTGATGACCGAAACGAAAGGCCGGGTGTGATGTTTTCGGAGATGGATTTAATCGGAATTCCTCATCGAATCGTAGTAGGCGAGCGTGGCCTTGAAAAAGGTGTTGTTGAATATCGAAAGCGCACAGACAGTGAATCTGTTGATTACCCGGTCGAAACAGTTATCGATATATTAAAAACACTCAATTCACTATAAATAGAGACCTCGCAGCGCGCATCAGAAAACCGAAATGCTGCACGCCGTTCCGGGACGGATAAGGTCGTCACTTGTAAATTCAAATGCAACACGATAGCGGGAGTTACCGCTAGAGCCGGAAACGGGTTCTATCCCTAGACGGGCTCCAACGGTGACATAGACGCTATCGCCAACAATGATTTTGAGCTCTTTTGCATTCTCAATTGCTGATAGCGTCTGGGCATTAACAACCGCCCTAGCAAGATAACGCCCCCTCTCGGCCAACGTAATCACTGGCGGATCCTCCGATTCATGATAAACGTACTGGCCAACAGTAAAGTCTGAATCTACGATCCACGCGTCAAACGGGGCTCTCAGCAAAGCTAACTCAAGCATATAACTCGTCTGCTTTAGCTCAAGCTTTGCGTTACTGAGGGCAAGCTCTCTTCTCGATAATTCGAGGGCAGTCTGATCCAATGAGACTGCAGATAGAGAGCCTTCATCAAACAGCGTCTGCTCACGCTCCATCATCGCCCTGTACTCATCAACTTCTGTTTCTCGAATTTGGACCGCATTGACAGACCGACTATGCGCAATCTCCAAAAGCGACGAATCAAGCGTAACAAGCTGTCCATTCATCGCGACACGACTCCCCACCTTCAGTTTGACCAATTTAACGTGGCCCGAAATGCCAAATCCCATCGCTACTCTTCGGTTCCAATCTACTTGAGCCTCAACATTCTCAGCGAGGAGCGGAGCTGAGAATCCAAATAACACAGTCATCAGAAATATCCGCTGAATAAAATCCATATTTCATTACTCCTTAATTAACAACGATGGACGAGCTAACAACGCATCGAAGCGGGCCCAGCGCATCGCCTGTTGAAATTCAACACGGATCATGTCGAAGATTGCCTCTGCTACAGCAGTCTGAGCGTCGCCAAAATCAGCGCTCATCTCCATTTCATACATCGCACGGCTCCGGTCCTGATAGTAGGCTCGGTAATTTTCAACTGCTTCAGCTGCATTAATTTCAGCCTGTCCCACCTGTAATTCAGCTAACAGGTTCAGTAAAATCTCGCGCAGCTCAAATTCCGCCCCAACAAGTTCAGCTTCTTTCTCGAAAAGCTCGAGTTGCGCCAGTGCAACCGCTGTTTCTTGCCGCGCGGTACCATTAAAAATGGGCGCAATCAGTTTAAGATTTGCCCTATACCGGTCACGGCTTGAAAATGACGTGTCATAGTAATCTCTCGCTTCGAGCTGAATACTCAGCACGGGCGAATTGATTTTTTTGGCGACATCGACCTTTGCCCGGGCAGCCGCGACATCATCGCGACGAGCCTGCGCGATTGGGGATCTGGCAATCGCCTGATCAACAATCTCGGTATAAATTGGAATCTCTCGCTCCAAATAAACAGATAAATCCGGCATCTGCAGCTCACTTGATAACTCTCCGGGACGGCCAAGGGTGAGTGCGAGCTCATGACGGGTCAAACGTCTTTCTAGATCAGCACGATGACGATTAACATAAGCTTTGCGATAAAGGGCCTCTTTCTCAGCCACCTCTAATTCTGAATACTGCTCAAATCGTTCATGCCGCTCCTGCATTCGCGAAAATCTGAAATAGTCGAGCGCCAATTGCTCGTTACGCGCTCGATAAGCGTAATCTGCAAGAATCACAGCAAAATAACGACTCATGACATCAAGGAGACGTTGATCTTGACGAGCAATTAACTCCGCCTGGCGGGCGTTGATTTCTGCACGCACCGCTTCTTTTCGGGCGGTTGTTCGGCCAAAATCAGTTAGTCTTTTGTCAAGCACAAGGCCATACCGGCTATCGTTCTGAAAGTCCGTATCACTGTTCGACGCGCGACTTGAAGCCCTGGGCTGAAGCTCAACGAACGCATCAAAACCATAACTCGCATCCACCTGCATTTCGCGAATTTGGGCAGCTTGCAATCGAGCACGCGCGGGCACAAGATCGGGGTGAGACTCCAAACTGACAGTTAACGCCGATTGAAGTGTGAGGGGTTGGGGTAATGATGCACGCTCTACCTGACCCTCCGCAGGAAAAAAAGCAATCCATAGTCCCACAGCAAGCGCTATTGATGGCCAGCGGCGGATTGACTCTCGTCGCAACATTATCAATAACCTTGCATCAGGAATGTTAAGTCAATCAAATTAACGATGCTCAGGAAGATTCTTTACGCCGATTTCGTTTATAACTGGAAAAACGCTCATTCTGAAAATGCGCTTCGACAACATATTCGCCCAGCCATAAGAACTCTTGGGGGTCGCGGGTCGTTCCCGTAAAGCGAGTCAATAATCGACCCTCGGTGTCGAAAAACAAGAATGCCGGAGTCGCTCTTATTCTATTGTGCTGGAGTGCGAATTCTGTCTCGGAGACTTCAACACCATCGAAATCCGTTACTAAGGCATCCCCGTCTGTGTTCAAAGCGATCACCCGAAAGTGGAGACGAAAGTAGTCCTGAACCTCGGGTTGATTGAGAACAGTTTCTTTCATCCTCTCGCACCAAGGACAATCATTGGTCTCAAACATCACCAGTACGCCAACTTTGCCCTCCTCCGCCGAAAGCATGGCCTCTTCAGAAAGATCATTAAAACTATCCTGAAAAAAATAAACCGCTGGGTCCCTAACTTCTGCTGCCGTCAAAGAACTGAAACAAAGCATCAAGAGAGAGACCGCGGTCCGCAGATTGAAAGAAGGAATTATTTGTCGCATCCTGAGCCTAAATGTTGATGTTTGAGCTTTTATTAGTTTTTAATAATATACCTGAAAGATAATCAAATCCAGAGATTGCACGAGCGCCCTCCCACACTTTTATTTTTAACGCTCTAGAGACGCGGAGACTTTCCACCCACCACCGGGCGAACTCTCGGCGGTGGAATAGGGTTTTTTTTGGTGTTTCCAAGTTCAGCGCTTACGCAAGCGCCCAAAAGTGTGACCAACCAGGAGAGATAAATCCAGACCAAGAAAACTGGAATCGTCCAAAGAGCGCCGTAGATCACCTGATAGGTATCGAAATTACCGATAAAGACAACAAATCCATACTTCGCTAACTCAAATAGCACAACCGCAATCAAAGCACCCACTAACGCAAATCGAAACCGGACCTCTCGACTTGGGATAATCAGGTACATCATCAAGAAGCCTAACCCCTCGAGAAAGACAGGTAGCGCTCTGAAAATCCATAAAGAGGCATAGCCTGGTTTTTCGATCAAATCATCGATAATCCAGGTGCCGACATAAGAAGTTAATGCAAGACTAATCACAAGCAAGACAGGTCCGAGCGTCAACATCGCCCAATATAAAAGAAGTCTCTGGATAAACTTTCGACCTTTTTGCACACCCCAGATATCATTAAAAGCATCTTCGATTGTTGAAAACAACAACAACGCGGTAATAACCAGAACAGAAAGCCCTAAACCCGTCAACGTGCCCGCCTGACCCGAAAACTCTTGTAGATAAGAACTCACCACGTCACTGGTCGCCGGAATTAAATTGGTATAAAGCAAGGACTCAACTTGACCGCGCCACGCGTCGAACGCAGGAAATACGGCAAGAATTGCAAAACCGACAGTCATCAATGGAACCAATGACAATAACGTCGTAAATGCGAGAGCCGATGCAACGCTTGGCAATCGTGCCTCGCGTACCCGGATCAGCACGCGGTAAGATACGTCCCGTGCTGTCGAAACCGACTCACTCATCCCCATCACCTCTTGGAAAACAAAAATCCATACTAAAGGCTATTAACACGTTAAGGGCTTGAATTGAAAAATCAGCTTAAAAAAAAGGCCCCTTAAACTGGGGCCTTTTTCAGTTTTTCGCTCTATCCTAGTAATAGGGCGCTGCATTTGCCTGAGAAATAGACTGTTCTATTCCTAGCCTTGCAGACTCTGATACCCGATGAGCCAACCGGTATGCTTCGGCATTATCTCCTGCCTCAAGGCTTGCTTCTGCCGCTTTAATTACTTTTCCTAATGGAACTGCCTTTCCGCCGGTCGCTTTATCCAGAAGACGCCAAACACTCTTTACGGCTTTAGCCGCATCTGCATCCGTTTTGGCTTGAGCAATCATCTGTGCCGCTTGTTCGGCTGTTGCGTTTTGTGCATCAGATAGTCCAGCTGCCTGCAGATACACAAGGTCAGTGGCTTCTGTCACGCCTAACGTCCACGCGCCGCGGGTGCGCGCATGCATGATGGCCTCCTGAACTTGACTATCACTGAGGTCTCGCTCAATTTGGATCATCTGACCCGGGTAAATAAGATCAGCATCTGTTATCTCGGATCGATTACGCTTGAAAAGAAGAGGCCACTGGTAAGGATCGCTATAAACCTTCGGCTGAGACGCAATTCCCCAAAGATGATCGCCGGCCTGCACAACGTAAGCTGAGACGCCAGGCACCGGATCTTCTTCAACACAAACGAACGAATCAGGATGACGCGTGCACCAGTCTTCTGATGCTGCAACAGCAACTGCTGCCCCGTCAGCACAGACAAACGAATCAGGATGACGCGTGCACCAGTCTTCTGATGTCGCCACGACATCCGCACAATCAAAAGAATCTGGATAACGGGTACACCAGTCATCTGGTTTGGCAACAGCGGCTACGACGGCCGGTGCCATCACCGCTGCGGGAGCGGAACTTGCAGCAGTCGCTTCTCCTGCTTCAGTTTCAGTCGGCTTTGCGGTCACACACCCGGTGGCAACTGCAGCGATAGCCATCAGCGCGAATAAGGTTCGAATAGGCTTTGCGTTCATTCTCATTAGACCCGTGTCGTTAGGAGGTTTACGTATAAAATCACGGTAGTTACACGCATTTTTTGCGTCAACTTATTGCTCGGACTGTACCTTTCGCCCCGCGCGCTGTCAAGAAATCAAGGAATAAACTATGCCTACAACGCTTTATCACAATCCACGTTGCTCCAAGTCCCGAGATACTCTCAAACTTCTCCATGAGCATGGAATTCAACCGCAAATTGTCGAATATCTTAAAGAGCCATTAAATGTCGCCATGCTTCAGAATATCCAATCCGCGCTCGGCTGCGCTTTTATTGAAATGATCCGAACCCAAGAGCCATTATTTAAGAATTTAAAACTTGAAAACGCAGCCGAAGACGACCTAAGGTGCGCAGTTGTGGATAATCCCGCTCTGCTACAGCGGCCCATTTTAGTAAAAGATGATCGCGGCGCGATCGGTCGCCCGCCTGAAAATGTTTTAAGTATCCTTTGATCCCGAGTACTCCAAATGGTTGAAATTCTAGTTATTTACTACAGTCGTGAGGGTTCTGTTGCTTCCATGGCGCGGCTTATCTGCCAGGGCATTGAAAGTGTGTCCGGGTGCAGCGCCCGCCTAAGAACGGTGCCTGCGGTCTCACCAAACACTGAGCCAACTGAGGCCGCAATCCCAGATTCAGGACCGCCGTATGTCGAACTAAAAGATCTTAAGGAATGCCAAGGTCTGGCACTCGGCAGTCCAACTCGATTTGGCCAAATGGCCGCGCCGCTTGCCTTTTTTATGCAGCGTACGGGCGCTGATTGGTTATCGGGCACGCTGGAGGGGAAACCCGCTGCCGTCTTCACTTCATCATCGACACAACACGGTGGCCAGGAATCTACTCTTCTATCAATGATGTTGCCTCTCTTGCATCACGGCATGTTGATTTGCGGAATTCCATTTACCGAATCGACACTCAATGAAACGACCACCGGAGGCACCCCGTACGGCGCGAGCCATGTTTCAGGAAATCAAAATCAACATCCTATCAGCGCTGACGAAAATGCACTCTGCCAGTCGCTCGGACGGCGATTAGCGAGAACGGCAGTCATTCTTCGCCAACAAGATTAATCCAGTAAGCGAGTCGCTAAATCGCGGACAAAAGGCACCGTCAATCTTCGTTGATGCGCAAATGCCTGCTCATCGATCTGATCCAATAGATTGAAAAGGGTAGCAGAATCGCGTCTGACCCGACGCAGAAGATAACCCATCACTGAATCTGAAATTTCTAAACCTCTCTCGCCTGCTCGTAGACGTAATGCTTGAGGAAGTTCGCCTTCATCAAGAGGTTTTATTGTCCATACGCCTCCCGAAGCCAATCGGGTCGTCAAATCCTGTAAAGCAAAGCCGCTATGAGTCGGTGGGTATCGTCCCGCAAGAATCAGCTGCCGATCCGATTCCATCAATGTCTCAAAGAGATTAAAAAGCGCTTTTTCCCACCGACTGTCAGATGCAACAGCATCAACGTCGTCAAGGCACACGGTATCTGCGCCTTCTAATCCACTGATCATCTCGGGACTGCTCTCTTGCATCGCCAATGAGGCATAAAAAGGAACCTTGGACGCCTGCAGAGTCAATCGGCAATAAGCCTGTAGCAAATGCGACTTGCCCGCCCCGTCAGGTCCATGCAGAAACACAACGCACGGCCCGTCAGAAGCGATCAAAGACCGGAGAAAACCAACAGCCTCCCTATTGCCTTCGCAAAAAAAGTTCTCGAGCGATGCGCTCTCTTTAAGTCGCAACGGTAATCGGATTTGGTCAGTTCCTATCAATCTTTCGACCCCAGTTTTTCATCCACTCGAGATTCCAGGGGATGAATAAACCAGAAATAAACATAATGAATTGCACTGGCAACGGTGGTAACCGCAACGAACCACAAAAGAATCTCGGCGACCGGCTCGAGCGCAATTAAGCCGATGCGCTCAACCATTACCAGGATAACCAGCGAAATTTGCAAGAAAGTGTTCACCTTGCTCAACAAACTGGGCTGCATCTGGACATGGCCATTCAGGGTATTCAACACCAAAACGCCGGCAATAATACCAAGGTCTCGAAACCCGATGAGTAAAATTAGCCAGAAGGGAAGATCGCCAGCCAGCACAAGCATCACATAGGTGCTGACGATCAGAATTTTATCTGCCAGCGGATCCAGGATAGATCCGAGTCGCGTGACGCATTTAAATCGTTTTGCAATCCAGCCATCGAGGCCATCTGTTATCCCTGCCAACACAAACACGGTCAGCGCGGCGCCATAACGACCCTCATACAAAAAAAGAATTAATACAGGTACAGCTGCAATCCGCGCCAGCGTCAGCAGATTTGGGATCTGGTGGCGTAAAGAAAATTCAGACATCAGGGGTGCTCAGAGCCAGAACGGAGGTGAAACAAATCATCGCTCTTCTATTAACAGTGCCTAACCCATATACGATACCATAAGGCCCCTATTTATCTCAGGAAATTAATTGTGTGAGTATCGAGAAAACTCCACCGATGACCTATCGGGCTGCCGGTGTTGATATCGATTCGGGCAATGACTTGGTCGATCGAATCAAGCCAATAGTCAAGCGGACTCAGCGTCCAGAGTGTTTGGGAGGGATCGGCGGATTTGGAGGTCTTTTTGAGATTCCAATCGAGCGGTTTGAAAAACCAGTATTGGTTTCAGGAACTGATGGTGTTGGCACCAAGCTCAAACTTGCTTTTGCGCTCGATCAGCATGACACCATAGGGATTGATCTTGTCGCAATGTGCGCGAACGACGTTTTAGTCGTGGGCGCAGAACCGCTTTATTTTCTTGACTATTTTGCGACTGCAAAACTTTCGCCCGCTCAGGCCGAATCGGTCATTCGAGGGATTGCGAAAGGATGTGAATTATCCGGTGCAGCACTTATCGGTGGAGAAACCGCTGAGATGCCAGACATGTATCAGCAAGGGGAATATGATCTCGCTGGATTTTGCGTCGGTATAGTCGAGAAAAACCGAATTATTGACGGCACAAAAATCAATTCGGGAGATTGTGTGCTCGGCTTGGCCTCAAGCGGCTTGCACTCAAACGGATACTCGCTTGCACGCGCCATCATCGAGCGAAGTGATACACCCCTCGACGATTCCTTTGGTCAAACGACACTTGGAGAAACCCTTCTCACGCCCACCCGGATTTACGCACAAAGCATTCTAAAAACATCCCAAACCATTGATATTCATGGAATCGCACATATTACCGGTGGTGGACTATCCGAAAATATTCCAAGAATCCTTCCGCAGGGTTTTCAATGCCAAATTGACGCCAAGAGCTGGACCTTTCCTGAAATCTTTAATTGGCTACAAGATAAGGGTAACGTCGACGACGCCGAGATGCTTCGCACCTTTAACTGCGGAATCGGAATGGTACTGATCGTGGCTAAAGAGGATCAACAGGCCGCAGTGAGCGAATTCGAATCATGCGGAGAGACCGTTTACACGCTCGGTGAAATTGTCCCAGGTGAAAATGGTGTTGTCATTGCCTGAAAAATTGCGGCGATCCCGAATGGTTGTGCTGATCAGCGGCAATGGAAGCAATCTTCAGGCGATCATCGATGCCTGTCACGAAGGTCATATTTTTGGCGACGTGGTCGCTGTTATCAGCAATGAGTCGTCTGCGTATGGCCTTAATAGAGCCAAGAACGCAGGCATCGAAGCTGTGACCCTTCCACATAAAGATTTCCCGACACGCGCTGACTATGACAGCGCGCTCTCACAACACATTGACGGATTTGAGCCAGACCTTATCGTGCTTGCCGGATTTATGCGCATCCTGACGGCAAATACCGTGCGGCAGTATCGTGGCCGAATAATTAATATTCATCCCTCTATTTTGCCTTTGTATCCGGGTCTAAATACCCACGAACGAGCGCTCGCAGATCAGGTCTCAACACACGGCGCTACTGTACATTTTGTCACTGAAGCACTGGACGGCGGACCGATCATTCTTCAGGGCAGAGTCAAAGTCTTAGACAATGACTCTGAAGAGACGCTCGCAGCTAAAGTGCATGTCGTTGAACATCAGATCTATCCGAAGGTCATCGCATGGTTTTCAACAGGCAGACTGGGTATGCGAGAAGACACAGCACTTCTTGACGACACCCCAATCAATCTCCGGATTGAAAGCAGTGATTAGCCCTTTAGGCCTTATCGTCTACCGACTCAAGATCAAATGCGAGTTCATCGCCTTTCTCATAAATACGCACAGTGCCTCCAGTCGATAACTTTCCAAAAAGAAGCTCGTCCGCAAGAGCCTGATTAATCTTTTGCCTTATCAGTCTGGCCATGGGTCGAGCCCCCATCGATGGGTCATGGCCGTTCTTCGCGAGCCAATGTCGAGCGCTATCATCGACCTCGAGGGTCACTTTCTTATCCGCAAGTTGTAATTCAAGCTGAAGAATAAATTTATCCACCACGTGACTGATCGTCGAGTCATCCAACCCGCTAAAGCGGATAATCGAGTCAAGCCGATTTCTGAACTCTGGTGAAAACATCTTATTAATGACCTCAGAATCGTCGGCGCTATGGTCCTGAGCAACAAAACCCACCGACCCTCTGGCCACCTGGGTGGCGCCAGCGTTTGTTGTCATGACGATAATGACATTTCTAAAGTCAGCTTTCCGGCCATTATTATCGGTGAGGGTGCCATAGTCCATCACCTGAAGAAGCAAGTTGAACACATCCGGATGGGCTTTTTCAATTTCATCCAAAAGCAATACCGAATGCGGATTTCGGGTGACCGCTTCTGTCAAAAGACCCCCCTGATCAAATCCAACATAACCCGGGGGGGCGCCAATCAAGCGAGACACCGTATGACGTTCCATGTATTCGGACATGTCAAATCGTACTAATTCAATACCGAGCGTGAGCGCCAACTGACGAGTCACTTCCGTCTTTCCCACGCCGGTCGGGCCTGAAAACAAAAACGAGGAAATCGGTCGGTCGGCATTTCCAAGGCCCGATCGGGATAACTTTATGGCATTAACGAGTGCGCCGATCGCATCATCCTGTCCGAACACGACACGCTTGAGATCTGCATCAAGGGTTTTGAGTGCATCGAGATCAGAAGCACTCACTGTCCTGGGGGGGATCCGTGCCATTTTGGAAACGACCCGCTCAATATCGCCCGACCCAATCGTTTTCTTTCTTTTCGAGACCGGCATTAATCTTGCCTGCGCGCCGGCTTCGTCAATAACGTCGATGGCCTTATCGGGAAGTTGTCGATCGTTAACATACCGGGCCGACAGTTCGGCCGCACTTCGAAGTGACGGCGCGGTGTATCTGACACCGTGATACTGTTCAAATTGTGTCTTGAGGCCGCGCAAAATCTCTACGGTCTCTTCCACGCTAGGCTCAGGCACATCAATTTTTTGAAACCGTCGGGAAAGCGCGCGATCTTTCTCAAAAATACCTCGATACTCCTGGTATGTGGTCGACCCAATGCATCGAATCTCTCCAGATGCCAAAACCGGTTTCAGAAGATTGGATGCATCCATCGCCCCGCCGGAGGCTGCGCCTGCTCCGATGACTGTGTGAATCTCATCAATAAACAAAACCGCGCCATCGGTTTCCTCAAGATCAGCCAAGACCGCTTTCAGCCGCTGCTCAAAGTCACCGCGATATTTGGTTCCCGCGAGCAGTGCGCCCAAATCCAGCGCATAAATTGTGTTCCCGATAAGGGGTTCAGGCACTTCACCCTCTACAATCTTTCTGGCCAGTCCCTCAGCGATGGCCGTTTTCCCAACGCCTGCCTCTCCCACATAAAGAGGATTATTCTTTCGTCTACGGCAAAGAATTTGCATCGTCCGGCCCACTTCGACATCCCGGCCAATCAATGGATCAATTTTTCCAGCAATAGCGCGCTCATTTAAGTTTACGGCGAACGCCGATAGAGCGCTTTGAAGCTCGTCATCACTCTCTTCATCATTTTCGTCCGGTGACGGCAATTCACGCGGAGTATCTGTTTGGCCCACGCCATGTGACACATAACTCACAATATCAAAGCGCGTCACCCCTGCTTCGCCGAGGAAAAAAACCGCGTGAGAATCTTTCTCTGCAAAAATGGCAATCAAAACATTAGTCCCGGTGACCTCCCGCTTACCTGAACTCTGTACATGCAATATGGCTCGTTGGATCACTCGTTGAAAGCCCGCTGCAGGTTGGGGATCAACCTCCTCATCTGCCGCCACTACCGGAACATTATCTTTCAAAAAAGAAAACAACGTCTCTCGTAGGCTAGTCAACTCTGCCCCACAGGCTTTAATTGCTTTTTGGGCGAGCGCATCATCGAGTAACGCCGCTAATAGATGCTCCACCGTAATGTATTGATGCCGGGCCTCTCTCGCACTTTGAATTGCGCTGTTTAAAGACGCCTCGAGTTCGCTAGATAACATGTCTCTACTCTGGCTCCATAGTGCATTTAAGAGGGTGCTGGTGCTCGCGAGCAAGGCCGAGCACTTCCCGAACACGAGTTTCCGCAATTTCAGCCGTAAATACTCCGCAGACCCCAGATCCCTCTGTGTGGACTTTCAGCATAATTTGAACCGACTGCTCTTCAGTTAGACGGAAGATTTTCCGTAATATTCTTACGACAAACTCCATCGGGGTGTAATCATCATTCATCAGAAGCACCCGATACATCCGCGGCTTCTTAAGACGTGGCTTGGCCTCCTCAACTGAGGTTCCCGAGCTCCTAGTGATTTCTCTGCTATTACTCATGACTTATTACTTTAACTTTACAGTCCAGCTGTAAATATAGAGTCAACACCCTACTTTTCTCAAGGGATAGGGGAAATGAAATTTAACGAAAAAAACCAGCGGCAGGGGTCTACCGCTGGTTTCATGCACATCGATGAACGGATGATCTTTACAAATCTATCGCTCGGCAGTCAGGCAGCGTGAAACTGCTCTTCTTCTGTCGACCCTTTCATCGCCGTCACAGAGGAGGAGCCACCCTGAATCACGGTGGTCACGTCGTCAAAATAGCCCGCGCCCACTTCTGCCTGATGGCTAGCAAAGGTGTACCCACGATCCGCGGCCGCAAATTCAGGCTCCTGGACCATATCGACATATGCCGTCATGCCTTTTTGAATATATTCATGGGTTAGATCAAACATGTGGTACCACATGTTGTGAATACCTGCTAACGTGATGAATTGATATTTGTAACCCATCGCGCCGAGCTCTCGTTGGAATTTCGCGATCGTGGCATCATCAAGATTTTTCTTCCAATTAAAAGAAGGGGAGCAGTTATACGCTAAAAGCTGGCCTGGGTACTTGGCCCGAATTGCCTCTGCAAACCGGCGAGCCTCATCGAGATCAGGAACTGCCGTTTCGCACCAAATAAGATCAGCGTAAGGCGCATAGGCGAGACCCCTTGCAATCGCCTGATCAAGGCCGGGACGGGTCACATAAAACCCTTCTCTGGTGCGCTCCCCTGTCACAAATTCACGATCTCGCTCATCGACATCAGATGTCAAAAGTGAAGCCGCATTTGCATCTGTCCGCGCCAACAACACGGTAGGGACACCGCAGACGTCTGCTGCGAGTCGGGCTGCCACCAGCTTCTGCACAGCTTCTTGTGTGGGTACTAATACTTTTCCACCCATATGTCCGCATTTTTTAACCGACGCGAGCTGATCTTCGAAATGAACGCCGCCTGCGCCTGCCTCAATCATGGCTTTCATCAACTCAAACGCATTTAGCACGCCTCCAAATCCCGCTTCAGCATCCGCAACGATCGGAACAAAGTAGTCGATATCGTCTCGACCTGAAGCCTGCTGGATCTCGTCTGCGCGGCGAAATGAATTATTGATCTTACGCACAACTGCAGGAACAGAATTTACCGGATACAGGGATTGATCTGGATACATCGCGTCGGAAATATTTGCATCTGCGGCAACTTGCCAGCCAGACAAATAAATCGCTTTTGCCCCTGCTTTGACCTGTTGCACCGCTTGACCACCTGTCAACGCGCCCAAAGTTGGAAGATAATCATCGGTATTAAGTCGGCGCCACAACTTTTCGGCACCTAATCTTGCAAGGCTGTGCTCAATATGTACGCTGCCCCTCAAGCGGGAAACATCAGCACCCGTGTAATCTCGCTTTACATCTCGCCAGCGTGGATTTTCGTCCCATTCAGCATCGAGAGCGTTTTCGTATCGCACAGAGTTGCACATGGTAAGGGCTCCATAAATGTCCGGTGTTTTTAGTTTTGATCCACAAGTTGAGCTGACGATCACTTTTGTTTGTAACGCGACCTAATCAGTCTTAACGAGGACAGTTTCTGTGCAGGTCAATTATTAATCAAGTTAATTATTTCAATATTATTTATTAAGTATTACAATAATTAGATAGGCCCAATTTATAAATGCTTCAAAATGAGTAGCTCCCTTTATTACAAGAAAAGTCGACTGAAACAGTTACGTGCGTTTTGTTACACCGCACGGTTGGGAAGTATCTCCCGGGCTGCCGAAAGTTTGTTTTTGAGTCAGCCGTCTGTGTCGTTACAGATCCAAGCGCTCGAACGAGAACTGGGAACCACCCTTTTTGAGCGCCGGGGACCCAACATCCGACTCACAACACAAGGGGAAACGCTTTTAGAACTTGCCTTTCCACTTGTCCATGGTGTCGACACCATCGGCGATTCGTTCGCGGGCGAAATCGGAAACCTGAACCAGGGTGAAGTCAATATTGCCGCAGGAGAATCAACAATTCTTTATCTGCTGCCAGAGCCGTTGAAAAAATTTAAGGAGGCTTTTCCGAAAGTCAAAATTAAACTTCACAACGTTACCGGACGAGACGGCATGAAAATGCTACGCGCGGGCGATGCAGACTTCGCGGTAGGTCCACCGACTCTCGGCGCGTCAGAAGATCTAGACTACGTTCCCGTTGTGGACTTTAAAACAGTTTTGATTACACCTCGCGGACATCCACTCGCGAAAAAGACAAGCAAGAACATCAAACTTGAAGACATAGAGCCTTTCGGCTTAATTTTGCCGCCGCGAAATCTCGCCACCTGGCAAATGGTCAAAACAGTGTTCAATGAACATTCGGTCAACTACTCGGTTACCCTTGAAGCCGGCGGTTGGGAAGTCATTAAAAAATATGTTGAACTCGGCCTTGGAATCTCCATCGTCACTTCAATCTGCATTGATGGCTCCGAGAAGGTTTCTCAAATCTCGCTGGACAAATTTTTCCCCGATCGAAGTTATGGGGTTGTGACCCAGCAAAAGAAGTATCTCTCGCCACAAGCACGGCAATTTATTGATCTTGTCACTTCCAAGGCCTCCTAAAACCTCTCTAATCAGAGACGGCTACGCGGATTGATCGATAACTGGAATTAGCATTAATTTATAATGCGGGCTGAATATTGTTTGGTTAAACCCTATGCTCAATCACTTCTCACGCTCTAAAGCGACCCTACCGGTCTTTGCCATTTTCTTAATGATCATGGCGAGTAGCGAAAGTGTTGCGGTTCAGAAGTTAGATATTTGTTACAACTTCAGCTGTAAGACAAAACAGCCGATTGAATTGTCATCAGAGGAGTGGCGGAGCGTAATTGGCTGGTTTTATCCAACGGCCACCGACGCGGTTACCGAGCGTGAACAGCTCAGACAAGCCGTCGGCTGGCTAGAAGTAGTCGTCGGCAGACATACCCCAACCCATAGGGACAAGGGCCTTAATCTGGAAAAAAATCCAGAATTTCAAGGCCAACTTGACTGTATTGACGAGTCATTAAACATTACAAACTACATGGATCTGTTTTACGAACAGGGTCATATGCGCTTCCATCGACCCGTTGAACGCGCCTATCGTCGTGGCGGTTTTGACGCACATTGGGCGGGTCAATTAGAGGAAATCGCAACGGGCACGCGTTTCGTGATTGATAGCTGGTTTCAAGATAATGGCATGCTGCCCTACATCGCAAAAAGTGAAGAATGGCATGATCTGACTGATGCTCAAATCCTGCTTTTTCGCATCAATGACTAAAACAAGATATCCCGGATGCAAAGTTATTCAGATATGTCGTCAGATAGAAAGAAAATAGTCATTGGCTTGTCCGGAGGAGTTGACTCTGCCGTCGCTGCCGCTCGACTAAAGCAGGAGGGCTGGAACGTCACCGGTCTTTTTATGAAGAACTGGGATGAAGATGATGACGAAGCTTACTGTGCCGCACGCGAAGACCTCGCGGCGGCAACGGCGGTGAGCGAGACTATTGGCATTTCCCTGAAAACCGTTAATTTTTCTCATGAATATTGGGAACGTGTGTTCTCAACGTTCTTAAAAGAATATCAAGCCGGGCGCACCCCAAATCCTGATATCTTGTGTAATCGAGAGATCAAATTCAAGGAATTCCTCTCGTACGCCCAGATGCTGGGCAATCCCGTTATTGCAACCGGACACTATGCTCGGATCAAAAATCACAAAAATGGTTTTGGCCTGCATAAATCGGTCGATCTCTCCAAAGACCAATCCTACTTTTTACACGAGCTGGATCAAACAGCGCTGGCAGCGACGATCTTTCCACTCGGCGATACAAATAAAACGGAAGTCCGTGCCGAAGCGGTCTCCCTGGGGCTTCCCAACGCAAAGCGAAAAGACAGCACGGGCATCTGTTTTATTGGCGAGCGAAAGTTCTCTGATTTTCTTTCCAAATACCTCCCACCAACACCCGGAGATATCAAAGATCTCGAGGGGAAAACGATAGGCAAGCATCAAGGTCTGTGGTTTTATACGCTGGGACAGCGCCAAGGACTCGATATCGGCGGCGCTGGAGATGCGTGGTATGTTGCCGAAAAAAAAATGACAGAAAATACTTTAATCGTCGTTCAGGGGCATGATCACCCCAGCCTGTTGAAACAATCTGTATCGGTCAAAAAAATGCACTGGACACTTAAGGCGCCCGCACAACCTCGCCTGAAGTGCTTCGCAAAAACTCGTTATCGACAAGATGACCAGTCTTGTGAGGTCGAAATCTTTCCAGATGGAAGCTTATCCGCTACTTTTGAAGAGCTTCAACGGGCGCCCACACCCGGGCAGTCTCTTGTTCTTTATCATGATACCCAAGTACTCGGCGGCGGCGTCATTGAGCAGGTTTTATAAGGGCCGCTCTATGATGAAAAAAATCTTGATCGCAGGATTTCAGCACGAGACGAATACTTTCGGTGCCACCAAAGCACAGTTTAAAGACTTTGAGGAAGCCGATAGCTGGCCGGCCCTGTTAAGTGATAATGAAGTGTTGTCAGGAACAGAACATATCAATCTTCCGATATCAGGATTCGTAGAAGCGCTAAGAGGCGATACCAATTTCCCACTCGTTCCTATTGTATGGGCATCCGCTGAGCCATCATCATACGTCACCGATAATGCTTTTAATCGAATCTCAAAAATGATTCTGGACGGTATCGGGCGAAATCCAGGCATCAGCGGTATTTATCTGGATCTGCATGGCGCCATGGTGACTGAGTCCTTTCAGGACGGCGAAGGTGAACTTCTTCGACGTATTAGAGAAGTCGTTGGCAATGAAATCCCTATCGTAATCAGCCTTGATCTGCATGCCAATATTACTCGGCAAATGGTTTTACTAAGCTCAGGTATCAGTATCTATCGCACCTATCCCCATATTGATATGGCCGAAACAGGGGCGCGCGCTGCGACCCTTTTAAAGCACCTTCTCACTGGAAAAATACTCTTTAGAGCGTTCAGACAAGTTCCCTTTTTAATTACGTTACCCGCTCAGCACACAGGGGCTTCACCATGTCGGGGGCTTTATTCTTTGCTCCCCGACGGACTCGAATCCGGCCACCTCAGTTGCGACATCGCGATGGGTTTCCCACCAGCGGATATTTTTGATGCCGGACCAAGCGTTGTTGCATTTGGGAGCGATCAAAATGAGGCTAACCTAGCAGCCGACACGCTCATCGAATATTTTCAAGCGCATCGTGAGGAATTTAACGTCAAGATGCTTTCTGCTGAAGATGCTGCAAGAACAGCGATGAGTCATGAGGGGAGCAAGCCCGTAGTTATCGCTGATGTACAGGATAATCCTGGCGCAGGCGCGCCATCCGATACAACCCAAATCCTGAAATCATTACTTGACGCAAAAGCGACCAACGCCGTTCTTGGTTTAATCAACGACCCTGAGGTTGCAGCCCTCGCGCATAAAACAGGACTCGGAAACAATTTCTCAGCAAACCTCGGTGGAAAATCGGGTCTTCCGAATATGGGGTCGCTCGAAGGATGCTTTCGGGTTCAGGCGCTTAGCGATGGCATCTTCGACTTCACCGGGGCGATGTACCACGGTGCCAAGGCACAAATCGGACCCATGGCGCTGTTAGAGGTGGTTGCGGATGATTGCGACATTCAAGTCGTTGTTGGCAGTAAACGATGTCAGTGTCTGGATCAGGCGATATTTACCCACTTAGGCGTTGATCTAGCGACAAAAAAAATAATCGCGCTTAAAAGCACTGTCCACTTTCGCGGTGACTTTGAGTCACTCGCGGATCTTATTATTATTGCTGAAGCACCTGGCGCAAACTTTTGTCGCTTGGACGAGATTCCCTATACAAATCTTCGCCCTGAATTGCTCGCTACGATAAGGCCATCGACCGATCCGAATCCATCTCAGTAATTGACTTGGCGGCACGCCATCGAAATCTCCACATCAGCAGTATTGCCGTTGCAGCAACACCCATGATCATGCCCCACCAGAGTCCCGCCGCGCCAAAGCCCCAAGTCATCCCCAATAGCCACGCGGCTGGCAGCCCAACAATCCAAAAACTAAAAGAAATCAGTAAAGGCCCATTAACATCCTTGAGCCCCCGTAACGCGCCCTGAGCCGTGATATAGGTTGCATCGAATATTTGCAAGAATGCTGCTGCGACCAACAATGGCACTGCGGCTCGAATCACGTCAGCCTCTCCGGTATAGAGTCCAGCGACCCACTCGGGAATCAAGAAAATAATCAGCATCGATGGGATAATTAAAGCAACGGCACAAGAGATTCCAAGATAGCCTCTAGCTCGAGCCAGTAGCGGGTTATTCTGGCCAATCGCCTGACCGACGCGAGCCAATGTCGCACTGGAAAGACTCACCGGAATCATAAACGCGATGGTCGCGTAGTTAATCGCCACCTGGTGCGCCGCGAGCCAGATATGACCCATTTTTCCCATCATTAATGCGATGGCTGTGAAAAAACTGGTGTCCAGAACAAGCGTGCCCGCGATCGGTAAGCCCAACTTTAGAAGATCAATAAGCCCGCGCCCGGGAAGACTAAACGAACGCCAAAGTTGCCTAACCCGATAGCGCTTTGCGCAAATAACAAAAATAAGCATGCCTAATGCATTAAGAGACATCACCACGATCAGATTCAGTGCAGCCCCTTCCACCCCCATTGCAGGTATTCCAAAATGGCCGAAAATAAAAGTCCAATTACCGAGCAACACGATTGGCAAGGTCGCAATATTAATGATCAACATTGGCTTTGAGTGACCCGTCGCCTCACATAAAAATCTAAGTCCCATGTACAGGCACACGGCAGGCATCGACCAGGCCGCGAACCTTAGATAATCCTCAACAAGCGGCATCACGGCAGGATCAACGCCCACTAGAAGCATTAAATGACCCATCTGGCGAAGCACAAAAAATGCGACGACCCCGGTCACAAACGCTAGCCAGATTCCCTGCTGAAAGGTGTCTTTGATGCCCTGATCACGACCCGCCCCAAAATGCTGGGCAATTGTTGGCGAAAGCGACATCATGATGCCAAGGCATGCTAAAAACATAAAAATCATAAATGAGCCGCCAAGGCCCAATGCGGCAAGCTCTAGCGCCCCGACCCGGCCCATCATCAAAATAGCGACAGTTGTATTACTGACCTGAATGAACTGCGTCAAGATGATGGGAATTGCAAGCCTCAGCAACCCGTTAACTTCTATTTTGAAATTCAGATGCGAGCTAAAAATCATCGCGGTTGATTATCATTTTTTGTCATAAAACTGAATCAAACTCGGCGTGGTCTATAAAAATTAGATTTTAGGCTCAAAACAAAAATAATGAGTGACACCGCCACAAGGATAAACGGCAGCCCGTAGGGGTCCCATACGTCCATTGCAATACCACTAACTGCCGGACCCGCAAAAGCACCCATCCCCCAAAACACACCAAACGCAGCCATCGCTGTCGCAAGCTCTGACCCCTTAAACCATTGCCCCGCGAGAATCATAGAAATGGTGTAAAAACCTGCATAGGAACCTGCCCATAAAAACAAAATGGGCCAAAGTAAGAACGGTGAGTTAATCACTAACGGCCAAATAATTGCGCCTGATAAACTCAAAATCGCACAACCCACAAACACTTTTCGAACGTTGAATACGTCAGCTGCCCACCCAATAGGGAACTGCATGACCGCGGCTCCAATGGCGCCAAAGAACAGCATCAACGTAGCAGTTGATTCTGATAGGCCAACTCTAACGCCATAAACCGGTAGCAAACCTCCCAAAGCAACTTCTTTAAAACCGACCGCAAAAACTCCCATGACAAGTAAGGGCGCCACCCAAAAAAATCCTATCACTCCAAAACGGGGACTATCGAGGGCGCTGGATCGATACGTTCCTGCAAATAATAAAGGTATGCTGGCCACAAGCATTGCGACCATCCCGATAATATACGGTGCAGTTCCTGATGCGCCTGTCAGCGATAAAACCAAGGGGCCTATTGCAAAACTAAAAGCGAGCGCCGTGTTGTAAAGCCCTAATACTTTTCCGCGATCTTTAACTGGTGCAATCTCAATTATCCAGGTCTCGGTTACCAGAAACAATATTGCTCCGGTAAGACCCCCAAAAAATCGAATCACAAACCAAACACCAAAAGATTCGGTCAACATCAGCCCTAAAATAAGAACAACTTCGACTGACACGCCAAATAAAAGCATACTGCGACCCTCATAAGAGCGCATCAATTTGGGTATCAAGAAGGACCCGACCAGCACCCCAACGGGCGCCGCCATCGCAAGCGCACCTATCGATGATGCCGCCGTACCCCGTTGCTCCAGAAGTAATGAGAGAAACGGACTAAAAAGGCTGATGGTTACGCCATAAACAGTTAAACAACTGATCAAAGCGCCCACAGTAAGCGCCCGACTCTTTGACCAATCACGCGAATCTGATCTGTTTTGTTGGGTTTCTTTATTTTTCATTGAACGGAAATCGAAGCCGCCAGCCTGGCGAGGAATCTTTTTCAGGGTAGTTTTTATCCAAGATCGACTGACTGGTGACAGCCGTATTGCCGAGCCGCACTATACCGTTCCCCTAAGAAGATGAGTGAATTTTCTTAGTCGCTGATCACCCTGATGTTTTCAATTGTCAACAGCAAGCTTTTTGAGATCCATTATTCCTATCGATTTGAATTTATAAAAATTTTTCTCCTCAAAAGGATTAAGATTTAGACATTAAAATATTAGCAAATTTGGAAACCAGACTCGGATCAGAGATGAGACAACTCTTTAATATCCAAAATGAATACGCCGCTCTACAAACGGTGATTCTGGGCACCGCACAAGGCATAAAACCTGACCCCGATCACGAATTGCAAGCGGGATTACCCGCAACAAGCCAGCTCTACACGCAGCCTGATCCAGCAATGACGGAGCAGGATTTTTCTGGAGTGCTTGAATGCATGAAGAAACTTGGCATTGAAGTAATGAAACCTGATTTGGTTGAATCATCGCAAGTCACTGATCAAACCTGTCCTCGGGATATTGGTTTTGTGATTGACTCAATTTATTTCAAGGCTAACTCCCGCTACACCTCGCGAAATCTCGAACATCGCGGCATCGAACACCTGCTCAGTACGTTTAGTCATCAACATCAAGTTGACATGCCACAAGACATTTTTCTTGAAGGTGGCGATGTCGTCCTCGCGCCCGGGAAGGTATTCGTTGGACTTGGCGCACGTTCCACCCGAACCGGCATCCTTTGGCTTGCGGATCAGCTCAAACGCCATGAAATTGATCGTGAGATCATCATTGTCCCTCACGATGTGCTTCATCTTGATTGCTGCTGGAATGTAGTAGGCCCAAATCTTGCGCTTTGGTGCAATCAGGCAACGGGCAAGTTTTCCGATATCAAAGGAAGCTCGGTCGAAATAGACTTTGAAACGATCTTGATTAATCGAAAAGAGCAGGCAGCGCTCGCAACTAATGTCTTAGTCGTAGGCCCAGGCGAAATTCTTGCGCGAAATCATTTCCACTGCGATAAAGTCAACGATCAGATTGAAAAAAAATATAAGTTTATAGTGCATCGTCTTCCGTTTGACTGTGTTCCTGCCATTGGCGGATCTTTTCGATGTGCAACGCTGCCACTTTACCGAAGCTAAATCATGACAATCAATAGTGATCCCTTACTGGCGACTTTTAAGTTAAAGCATCTCACTCTGAAAAACCGGGTGATGTCCACGAGCCACGAACCCGCGTATTCAGAAAACGGTTTGCCAACAGAGCGGTATCAGCTTTATCACGAAGAAAAAGCAAAAGGCGGGATTGGATTGACCATGTTTGGTGGCGGGACCCTTATTGCACCTGACTCCCCTGCAGCCTACGGTAATTTATATGCAGGAAACGATGAAATTATTCCCCACTTTCGCGCGCTTGCTCGACGGGTGCATGCCCACGGCGCGGCGACAATGTGCCAGCTTTCTCATCTTGGGAGACGCACCTCAAATTACGCAGGCGACTGGTTGCCCGTTATCGCGCCCTCCGCTGTTCGAGAACCGGCGCATCGGGCCTTTCCTAAGGAAATGGAAGACTGGGACATCAAACGCATTGTTAAAGCCTATGGCGCTGCCGCTCGACGTAGTCGTGAAGGCGACCTAGACGGCATCGAGGTGTTTGCGAATGGCCATCTTCTGGACAGCTTCTGGACACCCTCCGTCAACCGGCGTACCGATCAATACGGAGGATCTCTTGAAAATCGAATGCGCTTTTCAATTGAAGTGCTTGAGGAAATCCGAAAGCAAGTAGGAGACGACTTCATTGTCGGCATTCGTATGATGTTTGATGAAGCGCTAGATGGAGGTCTCAAGTTTGATGAGGGTCTACGGATTGGGGAAATTCTCGTTGAAACTGGGATGATTGATTTCTTCAACGTCAACCGGGGGCATTGCTCAACCAATGTGGGTCTTGCTGATTTGATCCCCAACATGGGGGTGCCCCAAGCACCTCATTTGAGCTTTGCTGGAGAGATTAAGCGGCACTTTAACTTGCCGGTGATGCATGCGGCTCGTATCAACGATGTAGCAACGGCGCGGTATGCGGTTAGGGAGGGATTACTGGATCTTGTCAGCATGACTCGTGGACATATTGCGGATCCCCACATCGTTTCTAAAATTATCCGCGGTGAAGAAGATCAAATTCGCCCCTGTGTTGGGATGGGTTACTGCATTGATCGGATCTATGGCGAAGGAGAAGCCCTATGCGCACATAACCCGGCTACGGGCCGAGAAGCCTCATTGCCGCAAATCATAGGAAAGAGCAAAGATGCACAAAAGCGCATTGTAATTGTAGGTGCTGGCCCTGCTGGCCTTGAGGCCGCACGAGTTTGCGCCTCCAGAGGGCACGAAGTAATCGTTTTTGAGGCTGCTAACATTCATGGCGGGCAAATAAATATTGCAGCAAAACTTCAAAGGCGGATAGAAATTCTCGGGATCACAGATTGGCTCTTCGACCAATGTCAGCGACTGGGTGTTGTATTTCGATTCAACACTTATGCCGACATCGACATGGTAATTGAGTTATCCCCCGAAATTGTACTGATTGCAACCGGCGGTGTTCCCCATGCAGGCTACCTAAAGACAGGGGCAGATCTCGCGGTTTCCAGTTGGGATATTCTGTCAGGTCATGTCCCTATCGGCAGTCATGTTTTATTTTTTGACGATAACGGCCAACATGCGGGAATGACCTGTGCGGAATTCCTAGCTGAAAGTGAATGCACCCTTGAATACCTCTCGCCGGAGATGATGATTGCGCCCGATATTGGCGGCACTAATCATCCTGCTTATCTACGAAGCCTCTATAACAACGACGTTTCAATCACGCTGAATCAGCGATTAGTCGGCATTCAGCGCGAAGATGATGGATTTTCAGCGACGATCTTTAATGAATACACAAATACCAGCACCGAACGACGATTTGATCAGATCATCTCTGATAATGGAACATTGCCTGCGGACGAACTCTATTTTGACCTTAAAAAAGACTCGATTAATCTTGGAGAAGTGGATCAGCCTGCCCTGCTAGGCGGGCAGCCTCAAGGCATCAAAAGCAATCCAGACGGGAAGTATCAGCTGTTCCGAATAGGTGATGCCGTCACAAGTCGAAACATTCATGCCTCTATATACGATGCGCTACGACTGTGCATGTTGTTTTAGACGTCCACCGAGCAATTACAAAACGCTATCCTTTTAAACGCTTATTGTCAGGATCCCATCCTGCTTCACCAAGCACTTTTGCAGTTCTTTTTTCGCCCAAAATTTGTATCTCAAAAATAGTGTCCACCTTGTCATATCCAGAATCAACATATGCGAACGCCAGACTCTTTTTGACATAATGACCGTAGGCGCCACTCGTGGTGATTCCCACTATCTGTTCTCCATCGAACACCGGCTCATTACCGATGGGATCTGCGTCGACAGCGTCGACTTCACAATACACTAAATGAGTCGACACGCCATCGCGCTTTTTTGACTCCACAACATCTGCGCCGATATAACCACCCGATTTTCGGGCAAACCGGAGCATGTCCGACTCAACGAGCGAAATCTCAGTGGTAAGTTCAGAACCCCAGCCTTTATAGGCTTTTTCCATTCTTAATGAGTTCATTGCATAGGTCCCAAAACGCCGAATACCGTGTGATTCTCCTGCTTTCATAAGTGCGTCATAAAGTTCAGCTAATCTAGGCATTGGACAATGCAATTCCCAACCTAACTCTCCAACATATGAAACGCGAAGCGCTCGAACAGGAATACCAGACACGCTGATTTCTCGAGCTCGCATCCAGGTAAAGCCAGACTCATTACTCAAATTTGTTTCGGTCAGGATCGAAAGCACGTCTCTTGATAGCGGGCCTGTTAATAAGAGCACGCCAAAATCTTCCGTCACGTTGGTTACGGAAACATCCTCATCCTTTTGAATATGCTGCACAAGCCAGTCAAAATCATGGAGCTCCGCGACTGCTGCAGATAAAAGATAGTAATGATTCTCAGCGAGACAGGCTATGGTGGCTTCGCTCTCAATCCCGCCCTTTTCAGTTAACATCTGCGACAGAACGATCCCACCTGCTTTTGTCGGAACTCGATTAGCGCATAAACGCTCAAGAAAACCCTGGGCATCTTTTCCCGAAACCTCATATTTAGAAAAACTCGTGAGATCCGTCAGTCCCACTCTTTCTCGCACGGCCTTGCACTCCTCAGCAACCGCGGCAAAGCTATTGTTACGACGAAAACTGTAGTTCTCTTTTTCGTCTTTGGCCGCGTACCACTTTGCTCGCTCCCAGCCGAAAGTATCGCCATACAGTGCGCCAGCTTCTTTGAGAGGTTCATAAAGTGGTGTGACGCGAGTTGGCCGGCCCGCATCACGAAACTCGCCTGGCAAATGAGGCTGATACATCTGTTCATACTCATCAACAGATTTTGCAATCGCGTAATCACCGCTCGCCCATTTGCCAAAACGACGTGGGTCCATGTCCCGAACGTTAATCTCTGTCTGACCATGCGTCATCCACTGCGCTAAAAACTTTCCGCAGCCGGGTCCTTGGGTGATACCAATTGAAGCCCCACAGCAAAGCCAGTAATTAGGTAAACCTTCTGCGGGGCCCAACAAAAATCCGCCGTCAGGCGTATGGGTTATCGGGCCATTCACAACCCTTTTGATGCCGGCATTGGTCCAACACGGGATACGCTCTGCGGCGTGCTCAAGACTTACCTCAAGACGATCCAGTGCCGGAGTCAAAAGCTCCATATCGAAACTCCAATCGATACCATCGAGACCCCATGTCTGCGCATTCGCTCTCTCGTAAGGGCCGATTAAGATGCCTTGCTGCTCTTGCCGGTAATAACAAGATGCTAACGGATCCCTCACCACGGGTGGTTCGCGATCAAGCGCCTCAACCTCGGGAAGATTATCAGTCACAAGGTAGTGGTGCTCCATATTTACAATCGGAAGATCAAGACCCACCCACTCCCCTATTTGCTTAGCAAAGCTTCCCGCGGCGTTAACGATATGCTCGCAGGTGATCGTACCCTTATCCGTCGTAACTTCCCACTCACCGGTCTCAAGAAGACGGGTGCCGGTCACTCGAGTGTGCCGGTAAATGGTGGCGCCGGCTTGTCGGGCGCCCAATGCCATCGCGTTGGTTGCACTGGCAGGATCAGTATGTCCATCGTTCGGCGTGTAAAAACCCATCTTGACGTCATCAACCATCAGTAACGGATGGAGTTCTCGAATCTCACTGGGGCTAATTAAATGACACTCGCTACCCACTGCATCAAGAATACCTTTGACATAATGAAACCAATCAACCTCTGCGTCATTAAGCGCGAGTCGTATCGCGCCACACCCATGCCAGCCTGTCGCCTGACCGGTCTCCGCTTCAAGCGATTTATAAAGTGCAGGCCCTTCCTGATGGAGCTTTGCCATGCTGAGTCCACCAATAAAGTGAGGAATCAGGCCGGCGGCGTGCCAAGTTGAGCCAGACGTCAACTCACCTTTCTCAACTAAAACAATATCATCCCAGCCCTCTTTCGCAAGAAAGTAGAGTAAACCCGCTCCAAGAGCACCTCCGCCAATAACCACGACTCGCGCATGCTGTTTCATCCCAAGTCTCCAATTCTGTTCTGGGAATATGTTCTTATTCTGCCCATCAAACTTTTTTTTGATCTAAATCTTTGGTCCAATTTAAAAAATTGGCCGCTTCACGGCGAATGCTAGGGCAGGATGCTATCAAGCGCGCCTATCAATTTCTTTACTTCTTCAGTCGTGTTGTATTGCACCAAACTCACGCGGACGACGCCATCCTCGGGATCCATCCCCAATGATTCAACACAGCGCAAAGCATAAAAATCTCCAGCGCCAGCCGCGATTTGATGTTCAGCAAGTTTCTGAGCGATGTGTTGCGACGGCATTCCGCGCGCGTGAAAAGCGATCGTCGACGCCCGTTTTCCAGGAGTCGCATGATCTTGCCCCAAAATTCGGATGTCGTCCCGATTCTTAAGATAATCAAGCAACTGATTAGCAAGATTTGCCTCGTGAGCCTCTACAAGATCAAAAACTTTCACCGCTTTTTGATGGATACCGATGTCGCTATCGCCAAAATGATGGCGGTACAAATTGTCAAAATATTGCGTGATTCCAGCGAGCGCCCCAATCTGGGCGTGTTGAGGTCCACTTGGATTTAAGCGATAGCGTGATTTTTCCTCATTGAAGTAATGCCCCTGCCCTTCGGTCTTCTTGAGCGCATCACTAGATCCCCACAGTACGCCCTGATGAGTTCCAAATGTCTTGTAAGTGCTGTAAGCATAAAAATCCACGTCCCACGATTGCACGTCCGGGATCACATGAGGCGCGTAAGAAACTCCGTCAGCGACCACCAAAGCGCCCACCCGATGCGCCATTTCAGTAATACTTTTCATGTCATTAAATGTCGCAACGAGATTAGAACAAAGTGTGCAACACACAATTTTTGTTTTCTCGTTAATTAACGCTTCAAGATCATTCAGATCCAACTCGGCATCTGCTTTACCAACACGCCACTCCCGAATAATAATGCCGTGTTCCGAGAGCCTTCTCCAACAACCAATATTGGCCTCATGATCCTGATTAGTCACAATGATTTCATCGCCGACTTTTAGAAGGTGACGAAGACTTTGTGCGAGCACGTAAAAATTTAGGGTCGTCGAGGGGCCAATCGTGATCTCGTCTTCTCTTGCATTCAGCAGTTCGGCAATTGCAGCATAGGATTCATCCATTTCTTCCCCGGCCTTCTGGGAGAGTCCTGAAAAACTATAAGGTTGAACCTTATGTTCAACAAAAAATTGCTGTAAACGATCAATGACGGTAGCGGGAACATAAGATCCGCCCGCGTTTTCAAAAAACGCCCAGTCCTTGGTCTCTTCTGCCTTGAAAGCAGGAAATTGTGCTCTTACAAAATTAACGTCGAGTTCCATATCTACCCCAAAGTTCTATTTTTTATTCAAAACAAGCGTAAACACTACGTCTGGCATCGAGGACAATAATAAGATGCTCGCTGTCCAATTACTTTTCTCTGGACTATTTTCTCACAATTTACACAGGGTAAACCTGCACGCTCATAAACATTGAGCGACTGCTCAAAATAACCAGGCTCACCATTGACCCGCGAATAGTCACGAAGCGTTGTACCCCCGGCTTCAATGGCTTCGCTCAATACCGCTCGAATCTCTCCCAACAAGCGAGCGAAGGCAATATGACTCACCCGACCCGCCGCACGACCTGGGCGAATGCCGGCACGAAAAAGTGCCTCACTCGCATAGATATTGCCCACACCAACAACAATCTTTCCATCCATAATGAATTGCTTTACCGTCACTTTTTTACCGCGTGACAGGCGATACAAATACTCCGGCTTGAGTTCTTGATCAAAAGGCTCGGGGCCCAGTGCTGCCAGCAACCTATGCTCAGAGGGAAGGCCCGTGATCCAAAGCACACTGCCAAAACGTCGTGGATCGTGGAACCTGAGACTTTTCCCGGAACTTAAGACTAAATCCAAATGATCATGCTTTAAAGGTGGGGTATCTTTTGGAAGCACTCGAAGTCGGCCCGACATACCAAGGTGAATCATCACAAACCCGTGGCCTGTTTCAAACAAAATGTATTTCGCCCTGCGACTGACCGATTTAATCTTAAGCCCCTCTATTTTCTGATTAAAATCTCGGGGGACGGGCCAGCGCAATCGACGCTCGCGAACCACAGCTTGCTTTACCACTCTGCCTTCTACAAAAGGCCGCACCCCGCGCATTGTCGTCTCAACCTCAGGTAGTTCAGGCATAACTCTATGTCGCCATTTGGCTTTTTAAGGATTGTCATCAGAGGTATTTTCTCGCAGACTCTGACTGGGAAAAATTGGAATTTTTTTACTTGAGAATAGTGTCTCTAGCCGCCTTAAACCTAATACTTTTTATTTTATGACTTTCACCGTTACAAATCAGAAAACCGGAACCGAATTCAGTGTCGACCCATCCGAAACAATCTTGGATGCCGCTACCCGTCATGGCTATGGATTTAACTACAGCTGTCGAAGCGGATCCTGTGGCAGTTGCAAAGGACTTCTTGTCTCCGGGTCGCTTGAATCTCCAGCTGAACCCCAGAGTGCGCTTTCGGAAGCCGATATTAACAGCGGACAGATCCTGCTTTGTCAGGCGCGACTCTCGACGAATGTCGTTATCGAAGCTGTTGAGCTGCCCGCCGGCAGCTCCCTGCCGATCCGGACGCTACCGTGCAGGGTGACAGCACTGGAAAAGGCTTGCCATGATGTAATGGTGGTTAAGCTGAAACTGCCTCAAAATCAGGATTTCCGCTTCCTGCCGGGACAGTACGTTGACATACTGCTCCGTGACGGCCGGCGGCGTAGTTTTTCAATTGCAAACTGGACTGGTATTGAAGAGGGTCTCGAGCTGCATATCCGTCTCGTTCCAGATGGCCACTTCAGCGGACAAGTTTTCAACTCTTTAAAAGTTCGAGATTTATTACGGTTTCAAGGCCCTTTTGGCACTTTTTTTCTCAGGGAAGACGACGACCGGCCCGCAATAATGGTCGCTGGGGGCACCGGGCTTGCTCCCATCAAAGCGATTTTAGAAAGTGCTTTTTTAGATCAAACCGTGCGCCCTTTTCATTTATTTTGGGGCGTTCGAAATGCTCACGACCTTTATGCTGATGACCTGCTCACCCAATGGAGTGAGCAATACGACAACTTTAAATACACGCCTGTTCTATCAGAGCCACAAGAGGACGGAAGCTGGGCAGGCGAGCAGGGATGGGTGCACGAGGTCGCACTGCGGCATTTCCCCGATCTTTCTCAGGTCGACGTTTATGCCAGCGGTCCCCCACCGATGATCGAGACGTTAAAAAACGCTTTTGAAGACGCCGGACTTGCTAACGAACGACTTTATTTTGACTCATTTGAATACGCCTCTGACACGGCATAGTCATTGAGAACCCGCTGGCATGTACGCAAAGCCAACCACCTCAGACCAATAATGCCTTATCGTGCCGAAGATGAAATAACCGGGACCAGTTCGCCAGTTTTTACAGGCAGCCCTGATGGCATTTTATTTAGACGATTGGTTTCTTCTATTTGCAAACCCCGTCGATAACACTGAAGCGCTTTATCAGACTCTCCGAGCGATTCCAGTAATAAACCTAATTCGAGATAACTTTCTTTCGTGCCCCCCATCTGGATTGCCTTTAAGACCAGTTCTTTTGCTTTTTGGCGATTACTATTCTCGATATTTAACCGAGCTAACGTCATGAGCAAATAGGGGTCATCCTGGTGACCCAGACGCCAGTGCTCCGCTCTTTGGAGTTGCTCATCAATTCGTTCAGAACGAACACATCCATACAAACGAACCAACTCACCGTCCCATTTTCGATTAATGCATTTTCTCAGGAATTTCTCAGCAATATCAGACTGGCCGGCATCAATTAGCGCGCGGGCGTGCGCAGCCTGCAGAACCGGATTCTTCCGGTCACGACGGCCCAAGCGACGCCACGCCGTTTGCGGATCATCGTGCCCGGTTAACCGATGCATCTGGATGTCTTGACGCAGCGAAACTCTTTCCGTATGCGATAGCTGTTTCATTTCACGGTTTTTTTGCATCAGCTTTTCAAGCGCGGGCCAGTCTTCCTGCTGACGGAGCGCGTCAATAAGCATCATCTGCACTGCTCCATGACGAATGCCCTGCTCATATAAGTCCTCAAGAACGCCGCGAGCCTCATCAATTTGGCCCGCCCGTTCCAGCAGACGGGCGCGGGTGATTTCAATAGCCGTCAAGTGCTCTGGACTTTGCGATCGCGCTTCTAAAAGATATTGATCTCGGTTTTCAAAATCTCCTCTTTGTTGAGCTGCATATGCTGCACCGAGATACTGCAATAGCGGTGTGCTGCCCTTACCAAGGCCAACAATAAGCAAGGCTTCAGCCTCTTCCCACTCTCCCTCAATTAATAGAGCGTATCCTGACAACGTCGCGTCGTCCGCGCGGCGATGTTCGCGCGCCAGTTGCCAGCTTCGGATATCACTTGGGGTTCGAAAAATTCGCAAAATAGAACGAACTAAAAAATAAATACCGACAACGCCAAAAATAGAGATTGCCAACAACAAGGCCAAAGAAATTTCTACCTCATAAGGCCACCTGGAGATCAGCACATACCCCGGATCGTCCTGGGCTAAAAGACCTAGCGTTAGTGCGATTACAAATGCCGTCAATAGCAAAATCATTCCAATCACAGGCGCTGTTCTCTTCGCTTGATTTCTTCGCGCATTAAATCAAGTGTTTTTGAGATACTGGGAACCTCCCAGGCGAACTTAATCTCAGATATCTCAACAAGACGGCGGTCGAAAGACATAACAGCAGCATCTGGCTCTTCAAAGTACGCGATCAACCATGCACGTGATTGTTGGATACTTGCCTCAAAGACCTCTTGATCCCGCCGCAACAATGCGAGTTGCCCAGCCAATAGTTGCAACCGTAAATTCTCATATGCCAAAAATCGCTGACTGCTCTCAAGTTTTGGCAGTTGGGTCTGATCGACCCGACGGATCTGAATCAAACGTGACACGTCACCAAATATCTCTTCAACCCAGGTCAATAAATTGTTCTGATCCGATTTTTCAGCCGCTATCGTGTCGGGCTCGGAACTTTCTTCAAGTTGAACATTTTCCCACGACGGTCGAGCGTTATCACCTTTTAGCGGCAGCCCGGCAATCTTATGAATCAAGGTACTGAGATCAATTGCCGTCGCAGAAAAGTCAGAAACCAAGAGCTTATTAATTTTTTTGAGGTCATCTGAAATTGAACGGCGTATTTCGAGAATTTCGGGCGACACAAATCCTGACAGGCGATCATCTGCAATCAGCAATGCTTTTTGAGTCAGATTAGTATCGCCCGTTAAGGTCAACCGCTGGTGCGCCAGTTCCAGTAAGTAATTAATTTCGTTGAGCTGCCATTCTTGCTCTGCAGTGACGATACGAGAGCTCATATCTGCGAGTGCGCCCGCCACTGCATCGAGCTCTTTTCGCTGCTGCTGACCTTCCTGACTTTGCTGATCAGAAAATGTTTTGATCCTCAAACCAAGCTCAGACTCCACGGCGCTGATTTGAGAACGGGTTCTATCTTGAATCTCGAGACTCTTAGATCGTGCCTCATCCAACGAGGACTCGAGACTTTCGTTTTTCAGAACTACTTTATCGAGCTGGCGAGAAATTCCATCGACACGACCTAATTCGAGGCCAAGTTCGAAACGACCCCCTACTTGTGTCACATAAAAAGTATACGCGCTCAAAACAACACCCATAACCGCCACAACCAAGCCAAGGACCGCGATGCCACGTCCTGAGTTACGCGCTACATTTGGCAACGCCGCTTTTTCAACCGTGCTATCCTGGCTTGAATCCACCGACTGAATGGAATCGGTTGAATCTTTCTCAGTATCGCTATCAGGCATGATTTTTTATTCCATTATTCACTGAAGTTGCCACAAAAACACGCTCGAGCGCAGCAAGTATGGCGGGTGCACCGGCATTGTTCGCCACAATCACTTGTCCTTTAAAACCCAGCGACGAGCAATGCGCCGCAATCCGATCACTCGAAACAACAACGAACAGACTCGGCGCAGACATTAAGTTTTCTGCGCTATTTAGCAGCATAAAATGATCAACTGCGCTCACGCTCGTAAAGACAATAGCAGGTTTTTTCTCTCGATAGAAAGTGTCCAAAACGCTAGTATCCAAATCTTTTGACGGTAATCTCTTGTAACAGGGCAGCTGGCAGACAATGGCCTTACGAATTGATAACTCACGAGCAATTTTTTCCCGGCCACCGAGACCTCGCACAATTAAAACATGCTTGCCTTCGATCTGATCAAGGCTTGGAAGTGCTAATAAAGCTTCGCTATTAAATTGTGCTTTAGGATAATCATGCACCTTGAGTCTATTGCGCTCAATCAGTTTTGCTGTCCCGGGTCCTACCGCAAGGATCTTACAATCTGACGGCAATGCAAGCGCGTGCTTTTCCAGAAGTTTGATCCCGAAAGTCACCGCATTTGGACTCACAAATATGGCCAAATCTGTCTTAGAGATCTTATCCCTAAAAAGTGGCTCCAGTAGATGATTGCCGTCCATTGGGATTATTTTAGTCACAGCAAAAGGAACGGGGTTCCCGCCCCCTTTTTGGATTAACTGGCGAAGCTCTTCGGTCTGATGCTCTGGTCGTGTCAAAAGAACAGAGAGATCTTTGAGATCAGACATCAGAAAATTTTTCTAAAATCTTTGCTGCGCCCTGAGCCAGTAATTTTTCAGCTAACACACAACCAATTTGATTGGGCGCATCTTCAACCCCCTGCGTATCTGCAAAAATTAATTGCGAGCCATCGGGATCGCCCACAAATCCCCGTAATTCGAGCAAACCATTCTCAGATTCAGCAAAAGCCCCCAAAGGGACATGGCAGCCTCCGCCAAGACGCGCGTTAGCCGCTCGTTCGGCCTGTACACGACGCTGGGTCACCAGATGATTAAGTGGCCGAATCAACTCTATAATTTGGTGATCACCCTCTCGACATTGAACGCCTACCGCGCCTTGCCCAACAGCCGGCAGCATCACCTCGGGCGCGATCACCTGGCGTATTCGATCTGCCATATCGAGGCGGTGTAATCCTGCAGCGGCAAGAATAATCGCGTCAAAATCTCCATTGTCCAGACGCTGTAATCGCCGATTAACGTTCCCCCTGAGATTTTCAACTTCTAGATCCGGGAAACGATGGCGCAGGATAGACTGTCGTCGAAGACTGCAAGTGCCGACTCTTGCATTTTTGGGGAGAGATTCCAAATTTTCATAATGAGTTGAAACAAACGCATCGAAAGGACTCGCTCGCTCACAAATAACAGGGATATGCAGCCCAGCCGGATCCGTGATCGTGACGTCCTTCATGGAATGAACTGCAATGTCCACCTTATTATCCAACAGTTCTTTTTCAATCTCTTTCAGAAAAAGACCTTTGCCGCCCTTTTCTGAAAGCGGAACATCAAGTGTTCGATCGCCCTCCGTCGTAACACCCACAAGCTCTACTTCAATATCTGGATGATGACGAATCAACTCATCACGAACAAATTCCGCTTGCCAAATAGCGAGATCACTGCGGCGCGTGCCAATTTTCACAATCATTATTAACTCTCTATAGAGCCGGCATTGAGCGGTGGACTATCATATTGACCCAGCATCAACTTATCTCTAGGTGAGTTGTGATTTGATAAATGAAATAATGCTGTCAAAAGTCCATGATCCATCTACCCGCTTTGAAAGCGAATCCATTCCGGCTTCAACTGCTTCCGCCGGAATGATATTGCGACGAGCATCCATCAACGCTCGTGAATAATCAGTCGTAAATTCTGGGTGACCTTGAATTCCCAGCATTGACGAGCCAACCTGAAAAATACCATTTGGACAGAAATCACTACCCGCCAAAAGAACTGCCTCCGCTGGCAGCTCAGTCACCTGTTCTTGATGGCTGACCACTAGATTTGCGGCCGTTTTGTGATTGGCCATCCACGGCGCTTTTTCATAAACAGTGCTTGTCACAACCCCGACACCCCATCCCTTCTCAGCATATTCCACTGTGCCGCCGAGAGCCTTTGCCATCATCTGCATTCCGTAGCAGATGCCAACAAAGGGTATTTTCAGCTGATGAGCATCCGAAACAAATTCACCAAATTTCTCAGTCCATTCATTCGGGTCATTTACGCTAAATCGTGAGCCGGTTGTGATCCACGCGTCACACGCCGCCGGATGTGGAATCTCACCGTCCAATACTCGAAAAGTGATGCAGTGAATATTGTGATCCGCTCTTTTTAAACCGATCTCAATCATTTCGTTGTAGTCAGGAAATTGAGCGGACAACGTATCAGGCACCTCACCACATTGGAGAATGCCGACCACAATCGGTTTGGCAGTGGAATCAGACATGTTGTTAGCGCAAATTACCGTTTAAGGCGTTCATAAAAATACTTTGATACTGGCTTGCGTCAAAAAGAATGGGGTTAGTCCCACCGGAAGGATCGACTTCGGCCATCTTGCCGATGAGATCCGCCTGATTATCGTCAATACCAAGGTCTTCAAGATTTTGGGGTATCGAGACGGTCTCGCGCAACTCAAGCACCCACTCTAAGAACGAATCGAAGCTCGCATTTGGAATATCGATACTCCGTGCAAGATGAATAATTCGTGGCTCTATCGCCTGACGATTCGCAATAAGGACATAAGGCATCAACACCGCATTTAAGGTGCCGTGATGAGCGTTATAAAGTGCTCCCAATGGATGCGCAAGTGCATGCATTGCCCCAAGCCCTCGCTGAAAAGCGGTGGCCCCCATCATTGATGCCACCAGCATTTGTGTTCGAGCCTCAACATCAGATCCAGAAGTCACAGCCGTCGGCAAGTAGTTGCGAACCAAACGAATACCCTCCGCCGCGATCCCCTCAGCCATAGGATGGTAGGCCGGCGAGCACCACGCTTCCAGGCTATGGGATAGCGCATCCATTCCCGTCGCCGCAGTGAGCATGGGTGGCAGTCCCGTGGTAACCATGGGATCTAGAATCACGATCGCCGGGACCATCTGGGGATGGAAGATTATTTTTTTAACTTTCGCAACTTCGTCAAGAATCACGGACGCGCGTCCCACCTCAGAGCCGGTACCCGCCGTTGTCGGAACGGCGACAATAGGCGCAATACCTCCAGCATCCGCTCGCGTCCAATTATCTCCCACATCTTCAAGCTCCCAGATCGATATATCCTGCTTGGCCATCAGCGCGATGGCTTTTCCTGCATCAAGTGCACTCCCGCCGCCAATCCCAATTACGCCATCGTGATCGCCTGAATTAAAAGCGCTCACGCCTTGCTCGATATTCGCTCCCGTCGGATTCGGCTGGACATCACTAAACACGCCACAGTTGAGACCCGACGCCTTGCATGAGTCAACTGCCGCGTTGATGAACGGAAAATCTTTTATCCCGGGATCCGTAATCAGCAACGGATTTCGCAGGTTAAGCGAAAGACAACAATCTCCAATCTCGGAGAGTCGATCGGGCCCCACTCTAATCGCCGTTGGGTAATTCCAGTTCGCGTTCAAATATTTCTCCTAAAAAACGATCACGGGCGCCTTACCCAGTGAAAATTTGTATAAACCCCTTGTTGGGATCGCTGACATAAATTTATTCAAAGAAAATCTTTTTATACACTGATCTTTAAATGATCTCAAAATAACGGGCCATCTCCCAGTCTGTAATGTGCTTTCGAAACTCACGCTCCTCCCACTCACGAGTTGATGCATAGTGTTCGACAAACGGCTCACCAAAGATCGAACGGGCCGGTTTTGATGCTCGAAGCCGGCCAGCTGCCTCGCTCAACGTCGCTGGCAGCTGGTATTTCTTGGGAAAAGTAACATCGTAGGCATTTCCAACTACGGGTTTTCCAGGTTCAATCTGGTTTTCAATTCCCCAAAGACCTGATCCAATCGCCGCGGCGACTGCAATATAAGGATTAATATCGGCCGCAGCAATTCGATATTCAACTCGTTGCGCAGCCGGTTTTCCCAAAATGGCGCGCAGCGCACAGGTTCGGTTCTCGACACCCCAACTCGCTGACGTCGGCGCCCAAAAGCCCGGAATTAATCGCGAAAAACTATTCACGGTGGGAGAAATCATACAGAGAATTTCGGGCATCAAAGCCTGCTGACCGCCGATAAAATGACGCATGTTCTCTGACATATTTTGTTCTTTACTCGCGTCATGAAAAACTGATTCATCGTTTGAATCTGTCAGAGAAATATGAATGTGGCCGCTTTGTCCCGGCCAATCCGGAGACCACTTAGCCATAAAAGTCGCCATCCAGTTCTGTCGCTGCGCAAGAATCTTGGTATAGGTTTTAAATAGCGCCGCACGGTCCGCCGCAGCTAATGCATCACTGTGGCAAATTGCAGCCTCCAGAACACCAGGCCCGGTCTCAGTGTGAAGACCTTCCAAAGGGAAATCCATTTTTAATCCGAGCTCAAGAAGATCTTCGTAGAACTCTGAGAATACGGAATTTCGCAGCATCGAATATCCGAAAAATCCTGGTGAAATGTTTTTTAGATCTCGGTAGTTTTTCTCTCTGACACTGTCGGGCGTTTCCTCAAATACGAAAAACTCGAACTCACAGGCTGCCGTTGCACTGAAGCCCATCTGTCTTCCTTGCTCAAGCACCCGCCGAAGAAGACTTCTCGGGCAAACCTCATCTGCGGGCGAAACAAACTCCCCAAGAAATAAAAGCGAATTATCTTCCAGCGGCAGTTCCCGACAACTTTCTGGAATAATGCGAACAGAAGCATCACCATACCCCGTGTGCCAACCTGTGAGGCTCACGTTATCGTAAAGTTGATCATTCGAGTCCCAGCCCAGCACCACATCACAAAAACCAAATCCACCCTCCAGCGCGGATAAAAACTTATCCCGCTGCATATATTTCCCACGCAACACCCCATCCGTATCCGTCACAGCTACTTTTACGTACTCAAGTTCGCGCTCGGTGACAATTTGCCGAGCATCAGCAACTGTTTTCACTTCTCTTGTTTGCATATACACCTCATCCCTTGCGATCAATGCCGATCGGGTTATTGTTCATAAGCCCAATCTTAAAGCTTTTATTTAACAAAATTAACCAAGTCGAATGGATAACTGGGTTCTTTTGTTCAACAAACAAAAAGAGTTTTAACCTAATATTGAATCGATTCAAAAAATCTACAAAACCGCTACCTGATCAGTTTTAAAGTTTCAAATTAAAAACCTTAAGCAATCTGCTAGGGTGTCGACGATTTGCTCAAAAAAATACTACTCGGTTGAAAAATAGGAAAGTCGAAGAATTTTTTATTAAAATCAGCTTACTTCTGAGGATTACATAAAGTCATTGACCGTTCGGAAACCACTAACTCAATTGCCCGACTAGAAAACGTGCGTAGAGCTCAAGCACATTCTTACCCTTCGGACAAACAACTGTCTTTAGCAATCCATCTCTCTCCTGTATCGAATACGTCCTAACTTTCTCACCAATTAAAAACTGGGACACCAAAGCCTCAAGTTCATCTTCCCCGTTAATGGCCCATGAGATCTGGACATGTTCATGAAGCGGGGGACTTGTTACCAAGTACTTCAGATATCCCACTGGCTTATCTCGTACTACGGCTTCTAAAACAATCGATGTATGAGTAAATAGCACTAGATCAGCCCATCTTATGAGTGCTGATGATGATACTTGGCTGTCAGCTAAAACGACGTTGACTGACTGCGGGAATACCAAACCATAATCGCGAGGATGCGGTTTTAGAACAAGCTGAACATCAGGTAAATCCGAAAAGATCTTAACTAAGCGATTTGTTTTTGTAAGGTCGGTTAGAGGATATTTGATTTTTGCGAGCATTAGCACAACTCTAAGTTTTGGCGCAAACTCATGAGGAAATTTATATGGTGCAATTAACGAATCTAATCTCTCAATCCATTCTGGAGCATATCGCGTGCTTCCGAGG
>ENA-OREN01000503-OREN01000503.1-marine-metagenome-genome-assembly--contig:-NODE-503-length-56677-cov-4.874611_pt1 | contig 56677 bp, 61 predicted proteins | sample MGYA00248624_ERZ508555 | MGnify/ENA primary metagenome ERZ508555 (study PRJEB26222, sample SAMN06267773) | marine metagenome | isolation source: Saanich Inlet, British Columbia, Canada | place... | reverse complement strand
TGAACAAATTTTGTATTCAATAAATCCTCTAGAGCCCTATTCCCACTCAATAGTGCCGGGTGGCTTGTGAGTAAGGTCCTGAAATACCATGTCGATTCCGTCAAGAGAAAGCAATTCCTCTGTCATCTGTTTTAATGCTGCCTCTGGAATGACAGCTGCATTGGCAGTCATTGCTTCTTGGCTCTCTACTGGGCGAAGAACGACCGACTGCCCTCCTTCTGACGTACCAAATGGGAGTAATACCACTGGGAACTGCCAAATATCTGCATAAAAGCCACCATCGTACATAATACGATGGACCAGAGCATCTGCCTCTCGTAATAAATTAGACCTCTCCATCGTGACATACCCTGGGCTAAAGACGAACTCTGGCACCTCTTTGTGGGACGTACACATCAGTACTCTATTAAATGCACTCGACTGGTTTGGGATAGATGTTGCCAAATTCCAGCACTGCTCATTGGGATACTGCTCATGTGTAAAGAGTGACACCGCATGTCGGTAACTTCTTCCATCTCCTTGAACACCAACAGACTGCACAGGAAGTCCTGCATGTGTAATAGCAATATCTAGATCCTCTTCAATAGTCGATGCAGACTGCGCACAAAGAATACGCACACCGAGTCCTGGTCCTGGGAATGGATGACGCCATACAAGGTCGTGTGGGAGACCAAGCTCAACGCCTAGCTCTCGTACTTCGTCTTTATACAAGTCACGCAGTGGCTCTATCACAAAACCTTCTTCCATCATCTTTTGGATTTCTGGAATACGATTGTGATGTGTTTTAATCTTATCTGCATTCTTCGTCTCTCCTGTTTCAATAGTATCTGGATAAATAGTTCCCTGCCCAAGCATCCATCCATCATCCATCGTCAGCCCCATCTCTTCACTCACTCTGCGTTGTACACTTAGGAATGCATCTCCAATAATCCACCTCTTGTCTTCCGGCTCATACACTTCAACAAGTTTTTTCAAAAAATACTGCGATGCATCTTCAATGCGCAAGTTATCTATTCCAAGCTCTTCAAATGCACGACCAACGAGAAGCACTTCATCTTTACGCATCATTCCCGTATCTACCAAGAGTCCTTGCACACGGTCTGTTCCAAGGATTTTATTAATCAACACAAAGGCGACAGTGCTATCAACACCGCCTGATACCATCATAAATATTTTACGATCACCCACTTCCTCTTTAATTGCATCGCCTATATTTTTTACATAGCTTCCAATATTCCAAGGCTCTGCATTGCACAAGCTTACAAAATTCTTAATAAGATCTTGTCCATACTCTGTATGAACAACCTCCGGATGAAACTGTACTCCGTATAAATCTTTTTCTGTCTGAGCGACAAATGCAAACTCGCAATCATCCGACTTTCCAATGCGCATAAACCCTTCAGGTAACGCAGAGACAGCATCACCATGACTCATCCACACTGTCATTTCCTCCGGTAAATCACTCAAAACCTTTACATCAGTATGTTCAAGTTGCAGCTTTGCCTTTCCGTACTCTTTTACTGTGCCAGGGCTTACCGTACCGCCGAGAGCCTGCACCATCCACTGGAGCCCATAACAAATACCAAACACAGGAATGGCGAGATCAAAAATACCAGGATCACCCTGAGGACTCTCACTGTCATACACACTCTGAGGACCACCAGAAAGAATAATACCAGCAGCATTCTTTAGCTCTTCTGCTGGGGTATCTGCATCCATAATTTCACTATATACACCACATTGCCGCACTCTACGGGCAATTAGATGGGCGTATTGCCCCCCGAAATCGAGTACGATAATTGATTTCTGATGTTCCATGAACGCAGTGTACTAATTCTGAAGCATGAATGCGAGTTCTTGACTTTCTATTCTCAAAAGAGTCAAATGCAATACTATGACCATACCAACTGCTGAAGAAGTTCGAAGTAAATCCTCAAACGTAGACAATGTTTTTTTAAGAGCAGTAGAAAGCTATCGTTATGGGACACCTCAGCCAGATGTAATACGAACTATTGCTGACTATAAATCAGAGGCACTTTTACTCATTGCAGACATCATCGAAATAGCACGTGCGGAAGATCCTGAAAAGAACAGCCATAAATCTGTAGAACAACTTTTGGCAGATCCTGAATCAGCAAAAAGATTCCACGACCGGTTTATGGATGTACTTGGGCGAAAGATTAATCGCCCTATAAATGCTGTCGAAGAAGGAAGAATGGTAGACCCTATGGCAAACACAAAAGCGATTTTGCTAGGTGCTACAAAGTACGCTACTCAGTAAAAACTATGTCTATCCTCGACCGCATCACCGAAATAACTGCATCATCGAAAGGTGATGAAATAATCAAGATTTGTGATGCAATCATAGCGGAATACGCAGATGACTTTCGTGAACAACTCGGAAAACTTCTCAAAAAAAAGAAAACTGATCGCGAAGCAATTGTCGAAACTGTATTACAAAGTAGGAACATGGCAGATGGAAGAGCTGAGCATTTCAAAGTAAGTACATTAGATAGAAAAAAGGCAGACGAGCAATTGCGGAGCGTCTACGTACGCATAATTACTACACTTATTCAAAAGGGTAAGCTTAAAAATCCAACAGGTAAAGAGGTGGAAGCGAAAGCATTATCCAGAGCTCACCACCAGTGCATGATAAGCCTTCATGCTATTCGGTCTACTTTTTCAGATGAGTTCGATATAACTTCTGACGACAGCATTGCCGACTTCCTGACGACTCTCAACGAAGACGATCCTCCACCAGTAAAAGCACATCTGGATATCCCTCAAGAGCAACGGTCCGATACCCCTCCTCCTACTCCTTCTCCAAAGACACCGCCGCCAGAATCCACGTAGTATACGCCACTGCGCTTCCCTCCCATGCATGTAAGAAGAGTGCCGCGATACTTATACCAACAAATGGAAGTAATGCATACGGACTACTGCGAAGCCGAAGCAACACAAAAATTATTAATGTTATAAACAAGACAAACCCAAGGATCCCCATTTCGACACCCATTTGCAGGTACCAGTTTTCTGGTAGAAGTGGGCAGTTGCATACTCTGCCGTGTGGCTGAACTTGAATGTCTCCTGTAAACACACACAGGTCAGGCCTATCGGATGCCCACGACGCATCACTCCCTTCTGGGAGGTGTACACATGCATCACTTACCCTGTTGCTTGCAGGACCTGCTGTTCCGAGCCCAAGCCCGAGAGGATTCTCTTTCATCACTTCAATAGCTTCTAACGGCCGAGCAAGGTGATTACTATTCGATGCACTTCGCATTACTATGTCCGGTGCAAAGGAATACAAAACCATGAATGCCAAAAGTGATGCACTAAAAAGTCCACCAAGGGCGTAAAAAAATACTTTTCTCGGGACACTCTTGAAGAGCACTATCAAAAAGATCACACCAGATGCTATCCACGCACTCCGTGAAAACGTCAGAAGAATTGCAATCGCAATGAGAATAAGAAACATGTATCGACGTCGAAGCAGTGCAATACTCCAAGGAAGAAGCAGCCACAGTCCCAACTGATTCGGTCCACTCATTGTTGACTGAATGCGCCGAACCCCAAGCGACTCTATCTGCTGGAATGCAGCAAGTGGACCATTTGGAACATAGAGCGAATGCAAATCACTATAACCAAAAAGAGAAAAGAATGATGAAGGGAATGCAAGAGTAGCAATACCAAAAGCTGCAACGACGCTTCCAACAATAAGTAGTACAGATATGAGCCTCTTTCGAAATGCATCCGACCACTGCACACGTCGAAGAATGACAAACGCAGCAAGTGGAATGAAATCGTATTTAAATCCGAAAAGATAGAGCTTCCAATCCCCATCTGTCATCGCAGTAACCATAACCGAAAGAATGAGCATGGTAAGAATCAACCAATCAAACATATCGAGCCTTGGCATTTTTGCCTTCTGCACTATCTCTTTGCAGGCGAGAGCAAGAATAAGAAGAAGCACAGCCTCTTTCCAGAGCGACAAGCTCACCATTGGCGCATTACCTGAACCCTGTAACGCCTTCGTACCAACCGTTACCAAAAACGCATGAAGCGGCAGGAGAACCAGCAAGAAGAGAGTCAAACGTTGGCGAAGGGATTGAAGCATCGTACGTAGTATTAAGGGATACGTATTACGGGGCAAGGGATAATCCCTTATCCCTTAATACTTTCCCCTTACCCCAACCCAATCCGTTCTTCCTCTGCTCTAAATATTTCGCCCTTTGAAAGGACATCCTCCACGGCATCGATACACTTACTACTGACATTTTCTCCGTAGATCTTTGGCTTCGCTCTCATATCTGCATTGTCCCAAGCGTACTCAACCATCTGCTTAATAAGGTTTCCATCGATAGGTGGAGCAATAAGGTTTCCACCGTTAATACCAGACTCTGGCCTATCGGAACCGAAGCGAAGTGTGACACATGGAACACCCATCACATTCATCTCCTCTTGCATAGACCCACTATCTGTCGCACACACTGCAGCCTTATTCATCGCAGCAATAACATCGACATACTCAGCCCATACAGGCGAGTACACAAAGTTGTCGTAGTCCTTATTCATCTGGTCGACTTCATCTTTTAGGCCAAAGTTCTTCAGTGCTGATTCTGTTTTAAATAGTGAGATTAAAAGAACTTTACGACCATCTTCAATGAGCATTTTCATTGCCTCGTAAATGGCACGGAAGCGCTTTTCGTTTGTACAGTTTTCACCGCGGTGAATACAAAAACGAACGAAGTTTCCGTCAGCAAGCTCTGGATGCTTTTCAAAAATTGTTGAATCTTTTGATCTGTCGAGTGCATCATGCGTTGCATCTGCAACACTATTTCCAACAACAAAAATACGATCATCACAGTATCCTTCATCCAGTAAGAACTGCCTGTCGAGTTCTACAGGAGCAAGGTGCACACCGGTTCCAGCTTCTGCACTACGAGTATTGAACTGTTCTGGGAATGGCTCTTGTGATCCTCGTTCCCAGTTGTTGCGGTCCTGCAGAAATGCATGCCATGCTTTGCAGTCGAACCCTTCATCGCTCAGTCCAAACTCTTTAAACTTCGGTGTCAGTGTTCTGATCCCTGCTTCAACGTGTACAGATGCAAACTTGTGGCAATACCCTGCATTCGCAGCTGCCATACATGTCGTAGTGTCTCCGTGCACATATGGAATAACGATCTTTCCTTTTTCTTTAAGCTCTCCAATAACATGTCCGAGTCTTCCAATAATAAGGCTTACCACTTCATGAGCAGCGCCACGAACATTCAAATTGAAATCTGGCTGCACACCAAACTCCTTAAGCATACCTCCGGACAAATTCTCATCGTAATGCTGGCCAGTGTGACCAAGAACAACCAGGTGTCCTCTATTCTTTAGCTCTCTATACAGTGGAATTTGTTTAATAATATCTGGCTTTGTTGCAATCATGATCAGATGAACATTCTTATCATCGCTCGCCGCAATGTCATCGTAAAACGCCTCTGATAGATATTCGATCTCTTGCATACGTATGACAAGGATAGCGAAAAAATACGCTATGACTAGTAAGAATACTGCTTTCTACACAGTTCCTTCTTCCACTTTAGACTCTTTCAGAGATGCTCCTTTGGTGACTATTCCTTCAACATGCATAATCTCGTGACTGATCATCTTCTCGCCATCAAATTTGTAGATATATGGTGTACACAGTCCAATTTCTAATGCTGCTGTAACATCTGGTGTCAGCCCTTCAAGGTTTTTTACAATTGGACGGAGGCTATTGCCGTGAGCAGCAACGATAACTGTCTTACCCGCAGCAAGGTGTGGCAAAATATACTGCTGAAAGAACGGCCATGTGCGCTCTTCACAATCCTGCATACTTTCTCCATTCGGAGGACGCGTTGCGAAGCTCCTGCGCCTCAGTTGCACCTGCTCTTTTCCATGCTTTTCGACAGTTTCCGCCTTGTTTAACCCCTGCAAGTCTCCGTAATGACGCTCGTTTAATGCAGAATCATGAATAACTTCCGGAGTCTGCCCAAGTTCTTTTAAGATAATATCAAGCGTACCAGTTGCACGCTCAAGACGAGACGTGAATGCGATATCAAACGTAAAATTCTTTAGTGCTGCAGCTGCTAGTGCAGCGTCAGCTCCTCCACGCTCTGTCAGTGGGACATCTGTCCAACCAGTAAACCTGTTTTCTAAGTTCCATTGAGATTGGCCGTGTCTGATAGCAATAAGTGTTCCCATGGACAGAAGGTTACCTTTATTTCTTCTTCTATCCAAATTTTGCTATACTTCAAGCCTGATGGACATCAAAAGACTATCTCGTCGGCGCTTCTTGCACACTGTCACCTGGGGTGTCATGGCAAGCCTAATCGTCGTAGGAGGAGCAGCAGGCATTGGTCGTGCAACAAAGAATCTAACAGGTGCTCTTACAGATAAACCAGATATCGCAATCTACCTTCTACTTCCAGATGAAAAGATAGGAAAAACAACCATACTCCGAGAATTAGAAGAAGAAAGACATTACCTTGCAGAAACAAAGGATGGACCAAAGCTTGTTATCCTTAAAATGGGAGAAGAAGAATGGTTTGTTTCAAGTGTCGAATCACTTCGACCGTAAAACCTTCACTGGAAATATAATAACCGCATTCCACATACGCACTATGCGAGTGGGCTGTTGCAGTAGCCTCCAAAACCATTCAAGTCCAACACTACGCATAAGTTTTGGAGCTCTTTTAATGCGACCAGACAAAAAATCGAACGTCCCTCCAATGCCAATTGCTACTCTAATAGAAACCAAATTCATGACATGCTGATTGATCCACAACTCCTGTGCCGGTGCACCGTATGCAACCAGCAGAAGCATTGCCCCTGAATCATTTATTCTTTTGATAATCTCAGGCGCATCTTTTTCAGATGGTGACCCCTCATATACACCTGCAATAACCAAGTGTGGATTCATCTTCTGAAGAGCTTCTGCTGCCTTCTTTCCTGTTCCTTTATATCCCCCAAGAAAGAATACAGGCTGATCCTTCGTCAGTTTTCGACAAAGCTTCTCTGTAAAATCTACTCCAGTTACACGCTCTGACAGAGGTTGGCCTTTCCTCTTTGCAGCCCACAGTAGCCCCACAGAATCTGGAATGTTTAATGCAGTTGTCTGAAGCACTGATTTCAATGCAGAGTTCTTCTGAGCTTTAAGGAGTATCTCATTGTTAGGAGTTGCAATATGATACTTGCCCCCATCTGCAAGCATAGCAACAGCACGTGCCAATGCCTCGTGCATTGTCACTGCATCAATAGGAACCCCCAAAATATATACACGATTCATAGAATAATCTTACCTGAGCCCTACCCCCTAACCCAACCCCCTACACCTATTTTCTTGCAATCTTCACAGTGCTAGATCACTATTCAGGTATGAAAAATGCAACATCTTACTTTTTGGCAACAGCAAGCCTGCTCTGTATAGGGTGTGTGCCAGTAGATGCGCCGCAAGAGATTGTAGAACCAGAGACACAAGCAGAAGAAATTGGTGAAGAGCCTGCATCGGAAATTGAACAAACAAAAGAAATCACTATTGTCGAACGACTTCTACCGACAGGCCTTATTGAAATTGGTGACCGAGAAGCCCCAGTAGTCCTCATAATGTTTACCGAGCATCACTGCAGGTATTGCAAAAATTTTTATGCAGAACACTTCCCATTACTCCACAGAGACTTCGTAGAGCAAGGAAAAGTACGACTGCAAATTGGCATCCTTCCATTGCGCAAATACGTGCACAGTGAAAATGCAGCAATGAGCCTGCTCTGTGCTGCCACCCAGGGAAAAGGAATTCCAATGCACGAACTACTGTTTAAAGTTGGTGCAAACGACAGAGAAGCACAACTGGCACTCGCTGCAAGCCTAGACCTCGACACCGAACTGTTTGGGCAGTGCCTCGACAGTCCAGACACACTCCGCACTGTCGAAAGGCAAAAGTCTCTCGCACGAAGTTTCGACGTCACCCTAGTACCCACCTTCTTCTTAAATGGCGTTAAAACTGTCGGCCTTCCCTACTACGCAGACCTTAGAGGAATGATTGAAGAAAATCTTTAAGAAGAAGTAACCCGTATCAACTTCACTCTGTTACTAGCCCCAGAAAGCATTTTGATGTTCTCTTTTGTCACACCAAACTCCTCTGCTAAATAACGTTTAAGCTCTGCATTAGCTTTGCCATTCTCTGCAATGGCTGCAACGTGCACCTTCACACTGTCGTCGTCCATAATGCTTTGCACAGCAGTTTTAGCCATTCCACTGCGAACACGTACATAAAACTGCACCGTTCCCTTTTGCCGGAATTCGTCTTTAAGATGAGTAATCATACTTACGAAAGGTTTTGTCGTCTCCACTTTTCTATTTCTGCATGATGACCAGAGAGTAATATGTCTGGCACTTTGATATCACGAAAAGTATCAGGTCGTGTGTAGTGCGGATATTCTTTTTTACGATCAAGCTCTGCACTGTGACTCTCTTCATGTGCAGAAATCTCTTTACCAAGTACACCTGGAATATGACGCGCAACACTATCGATAAGTACCATCGCTGGAAGCTCTCCTCCTGTTAGTACATAGTTTCCAATTGAGATCTCTTCATCTATCCATCCTCCTTCAACAATACGTTGGTCTATCCCTTCGTAATGTCCGCAAAGAAGAATAAGTCGTGACGTACTCTCTGCAAGTGTCTCTACCTTTTCCTGCTTCAGTGTCTCCCCTCGTGCAGAAAGATACACACGATGTGCCTTGCGCTCATCCATCGCCATGACATCTTCGATAGCAGGAACTATAACGTCGACACGCATGACCATACCCGCTCCTCCTCCGTATGGCTCGTCATCTGTTTGCTTATAATTTCCAAGTCCCCAATCACGGATATCGTGTGCATGGATATCCAAAAGATTCGCGTCTCGTGCACGACCAATAATGGACTCTGTTAGTGGTCCTTGGAACATGCCGGGAAAAAGTGTGATGATATCAATTCGCATATACAGGGGTATGGGGTTAGTATTAAGGGGTAAGGGAAAAATCACCAGCATTTACCCATAATACTTACCCCTTGTCCCGTGCCCCGAATTTCCGTTCTCATTCCGACTTACAAACCAAATAGTCTGCATTTAACAGAAACCTTAGAGGGCCTTCTTGCCCAAACAGAGACAGATTGGGAGTGTATTATCTGCGATGAGCCAACAGATGTCGACACGCACGCTATTGTGATGGAGTACCTGGTCGATGAACGCTTTCAGTTTCACAAAAACGAAAAGTGTCTTGGTATCGGAGGAAACTGGAATAGGTGTGTGAGCTTTGCAGCGTCCCCTATAAGTGCTTTTCTCTTTCAGGATGATATATGGGAGCCTACCTACCTCGAGACGGCTCTTAGTATCCTTGGAAAGCATCACAGTGTGGGTTTTGTCTCTATAAACCACCGATACCAACATGACGATGATCTATGGACAAAAGATGGATATCACAATCTAGACAAGGTGAAAGCAAAGGTCCTTCGCCCAGGAATGTGGAGTAAAGAAGAATTTCTCACCATGTGGCTAGAACGAAATATGCACCCAAACCTAATAGGAGAGCCGCCATTTGTCGTCCTTAGAAAGTCTGTACTAGACGAAGTAGGCCCTTTTGATGAACACATGGTGCAGTTCCTCGATGTTGAATACTGGCTCCGTTGCCTTCAGGTAACAGACTGGTTCTATGAAGACACCATTCAAGGACGTTTCCGTATTCATGGAAACGCAGCAAGCTTCCAAAATAACGACTCCGGGAATGGTCTTTACGATAGGCTCACTTGCTATGAACGCTTGATAAAAGGCCTCAAAGGCCCAATGAGGAAAAAGGCTATTCAGTCTCGTAATAGATCTGTCGAAGACATGATTAAGAAGTTCATGGTACGTGTAAAAAAAGGAAAAGGAGCATCCTCCCAAGGAAGTAGCAGAGTGATAAAATTTGTCCTACTGCACCCATTTATCGTTATAAACGGCTTTATAAAGGTGATAAGTAGAAGGTTGTTAAATTAGTAGAAATATGTTATAATATACTTATGAATAAAGATAACGTTCTTAGGCTATTCCGTGATGACGATCATCGCGACGGCTCTGATAAAAGCAAATTCACTCCAGAGGAACTTGCTGAAGGAAAGGCTCTTAGTGGACCAGAACCCTCGAGAGAGTTACGACTTATTACTGCATCGGAAATCCAGCTCGTTATAGATGACTCTGAGAAGTCTGAAGATTCTGTAGAAATAAGTGCAGAAGAAGCTCTATTTGGTCCTCAGACACAAGCACAAAGTAGACAGCTTAAGCCAACAAGAAAAATTCCCGAATGGGAAAAAGATATGTTCCCAGGAGAATCAACTGTCTAATTTACACGAACTCTTTCATCAAATCACTGACATCTGTAATTGCCACCTCTTCAACCGGGGTGGTTTTTACGTTTTGCCGTGGCTGTAGTCGCTCGTAGAAATGAGGAATGTCTTCATTCTGATACAAAATTCCACAAGCTACTTTTTCTGCTGTGTCACACGCAAGTTTCTTCCCCGCTTCGAGGTTGTCTGGACTATGTCCTTCCGCGTTTGCGTCGTAACAGTGTTCAAGTAACCACTCGTGAGACGTAAACTTGTTATAGGTTGGACATGCCTGAAGAACATCAACGAATGCAAAGCCACGGTGCTGAAGCGCTGCCTTAAACACGCGTGTCATCTGGGGGATGTCTCCGCTCCAAGTCCTAGCCACAAACGTTGGCTGCAACGAGAAGATGAATTCCATAGGACGAATAGTGTCTTCAGGGATTCCATTTGGAGATGTATTCATTGGTTGGTTCTGCCATGTAAGCGCACTCGCCTGACCAGTTGTTAATCCAAAGTTTGCATTATTATGCAAAATAAATGTGATCGGGTAATGACTACGAACACTATGCACCAAGTGATTTACTCCTTCAGAGAAACTTGCACCGTCTCCTCCAAATGCCATGACCGGCATGTTTGGGTTTGCAAGTTTAGCGCCAGATGCAAATGGAAGGACACGACCATGAAGACCATGAACACGATACCCAAGCATTTTATCCGACATGTTCCCATGACAACCAATGTCAAAACACAGAAGTACTTCGTGTGGTGCAAATCCTAGCTCTACCAAAGCTCGCTTAGCAGCAGCCATGATTCCGTAATCACCACAACCATCACACCATGTACATTCAGTACCACAACTATAGTCGTTGACGGATAAGCCGTTAGTTTCAAGCGGGATACCCATTAAGAAAGTTTAGAAAGAAGTTCGTCATAAAAGAATGGTCGTCCATCGTATTTCAAAATCTGTTCATCGAAGTCTAGACCCGTTTCCATCTTGATAAGCTTTGCGAGCTGGCCTTGGAATGTTGCCTCAACGAGCACTGTTCTTTTTGCCTTAGCAGATAACTCTTCAAACTTTGCAGTGTGCAGTGGCCACATGTACGTGTAGTGCAAGTATCCAATTCCTTTCTGATCTTTGATGGCATCGAGGATCGCACTCTTATTACTTCCCCAGCTCACGATAAGTGTCTCTGGGCTTGGATCACCAAAGAGTTCTGGCTCTGGTAACGCCGCCTTCATTGTTTCCATCTTCTTCATACGCTTGTCCATTTGTTGAGTAGCATTTTCGCCCCCCTCTTCCACATTTCCTGCACCGTCATGCTCATCCCCTTGTGCGCAATATGTCTCTGCCTTTGCCCCTGGGAGCCAGCGTGGCGATACGCCTCCCTCTGCACTTGGGTTGTACCTATCTGCACTGACTAGCTTGTCTAACTCCTTCTGATCCGTCACAACACCGCGGTCGATCGTTGCCTTCTTTAGGTCGTATTGTGGCTGCATGTAAAGCCCTTCAGCGATGTGCTTATCTGTCAGAATAGTCACTGGAAGCTGATACTTCTCTGCATAATTAAACGCGTCAGGCATAAGGGTGAAGCTGTCCTCTGCATCACTCACGCTCATCACGAGCCTTGGGTATTCACCATGTGAACCAAAGATAGTCAGAAGCATGTCTCCTTGTCCGCTCCATGTTGGAAGTCCTGTACTTGGACCTTGGCGCATAGCCAAAACCATGACAGATGGGTTCTCGATGATTCCATTCAGAGAAAGTGTTTCACTCATGAGATCATATCCTCCGCCAGACGTTGCAGTCGCGGCACGTGTTCCCATGTGCATGGCGCCGCTCACCATTTGAATCGCAGTGATCTCATCTTCGGCCTGCTTCACAACCATCTTCGTGTCGTTTTGCTTGTCTGCAATGTACTTCAGTAGTGGAGAAGCTGGAGTCATTGGATAACCGGCATACATGCGACATCCCGCGTGTACCATTCCCATTCCCATTGCCTCGCTTCCTGTAACCAATAAGTCATCTGTGCGAGACGCATCTGGAGTTGGTACGTCTATCACGATGTCACCTGCACTCTCTTCTTTGAACTTTTTCCCTTCATCGATAAACGTATGGTTGAGTGCAATAACTTTTTCTCCTTTGTGTGCAAACTGCTCAGCCGCCATGTCTTTAAGTGTGTCGTAGTTTCGTCCTAGCAGCCCCCACACAACAGCAGTCACACACATGTTTCCAACAATCGGACGGCTGCCATGTTCTTTAAGGATTTTCTCCATTGGCAAATACAAAATCTTTACCGCGTTATCATCTAATATCTTTTGATCTTCTGCAGAAAACTTCCAATCAGGAATAAGATGTAAAAGCACTCCGTTCTTTTTTATAGAACCAAGATCTCGCTTAAGTCCGATGTAGTTTAAGCACACCAGTATATCAACTTTTGTTTCTGATGACTCGATGTGACAGTCACAAATATCTAACTGATAACTACTGTGTCCGCCTTTAATCACAGAGTTGTATTCACGGTATCCAAACACATGGTGACCTGCTCGCTTTAGTCCTTTTGCAACCATCTCACCTACAGAGTTAATACCCTGTCCTTGTGCGCCCGTAACTTTAAATGATATTCGATTCATGATTTTTTCTCGAAACAGGTCATTAGCTTATCACTCCACTCTGTGACTTTTTCTTCCTGACCGTATGGATCATTAATAATGATCAGAGGCATCGTACAGCTCTTTCCATTGTGACTCATAAGATACTGCATGAATCTCTCTGTTCCGCGACCTGTGTAGTAGTACCTATCATCTCCGAGGATAATTAAGCCCACAGGCTTACCCGAGAGATCTACATCCTTTGCACGCTTTTCCAGAAACTCTCGCATATGCATATTGAGGTACCCTTCGACTGCATCGTAATTCCACGTAGAAGAAGCAAGAAGCAGTACATCCCCTTTCTGGATATCATCTGCCTTGGCCTCCTCTGCCTTCTGGATCGTTACCGTCAAATCCTTTTGAGTGACCGAAAGGTGCTCTTTTAGGGTTTCTACCACGTGTTCCGTGTTTCCACTGGTAGAGGCGTAGATGATATGTAAAGAAAACATCTGCTATAGTGTAGCGGTATTTCTATTGGATTCTAGGGATAAGAAAATAATTGCGTAGTATATAGTTATATGTTATAATAATACTTATACATTCCCCCTATTTATGAGCAACAACAAACCACAAGATAGAAGCCTACCAGGAGAATTTTCAAATGATACCCCACCCTGGGAAACTAAAAAGATCAAAGCTCCAGATGCCAGTGAAGATACCCAGTACGAACCAGGAAACCCAGCCCTAGATGAGAGTACAGTTTTGGAGCCAGATGCTCTTCCAGCAGACGATAGCACACTGAAAGAAGGCACCGATGAAATATCATCTCAACTACGAGATGCTCTAGAGAGTATAAATAATGATTTTCCCAAAGCTCGCAAAGAATAGATCTGTAAGCAATATTCTAAAAGAGGACTATACTACATACCAATTATGCTTTTTGAACCAACCTCTATCGCCGTTATTGGTGCCAGCACTACAAAGGGGAAGGTGGGACATGACATTTTAAAAAATCTAATAGAAGAAAAATATGCAGGAGAGATCTATCCGATTAACCCTAAGCACGACGAGATCTTAGGGAAGAAAGCGTACAAGTCTGTAAAAGATGTTGCGGAAGATATTGAACTTGCCGTGGTTGTTGTTCCTGCAAAGATTGTCCCTGCAGTACTTTTAGAATGTGCAGAGAAATCGATCAGCAACATTGTGATTATCAGTGCAGGATTTGCAGAAGTCGGAACCGACGAGGGAGATGCACTCGAAGAAGAAGTACGAAAGATTGCCGTAGAAAAGAAGTTGAATGTTATCGGTCCTAACTGCCTAGGAATACTGCGGCCAAGCCACAACATGAATGCATCGTTTGCTGTGCACTTACCTCCAGAAGGTTCCGTCGCTCTTATCTCTCAGTCTGGTGCAATGGCAGTTGGAATGATGGATAGTGCACAAGAAGTTGGTCTCGGCTTTTCCCTTGTTGCCAGTATAGGAAATACCGCAGTGCTCAATGAGTGTGACTTCCTAGAGATAGCCGCCAAAGACGATGACACAAAAGTGATAGGGCTGTACCTTGAAAACATTACAGACGGCACACGCTTTCTGAGTGCTGCGTCACGAATTACAAAACCAATCGTTCTACTAAAGTCCGGAGTTTCTACCCAAGGCAAGGAGGCAGCAGCGTCACACACAGGAGCGCTTGCGGGAAACGACGCAGCGATCTCTGCACTCTGTGCACAGGCAGGCATACACCGGGCACATACGTCTGAAGAACTCTTCGACATGCTCGAAGCCCTAAGCCTAGAGCCATCCCTTGCATCTAATCGCATTGCCATTATTACGAATGCCGGAGGGCCTGGAATTCTTGCAACAGATGCAGCGACCCTGTCTGGTCTCGCACTACCAAAGTTATCACCTGCTCAAGAAAGTATTCTCAAAACTGCGCTTCCTGCAGCAGCGAGTACCAGTAATCCTATAGACGTTGTAGGAGACGCAGATGTAACTCGTTTTATTGCCGCACTTGAAGCTGGAGGAAACGATCCAAGCATAGACGGAGTATGCGTCATCCTGACACCGCAAGTTATGACACCATGTGCAGACATTGCAGATGCAATTATCAACTGGAAGAAAATCCATCCTCTTATGCCCGTTGTCACCAGTTTCATAGGGCAACTAAGCGTTCACGCAGAAAAGCAGACCCTTCAGAAGGCAGGAATTCCTTGTTTCGAAACACCAGAAAGAGCAGCCTTTGCTCTCTCGGCCCTTCAGGATAAAGAAGGGCAAAAAGAGAATACATATACACCAAACAAAGAGCGGGCAGCTGCAGCACAAGAGCTTCTAAGTGAATACAAAGGGCTCATTCCAGAAGACACTGTACAGACACTCTTTAGCCTCTATGGTATTCCAGTTCCTCAGCAGAAAGTTGCAATAACCGAAGACGCCGCAGTGCAGATTGCAACAGAGATTGGCTACCCAGTTATCGCAAAAATCTCCTCGCCAGATATTATCCATAAAACAGATATTGGTGGTGTTCGTGCAAATCTTCAAACGGAAGCCGACGTCCGAAAAGCATTCGCAGAAATCTCTTCCATATCCCTACCCCCTACCCCCTACTCCCAACACCCTAACAATGTTCTCATCCAACAATTCCTCCCTGCAGGAGAAGAATTTATTGTCGGTGCAGTACGAGACATTTCTTTTGGACACCTTGTAATGGCGGGCCTTGGAGGTATCTACACAGAACTCCTTGAAGACACTGCTTTTCGTATTGCACCCGTTGCAGAAGAAGAGGGATACCGAATGCTCAGCGAACTAGCCTCATGGGAGCTTCTTCTTGGCATGCGCGGAAGTAGCCAACTCGACATTGTTAATCTTGCAAAAATGACCAGTAAAATTTCAGAACTTGTCATGGAATGTCCGCAGATTAAAGACATAGACCTAAACCCAGTATTTGTTACCACCGACGGTGTGTTAGTTGCTGATGCAAAAGTCGTTATTGGATAAGAAGAGAAGAGTCGCTATGATGTGGCCATGAAACTACAAAAAATGTTTAAGAGATCAGTCGAGCTTGGTATGCAAGCAGACGTACGCGATAAGAAATACTTCGACCGCTATTTTAAGAAGCAAAAAGAAGCGATGAAGAATGCAAAGGGATGGAAAAAAGATATCTTCGATGAAGAGCGAACATGGAACCCATACTCCGACTGTCGCATTATTAATGGCTCTGGAAAAGAAGAGGTAACAACACTTATGGTTGGAATCGACATCGAAACACCAGAAGTACTTCTTGCAGACAGGCTTCGTGAAAAGGGACAGAAGATCGACTGCCTGTTTATCCATCACCCAGAAGGACGAGCGCTTGCAGACCTTGAAAAAGTGATGCCATTGCAGATCGATATCCTCGCAAAGGCGGGTGTCCCTGTAAACCACAGTGAAGCCCAGCTAAAGCCTCGGATGGATAAAATCTGGAGAGCAATACATGCAGACAACCTCTTCCGAACAGAACGCGCAGCAGAACTCCTCGGAATTCCTGCATTTTGTTGTCACACTATTACCGACAACCTTGTATGGGCATTCATGGAAAAGAATATTTGCAATAAGCCATTTGAAGATCTTAGCGAAATAATCGACGCTCTCATGAAAATCCCAGAATTCAAGTACTACGCAGAAAAAGGAAACCCACCTATTATCGTAAATGGAGCTGGAAGCAACCGACCAGGAAAGATCGTCGCGACAGAATTTACCGGTGGAACAAACGGCCCAGAAGAGCAACTCGTCTCTCAGAGCAAAGCAGGTGTTGGAACTATTCTTTCTATGCATGTAACAGAGCTTACTTTTACAAAAGCAAAAGAACACAACATTAATATGATCCAATGTAGCCACATGGCTTCGGATACTATCGGAATAAACCTCCTTCTCGACAAGATTCAAAAGGAGGAAAAGAGGCTTAAAACAGTCGATACATCAGGATTTATAAGAGTGAAGCGTAAATAAAAATGCCTCCTGAAAAAAAGGTGAGTTTCCTAGCAATCTGGCTCCTTAGGGCCTTGATTTTTTTCGGATATTTCACTACATTCCGCAAGATTTACCACTAAACCTATGACTTCGACTCAAACCACATCTACAATGCAAAATTCTTCAACAACGACAGGTCCTTTTGATCAAATTCAAGAGCTAGAACTTAGGGAAAAAGTACGTGTGGATAAAGAGCTTTCTGCTATGACAAAGGAAAAAGACGAGGTTTTGCAGGCTATTACGAAGAGAGAAGAGCAAGCAACTGATGAGCTAAAAACAGAAGCAAAAAAGGATCTCAAAAAGCATAGTGAGACTGAGCTCAGTGGAATTCTGATGAACGCAAAGAATGAAGCAGTTTCGGAGTGTGAGACACTTGAATCCACAGCTAACAATCGAAGTAAGGCAGCAATTGATCAGCTTGTAGGCCAGGCATCTAAAGCAGATACTCTCTTCTCCACTGCTGCATAATGGCTATCGTCAAAATGCAAAAAGTTGGCATCATTGCTCATGTCTCAATAAGAGAAGAGCTTATTGCCATGCTTCATGACGTTGGAGTGCTTGAAGTACGACCTGCTGGTGATGGTATCGAAATCGATCATTCAGAGGTTATGTATAAGGAGGCAGAAGTTCAATTCGCTATAACAACGCTACAAGGCTTTGCAGACAAGCAGACTCTTAGCGCATGCAATAAGAAGGCACCAATTGAAGCTATTGTACAAACAGCAAAGCACACTGATGTAAACTCCATCGTTACAGAACTACACACCCTTGAAAAAGAAGATACAGATGCAGCGCACACCATTCAGGAACTTGCAGACTTTAAAGAGCTCATTACTCCGTGGAAGGGTCTCACAGCACTATCAAAGGAAGCAGAATCTACAACAACTGTGCAAATCTTCGGACTTCTTCCTCTTACGATTGAGCACAAACTAAGCGATTCAATGACACAGTCTATGAAGCGCAGCGTTCTCACAAAGATTGGTGAGACACCAGCTGGCCTTGGCGCATACTCAGTCATTATATGGAAGGAAGACAGTGCTGCATTTAGCGAACTTGCAACCACACTTGGCTGGAGCAATGTAGAACTTCCAGATTTAAACGGAAAACTCCCGACTATCGCCTTCGAGGAAGCAATAATGAAAGAAAAGGTACTTCAAGAGTCACTACTAACGAATAGTAAAAAGCGTCAGAAGCTTGCTGTAGAACTGCCTAACCTCCTTAAGGTAAAGCTCTTCATGCAATGGTTAGACCAAAAACAAGAGGTTCGAGAGGCAATGGGCTCAACTGAAGCGACAGTAACACTCCTTGGATGGATGCCTGCAAATGCTCTTGAAGGGATGGAAATAAAGCTTCAAAAGCTTTCTCCTGCAATTGCCCTCATAAAGGTAAAGCCAGACGAAGGAGAGGAAACACCTGTTCTTCTAAAGAATCACAAACTATTCACACCATTTGAAAGTGTGACAAACCTCTACGGGCTCCCTCTCTCACGTGAGATGGATCCAACCACTGCACTGTCTCCGTTCTTTATCTTGTACTTTTCACTGTGTCTAACAGACGCAGGATACGGACTAATAATCGCACTCATCTTTGGTACATTCCTTCTCGTTACTAAGAAATCTATCGACGAAGCAAAGCTCCCATGGCTCCTTTTCTTTGGAGGAATTATGACATTCTTTGTGTCGATCCCCTTTGGAGGATGGCTCGGACTCACTCCAGAGCAAGTACCAGCAATGCTTACAAAGAGCACGGCTGAAGGACTTATGTTCAAAGGGCAAATTTGGAACCTTGGAAAGCAATCTGGAATCGACTTCCTGCAAAACCTATCACTTGCACTCGGTATGACACACATGTTCTTTGGAATGTTCCTCGCCGGCCAGCATAAATGGATGCATGGCAAGAAGGTAGAAGCATTCTGGATGGACTTCACAGCACACATCTTACTTGGATCTATTCTCTTCCTTGCATTTGCCCCTGCAGAACTTAAAGGTATCGCTATATATATCCTCTATGGAAGCATCGCAATAATGATCTGGGGCAAAGGATACGGAACAGTCTGGTATGCACGGCCCCTTAGTGGACTACTCGGAATGGGAAACTTCCTTATAGGTATGATCAGCAATGGCCTTAGTTACTTGCGTATTTTGGCGCTTGGATTGGTAACTGGTGCGATTGCTGCTGCTATTAATCAAGTTGCAGTCGAAATGGGTAACCTCTTCCCTATATGGTTGAGCATCCCAGTTATTGTTGTGATCTTCCTTGTTGGGCATATGGTTTCCATTGCCCTAAATACACTTGGAAGTTTCATTCACTCTGGTCGACTTCAGTTCATCGAGTTCTTCTCGCAGTTCTTTGAAGGCGGCGGACGGGGCTTCTCCCCGTTCAAACGTACTTTGTAATTTTATATTTTTTTTCATTTCTCTCTCATGAAAACTTTTACTTCCCTCTCTATCCTAGCCGGAGTGATATCACCTATGGCTGCCCTAGCTCAGGATCCAACTGCAGTTGCAGCTGTCTCACACGCTGGCGCTGTTCAATGGGGTCTTGCATTTGCCTTCATTGGTGCTGCAATCGCCACATTCCTTTCTTGTATCGGCTCCATCATGGGTGTTTCTATGACTGGTCAGGCAGGTGCTGGACTACTTACTGAGAAGCCAGAACTCGCTGGTAAGGTTATCACTCTTATGGTTCTTCCAGGTTCACAGGGACTATACGGAATGGTTATCTCGCTACTTTTCATCTTCAACTACGCTCCAGTAATCAGCGGTGAAATTGCTATCTCTGCATCACAAGGAGTCATCCTTTTGGCAGCAGCTCTTCCAGTTGCTTTCACATGCCTTACATCTTCTCCATACCAGGCGAAAGTATGTAGCGCTGGTATGCACATGCTTGCAAAGGACGACAAGCTCACAGGACGTGTTATTACTATGGCCGCTCTTGTAGAGACATACGCTCTTCTCGGATTCTTGATCTCATTCTTCATGCTTAATAGCTTCAAGGTTGGAATCATCCCAGTTGTATAATCCCCAACCCTAACCCTACCCCCTAATCCCAACCCCCTAACGTCATGGCTTTACAAGATATCCTCGCTGCCATTACCGCTGATGCAGACCGGCAAATCGAGCTCGCTCGATCAGCGCATCAAAAAGAACTCACTGAAATGCGTGAGGAATCTGAGCGGACTATTGCAAAGCGCAAGCAAGAGATTGCTGTGCAGAAACAGAAAAAACTTACTCAGCTTACCTCAAAGGCAGAAACACATGCAGCATCTCACAAGCGTAATGCTCTTCTTACTCAGAAGAAGGAAGTACTCGATGCGATCTATGCATTGGCAGCCAAGCAACTCTGCAGTATTTCAGAAGCGGATGCAGAAGCACTCTTCCGAGATTGCCTAAAGCAGATAAAAGGAAAAGGTGAAATTCATCCTAGTAAAAAACATGCAGATCTTCTTAAGAAGATCTGTCCCAGCGAACAGTTTCGCATGAAAGACGCTACAGATGCTAAAGGTGGTTTCGTGTTCATCTCTGATACAGAGGAGCAAGACTTCACATTCGAAAACCTGATTCAAAACATTCTTCGGCCACGCACAGAACTATCTATTGCTCACACTCTCTTCGCATAATGTCTCAAGTATCTTCCCTTCTCAGCCAACACTTCGCGTACGCCTCAGGACGTACAGGAGTACTCCAGCAACTCTTGCTTACAGCGTCTGATAAAGACCGCCTACTTGGTGCTGCCGACCTAGAAACGACAGAGCAGATACTGACAGAGCTCAGAATGACAGATCCAATAGACCAAGGACTTCTAAAAGCTGATGATATCCTGCTTGCGCTTTCTGAATGGATCAAAGAAGAAGTAGAGAGCATGACCCCAGAATCAAAGAGGCCTGTCTTCCACATCTTGTGGATAGAAGAATCTGCACCACTCCTTAGTTATCTATTAAAGAAGCACTTTGGCCTGAGCTCTCCTATGAGTACAGAGCCACGTAGCAATATGAAAACAGAGAGTACGCAGCAACTTAAAAAGCTTATAGAAAACAATAAAGAAGGCTCATTGCCTACCCCTCTTGTTTCCTTCGTGAGAGAGACGAAGAAACGAGAAAGTCTTACACCAGAGATTATTGATACCCTTACTTCTCAGCACGTTGCAAACGTTCACCTAGGCCTTGCGAAGGTTAGCAAGAGTCCTGCGATAATGCAGTACGTCATTCATAGAATAGACCTTACAAATATTCGCACAGCAATGCGTCTCAAGTCAGAAGTTGCAGATCTTTCAGTCTTTGTAAAAGGTGGAACACTCAACCTGCGCAAGCTCTCAGGAGACCTTAATGGTATTGCGAAAGCAATCGAACTATCTGAGCTACCATTCTCCCTCGGAGAAGCGGTACGCAAGAGTGCAGATGATCTTAGCGATCTTGAGGTCGCACTCTCAAAAGTCACAGCAAATGACATTGCACATATGTGGAACATTCCAATGAGCATAGAGCCAGTGTTCGCATTTGCAGCCCTTGCAGAGTCTCAAGTTGCATTACTTAGAGCTCTTGTCATTGGTAAGAGGGCCGCGCTCGACCCGCAATCAATTAAAAAAATGCTTCCTCCATTTATCTCTGCTTCCCATTACGTTCTCTAATGAAATACAAGACAGCTATTGTCGGCGCACGTGATGCAGTTGCAGTATTCACTCTTCTTGGAGTGGACATTGTCCCTGTTGAGTCTGAAGTGCAAGCTGTCGAAGAGCTTCTTCGCCTCAAGAAAGAAACGCAGACCGATGAAAATGGAAGAGAGCACAACGCTTATGCCATTATATTTATTACGGAAGACCTCGCCGGCGGAATTTCTCCAGATGATGAAAAGAAGCTCGCCAAGGGGGCCTTACCCGCTATTATCCCATTGCCATCTCACCAAGGTTCTACTGGCTACGGCATGCAACGCCTCCGCCGCATTGTAGAACGTGCTGTGGGATCTGATATCTTACAATAATTCTACACACTCTTATGAATCTACAAGACCGTATCGACAACGACAATAGAAGAATAGACACTGCAAAACTTATTGCACGATCAACAGACCAAAATCTAGATGCACGTAATTTCTATCAGCAAGACATTGCATCACACATACTCATGGCAAGAATAAAGGCACTTTCAACACTGAATCAGTAATTCTTATTTCCACTTCATATTATGTCTAAAGACGCCATCATTACCAAAGTTGCCGGTCCTCTGGTTGTTGCCAAAGGAATGAGTAACGCAAAAATGTTCGAGGTTGTAAAAGTCTCGAAAGAAAAGCTTATCGGTGAAGTTATCGAACTTCACGGTGAAGAAGCTTCTATTCAGGTTTACGAAGAAACATCCGGTATTGGACCTGGTGAACCTGTAGAACTTACTGGTCTTACTCTCTCTGTAGAGCTTGCTCCAGGACTTCTCACTTCTATCTACGATGGAATCCAGCGACCTCTCGAACTTATCGAGAAAGAGGCTGGTAGCCCATTCATGACTCGTGGTATCGAGGTTCCAGGAATAAGCCGAAGTGCTAAGTGGGATTTCACGGCAACTGCGAAAGTAGGAGACCAGGTATCCGGTGGTGATATCCTCGGAACTGTTCCAGAAACAACATTGATCGAACATAAAGTAATGGTTCCACCGAATATGTCGGGCGTTATTACAGAGATCAAGTCTGGAAACTTCGTAATCGAAGACACTGTAGCTGTTATTAAAACAGCAGACGGAGAAGAGAAAATTGCGATGCTACAAAAGTGGCCTATTCGTATTCCTCGACCAACAAAAGGAAAGCTGATGCCAAATCAACCACTTGTTACAGGAATGCGTGTGCTCGACACCCTATTCCCAGTAGCACAAGGAGGTGCAGGAGCTATTCCTGGCCCCTTCGGAGCTGGAAAGACTGTGACACAGCAGTCACTTGCGAAGTACTGTAATGCACAGGTTATTGTGTACATTGGTTGCGGAGAACGTGGAAACGAAATGACGGAAGTACTGACAGAGTTCCCTCACTTGAAAGATCCAAGCTCAGGAGAACCACTCATGAAGAGAACTATCATGATCGCAAATACTTCAAATATGCCTGTAGCTGCTCGCGAAGCGAGTGTGTACACAGGTATCACCATTGCAGAATACTACCGTGATATGGGATACGATGTAGCCCTCATGGCCGACTCAACATCACGTTGGGCAGAAGCGATGCGTGAAATGTCTGGACGCTTGGAAGAAATGCCAGGTGAAGAAGGGTACCCAGCGTACCTTGGTTCACGTACTGCAGGATTCTACGAGCGTGCTGGAATGGTTGAATGTCTCGGTAACGACTCTCGAAAAGGATCACTCTCAGTTATCGGTGCTGTGTCCCCTCCTGGGGGAGACTTCTCAGAACCAGTAACACAGAACACACTACGCGTTACAAAAGTATTCTGGGCGTTGGATGCAAAACTTGCATACAAGCGTCACTTCCCAGCTATTAACTGGCTACAGAGTTACACGCTCTACGCAGACAACCTAGAAGGATGGTTTGCAAAGGAGATTGCAGAAGACTTCCCAGAGAACCGACGCCTCACACAGAAGATCTTGCAGGACGAAAGTAAGCTCGAAGAAATTGTACGACTGGTTGGAATGGATGCACTCTCTCCAAAAGAGCAACTTACAATGGAAACTGCTCGTATGATCCGTGAAGATTTCTTGTTCCAAAATGGTTTCGATCCAGTGGATGCATACTCATCACTCAACAAGCAATACCGACTTCTAAAATCTATCCTTACATTCATGGACGTGGCAGAGTCTAAAGTTGTTGAAGAGGACTTCGATTTCAAAAAACTACAAAGCCTTCCTGTTAAAGAAGACATTGCTCAGTCTAGCTTCTGTGCAGAAGAAGATGTCGACGCAACATTCGACAAGATTGATGAAGCTATTCGCTCACAGATTTCTGCACTCTAACCCTACCCCCTAACCCTAGTCCTACCCCCTAAATCTATGTCTACTGCTTACAAAACCGTTTCCGACATCGCAGGTCCGCTTCTCATGGTTGAGGGAGTGGAAGGTGTCACCTACGACGAACTCTGTGAGATTGAACTCACAGACGGCTCAAAGCGTCTAGGTAAAGTTCTTGAAGCTCGCGAAGGCCTCGCTGTTGTTCAGCTCTTCGAAAGTGCTCAAGGCGCAACTACAGAAGGAACAAAAGTCCGATTCCTTGGTCGATCATTCGAACTCGGAGTGTCTGAAGACATGCTTGGACGCGTGTTCTCAGGTAGCGGAGCTCCTATCGACAACGGACCAGAGGTTATCCCTGAAAAGAAACTCGATATTAACGGTGCACCGATCAACCCAGCATCTCGTGACTTCCCAGAAGACTTTATTCAGACAGGTATCTCTACTATTGATGTTCTAAACACACTAGTACGAGGACAGAAGCTTCCGATCTTCTCTGGAGCTGGACTACCACACGCACAGATTGCTGCTCAAATTGCTCGTCAGGCTCGTGTGCTTACAGAAAAAGAGGTATCAGAGGGTAAGGGTGCAGAGGAAGGCGGAGAAAACGACGAAAAGTTCGCAGTGGTATTTGCTGCGATGGGAGTGACCTATGAAGAAGCTCAGTTCTTCAAGAACGAATTTGAAAAGACAGGCGCACTAAGTCGTGCAGTTCTCTTCCTTAATACGGCAGACAATCCAGTGGCAGAACGTATCGCTACCCCTCGTCTTGCACTGACTGCAGCTGAGTACCTTGCATACGAACTCGACTACCACGTAACGGTAATTATCACGGACATGACAAACTACTGTGAAGCGCTCCGAGAGATCTCTGCTGCGCGTAAAGAAGTTCCTGGACGACGTGGATATCCTGGTTACCTCTATACCGACCTTGCAACATTGTACGAACGCGCAGGACGTATCAAAGGAAAGAAGGGTTCTATCACTCAGATCCCGATCCTTACGATGCCAGAGGACGATGTAACACACCCAATTCCAGACCTTACTGGTTACATTACAGAAGGACAGATTCGACTCGACCGTGGACTCCACCAGAAAGCAATCTTCCCACCAGTTATCCCTATGGGATCCCTGTCTCGTCTAAAGGGTAAAGCACAAGGTGAAGGTGTAACACGTGAAGACCACTCAGGAATGGATGCCCAGCTAACCGCTGCATACGCTCGTGGAACTGAAATCCGTGAACTCGCAGTTATCCTTGGAGAATCTTCTTTGAGCGATATAGACAAGGCATACCTCAAGTTTGCAGACAGGTTTGAAAAAGAATTCATCCGTCAGGGTGAACACGAGAACCGTTCCATCTACCAGTCACTCGATATTGGTTGGGATCTTCTTACAGAACTACCACGTTCAGAACTCAAGCGTGTGAAGGGAGACCACATCGATAAATACATGAAAGTAAAAACTGCTACTACTGCATAATCATCTTGAAAAACGCTATAGAGATCATCGGCATTGCCTGGAACTTCTACCGGAAGCAGCCAGTGCTAAACCAGATCGCTTTCTGGTTGTTGTTTGCTCCAATAGGACTTATCGACGCCATTTCTGGAATGATAGATACCGTTGCTGCTCAAGGCTTTAATACTGGCATGAATACGATGGAGCAAATGACTGCTATGGAATTTGCCATCACTATTCCGATAGTCATCGTGCTTGTATACCTCATGGTATGGGGACATATTTGTATACTGATGGTTTCAAAAAAGATGCTATCAAGTGGCTCAGGACGTTCCAGATCTTCTTTCAAGGCTGTGCGCGACCAATCAAAAAAATTCATCATCCCACTATTACTCGTAGGAATCCTCAGAAGTATTACAACATTCCTTTGGGCCCTTCTCCTTATTGTTCCAGGTGTCGTCTACTCTATCCGCACAGTCTTTTACGATATCTTAATGATCGAAGGAGGAAAGGTTATCTACGGACGTCAAATGCTTACCAAAAGTACAAACATGGTAAAAGGGCATGGTTGGGATATCTTTGTACGACTCCTTAGTATTGGAGTATGCATCTTTGGATCGACTGGACTCGTCAGTGCAGCACTCCAGATTGGACTCACAGCTATCGACTACCGACTCGAAAACCTCGCAATTATTCTTATCGACGCTATCGATGCATACGCTGGAATGTTCTTCATAGTATGTACCGTTGCACTCTACGCAGAACTTAAAAAGCTCTCTACTACGAAATAATTATGGCTCTTCTCAATGTAAACCCAACACGAATGGCACTCATGGACCTCAAAGGTCGCAGCAAGTCTGCGAAGCGTGGTCATAAGCTTCTGAAAGATAAACAGGACGGACTCATGCAACAGTTTCTTTCTATTATCAAAGAAGCAAAAGACCTACGTACGACTGTCGAAGACCAACTTGGAAATGTATTCCAGAAGTTCTTGCTGGCGAGTGCGTGGATGTCTGATGCAAAAATGGAGAACGCTCTTTCAAGCCCACAAGCAAAGATCGAACTCGAGGTAGAAACAAAGAACGTCATGAGCGTAAAGATCCCTCTCTTCTCTATTAAGAAGACAGGAAACATTAAGGCCTATGGAATGGCAGGCACTAATGCCTTGCTCGACGAAGCAGTAGAAGCGCTAGAGAACCTCTTCGAGATCCTCGTAAACCTCGCACAGATAGAAAAGCAGGCAGAGGCCATGGCTATCGAACTAGAGACCACACGTCGCCGTGTAAACGCTCTAGAGCACAAGATGATCCCAGACCTCGACCAAACAGTGAAGTACATCAAAATGAAGCTCGACGAGTCTGAGCGTGCAGGTATTATTGCGACCATGCGTATCAAGGCATCTCTTGAAGAACAAGAGAGACTAGAAAATACTGCTTAACTACGTTTCGCAATATTAATATCAACAGGACACTAATACTTAAGCAACAGCCTTCACGATCTGTTCGAAGACCTTAGGGTCGCTCATTGCAAGCTCTGACAGAGCCTTACGGTTGATCTCGATGTTCTTAGTCTTCAGACCATTAATGAAGAGGCTGTAGCTCATTCCTTGTTCGCGAACAGCAGCGTTCAAACGCGTGATCCACAAAGCACGGAATGTGCGCTTCTTCTTCTTTCGGTCGATGTATGCATGCTGACCAGCCTTCATAACAGCCTCATTCGCTTTCTTAAAAGTAGAATGACGCATGCCACGATACCCCTGAGCGAGCTTTCGAATTTTCTTGTGACGCCTGTGTCTGACAACTCCAGTTGTAACTCGCATTTATAGGTAGGGAAGTAGCTTAACAAGCTTCTTTGAATCGCCTTTCGCAGTAATAAGAGTCCTATTAAGGTTCTTTTGGCGGGTGCTCTTCTGCTGCAACAAGTGATTCTTACTGTTACGCTTTACAGCTATTTTACCAGAACCAGTCCTTTTGACCCGTTTCTTAGCGCCGCTATGAGACTTCTGCTTAGGCATCGGAGGCATTCTATAGAGAAAGCAGCCCTTTTCAAGCAATTTAACTACAAAATTCCCTAACCCCTAGCCCTAATGCTACCCCCTAACCTTTCTCTCCTCTCTTTGGCCTGACAATCACCGTAAACTGGTTTCCCTGTGGCTTCACCTCCTGCTCGACGTCAGATACCTCTTTTAGGTCCTCTACGAGGCCCATGAGCTTCTTCTTAGCATAGTCCTTATTGGTCATTTCTCGCCCTCTAAGGCGGACAACAAGCTTCACCAAGTGTCGCTCCTCCAAAAATTCCTTCGCCCGAGAGACAATACGGTCTAAATCGTGCTTTTCTGTACGGAAAGAGAACCGAAGCATCTTTACCTCTGTCTGCTTATTATGAGCTTTCTGCTTCTGCTCCTTCTTCTTCTGAGCATACATAAATCGACCAAAATCTGTAATTTTTACGATTGGCGGCTTCGCATTAGGACTGATTTCGATCAGATCCATATCCTCTGCTTGAGCTTTCGCAATAGCCTCAGCAATGGACATCTCCTCAGAATCCTCTTCATCAACTAGGCGCACTCTCGGTGCAGTGATTCCCTCGTTAATTCGTGGCTTCTTTTCCTTCTTCTTGGCCGGCACATACCTGTTACGTTTTTGCATAAAGTAGCGTAAATTTACGATGAATAGGGCCTTGCGTCAAGAAATTGACCACAAAGATCGTGATTACTTCGCACTATAAACCTGCACATCAAGACCAAGCCTCTGCCATCCAGGAGCGTTTCCCGGCATTATAGACACTTTCTGTAATGCCATAATTTGCATAGGCCACAGTTTATAGCCCTGAAGAATTTCCCCCAGATCACTCTGTAGAATCTTCCGAACATCACGAAGAAGTGACACGCGTAATACATTTTCAAAAGCGTTTGCAAATGTCGTACTACTAAAAGATCTCTTGAGTTGCTCCTCATATGCTTTCGGATTTTCCGAATACCGCAGAAGGTCTGCAGACAAGAACTGTTCGAGGGCAATAATTCCTGCTGGGTTTTCCTGCTCTACCCTATCAACAAGTAATGCAATTTCGTCCTCTGTCAGAACATCTCCAATAGTAAGCAATCCTGCTAAGCGAACAATTAATAATATAGTTTGCATTCCTTCATCATGCACCGAGAATTCTACAGACAGCGTACGAGATGATGCCCCTTCCTCACTGTCACTTGGTTCACTAATCTTGATTTCCGACATGTCTGACAACACTCCGTCACGCATCAGTGCCTCACGAATAATTTCGAACGTTGCAATAAGGCGTGTGACATCTGTTTCCTCGGGAAGTGCATACACCTCTACCCTCTCTTGCTGAGAGCCAATGCGAGTTGCTGCATGCAACTGTGTAAGTTCTATCTGCTCAGTAAGCGCACGAAGACGCCGCTCAAGCATTGGAAGCTGACTAACAATCGGAATAGAAATATCACGTACTTCAATAATGGTCTTCACATGAGCCAAAATCAAAAATGCAGAAAGAACCATAAGTCCAATACCCGTACTAAACGAAATGATGGGATGACAATGCCGGAATTTGAAAAGCAAGCGAGTCATTATTTCAATCGGAGTCGTAATACAAATGGTGAGTAAAATCCATCCTGATCATTTTCCTGTCGTGTGTAACGCGTAGTTTCGACATCAATAACCATTTCAAGACTGTGTATTTCTTCGACGAACTTCGCAAGAACAGTCATAGACCGTGGGCCTACATTGTGAATCTTTCCCTTAATCTCTGCCGTGCTATGCAATGCATCGAAGACAAAACTATCAAGCGCAACAACATTTTTCTGGTCAGGAACAAGAATAGACACAATATGTGACAATTCCCCACGCAGTCTTTGGAACTGCAGGCGAGACTCTTTCATCATTTTCAGGCGATAGTACAAATCATTATCAACAGGAAGCAGAAATGAACCGCGCTCATCTTCCATACTAATAATACGCGCTTCAAGGTCTGCTTTATAGCTCTTCAACTCCTGTAATCCACGAACTGTTCCGCTGACCTCTACGTGTGTCAGTTCTGGAACCAGAACGTACCACGAAAGCGTTAGAAGCCCTGCAAGGACGACTGAGAACAAGAAGAGCGAGAACGCTGTACGCCTCGCAATATCCTCAAAGCTATGTGATTGTTTGGTATGTGTGTTTTTCATAATGTTTCCCCTTATTATAGCGGAAATATGGTCTTTTTTCACCTCTGGGATGTTGTAAAATATTACAACAGTGGCATAATATTACTTTAATACTACCACAATCATATGGAAGAACTCGATATCCCCATTCTTCGCAAATGTTATGATCTTTATAAGACGTTTCACGGACTGCGAGGTCTCGTATCCAAAGCCGATCACTACACCCTCTGGCAAAGGGCGGAAAATCTGATCTTGGATGTCATCGAAGGTATTCTGTTTGCAAGTCAGCTCCCTAAGGCTAAAAAACTGCCACACTTGGAACAAGTGAGTATGAAACTCAATATGCTTCGTATTTTTCTGCGTCTCACAAAAGAGACAAAGATACTCGATCTTAAAAAGTGTCTCCTCTTACAAGAGATAGTCGACGAAATTGGTAGAATGCTTGGAGGATGGATGAAATCAGTTAAGGAATAAAAACTCCCTCTGTCAGACTTGAGGGAGTAGTAGAGATGGGGAGAAGGACTGCCGAGCGGCCGACAACCACAAGTTGTCATTGCGATTGTCATCCCAGTTGTTGTTGACGTTCACGCGACCATCGTTAACATTGAGTTCGACGTGGTTGTCATCGGGGAGCGCTATATTGCCCATTCCCATCCGTTGGCACCAAGAGTCGAGGGTTACTGTCTTGCGACTTATATCCTCTTCTCCCTGTATTTTATTTGGGAGCAATCCCGCGTATGCGAGATACCTCCACTAGGAATGAGCAAGAAGTTCCTCTCGATCTCAGCTCACTCGCTATCGTGTTCCGTAGAGACACGCTACTCTGGTGAGTTTCCACAATCGCTATCCGCTTAGTGGTAGCAGAGATGAGGCGCACTGCGAGACGAAATCATAATCTCGGCTTCAAGAGCATTACACATATCAAGTATATCAAAAAAAGAACCCCCGCGAAAAAAATGTCGCGGAGGTTCAAGGTGTCAAAAGGGTCAAGCCCTCAAGACTTCAAAGTTCAGAACTTCCGAGCGGCCGACAACCACAAGTCGCCATAGCGATGGTCATCCCAGTAGTAGTTGACGTCCACGCGACCACCGTCAACATTGAGTACGACGTGGTCGTCATCGGGGAGCGCCTCTTCGCAACGACACCAGTTGTTTTTGAGAAGATCGTTTCCGATCTCCTTCAAATGAACGAGCAGGGCGGAAGCACCGAGGGCGACAGGAGCAACCTCTTCGTCAGAAAGGAGAAGTCCCTTCTGTTCGGTGAGGTTCTTGCGGTTGCTGTCTGGCACAGGCAGGCGCATGCGGTAGATGCCCTCTGTCAGCTTTGCACTTGCCAAGTCGTACTTGTCGTACCAATCCTGCTGGTGCATCAGCTCGTTGCCGATCTTGCTGTCACGCAGGTCTTGCAGAGACCAGTCTCCGACGCGGATAATGATCTCGCCAGGTGCGGGTTCTGGGAGCGGTTCCGTACTCGCTTCTCCGAAGCCGAGGATTGCCACGGCGTCGTAGGTGAAGGACGATTTGATTGGATTCTTCACAGCAATTCCTTCTCTACCCCTTAGGGGTATAATAGTTACCGATTGTACCGTCGGCTCGGACTTGCTCAGAAATGAGACAAGCACCCTAGGCATGAAAAACGCACAGAGGGCTTGTCTCTTTACCTGAATCTTGACGATGATCTAAAAGAGCATCTTAATATACAATATAACAAAATGACGATACTGTCAATGATCGATTTTAAGAGAATGAGCGACTACAATGCCTTTGTGCGTGTTTATTGCCATCTTTACGAGCGGATCATCTCCACTGAAAATCTCTTTGTTGCATGGGAGGAGTTTCGTAAAGGAAAGCAAGCACGAATGGATGTGCAGCAGTTTGAGCGCCACCTTGAACAAAATCTTTTTCAATTACACAGGGAACTTTCGAGCGACACTTATAAACATCAACCGTATGGTGCCTTTACAATTTGTGATCCAAAGCAGCGTCATATTCACAAAGCATCTGTTCGTGATCGCATCGTTCACCATGCTGTATTCTCTGTTCTCAATCCGATTTTCGAACCGACGTTTATTGCTGATTCTTTCTCTTGTAGAAAGGGTAAGGGTACACATAAAGCAGTAGATGCACTGGAAAAAATGTCGCGAAGAGAAAGCAGAAATAATAGCCGTACCTGTTTTGCTCTGCAGTGTGATATCAACAAATTTTTCGATTCAGTATCGCACCCAATCCTAAAATCCCAAATCACAAAGCGCATCCGTGATAAGGATGTACTTCGACTGATGGATGAAATTATCGATAGCTTCACTGTTACGCAATTTGGAAGTGCTTCGCAGTCTGGCATTCCCATTGGCAATTTAACTTCACAACTCTTTGCAAACGTGTACCTCAACGCCTTAGATCAATTTATGAAGCATGAACTAAAAATATGTCACTACGTTCGATACACTGATGATTTTGTGATCGTCTCTACAGATCGTATGTATCTACAGTCTCTCATTAATACTATTGGATCATTTCTCCAACAGGAGCTTTCTCTTGATTTGCATCCACGCAAAGTCACTATCCGAAAGTTTACGCAGGGCATAGATTATCTCGGATATGTACTCCTGCTCGATCTCAGCTCACTCGCTATCGTGTTCCGTAGAGACACGCTACTCTGGTGAGTTTCCACAATCGCTATCCGCTTAGTGGTAGCAGAGATGAGGCGCACTGCGAGACGAAATCATAATCTCGGCTTCAAGAGCATTACACATATCAAGTATATCAAAAAAAGAACCCCCGCGAAAAAAATGTCGCGGAGGTTCAAGGTGTCAAAAGGGTCAAGCCCTCAAGACTTCAAAGTTCAGAACTTCCGAGCGGCCGACAACCACAAGTCGCCATAGCGATGGTCATCCCAGTAGTAGTTGACGTCCACGCGACCACCGTCAACATTGAGTACGACGTGGTCGTCATCGGGGAGCGCCTCTTCGCAACGACACCAGTTGTTTTTGAGAAGATCGTTTCCGATCTCCTTCAAATGAACGAGCAGGGCGGAAGCACCGAGGGCGACAGGAGCAACCTCTTCGTCAGAAAGGAGAAGTCCCTTCTGTTCGGTGAGGTTCTTGCGGTTGCTGTCTGGCACAGGCAGGCGCATGCGGTAGATGCCCTCTGTCAGCTTTGCACTTGCCAAGTCGTACTTGTCGTACCAATCCTGCTGGTGCATCAGCTCGTTGCCGATCTTGCTGTCACGCAGGTCTTGCAGAGACCAGTCTCCGACGCGGATAATGATCTCGCCAGGTGCGGGTTCTGGGAGCGGTTCCGTACTCGCTTCTCCGAAGCCGAGGATTGCCACGGCGTCGTAGGTGAAGGACGATTTGATTGGATTCTTCACAGCAATTCCTTCTCTACCCCTTAGGGGTATAATAGTTACCGATTGTACCGTCGGCTCGGACTTGCTCAGAAATGAGACAAGCACCCTAGGCATGAAAAACGCACAGAGGGCTTGTCTCTTTACCTGAATCTTGACGATGATCTAAAAGAGCATCTTAATATACAATATAACAAAATGACGATACTGTCAATGATCGATTTTAAGAGAATGAGCGACTACAATGCCTTTGTGCGTGTTTATTGCCATCTTTACGAGCGGATCATCTCCACTGAAAATCTCTTTGTTGCATGGGAGGAGTTTCGTAAAGGAAAGCAAGCACGAATGGATGTGCAGCAGTTTGAGCGCCACCTTGAACAAAATCTTTTTCAATTACACAGGGAACTTTCGAGCGACACTTATAAACATCAACCGTATGGTGCCTTTACAATTTGTGATCCAAAGCAGCGTCATATTCACAAAGCATCTGTTCGTGATCGCATCGTTCACCATGCTGTATTCTCTGTTCTCAATCCGATTTTCGAACCGACGTTTATTGCTGATTCTTTCTCTTGTAGAAAGGGTAAGGGTACACATAAAGCAGTAGATGCACTGGAAAAAATGTCGCGAAGAGAAAGCAGAAATAATAGCCGTACCTGTTTTGCTCTGCAGTGTGATATCAACAAATTTTTCGATTCAGTATCGCACCCAATCCTAAAATCCCAAATCACAAAGCGCATCCGTGATAAGGATGTACTTCGACTGATGGATGAAATTATCGATAGCTTCACTGTTACGCAATTTGGAAGTGCTTCGCAGTCTGGCATTCCCATTGGCAATTTAACTTCACAACTCTTTGCAAACGTGTACCTCAACGCCTTAGATCAATTTATGAAGCATGAACTAAAAATATGTCACTACGTTCGATACACTGATGATTTTGTGATCGTCTCTACAGATCGTATGTATCTACAGTCTCTCATTAATACTATTGGATCATTTCTCCAACAGGAGCTTTCTCTTGATTTGCATCCACGCAAAGTCACTATCCGAAAGTTTACGCAGGGCATAGATTATCTCGGATATGTACTCCTGCCTCACCATCGAATGCTTCGCACACGCACAAAGAATCGTATGTTTCGCAAACTTCATGAGAAGGCATCGATGTATAAAACAGGATCGGAAACTGCAGAAAGTGTGGAGCAATCTCTACATTCGTATCTTGGTGCTCTCTCTCATGCCAACACCTACAAACTTCGCTCTAAACTTCTCAATCACTACTGGTTCTGGATGAAAGAATAGCCTCAGATTCTTACGCTTACCCCCTACCCCCAACCCCCCATTTCCCCTATAATAACTCAGGAAGATAGACACTTTCCGTTTTCCACTTCTTGCCAGCCATAGCCTTGGCGTCGGCTGGTCCACTTATTTCCCCCTTCCCCTTGGAAGAACTCCTACAGAAATTACAGGAACTAAAGAATGCTCTGAACACAGGGAAGGACAGTCTTTGAGGAAAGAGGCATACCAACCCAGATAGCAGAACTCGAAATCAAAACTCAGGATCCGAACCTCTGGGATGATCAAGCAAGTGCAAACGTGCTTTTTACGAAACTCAAAGCATTAAAAGCTCAGTCTGAACCTGTTCAGAAGCTTGCCCAAGAAGCATCTGATCTACTGGAGATGGTCGAGATGTCCGAAGTTGCAGACCTGAAAGACCTCACGGAGGAATACAGTGCCCTTGAAGAGAAGTGGAAAGATGTCGAAACATCACTCTACCTGAGTGGAGAATTCGACACGCACAACTGCTACCTAACACTAAGCGGAGGTGCAGGAGGAACAGAAGCACAAGACTGGGCTGCGATGCTGATGCGTATGTATATGCGTTACTGCGAGAGGCAGAATTGGACGATGGAAATTATCGAAAAAACAGACGGCCAAGAGGCGGGCATTAAATCCGCCACGCTACACGTGCAAGGAGAAATGGCATTCGGGTTCCTTCAATGTGAACGCGGCACGCACAGGCTCGTACGACTCTCCCCTTTTAATGCCAAAAGCCTTCGGCAAACAAGCTTTGCACTTGTTGAGGTAATGCCAGAGATCACCGAAACATCCGAAGTAGATATCGATATGAAAGATGTACGCGTCGACACCTACCGTAGTAGCGGTGCCGGAGGACAGCACGTCAACAAGACAGACTCCGCTATCCGTCTTACGCATGAACCAAGTGGTATTATTGTTGCGTGTCAGAGTGGACGGTCTCAACAACAAAATAAAATCCAAGCGATGAACATGTTGCGCGCAAAACTTCTCGAAAAGAAGCGCGCAGAAGATGCAGACAAAAAAGAAGGAATGAAAGGAGCGACAAAGAGTGCAGACTTCGGACAGCAGATTCGCAGCTACGTATTGCACCCGTATCAAATGGTAAAAGACCTCCGCACAAATACCGAAACTGGAAACACAGACAATGTGCTCGACGGGGACATTCAACTCTTCATAGATGCAGAACTCAGACGCGAGAAATAGGCTATCAAAAAAGGCCACCCGGAGGCGGCCTTGTTTTGAAATTCAATGTAAAGACTAGAGGTCTTCAGCACGAACAGTCTTTCGTCCGTTAGCTTTTGCACGTGCACAAGCTTTAGCAACAGATGTTTCAAGGTCTGCAGATACTGCATCAGCAAGATCACCAGAAGACATCATACCGTTCTTCTTAACTAGCTCTTTGAGCTTGGAAGCTACTACGTAACTCATAGGAATAAGTGGTAAGGAATAAATACATGCTAATTTTAAGCAGCCAGACGTCAACCCCGCAAGTCTAAATTGGCAAATTTGTGCAGATATTTTGAACGAAATAGCAATTGACAGATATACGTCCAATTGGTAGCCCCCCATTTTCCTGAAGGTCTAAACAATTACTTTTCATTTACACAGAGCCAAAATATCGATTTTCTATCGACGGCGAAGTTCGCCGCGAAGGGGTAAATCACGAGAAGGGCGTGGCGCAACATTTTGACCATTTTGTATATCCATACGCTTGCGACCAGTGACGCCTTGCTCCAATCGAACCTCATTTTTTGGGTAAATATCCCTTGGTTTGCGTACACGAGAGTGTACATCCAGCATGCGTTTTTTGAATTTTTGCATTTCCCCGCGGGTCACTTCACCACTATCTAGCTTCTCCAAAAACTCTTGGTGCTTCTCGAAACGCGCTTGAAACTTTTCTTCAAGCACTGCTCTCCTCTCCTCTGGAACACGTTCGATGTGCTCCTGAAAACTCTCAACACGTTTCTCTATTCTCTGCTCAAGCATTTCTCTTCGAACCTCTGTAAGACCTGAGCTCTGTGACAAATGTTCAGCCTCATGCAGACGTCTATCAAGACGTCTTTGATCCCACTCAACTTTGCGTTCTGGCGTTCTGTGCATCGCGCCCATAAACCGTTCGTTTACATGAAGCTTCACAGGATACAAAATGTCTTCTGGCATTGCATCTTCTGCAGCGTACACAGCACCTCCTCCTCCAGCTCCCATTAATAGAACTGCACACATTGCCATGGCACCGACGCGATGAAGAGCAAAGAAATGCTGCAACGGATGCTTCTGTACCTTCAAAGGATTGCGTTGCATGTGACGAGTTATACCTGCAAAGCTTTCTGCCTTTTCAAGAGACGACAACTTCACCGGGCTGCTCGACGCACGCATAGAGATCTGGTCCCAGACTTGGGCCTTTTCAGATGGATGCAGCACTACCTTCTTTGCATCGCCGAAGAATTGACGAGTAAGCTTATCCATAGTTCGCAAGGACTCCGCGTAAAAGTTTAAGACCTCTATTTAGTCTCACCGAGACCACGTTTGCCGTCTCACTTAAGAGCTCCGCAATTTCACGCGGTTGTAACTCATCTATGTATCGCATAATAAGAGCTGTTCGATACGGCTCTTCTATTTCATGAAGAACTTCTGCCACTGCCTTCGCGTCAAAGATACGTCCTAGGTCTCTTCCATCATCCCCTGCTACATCAAACCCACTCTCAGCCATATCTTCAAAAGAAACCACTGTCCTCTTCTTCGCCCTGCGAGCTTCATCTATAAGGAGGTTGTTTGCTGTCTTATATAAGAAGGCCTGAACGTTATCGATGTCTTTACCAGAGACCAAGAAGTCCCATGCTTTGATAAACGTCTCTTGCATCAGCTCTCGCGCACGCTCTCTATTAAAGCACCTAAAGGCACAATGCCTAAATATTGCATCTGCGTATGCATCGTATGCATCCGCAAAATCTGCATCTGCCTGTGGGTGACTTTTGATCTTCACGGGATATATGACGAACAAAGACTCCTATTCTTACAAAAATAATAAGAATTTAAGAGTAACTGAGGCTAATAAGCTCAATGCCATTATAATTCCAGTATAAATAGCGCCTGCTAAGAACATCATAGACAGAGCAGTTTTAGATGAAGTATTAGACACTTTCCTTATTCCAATATATCCAAGAGCAAACGTATAAAGGAATGCAATGATATTGGCAAATGGTATCCATAATACAAGAATGAATGGGGTATATGCATAAACCACAATCATAAATATAGTATTGAATTTTATAGTATTGCCTAAAATTCTAGAGCTAGACAACAAGCTAAAAGCAAAAAGAAATACTACAATAATTAGAATCGACAATAGCATTGTCCCCGTAAGAAATAACACCCCTGTTCGGATACTAGTATCCGCAATATAATATGAAGATAAAACAAAGACTACAGACAAAATGCTGGTAGCAAGTAAAAAGCTTGCCGAAGATCTCAAAGACGAGTCCTTATTAAAGATAGCCCAACATGCCTTTGGCTTTGCCAATAGAAGAATAAATCTTTCAAGTATCCACATGAGACCATAGTAATCTAGTCGATTTTTAAAGTAAAACAGACCCAAGCAAACTTTTTTTGTAAGAGTTATCAAGTTAGATCGTCATAACCCCCGACAGTGTAGTCAAACTTTATTTCTTCCCCCTTATAGTTATGACACTCACACATCGATTCGTATCCCTTACTATGCTTGGAGCAATGGCTCTGGTAAACATACCTCTCGCAGGAGCTCAAGAGACTGATCGTCCTAGCCCTGAACTACGAAGAGAAATCCATGAAGCTATTCGTGCTTGCAGAGCATTAGAGACTGACAGTGAAACACAAGAGTGCATCTCTGCTCTGCGTAAACGTTTTCAAAATGCATTTCCTGGTAGGAATACCGTAAAACGAAAAATAGCAGATCGTTTGAATATTCCAGAAGATGCACGTACTGCCCTAAAAGCGTGCCACGAAGATAATCTGGAACATGAAGATAAACAAGCATGTGCTAAGGATATAGCCGCGCAATATGATTTTGAACTTCCCGAGCATAGGTCTCGCATGAAAAATGCTCAAAAAATTGGTCATACGTTCCGCTCTAGCATTAGAGAGACATGTGGTGAACGTGAAAATACAGACGATTGGCGAGAGTGTGCAAAAGAAGCACGCACAGGAACATTCCAAGAGCTACGTGAAGATCATCCAAAAGCTACTCGTCGTTTTACAATGCGACGTCGCTTCAAAGGACTTGATGATGAATCAAAGCAAGACCTTAAAACATGTAGACAGCTTGAAACACGCGATGAAAAGAAAGCATGTTTCGACGACGTAAGAGACAACCTTGATACAGAATAGTTTTGGAAAACTTTAAAACCGGGGGCGGGTGGCCCTCGGTTTTTTTATGTTAAACTTGTAACATGAACTTCCCGATAGACATCCAGCAGAAGCATCAACTCATTGCAAAGGAGCTTGGTTTCAAGGTGGAAGATGTCGAGGAAAACTTCACTCGCGGTAGTGGGCACGGCGGGCAAAACATTAATAAGAGTACCAACTGCGTAGAGCTTCATCATAAGCCAACAGGAACAAGCGTTCGGTACCAGCACCACAGAGGGCTGATTCAAAACCGCAAAGATGCCTGGGAGCTCCTTATTTTAAAGCTCGAAGAGCAGGCAAAAGGCGTCGAGTCTAAGCTTGGAAGCAAGAAGCATAAGATCCAAAAGCAGAAACAGCGAAGATCGCGTAAATCAAAAGAGAAGATGCTCAATGAAAAAAAGAAGCGAGCAGAGATTAAGGAGTTCCGAAAGGATATTACCTAAACCTTCTTACCTTGTTGAAGTCTCTTTGCGAGTGTTCGGATGTATGAAGCAGCTACTTTGATCGTCTTATATTCGCCTGTTATAGGGTCATAGATGCGAGTTTTCTGGATATTAGGCCTAAACGTACGCTTTGTAGCACGACGTGAGTGGCTTCTGTTATTACCAGAGGATGTTTTCTTGCCAGTTTTTGAACATTTACGAGACATTTCGGACAAATCCTACTTACCTAGGGGAATATGGTCAAACAAATACCTCCCTTTCCTGTGACTCTTTTGACTCTTGTGCATCCTTTTCTTGGAATCCTCATAATCTACTGTATCCTAACCCCCATATGATCCCCTTTATGACCCCAACATTCATTATTGCGATTCTCATCGCGGTAACTGTGCACGAATGGGCACATGCCTACGCAGCCTATAAATTGGGCGATTCTACAGCAAAATATGATGGCAGATTAACCTTAAACCCTATTGCTCACCTCGATCCGATGGGAACTGTCCTCTTCTTGCTCGTTGGCTTTGGATGGGGAAAGCCGGTCCCTGTAGACCCACGGTATTTTAAGAACTACAAAAGAGATAACGCCATTGTCGCTTTCGCAGGCCCTCTGAGCAATATCGTCATTGCCTTCCTCGCTTTTGGCCTCGCATTAGCCCTGGGCATGAAAGGACAGGTTTTGGCAGTTACTGGCGCACTTATCGCTCCTGATAATCAGCCAATAATCATGTCATTTGTGTCAGAGCTCCTTGGTGATCTTATTCATATCAACTTAATCCTCATGGCATTCAACCTATTGCCAGTAGCCCCTCTTGATGGAAGCAAGATCCTACAAATGTGGATCCCATACCAATGGGACGATACCTATCATGAATTCCTACGAAAGGGACCATGGATCTTACTTGGATTAATTATTGCAGGAAGAGCATTCCATATTCCTATTCTCAGTGTATGGATCAGCTATATTATGTCTCCGTTCCTCGCAATTATGTACGCACTACTATGAGCAAATTAAGCATCTTCAAAGAACTCTGGTCCTTCATGCGCATTCGAAAGAAATGGTGGCTTCTACCTATCTTACTATTGATTGTGCTTCTCGGTCTTATCTTGGTCTTTGCACAGGGATCTGCCCTCGCACCGTTTATCTACACAGTATTTTAAATGAAACTCTTCGTAGTCCTCGCAGCACTTGTCCTCTTTGTCCTAGCGTGTGACAAATACGAGGATAAACTCTTTCCGCCAATCAGTTGGATCTATTCCCTGTGGAAAAAGTTCTCACATGTTCTTGGTATTGTCATGAGCTTTATCATTCTGACAGTCCTCTGGATTGTTGGCTTTGGTATCTATGCAATTATTTTAAAAATTATTACATTGCCTAAGCGATTTCACAAAGATCCAAATACATATTGGATAGATGCAGAGCCTTCAGATATCGATTCCATGAAACATCAATTCTAATGAGCAAACCTGTCTACATCCTTGGGCTTTCATGCTTTTACCACGACAGTGGAGCAGTCCTCTTAAAAGATGGTGAGGTAATTTTTGCTGCACAAGAAGAACGCTATACGCGAATAAAACAAGATGAAGACTTACCCATAAATGCGATCTTTAAAGCTCTAGACGTCGCAGGTATAACTATCAAAGACATCGACGCTGTTGGCTTTTATGAAAAGCCAATGCTGAAGTTCTTCGACCGTCTTTTGCAGACATACTTTAAGACATGGCCAATGGGACTCATGCAGTATCAGAAAGCTATGCAAGACTGGATGCATAAGAAGCTCTGGACGCCGCAGCAGATAGAAAAGGACCTTGGGTACTCCGGAGATATTTACTATGTCCCACACCACGAATCTCACGCTGCATCTAGCTTTTATTGCAGCGGGCTCGAAGACTCTACAATCGTCACTGTCGATGGCGTAGGTGAATGGGCAACAGCAACGATTGGTTACGGAAAAGGAAAAGAGTTAAACCTCAAGCAAGAGATCCACTTCCCACACTCACTTGGCCTTCTCTACTCCGCCATCACCTACTACCTCGGGTTTAAAGTAAACAGTGCAGAATACAAAGTAATGGGGCTTGCTCCTTACGGAGAACCGAAATACATGGACGAGTTTCACGAGCTAATCGACATCAAAGATGATGGATCGTTCAAGCTCAATATGAAGTACTTCAACTACGAAGCGGGACTGAAGATGACTGGTCGAAAGATAGAGAAGCTCTTCGGGCAGCCGACACGAAAAGGAGAAAGTGATATGACACAGTTCCACAAAGACATTGCAGCCTCTCTTCAAAAAGTAACAGAGGAGGCAATGCTGAAGATCTGCGCACATGCAAAAGAACTCTGTCCGAGTGATAACCTCTGCCTCGCTGGAGGGGTAGCGCTCAACTGTGTTGCAAACGGAGAGATCCTCCGTAGTGGAATGTTTAAGGAGATCTTCGTACAACCAGCATCGGGTGACGCAGGCGGCGCACTTGGAGTAGCACTGAGTATTTGGCACAAGAAATACGATGGAAAGCGCATGGAGAAAATAGACGGTGTGTACTGGGGAACCGAGTACACAGACGACGAAGTGGAAGCATTTTTGAAAGAAGAAGATATCCCCTACAAGAAACTCGACGAATCAAACCTTATAGATACTGTTTCAACACTGCTTGAAGGAGAGAATGTTATTGGGTGGTTCCAGGGACGAATGGAGTTTGGGCCACGCGCTCTTGGAAATAGGTCTATCATCGCCGATGCCAGAAACAAAGAGAACTGGCAGAAGGTGAACCTCAAAATTAAGTTTAGGGAATCGTTCAGGCCATTTGCTCCAACCATTCTCGAAGAGCGTGTATCTGACTATTTTGATTTAGACCGTGAAAGCCCTTACATGTTACTGGTTGCAGACGTTCGTCCAGACAAACGCGATGAGGTACCTGCCATCACGCACGTCGATGGATCGGCCCGTATCCAGACAATTAATCAAAAGCAGAATAAGAAATACTACGACCTTATAAAGGCCTTCGAGAGCAACACTGGATGCCCTGTGATCATCAATACTTCATTCAACGTTCGTGGCGAGCCAATTGTTGAGAGCCCAAAGGATGCACTCAACTGTTTCCTTAATACCTACATGGACTATTTGGTCCTTGGAAACATCCTGATAAAGAAAACAGATATCTCACAAGAACGAGTACTGAGTAGCAAGGAGTATTTGGAACAGTTTGAGTTGGACTAGATATTACTTTTCAGATGCAATTAGCTCCGCTGTCTTCTTGTCCCTTTTGCCTTGATGCAAAAGAGACGAAAAAATCAAGGCAGACTGAACTCGCTCGAAGAAATAACACAGCAACGACCAGAGCGCTCCTCACCCAGGTCACTTCGTTTGTCAGGCGCGGCTGACAACTGGTTCTCGTCGCTGTATTTCTTTTACTCGTAGTTAGTTCTTCGCCCTCAAACATGCAGTCTGCCAGACGCTCGTCTGCCACAGTAGTATGGACGAAGATCATTCAGCTTTTACTCTCTTGAATAGCGACGAAGAGCAAAGCTCCGCAGAGACTTTGTCGAGGAGCACAATCTATGTTCTCTCAATATTTCTTCGCCCATATCTGTGGCTAAGATTTTTGGTTACTTTTGATCTTTCAAAAGTTACAAAGGAATACGCTATACTAACATCGTGCTCAAAAAAGTATTCACCAATGGCGGACTACTCATTGGATCAATTGTCTTCTTCACGCTAACAATAGAATTCGGATTACGCCTCACTGGTCTTCAGACAGTAAAACCGCGCCCTCCACAGATATACCTCTCATCGAAGAACCCAAGCATTAGCTACACCCTAAAGCCAAACATAAATACAAAAGCATTCAGGTCGACTGTTACCACTGATGAGAATGGTTTTCGTGTAAACGAAACATCGTCTTTTCATTCTGCCCCTGAAAATGTTGAAGAGATCGAGAAGCAAAAGATTGGAAAACCAAATATCGCAGTACTCGGAGACAGTATTACATTTGGATACGGGGTTGAAAACTACCAAACGCTTCCGGCCCGTCTTGAAGAGCTCATTCCAGACTATCATTTTATTAATACCGGTGTTCCTGGCTACTTCCTTAGTCAGGAAATCGCTCTCTATAACAAAATTACAAGAAAGATGGATCCAGAAGCGTTGATCCTCGTCTTCTATTGGAACGACCTAAACGATTTCAACCCAGGTGTACTCGATGAACAGGGAATTTTGCGTACTGCAGACTGGAAACCAGAAGACAAACCGTGTGACCCAATTACAGAAGGCATTCTTGGCTACATTCCAGGAAAATGCTGGCTAGATACACACAGTGCTTTTTACATGGCATTCAAAAAAGCTGTAAACATGGTTCATAACAATCGCATACTCGACGCTACGCGTGAAGAGGCAAGCGCAGGAGAGCTTGCAGACCCTGTCGACATGAAAAACCTAGAGGTCTACATAGAACAACTGACAAACTTCACAGAAACCCTTCCTATCGACCACTACTTTGTTATTTGGCCAGACAGGTTCGTTCACACAGATAGCAAAGCAGAACTTATCAAGGCCGCAAAGAAACTGGAATACATTGTAATAGACTTATCTGAAATCTTTGGAAATAGTGCCCCGACCCTCGGCTGGGATACTGTGCATCCAAACGCACAAACTATAGAAAAAGCAGCCGAGTACATCCGCGATGCAGTAGAAAAAGGAAGCCTATAGCGCATCGAGTATCCGCTTCATACGCTTCTCCCAACTATGCTTCTGCACAAGCTTTAGACCACGCGCAGTTCGCGCTTTAGCTTCTGACTTCTTCGCAAGCACTTCACGAATACCACCCGTAAGCGACGTCACACTTCCTGGGTGTACAAGTTTCACAGTCTCTTTTGTCAGTACCCCATGAAGAGGAGGGATATCTGCACTCACAACCGGACGACCAGCAGCAAGATATTCAAATACTTTTAAAGGAGATGTATCGCGAGCAAAAAATGCTTTCTTTGGTTCTGGAGCTGGGTACACACAGACATCACAAGCGGCAATAGCATCTGGAACCAACTTACTTGGCACCATGCCATGGAATGTAAAGTCATCCTCTCTGAGACCCTTCGCAAGGGCAATTTTTCGATACTTCTGTGCCCACTCAAGCGGTCCACCTACAAAGAATCCGTGAACCTGCTCATCATTTTTTCTCATCACAACGAGGGAATCAATAATAAACTGCAGCCCTTTTTCAATCTTATCCATCGTAACAAACGATCCAACATATCCAATAATTTTACGATCATCGGGAAGGTTAAAGTGATGCCTCGCGCTCTTGGCTGATGGAAGTTTTTTAAATCGATCAAGGTCCACCGCATCCCCTTCCACAATAATCTTTGCCTTCTTCACACCAAAAGTGATGAGCTCTTTGCGCATAGGACCTGTTAGACAGACAACTTTTTTACAACGATTACACTCCGCAGCAAAACTTTTCTGGTTTCTCTTTGGAAGAGTATGAAGTTCTATAACCACAGGAATACCTGTTTCAAGAAGAGTTGGCAATACCGCTGGGGATCTAACATAAATCAAATCAAAAGTATGTGATGCAAAATATTTCTTTAAAGCCCTCCGATACGAATGCATCGTAAAATGAAAAGCAAACTTTCCTGGGATGAATGAAGAGGAAAGAGCATCAAATATAGGCAAATATGCCATATCAATATCTGATTTTAGGTGATAATAGCGCTTCGGATCCTGGCGAATATCTGTAAAAATACTTGGCGTTACAAGTGTCACCTCATTCTTTAAATGCTCCAATGCATCGCATACACGTGCAATTTGATGCCCATGAGCCTTTTCGGTCGGAAACCGTGTGTGGGTGACATAGGCGATATTCATAAATATAGCTTATACGTAATGGCTTTTAGCCAACAGTCCTATTAGAGTAATTCTGAAATGGACAATAAAACTCTTCTCACATTTGGCTTTCCAGATACCGACTCTCCTCGGTATCGAAACTTGGTCGAACTCTATACGACTGAGGGATATACAATCAGTGAATGCCTCACAACAAGAAAGGGATTCTTCGGGAAACACATAGACCTGTATAAGAAATTTAAGATGGCACCAAAGACAGATGCAGTACTCGTAAACTTTCCAGGGTATTACCTCATGCCACTTGCGTGGATACTAACACGGTTTCGACGACAGCAACTTTTGTTTGATGCGTTCATCTCTATAAGTGACACGCTCGTATCAGATAGAAAGAAAGTCTCGTGGTTAAACCCTATTGCATGGTTTTACTTCGCTGCAGATGTCATCAGTTGCCACCTTGCAGATACGGTACTCATAGACACAGAAGCGCATAAGAAGTTTTTTGCATCGCGCTTCTTTCTTTCTTCAAAGAAAATCCGTGTTGCATACGTAGGAACGCGTACGGATCTTTTTTATCCTGGACCAAAGGAAGGCAAGCTTCCAAATGATACGTACAATGTTCTATTTATCGGTAGCTATATTCCGCTTCAAGGAATAGAGCACATCTTGCACGCCGCACATATCCTCAAAGACCAACCAGATATCCACTTCACCCTTATTGGTGGGGGGCAGACGTTTGCGGAGATGGACGCACTGACGAAGAAACTTGAACTCTCAAATGTCACACTCCTCGACTTCATGCCGATTACAGAACTACCGTCGTACCTACGCTCTGCAGACATCGCTCTTGGAATTTTTGGAACATCAGACAAGGCCTCTCGCGTTATTCCTCACAAAGTATATGACGCAGTCGGCTGTGGTATCCCAGTGATCACTGCACATAATCGAGCAATCGAAGAGAAGTTCACCAATGGTAAAGAGGTACACCTTTGTAAGACAGGTGATGCAAAAAGCTTAGCGCAGGCTATAAAGTCCCTTAAAGGATCTTCTCGCTAATATACCGGAAATAGCTCTCTATAGAGAGATAGTCCTGAAATACTGCGCGTGCTTTACGTTGCATCGACTCGAACTCTGCTGGAACGAGATTCTCATAATGCTCAGCTATTATGGCACCGAGTTCCGGAAGATTCTTAAAATCGACACGAAGCACACACGTGTCATAGTCGATAACGTCTTCAAGTGGTAGCAAGCAATCTGTGTCGAGAAGAACGGGGATACGCCCAAGGCTAAGAGCTTCGTAGAACCGATAGCTGTAATTTCCATCCCCTTTCACAACCAATGCATAGTCGGAATCGAGCATGTTCTGAATGTATTCTTTTCGTGTCTGCTCTACGTCTGTTTTTATGGTTTTACTATTACCAGAATAACTACTGCGAATGATAAAATTCTCTTCTACTCTATCCGAATACTTCAACTGCTCAATCGCTTTCATGCGCAGCGTTATCCCTTTTTTCCGGGCGCCAATATTCTGGTTACCAGAAACTCTGACTGCATCAACAATAGTATTTTTTACAGTCGTTCCAAAACGGTTTTTTGCATTCTTATAATCTGCCCATCCACAAAAACCAACAACAGGTTTTGCATCTCGTTTGCTACGAAGAACCAACTCCCCTTGCAGTAAATCTTCTGCATAAGCAGGCATCATCACTTCATTTACTTGCTGGTTGTACCCATACTGAGATGTCCGAAAAACAATAACATTTGAAAGGTTCACAGGAGCATCGCTATCACCATGCCAAAAGATAATAAGCTTCTTATTATGCTTCACTGCCAAGGCAGACTGCTCTTTTATGTATCGCATATGATCTTTTAACGAAGAATAATTATGCGGTAGTAAAATGTAGTCTGCCTCCTCTGGGGTCGATACCAGTTCAACAAATGGTGTTTTCATCCCCTTAAACGCATTGTTTAAAAAGAGGATACTGTCTCGCTCTTGTACGCCAAGATTGGGGTACAGGAATGGAACGTATGGAACGTCCGGCAAGATATTGGCGAAAACTTTCTTCATTCAGAAATTTGGTAAAGAGCCCACGTGTCCGTCTCTGAAACAAGCTTAAGCTTAGTCCGTAATCGCCGCATATTCCACTCTGGCTGCTCTGCTTTATTCCATACAATGTGAGAGGCTTCAAATACTCCTAGGCCCAGCGAAGGCTCTAGGTCTAGCTCTGTACAAGCCGCCTGCACCAAAGCGACTTCCTCCTCTCGCACACTACCCTTAAAGGCCGACACAGCGTCTGGATAAATAAGATGCTGCTGGTCTTCAATATGTCGTTGCTCTGGCCTTAGAGGAAGCTGAGTGAGGCAGAAGCGGAGTGCAATCTCTTTATGTGTAAGAAGAACATTTTTCAGGTACACGGAATACACGACGTCGTGCTTGGTAAAGCCAGCAATAAGCGCTGATGTATGTGGATCGGTCATTATGCGTGTTCGCCTCATACCTTCAAGCTCTGAAAATAACTCTGAAAGATGCTGATCGGCCAAACTACTATCATCAACACTCCACTGGTTCAAAAGATACCGACCGTCATATGAAATAGCGGCAATATACACGCCGGCTGCAGCGATACTGAGAAGTAACCACTTAGGTCTAAAAATAAGTCCTAACAACGCAACCGATACTGCTGCAAGCATCAATGAAAATATTCCATGTGATACAAAATTAAATGTCTGTCCATGCACAACCTGCTGGTTCATGTAGACCACGGCAGCAATGACCAGTGCAAGGACTGGAGTGAAGCGCTTTAGGGTAGATGCATGCGTACGATATGTCATACCAAGACCTACAAGCATAACCAAAAAGAGTCCGCTATACACCAAAGACTCGGGCATCCTAGAAGGATGAATCCCGCTACGAAATTGCGCATACTCGTACAAGGGATGGGACAATAAATTCATGTATTGGATGACCGCAGGCACTGCAGCAACCAGTCCAACCAGTCCTGTCAGCAAAAGAAAATGCCATGACTCTAATCCTTTCTTTCTCCAAAACTGAAGCAGTGCAATAAGAAACAGCGCTCCCCAAAATGCCCACGCAAACATGAAGCTCCATACATAGACAGCAACAAGTAGCCCAAGCATCACGCCTCCGAGTGCAACTCCCCACCATTTCTTGTGATATGCAGCAGTAATGCCAATAAGTGACCACAGCATGAGAAAGAAACTTGCACGCATGTGAATAGGACGACTGAGATTATACAGTTGCACTAGGCAAAATAGTGCAGCGCCACCAAAGGCAATGTCTTTACGAAAACCACACAACCGTAAGAAGAAAAATATTGAAAGAAAAAGAAGGACAGGAACAACGCTATCCATAAGACGAAACACTTCTGAGGCATTCCACCCAGTAAGTCGAAACATATTTCCATACACCCTTTCTATAAGAGCAAATTGCGATCCCTCTACTGAATCGTGCCCCATAAATGCCTCTGCAGAAAGCTCTGGCCTGTCCGAAAGTGATTCTTGCACACGTGCTAAATAAATAGATTCATCGGAATTAAGCGATACAAGTACTCCACGGGCATCCTCATGGTGCATGTGCCTCCATTGAGGTACTTGCATAACTACAGCCAGAAAGACTGAGAATCCTATAAGAGAGAGAGTAAGTCGCATAGCAAAGATAGTGTACCAAATACCTATACCTAACCCCAGAGCTAACCCTATTATACCTCTGTGAACTACTTTGAGATTGTCCCGTACGCCTTCAAGAAATTCTCTGTACTTAGAGCGCTTCGAACAGGGGTACCAACGGCTCTATACCACGCACATCGCACATCCCTACCTGTAAGCGAGAAGCCTGCACTATTTACCATGAACATCATGCCTCCGATGATGACAGTGTGGTATCACCTTGTGCAAAAGAACCTTGGCGACCGGGTCGACACCACTATTTTTGACTGCTCAGGAACACTAAAAAAATCACAGTTCCCGAACGCTCGAGTGCAGAAGTACCTGAACCTCTATGCCGCAACCAAGTCCGACGAATTTTTGTATCACATCGCAAAGAACAGAAAAATTGGATGGGTCTGTGACGACGATATGTTTATATTAAATAGCAAAGCGATAGACCTCGTCGAACAAAGCTTATCAAAGCCAAATGCTGCTACCTTTAGCTTCCGTCCACGAGACTGGTGGCACTTTAATATTGATGGAAAAGAGTACGCACCAAGTAGTAGTTACTGTATCGCGTTTAACAGAGAGATCTACTGTGACAAAGAAAAACTATCGCTCTCTCCATGCGAAGGAAACACCAATGCAGTATCCCACATTGGCAAACCTGTGTCTCGCTATGACACCTTCGACAAAGCAAACGAATCCCTTATCAATAAAGGATATACCTGTGACATTCTACCAGTAGAAAAACAGGGAGAGTACGTCATTGGATATTCTGGAATGAGCACTGCAGTTATGATGATCTGGCACTTCCGTAGGCCAGAACAAATGATTGACTATCTAGAAGCCCCGAAAGCAGAAGCATGGAAAGGAAACACGCTCTTTACCGTGCTCTCTGGTCTTCTTGCTATTGCAGACCTGCAAGATATGCATCAAAAGATCACAGGAAAGCCCTACAACTTACGGTCTATGCCAACTAAAAAAGATCTCGATCGACTGCGTACAAAATACGAGCCACTCCTTCGCGAAGGGAAAAGCTTTGACACAGTCAGTGCTGTATCAGAAGTATTAAATGCTGCTCTCTAACGGGTAAAGTATGACTTTGGCCTAAATCGTAGCGTTACAAATACCCATACCCACTTAAACCAGTCAGTCCAATTGATCTTCTTTCCCTCGTCCATACTTCGTGGATGGTACGAAATTGGCTGCTCTCCGATGGTAAAACCTCTGCGAAGAAGCATAACTGTTAACTCGGGATCGAAGCGGAAATCATCCTCTTTAAGTGGCAAGGTTTTTAAGATGTCTCCTCGGACCATTTTATAACACGTTGGCTGATCTGTGAGACGACTAAGATACAAAATATTACAGACATATGTCAGCGACGTTCCACCAAGGAAATGTCCCATGTGTACAAACTGCTTCTGTTTCTTCAGCCTCCTAGACCCCCACAGTGCTTCTAGATTATTGCTTTCTGCATACTCGAGAAGACCTGGGATCTCTTCTGGGTCGTACTCCAAGTCTGCATCCTGTACGACAACATACGTACCCTTCGCAACGTCATATCCCTTTCGTACAGCAGAACCTTTACCACCATTCTTTTTTGTAATGACAGTGTCTTGGCCGCGTGCAAGCACTTGCAAGATCTCGAGCGATGAGTCTGTTGATCCGTCATTCACAAAAACTACTTCAGCAAAGTTACCGCAGCTATTAAATATCCTCTGCACAATCTCACGGAGAGTCTTTTCTTCATTATAGACGGGCACGATAATACTAAGTCTTGGTTGCGACATATATACAAATGGTACAGACAAGGTCAGTTCCAAGAAACTATTTGGCCTTCATTTCTACCACCAATCTATCGATACAATTTGGCAAGCTATGACGCGTTTCCACAATGTCATGTAGTTCATCACTTAAGTCGTTACGGTCTTCTTGCGGCATCTCTAGTAAAGCTTTAGCGACAGTTGCCATAGTGCTTTCCGATGACCGACACTGAACCGGTAGGTCCTTCTGAGCAGCAACGCTTGACGATACACAGGGGCATCCACAAGACATTGCCTGAAGAATTGCCTTATCAAGTCCTCCTTGCGATGCATGAAGAAAGAGACTCGCGCCCTGAAGCACTCCAGGAACCATGTCTGGTGCTACCCAGCTATATTCAACACGGTCTGCAATACCAAGTTCAACCGCTAGGTTTTGTAATCGTTTCTCTTCGAGTCTATCTGAATCTGTTACTATTCCACCTGCAATAAAGAGTCTCATTTCTTGCGGAAGCTCCGCAAAACATCGAAGAATAACATCATAATTTTTAATACGCGTCACACGTCCAAGGGTTACCACTGGCCCCTCTGTATGTGCTGCTGATTGCGCAAAAAAGTCTGTATCAATTCCATGTCCGATGACAACTAATTTTTTTGATGCATGTGGAATGCCATGCTCTGTCGCAGCAAATACCTTTCGAACAAGCTTCATCGCAATAGTAAGCTTCCAACTTCCACGTTTTACTTCGTACCATAAGTACATACGCTTCCGGAGAAGTATCCAAAGCGGTGCACCAATAATAATCCATATAGGAGTCATATGAACCATCACTACATCGTATTGATGACGATGCTTCCAGAAGAGCTGATAGGACCTGAGCACTTGTGCCCATAGCCGTCTTCCTTTTTCTTTTTCCAAACTTTCAATGATCACATTAGACCCGAACTCATGCTCACCTACCTGTTGTCCAATAACAGTAACGCCCTGTGTACGCTTCGCAAACTCCTCAACCCACTGATGAAAGAACCCAAGGATCGGATCGGTACGGTCTACGTTCTGTGTAACAAGGAGGAGCTTCATGCAAGGCTTTTAAGAAAATCGGCATACTGCTTTATAAGCGTACTCCGCTCATAGAGCTCAAGCACCTTTTTTGCCTCATTTCCCATAGATTCCATAAGGTCATCATTCGCAAGAAGGCTGCGAATCTTCTCTGCAAGGTCTGCTGCTGTACCTGTAGTAAACATGCCATTAACACCATCGGTGATTGCCTCTGGCATCACGCCAACCTTCGTTGCAATAATCGGTAAGCCGCATGCCATTGCTTCAAGTGCGATACGTGGACCGCCTTCACTTTTACTATTCATCACAAAGATACGGGCAGTCTGCATAGCGCCACTAACCGCCTCTTGTGTCGGAAGCCATCCCAAAAATGTTACCCTATTAGCAATACCCAAATCTTTTACTTTGCGCTCCATCTTTGAGCGTTCTGGTCCATCACCAATAATAAGCAGGCGTACTGTTGGCAGGTCTACCAGTGCAGATATCAATTCTGAAAGACCCTTGTTCGCAACCAGTCTTCCGCAAAAAGAAATGTCGTATGACACTGGTGGTTTAAAGTCGTTACTCAGTATTTGTTTATCAAGATAAAACGACGAAATAACATTCACTTTTGCCTTTGGAGCACCAAAAGCAACCACCTGACGTGCCACCGTATCATTCACAGTTCTGACAGCCTTAGCAGCCTTTGTCACAGAACGAAGATACCATCGAGACATCTCTCTTCCAATCATCTCCTGAATATTGGCGGCCCTAGGCCAACCAACAATGTGGTGAATTTCTGTGGCATAAGGAATACCTGTTTTCTTATGAAGTTTTTTGGCACCAATGCCATTATAAAATGGCGGGTAGTCATGAACAGTCATAACATCATGCCCATGCTCTGCAATAAGGGCCTGCCCTTTATTGGCAATCCAAGGGATCTGGAAGACAAGCGAGCTTGGACAAGGGTGAAAAAATATCTCCGCACCTCCCTCATCCGATTCTGGAATTCTATGTCCAGATTCCGACATTCCAGTACCTCCTTCTGTAACCCTAGGGCAAATAATATCGATACGGTCGAAGTGCTTTCGCATCTCTTGCAGAGTGTACCAAAATGCCCCCATCCTTCCCTGAAGGACTGACCGATCCCCAGAGATCATTAATAACTTCATATACGCAAAATAGAATAAAATCTACATCTCTCGCCCGTCCGTAGCTCCGAAGCAGAGCGTAGGAGCGAAGGCGGGTCGCCAGAAATCATAAGTAATTTCATTACTCAATATTATAGCGTAATTGAGCGCAAAAATGAAGATCTAAAGCGAAGCGAATAGTGCCTCATGTTGCTCTGAAACCGCAGTCCACGAACGTTCCTCTAGCGCGCCTTTCAAAGAAGAGCGCATAGCTGCATAACTCTCTCGGGCATGTGTAATTGCAGAAACAATATCGGCTGGTCGCTGTAGTTCTGCCAATGTCATTCCCTTTAGCAATGTTGAACTTAAGCCTGTTTCCTTAGTCAGTAGCACTGGGAGTCCGGCAGCCCTCGCCTCAAGGGCAGTATTTGGACTAATATCTGTATACGAAGGCAGTACCAGTAAGTCATGAGAGGCAAACATGTCCCGCTTCTCTGTACCAGAGACAGAGACACTAAACTGAACTCGTGTATGAAGACCCAAATGCTCTACCTTCTTTCGAAGCATGTCATCCTGAGGCCCTTCACCTACAATGGTTAAGAAGCAGTCTGGAATCTGCGCAACGGCGTCTATAAGAGACAGGATATTTTTAAATTGTACTGTCCGGCCCATAAACAGAAGTCGAAAAGGAGTGTGAGGGGAATTGGAATTTTGAATTAAGAATTTTGAATTTTGAAACGATAAAGCATTTTCGATGACAGAATTCTCTGGCAATCTGCTGTAACTCTTCTTATAGATGCTCTGCTGAAATTCTGTCGAAAATACGATGTGGTCAAACCGATTAAGCAACCTCGTCATCATCCACTTCCCAGCAACAAATGAAGACTCGTAAAACATGCGAAGTGATTTCTTTCCACCAAAGTCTGTATACCTCTCCCACAAAAAGTCTCCTCCAAGTCGTAGCACTCTCTTTGGCTTTTTAAGACCAGATAGTATCAAAGGAACACCACAGCTAATGCTTGAAAATGCATACACAATATCTGCATCAGCAGCTACCTCACGAAGCTTCTGGCTGTACCACCACCATCGAATAATGGGAATACTTCGAGACACACTTTCTATGTTCCACTTCTCAGCTTTCTCGACCTCTCCATATGTCACAACCGTAATTTCATGGCCACTATTAGCCAATTTTTCAGCGAGCGCCTTTGTATACGTAGCAGGACCTCCAATCACTGGAGGGTAAATGCCAGTTGCGAGAACTATCTTCATGAGTACTTATTAGTATACCAATCAATAGTGTGTTTTAGACCTTCGGTGAATTCCACTTTCGGTGCCCAGCCTAGTGTTCGGGTTTCCGATGAATCAACAGCGTAACGCCAATCGTGTCCTTTTCTATCCTCAACAAAAGAGATCAAGTCATGTGGCTTTCCAAGGATATCTAAAATAATTTTAGCAACCTCTAAATTTTCATACTCGCGATCTATCCCGACATTAAATACTGTACGCTTATCTGCATTCCAGTCGACTGTCAGAATAGTTTCGACTGCATCACAGTGGTCTCCTACATGAATCCAGTCTCTCTTATTTTTCCCTGTTCCGTACACTGGAATCGGTTCGTCCTTAAGTGCTTTACGAATAACTGTTGGGATAAATTTTTCATCTGCCTGATGCGGACCATAGTTATTTGTACATCTGGTAATCACTGCCTGAATACCAAACGTTCGAATAGCTGCCTGAACGAGAAGCTCTGCCGCTGCCTTGCTCGCAGAGTACGGAGAGCTGGGACGAAGAGGATCTGTCGTCTTACATGAAGGGTCTGTGTCCCCGACATCGCCATACACTTCATCTGTAGAAATATGTAATAGACGAACCTCTGGATGAGCCTTCACGACTTCTATAAGTGCCTGCGTTCCAATGACATTGGTATGCAAGAAAGGCATCGCATCTGCGATAGAATTATCAACATGGCTCTCCGCTGCGAAGTTTACAATCGTATCGATTTTATGGTCTTCAACAAGCTTTGTCACAAGTACCTGGTCTGCAATGTCTCCTTCAACAAACGTAATCTTGTCTGCAATAGGATCCAAGAAAGATTTATCTGCTGCATACGTTAACTTATCAAGCACCACGATAGTGTCTTCTGGATGTGCATCTGTGTGTCGCAATACAAAGTGCGACCCGATAAACCCTGCCCCTCCTGTAACAAGTAGATTCATATCTAGCATAGTATCAAAATAGAGCTAAATTACGAGGTAAGAAGGTGGAATTCTCTTTGTAATGTCTTCATACTTCTTTTGATGAAAGGAGTTCTTATCTGCGGCGGTACAGGGTCTCGTTTGGCCCCTTTGACGGATATTACGAACAAATCGCTACTTCCGGTATACAATAAGCCCCTCATTCATTACCCACTTCAGATACTGCTCGATGCAGGAATTAAGGATATTATCATCATCTCTGGAACAGAACACATCGACCAAATTGCTGAATATTTAGGATCAGGATCGAAGTTTGGATGCACATTCACCTTCAAAGTTCAGGAAAAAGCAGGTGGAATCGCTCAAGCTCTAGGGCTTGCAGCCGACGAATTTGATGATGGCGAATCTGTCTGTGCAATTCTTGGAGATAATATCTACTTCGATGATCTCTCTGCACATATTCAGTCATTCAATGGTGGAGGACATGTGTTTTTAAAAGAAGTCGATGACCCAAATCGTTTCGGGATTGCAGAGCTGAGCGATGGAAAAGTAGTCTCTGTAGAAGAGAAGCCAAGCGAGCCAAAAAGTAACCTCGCAATTACAGGGTGTTACATCTACGACAATCGATGTTTCGAAATTATCAAAAACATGAAGCCATCTGCACGTGGAGAATTTGAAATTACAGACGTGACAGACTGGTATCTGCAGCACGGTGAACTTACCGCAACAACCCTAAAGGAAGACTGGATTGATGCCGGAACATTCGAAAGCTTGTTCCTCGCTGCATCAAAAGTACGAGATCAAAATAATTCTTAATACAGCTTCGCATACTGAGAAGCGATCATCTCCCAAGAGAAGTTTTGTGCGTGCGCACTTCCAGCTTTTGCAAGTACTGCCCTGAGCGTCTTATCCGATAAGACTTTTTGAAGTGCTATCACTGCATCGGACATATTATCAGGATCAACCAAGAGTCCTGTCTTGTTGTCCTCGATGATATCTGGAATGCCACCAACACGAGTTCCAATAACCGCGCACCCTGCAGCCTGTGCTTCAAGGAACACATTGCCAAGTGCCTCACTACGGCTAAGCCCACAGAATACTTCTGCAAGAGCATACTCTTTTGCAATCTGGTATGGCTCTACCCTACCAACAAACTCCACACGGTCTGTAATACCAAGGCGCGTTGTCAGCTTCTGTAATGCCCCCCACTCCGATCCATCACCAACAATCCGCAAGTGTGCCCCTGGAGAGAGCTCTGCAAATGCATGGAGTAATGTATCTATTCCCTTTTGCTTCTCCAGCCTTCCAACAAAGAGCACCCTTCCTGGCACTTTTTCTACAGACTGCCTCGCAGCATTCAAAGAAGATAAATCTATACCGTTTGAAATAAGTATTGCATCTTTTCGACCAAGGCTTGAAACGGTATTCATCAGTGCATTACTGATCACCGTAATAACCTGAGGATTTCTAACAATCGTTGATTTCAAAAAGCTTCTATTCGTTGTCTGACAAGTAAGAATTTTCTTAGGAGCATTACAGAAAACCAGTGCAAGACCCGCAAAAGTTTCAAGAACTGCATGTACTACTTCTGGACATAATTTGCGCACAACGCGTGGTGCAAGCATTGGAAATAACCATTTATCAAATGTAAAGCCAAGCCCTACTCGCACAACAGGAATGCTCCCATTGAGCATGTCATTCTTTGGAAGGTCGCGCCTCATACGTGCCGTAACGATTGTGAAATTATGCTGATCCTTTAATGCCAATGGCACTTCTTCCGCACATGCTTCTGCCCCACTGCGAAGTGGAGACAAAAATGCCGACAAAATCACAATGTTCTTTTTCATAGAGATTCAAAAAAATCTTGATACATTTTTCCTACCTTTTCCCAGGAGAATTGCTCATCAATTCTTTTACGCGCCTCTCTACCCATTGATGTACGTTTTGCGGGATCGTCTATCAACCGAGCAACATGAGCACGCAGCGCTTCACGGTCTCCAGCAGGAAAGTGGAATCCAGATACACCGTTCTGTGTTAGGTACGTATTGCCACCGACCTCGG
>ENA-OREN01000499-OREN01000499.1-marine-metagenome-genome-assembly--contig:-NODE-499-length-57024-cov-4.776968_pt1 | contig 57024 bp, 53 predicted proteins | sample MGYA00248624_ERZ508555 | MGnify/ENA primary metagenome ERZ508555 (study PRJEB26222, sample SAMN06267773) | marine metagenome | isolation source: Saanich Inlet, British Columbia, Canada | place... | reverse complement strand
TATTTTCAAAATCCCAAGTTAAATTAGCTATCATTTTTTGATTATCAAACATAGGGTTTGAAATAGTTAATATAAACCATAATATTTTTATACTATACATATTTAAGTTCTCCTTATGGCAAAGAATATAACAAGGAAGATAAGCGTGAGTTTTTTCATTATAAGATTCTACCATATAAATAATTATCTACAAATTCTGAAGTATGGTAGTGGATTAGAAATTACTATTAGACCTAATAGAGTGCATCTTTAAAGTCACTTTCACATTGTCATATCTTTACTTTAACTAAAGCATTGTTATCCAGTGAACATTAATTCTCCTTTTTGCATTTCTTCTTTTTTAGTATATATTTAAATTATGAGTTTATTTTTTTTAATAGGTATTGCAGTTGTAATCTTTATGGTTATTGCTATTAGTATAATTATTTACAAAATGTAATCATTAAAACAGCGCAATAAAATGTTAGGTGATACAGATAAGTAAAAAATGTTTTTACTTTATTGTGTACACCAAATAACTAACTCTAATTGGATACCTAAAATGTATATAGCAATGAATCGTTTTAAGATTGTAATAGGTAGTGAAACAGCTTTTGAAAAAATCTGGAAGGGACGTGAAACCCATTTGAATAATGTATTAGGGTTTTTAGAATTTCATCTAGTTAAGGGAGGAACAGAAGATACCTACACACTTTATGCCTCACATAGCACTTAGAAATCACAGACTGATTTTGTAAATTGGACGAAATCCGAAGCATTTCGTCAAGCACATAAAGGAGCAGGTAAGCACAGTGATATTTACTTGGGTCACCCAGTTTTTGAAGGTTTTGAAGTCATTCCTTTATAAATCGGGCGTATTGAATTCTCCAGTAGACCTACTCCCTCCGTTAAAGTTTATTAGAGGAAGATTTCAATTCGTAAAATTTTTATTGGATTTATACTTATTTAATTGTAGCCTTAAAATAATAGATTATAAAATATTCTGGGGGGAAATATGGAAGCTAGTATAAATATTGAAGAGAAAATGAGAAAGGAAGCTTTTGCTAATTATATGCCTCGCGCAGAAGTTAATAAGCGCGGCTACCACTGGGTCGAACGCGAGATTGAACGACTTGACCCGTATACGCACTACGAGCAAATTTGGGCTTTAACAACTAGCTACTACTATCGCGATTTTATTTTGAATGTTCTCTACACTCTTGGGATGCCAGCCTTCACAATGGCACCTAAGACAAGTTCTATGTTGACGGACAACACAGGGCAAGTTCTCAATGATCAACAATTTCGACTAACAGAAACGAATCATCGATTCTGGCAATGGTTCGAACTTGGGCCATCTCATCCTGACGTGCGTAGATCTTTAGAGACAGTGAATAAAATCCATATGGCGCTGAACAAGAAATTTCCGGGACACTACCCGGCACGTGACTTCATTTATACCTGTGTTTGGATTGCAACTGGATTACACCGGGTTAAGCTCTCTGTGGGAGCGCGTGGATTCTCTGAAAAGCAGAAAATTGCTGCTCATCTTTTTTGGCAAAGCCTGTGTGGCCAGTTCCGTAGTCAAGAAGGGCAGATAGAGGAATTTCCTGAGTCTTGGGACGCTATGATGCGCCATGCTGAAGAATTTGAGGATCACCCATGGGCAAAATCGGATTCTGGCAGAAAGCTTGCTGAAGCTATTACTCAACAGTTCAATGATGCTTGGTTGCCACGTGCCCTTCACTGGGCAGGACGACAGTTTGTGCTAACACTGCAAACCCCGCGCACTCGTGAAGTCATGCAAATGGCTAACCCCAACCCTATAATGAGTGTGCTGATCCGCAAGGCAGTCTGGTTTGTTTTCACGATGAAAGAGCGGGTACTACCACATTCTAAACTTTCTACACAAGAAAAAGCGCGTGCTAAACATGTCGTACCACCAACACACAAAGAACCTAATATGGCAAAAATATCACAGTGCCCCTTCCATCCAAATGTGACTAAGAAGTTCATAGCTAGAAGCGCTTCCTGGTGGAAGTAGGATGGGAATATCAGGATACAGAAGATGGAATAGTTAAAAATATTTTCATACAGTAACTTTACCAAACAAGAATTTTCTTATGATCTACTTTGAAATAATAAAAGTATATAATATTTAATATGGTGGGTTATGATGAATTTATTTTATTTATGTATAGTTAATATTTTATTGATATTGGGAAGCGTATCTTATGCACATGATAATGCTGATCAACATGAGATTATGCACGTCTATCCATTATTAGAGGCAGAATATAGGAAAAATATAAATACTCAATGTAAGATGGGACTTTTAGAAAGACAAAAATGTAATAAAAGTATAGAGGACAAACAAAAAGAGACGTCTGTAAATAAATGATGTGTATTAATCTATATCTATTAAGGTTTCCACATAAGAAACCTTTGTTATGCAACTAATATTATATCGCACTTGCTCTAAAGTATTATTTTTTGACCAATCAACATTCTGAAACAGTTTTTTTACTTTGTGATTTTGAGATAATCCTATAAGCCAAAATCCACCATCTTCTGATGGACCTAATACTATTTGTGAGGAGTATAATTTTTTCCATGCATTTACAATTATTTTACTAGAAATATTGGGAATATCACTACCTATTATAATTTTTTTTTTAGATTTATCTGCTAAAATCTTCCACATTTTTTCGCCTATATCTCCAGGTCCTTGTGGAATTCTTGGAAGATTATAAAAAATATGCTTTGGCCAGTGTTTAATTGATGAATCTGGCGTAACGCATATTTTTATATTGATTCTTTTATCAGAATTTAATCTTTTTATTGTCTGCATTAGATTAAAATAATAGAAATTAGATCCTAGTATTTTACCTATTTTATTTTTAAGACGTGACTTGCCTATAGATATTTCAGGTCTTCTAGCAAAAATTATAAGATTAATTTTTTCCATATGTTTTTCTTATATAAATTTTATTAATTATTTCAATATTAAAACCTAAAAAGTATAAAGTTAAACAATATAAATTTATAAAAGGCCTAATTAACCATCCTGAAGATTTGTAACGAATAGAATCAGTGATGATATAACTATTTAATATTTTAATATTTCTAAAACCAATATTTCTAATGATTTCTACATCCTCCATTATTGGTAAATTTTTATATCCACCTATTTTATTATAGAATGCCCTAGATATCAGCAGACCTTGATCTCCATAAGGCAATTTAAAGTACTTTGACCGAAAAATAACTACCTTAGAGAGAAGAAATGCATAAATATTTGCTTGGTCAAATTTTAGTTTAAATGCTGCAGCTTTATATTTATTATCATCATCAGATATAAATTTTTCTATTTCCTCTATAGCGGTATTTTCTAAAATAGAGTCAGCATGTAGAAAAAATATCCAATTAGTGAAAACTTTTTCAGAACCTAAATTTAATTGTATTCCTCTATTATTATTTTTTAATGTAAATAATTTAATATTATATTTTTTACATGTTTCTCTAGTTAGATCCCTTGATTGTCCGTCTACAACTATAATGTTTTTAAATATTTTTGTTAGAATATTTAAAGTATTATTGATAGTTCTTTCAGAATTATATGTCGGTATAACGATCGTTACTTTATTTTTAATCATATCATTCATAATTAGTTAAGAATATAAATGTCTATGATCATCATGAGAAATATTAAAAAACCACAAATGTTAGATTTATTAAAACCACTTTTAAATTTTTCTGTATCATTAATTTTGGTTCTTGCGGCATGCGTGATTTGCCATATGCCTAACATAATTATTATTATAATAGTTAATATATTAAAACTATTTAAAATTAGTGCGATGCAAAATATAATAGTACTAACTAAGTAAGCAATAGCTGAAAATACTCCGGAGTATTTTTGCATTTTAACTGCTGTTGATTTTACCCCTGTAAGTAAATCATCCTTATAATCTTGCATGGCATATAAAGTATCATAGCCTATTGTCCAAAAAATGGCGCCAAAATAGAGAATTATTACAGAAATATCCGGATACTTTTCTGCTATGCAGCTATAACCTATAAGAATTCCTATATTAAACGTAATTCCAAGCCAGATTTGAGGAAAAAAAGTAATTCTTTTGGTTAAAGGATAAATAATAATTAATGGAATACTAATTAGTGATATTATGATTGCAGGAATAGGTAGGCTTACTAGAATTAAAAAACCTATAACTAAAAGCATAAAAATGAATAATATACCTTCTGTAATGGTAAGGCTTCCAGAAGCTATTGGCCTGTTTTTAGTTCTAAGGGTCTTTTTATCTATATGTCTATCTAAAATATCATTCCATGCACAGCCGGCAGCTCTCATAACAAATGAACCTATTACTAAGAGTAGTGAAAAGTTCATTAAATAAATTAAATCAGGTTTAGCCATAGCAATGCCCCAAGTACATGGCCATGCTAGAAGGAATGCACCAGTAGGACTATTAAATCTTCCTAAATAAATAAAACTTTTAATTTTCTTTATCATATTCTCTAATATTGTTTGGTATTAAAAATAAATTAGTATTAAAGTAATTTTTTAATTATTTTAATGTTTATCATAGATATTATTGTTTTAGAAGATTTAGAATTGGATATATAATTTGAATTATCAGGCTAAGACTAGGATTTATTGTGAAGCCTCTTTAGAAAAAAATGTTAATATTTCATTAACTTTAAAACAGTCTCATAAAATAATAAATGTTTTAAGAATGAAAAATAATGATGATGTAACTATTTTTAATGAAGCTTATGGTGAATGGTTAGGAAAAATCATTATCCAAAAATCCAAAGTTAGTGTTATCTGTGGAGATATAATAAAACCTATGAAAGTGGAAAGTGGTCCGTCTTTAATTTTTTCACCCTTAAAACAAGCAAGGACTGATTGGTTGATAGAAAAGGCTACAGAATGTGGGGCAGAAAATTTATTACCAAGTATAATGAAGAGGACTGCCGTGAGAAACGTTAACATTGAAAGATTTAAAAATAATGCTATTGGGGCTGCGGAGCAGACTGGAAGAATAAGTATCCCTAATATAGAGCCATTAAGAAATTATGAAGAGCAAATTAATTTTTGTGTAAAATTAAATAAAACTATAATATTTTGTGATGAATTACGTTTAAGCCCGTTAATTAGTGAATTATACAAAGATTTAAATCCTAAGGATATAGCTATAGTTATTGGACCGGAGGGAGGGTTTGATGATGAGGAAAGAGATTATGTTCAAACTAATATTGAGAACTTAATTGAATGTAGTCTTGGGCCTAGAATATATAGAGCAGAAACAGCAGCTTTAGTAGCTTTAGCTTTGTTTCAATAATTTTTTAAAATTTAGAAAGTTTACAATATGAATCTGAAAAAAATAGATCTTATAAAATGGTTTGAAGCAGGCTGTAAGCCTAAAAATCTATTTAGAATAGGAACGGAACATGAAAAATTTGTATATAAATTAAATAGTTTAAAACCTGTTTCTTATAATGAGCCTTCAGGAATCAAAAATATATTAAAATCCTTAGTTAGATTTGGTTGGGTTGAAGTTAGTGAGAGTGGTAATATTATAGCTTTAAGAAAAGATAATCAATCTATAACTTTAGAACCTGGTGGGCAATTAGAGCTTTCAGGAGCGCCTTTAGAAAATATTCATCAAACATGTAGTGAAGTAAATGAGCATTTAAAACAAGTTAAAATAATAGGAAATGAGCTTAATATAGGATTTTTAGGAGTGGGGGCTAGGCTTGAAGGAAAATTATCTTCTGACTTATGGATGCCCAAACCAAGGTATAAAATTATGAAAGATTATATGCCATTGGTTGGTAATTTAGGTTTAGAAATGATGGCCGATACATGCACAGTGCAGGCTAATTTAGATTATTCATCTGAACAAGATATGAGAAGAAAATTAAAAACTTCTTTTATATTACAACCGATCGTTACGGCTTTATTTGCCAGTTCTCCTATAGAAAAGATGAAACCATCTAAATATATTACTAGAAGAGCCGCAATATGGTTTGATGTTGATAAGGATCGCTGTGGAACTCCTAAATTTATTTTTGATGAAAATTTAAGTTTTGAATCATGGGTAGACTATGCCCTTAAAGTCCCCATGTATTTTATCAAGAGGAATGGTCAATATATAAATTGTGCAGGTGCATCTTTTGAAAAATTTATGCTTGGACAATTAGAACAATTACCTAATGAAAAACCAACTATATTGGATTGGGAAGATCACCTTAGTACAATTTTTACAGAAATTAGACTGAAGCAATATATAGAGTTTAGGGGGGCAGATGCTGGGCCCTGGAAAAGTTTATGTGCACTTCCTGCTCTTTGGGTAGGATTATTATATGATAGTGAATCATTAAATGAAGCAGAAAGCTTAGCTAAAAGCTGGTCATTTGATATGTATAAAAAAGCTTATGAAGAAGTGCCAGTAAAAGGGTTAGACCTTATAATTAATAAAAGACCTATAAATGACTATGCTAAAGATTTAATTGCAATTTCTAAAAGAGGTTTAAAGAAAAGAAATTTTCTTGATGGAACTGGCAATGATGAAAGTGGTTATTTAAATCAATTAGAAGAAATTACGCATACAGGTAATAATCAAGCTAAAAAAATGTTGTCTATGTGGAATAATAATAATGAACCTTTAAAAAGCATTTATGATCATTATTCATATTAAATAATATAAAATTTATTTAGTTTCTGTTCCACCAACTGTTAAACCATCTATTTTTAAGGTAGGCTGACCCACCCCAACAGGAACACCTTGGCCATTTTTCCCGCATGTACCTATTCCCGGGTCTAATTCCATATCATTACCTATCATTGATACTTTTTTTAATACTTCAAATCCAGAACCTATTAAAGTAGCTCCTTTAACAGGAGTGGTAATTTTACCATTTTCAATTTTATAAGCTTCATTTGCAGAAAAAACAAACTTGCCGTTAGTTATATCTACTTGACCCCCTGCAAAAGACTTAGCGTAAATACCATTTTTGGTGTTTTCTAAAATTTCTTTAGGGTCTTTATCTCCTGACGTCATTATTGTATTTCTCATTCTTGGCATAGGTTGATGAGCATAAGATTGTCTTCTACCATTTCCAGTAGATTTTGTTCCCATCAATCTAGCGTTTAGTCTATCTTGCATATAACCAACTAATTTTCCGTTATCAATAAGAACAGTTTTTTCAGTAGGTGTTCCTTCATCATCAATTGAAAGTGAGCCTCTCTTAGCATCTATAGTGCCATCATCTATAACTGTAACACCTTCTGATGCAACTTTCTCTCCCATAAGATGGGAAAAGACACTTGTTTTCTTTCTGTTAAAATCTCCTTCAAGGCCATGACCAATTGCTTCATGTAACAATATACCAGGCCAGCCTGGTCCTAATATTACTGTCATTTCTCCTGCTGGAGCTGGTTTTGCTTCTAACATTATTAGAGCTTGTCTTAGAGCTTCATCTACATGGAATTTCCAATTTTTTTCATCAAGAAGCAAGTCATAACCATGCCTACCACCTGATCCATAAGAGCCTGTTTCCATTTTATTATTATTTTTAACAGCTATATTTACTCCTAACCTTACTAATGGTCTTATATCATCTAACATTTGCCCATCTGCTCTTAAAATACGTATAGCCTCCCAGGAAGCCGCTAATGAAATACTAACTTGCTCAACTTTATTATTAAGCGATCTTGCATATTCATTAATATTTTGAAGTACTTTAATTTTTTCTTTAAAGTCAACTTGAGATATAGGGTTATCAGATTTATAAAAATTTCTATTTGTATTAATTGGTGACACATCTATTTCTTTTTGATCCTTTGACCTTACATCTTTTACAGTACTGGCAGCTCTTTCTAAACTTACTTTTGAAATTTCTGAGGCATGCGCATAGCCTACAACTTCCCCTGACAAAGACCTCAATCCAAATCCTATGTTCTTGTTTGAATTTGCTATTTTTAATTTTCCATCATCAAATGAAAAACTTTCATTTTCAGAGGATTGCATATATAGCTCTCCATCTTCAGCACCTGAAACAGCCTCAGAAACTATTTTCTCTGCATATGATTTGCTAATATCGTTATTATCAAAAAATAACTTATTCAAATTATCTTTGCTATCCATATCACCCTCCTAATATTATATATACCTATAAAAGGCATAAATTAGATTAATATTTTTGTATAAATTCATTAATTATTTTACATATAAAAATATTTTCTTTTTCTAAACCTACAGTAATTCTTAAAAAATCTGGTAAACCATATTCAGCTACTTTTCTTACAAAAATATTATTATTTTCTAAATATGCATAACACGCATTAGCATGTTCAATATTTTTAAACTTAGCTAAAACAAAATTTCCTACACCAGGAACTATTTCTATCTGGTTCTTTTTAAGTTCATTTTCTAGAAAAGGTTTCCATTTGTTGTTATGTCTAACTGCATTAGCTATAAATTCCCTATCTTGAAGTGCTGCAACAGCTGCATGCTGTGCAATAGTATTTATATTAAATGGTAGTCTAATTCTATTTAAAAGGCCTATTACTTCTTGAGAAGCATATGCCCATCCAATCCTTAATGCTGCCAAACCATATATTTTGGAAAAGGTTCTAGTACAGGCAACATTATTATATTTAGTGACTAAATCAATACCATTTGTGTAATCTTCTCTCTCTACATATTCTGCATATGCAGAATCTATTACTAAAAGACAATTTTTAGGCAATTCTTTTCTTAAACTAATAAGCTCTTGTCTTGTTAAGTATGTACCTGTCGGATTATTAGGATTGGCAATAAAGCAAATCTTAGTTTTTTTAGAACATACTTTTAGTATTTCAGGAACATCAGCTTTATAATCTTTTTCTGCAGCAACTATTGGAGTAGCGCCTGCAGCTTTGGCAGCAATAGGATAAACTAAAAAACCATGCTGACTATAAACTATTTCATCCCCAGGTCCTGCAAAACAATTTGCAAATATTGATAAAATTTCATCAGACCCATTTCCACAGATAATATTATCAATATTTAAATTATGAAATTTTGCTATAGCTTCCCTTAATTGCTGAGCACTTCCATCTGGATAACGTGCAGGGTTGCTTGCAGAATTTTTAATTGCTTCTAAAGCTTTATTTGAAGTCCCTAAGGGTGTTTCATTTGAAGATAGTTTAATAACAGATTTATTATCCAAAGAACCAGATTTTCCTGGAACATATGGCTGAATATCTAATATTGATTTTTTAGGTGTAATGGTAATACTATATCTCCATAAAATTTATTTTAGTATTTTTTCTATAGTTTTTAATAAAATATTATTAGTTTGTTCTTTTAATCCGTGGATTACATAAGGAACTAATAAGGAAATTTCATTTTTTTTATTTTTTATCTCTAAATTCTCAGTTGAACAATATATTATAGGAATACTCAAGCTTTGTATAATTTTAATTGTTTCACTAATAGGAGTAAAATTATAATTAACAATTATAATTAAGTCTGCTTTTTTTGATGCTCTTAATAGAGCTTTTGAAGAAGATTTGTCATCTTTAATTTCTACATTATTTATAGATATTTTTGTTCTATTAATATTGTTTAAAGAAAACGATTCTGATAATATATAAATATTTTTATTAGTCATGGTTTTTCCATATAAAATGCATTGGCCTCTCCTAATTTGGGAGCTGATTCAATTATTTCCTTTGGTCTCCATATAGGGGCAAGAGGCGTAGGCATTGCTATTATTTTTTTATTTCCAATATGCATATTTGCTGATAATAATTCTCTTTCTATAACTTGTGCATCTAACATTGCCTCTTTTAAAGAATGAACTATAGAGCAGCATATATTATTTTCTTTATCTAAAATTTCTTTCCAATATTTTGTTGTTTTTTCTTTTAATATTTTAATAATTTCTTTTTTTGAGGCAGTCGGATTAACTTTATCATTAATAAACTCTTTTGGTAAATTTATAACTTCACAAAACCGAAGCCAGAATTTTTCTTCTAAGGCTCCTAAAGCTATATATCCTTTATCTAAAGTTTCATAAATACCATAGCGAGGACTTGCCCCTGTTAATTGTAAATCACCTCCTTTTGCATAATAATTATCTGTGGTTAGACCTAAGGCCATCCACATAAATGGAAAAAGATTATCAGTCATTGATATATCTAAGAACTTTCCTTGACCTGTTTTTTCGACTTCTCTTAGTGCTAAAAGAATATTAATAACGGCTGGATAGCTTCCTCCAGCTATATCTGCTATTTGTGTGTTTGGCATAGCTGGTGATCCGTCCTTTTCCCTTGCTAATGAAAGGAGACCAGACTCTGCCATATAATTTAAATCATGCGCTGCCACTAATTTTTTAGGACCAGTTTGTCCATAACCTGTAATAGAGCAATGAATAATATTAGGTTTGATTTTTAAAAGATTTTTAAAATCTAGACCGAGACGGTCCATAACACCAGGTCTAAATTGATCCACAACTATATCAGAAGATTTAATTAAATTAGTAATTTTATTATATCCTGCCTCAGATTTAATATCTAACTCAATTGATCTTTTGCCTCTATTAAGCACGCCAAATAGGACGCTTTCCCCGTCTATAAATGGAGGAGACCTTCTCATGTCTTCTCCTCCAGGTTTTTCAACCTTAATTACTTCCGCACCAGCTTCAGCTAGGATTAACGTTGCTAATGGTCCAGGAAGTAAGGTCGAAAAGTCTATTATTTTTATACCATCTAATGGCTTCATAAAATTCTCCATACATATTATTATATAATAATTTAAATTATATTTTAGACAATTTAATATTAAACTTTACTTTTATACTATATAGTATTTTAAGGCTTACAATTTTCTTTATATAATTTATTCAATGTTTCAGATATGTTGGTTTATTAAAATAAGTATATTATATTAAGTATTATGATAATTAATATAATAATCTTCTTTATGATTGTTTTTTAAAGCCTGCCTGCTAGACAATCTTGGAATTCTCTGGAGCAGTATCTGATTTTTTAAAATAATGCAGTATGATAATTTAGACTCAATTAGAATGGTTAATATATTTTTTTGGTTACAAATAGAACTTTATAACAAATGGTATTATTAAGTGTGATGATTTAGGATGTAATTATAGTGAGGAAAAATAAAATAATGTATTTTAAATTATTTATGATAATCTTAATAAATTTTTGTATATTTATATATTCTGCTTCTGCTAATAACGCTTTAATCAATTATCAAATAATTGATTATGCAATACCGTTATCTTTAACGTCTGTGTCAGGCAATCCAGAAAGTGGTCGAAAAATAGTTATTTCGAGAGAAGGTAATTGTTTAGCTTGTCATAAAATACCAAATATAGTTGATAAGTTTCAAGGAAATATCGGACCAAGTTTGGCAGGCGTGGGGAATCGTTATACTATGGGGGAGTTAAGACTTAGATTAGTTGACCCATATGTAATTAACTCTAAATCTTTAATGCCTGCTTTTTATAAAAACCAAAATTTAATAAGGGTTGATAAAAAATACACTGGAAAATCAATATTAACGGCACAACAAATAGAAGATGTTATAAGTTGGTTGGCTACTTTAAAAAATTAATTAAATATAAGGTAAAAGTATGAGTCTTAAGAAAAATATATTTACAAGAAGAAAAGTATTTAATTATTTAATAGGTTGTGTATGCGCTATGTCATCAAAGTATTCACTTGCAGGTCAACAAGCAGGAAGTCCATTTAGAGATCGTTTTCAAACTTATCGTCAAACTTTTAGAATTGAACCAGACCCAGAAGAGGCAAGAAGAATAGTAAGAAACATTATTAAAGGAAGAGAAATAAGAGAAAATTTAATTTTCTTAAAAGCTCCAGATATAGCCGAAAATGGTAACACGGTTCCTATTAGTTTTGGAGTAAATTGTTCAATGGAAGGGCAAGACTATCCAAGGATAGTGCATATTTTAGTATTAGATAATCCATTTCCAGAGATAGCAAAATTTTATTTCAGTCCTGAATCAGGCGAGGCAAGTGTGGATATAAGGATAAGAATGAGGACCAGCTCAAATATCATAGCTATTGCAGAAATGCAAGATGGTTCAGTTGGAGAAACAAAAGCTTTTGTAGATGTTACAATAGGAGCTTGTAGTTAATGGCAGGTGAAGAAAGAAAAAATTGGAGAAGAAGATTAAAAACTCCTAAATCAGCTATAAAAGGTGAAATTATAACCATTAAAACTATGGCAGAGCATATTATGGAGCCAGGCGTTAGGCGTGACCCGGAAACAGGTGTTATATATCCTAAAAAAATAATAGACCTTGTAATTTGTCGTTTTAATGGAAAACAAATATATAAAAGTCATTGGTATTCTGGGGTATCAGCCAATCCATTTATGTCATTTAAAATGAAAGCTATTTCATCAGGTTTATTAGAAGTTGAGTGGGTGGATGATTATGGACAATCAAGTTATAAAAAAGCAATAATTATAGTTTATGATGAAAATGGAAAAGAAGTTATTCCAATGAAATTAGATAAAGCAAGTTCCATTAAAGAATTAATGTGATATGTCTTTTTATAATGTAATTATATTTATATTATTTTCAATATTCTCATTAAACGTTTTTTCTGATGAAATATTAGATAATAAATTATATGAAAAACCATACGCTAATAATGCATTAAAATCTGGCAAGTATTTTGCAAGAGAAGAAACTAGAAATATAGAATTAGATGAATTTGAAAATCCTGGAATGATTTGGGTAGAAAGAGGAAAAGATTTATTTAATTTGCAAGATGGAGAGAATAATTCTTCTTGTGCCCTATGTCATAAAGGAGATACGAATTCATTATTAGGGGCCGCTGCAAGTTATCCTAAAGTATATAAAAATCAATTAATAAACTTAGAGCAGAAAATAAATATGTGTAGAAAAAATAATATGAATTTACCTAAATATAAATTAGAGAGTAATAATTTATTATCTTTATCTAGTTTTGTATCATATATTTCTAAAGGCATTCCTATGAATGTTAGTGTAGCAGGAAAAGCTGAAAAATATTTCAAAAAAGGAAAGGAAATATTCTATCAAAGGATAGGGCAAATGAATTTAGCTTGCAATCAATGTCATGATGAAATAGCAGGTAGTTATTTAAGGGCGGAAAAAATTAGTCAAGGCCATATAAATGGCTTTCCTTCTTATCTTATGAGATGGGAAGGTATTGCTTCTGTTCATCGAAGATTTCAATTCTGCAATAACCAAGCAAGAGCGCAACCTTTAGAAATAGGTCATAATGATTACAATGCATTACAATTGTATGTTGCCTGGAGGGGAAATGGTCTTCCAATAGAAACCCCATCAGTTAGAAGATAATAACAATAATTATAGAAACTAGGAAAAATAAATGAATATACAAAAACCTGTTAATTCAGTTTTAAATTTAATAGGAAATACTCCTTTATTGGAAGTAACAAATATAGACACTGCCCCATGTAAATTATTTTTAAAATTAGAATCTCAAAATCCTGGAGGATCTATTAAAGATAGACCTGCTAAATATATGATAGAAGATGCGGAGAAAAATGGAAAATTATTTAAGGGAGGTTTGATTATAGAAGCTACCGCGGGCAATACAGGAATAGGGCTGGCTTTAATAGGTCTTTTACGTGGATATAAATGTTTAATTGTGGTGCCAGACAAAATGGCAAAAGAAAAAATTATCCATTTAGAAGCACTTGGTGCTGAGGTTATAATTACACGGTCTGATGTAGAAAAAGGTCACCCTGAATATTATGCTGATTTAGCACAGTCTATAGCAGATAAAAATAAGGGATCTTTATATATTAATCAATTTGGCAACCAAGCTAATTTAAACGCACATTTTGAATGGACAGGTCCTGAAATATTACATCAATTGTCTAATAAAGTAGATGCCTTTTGTGCAGGAGTTGGAACTGGCGGAACAATTACAGGGGTTGGAAAAGCGCTAAAAAAAATAAATAAAAATTGTGATATTATCCTTGCAGATCCAGTTGGTTCTATCTTAGAACCTACATTTAAAACAGGCATAATCCCTGATCATGTTGGTAGTTGGTTGGTTGAGGGAATAGGAGAAGACTATATTCCTCCTTTATTAGATCTTAAAATAATAACACATGCTTATTCTATTTCTGATAAGGAAGCTATAGATACTTGTCATTTAATTCTTAAAAAAGAAGGCGTATTAGCTGGAAGCTCAAGCGGAACATTAATTTCAGCAGCCATAAAGTATTGTAAAGAACAAAATAGTCCTAAAAATGTTGTTACATTAGTTTGTGATACTGGTAATAAGTATTTAAAAATTTATGATAAAAATTGGTTAGTTGAAAATAAATATAATTAATCTATTTTACAAAAATATTATTAATATAAAGGATTTAAACATGGTTTCAAACCTTCCAAAATCAAAGTTTGCTACTAGAACTATTCATGCAGGACAGTCTCCTGACCCATCAACTGGAGCAATTATGACTCCTATTTATGCTTCATCTACTTTTGTTCAAGATAGTCCTGGTGTTCATAAAGGTTATGAATACGCTCGAACAGGAAACCCAACACGTAAAGCATATGAAATGTGTATGGCTAATTTAGAAGGAGGATTAGATGCATATGCATTTGCTTCAGGATTATCTGCTGCCGATACTGTGCTTTCCTTATTGAATTCTGGTGATGAAGTGCTCGCTATGGATGATCTATATGGGGGATCAAGAAGATTGTTTGAGAACGTTAGAAAAAGAACATCAAATTTACAATTTATTTTTGGTGATTTGTCTGACGCCTCTAATATTGACCGTTTAATCACTAAAAATACAAAAATGATTTGGGTTGAAACCCCAACAAATCCTATGTTAAAAATAGTTGATCTTGAGTATGTTGCAAAGATAGCAAAAAAGTACAATATTATTACTGTTGCAGATAATACTTTTTGCAGTCCTTGTATACAAAGACCTATAGAGCATGGTTTTGATATAGTTATCCATTCAGCCACAAAATTTCTTAATGGACATTCAGATATGGTTGGAGGAATAGTAGTATGTGCGTTGAAGAAACATAGCAAAGAGATTGCGTATTTACAAAACTCTATTGGTGCTATTCAAGGACCTTTTGATGCATTTCTAGCACTCAGAGGTTTAAAAACATTATCTTTGAGGATGGAAAGACATTGTAGTAATGCCATGAGAATTGCAGAGTATTTAGCTCAACAGGATATTATTAAGCACGTTTATTATCCTGGTTTAAAAAACCATGATGGGTATGAGGTTGCACAAAGGCAAATGAATGGATATGGAGGAATAGTAACCTGTGTATTATCAGGAGGCTTAGAAGCCGCGAAAAGGTTTTTAGAGACATGTCAAATATTTCAATTAGCGGAGTCTTTAGGTGGAGTAGAAAGTTTAATAGAACACCCAGCAATTATGACTCATGCAGCCGTGCCTGAAGATGTAAGAAATGAATTGGGAATTGAAGATGGTTTAATCAGATTGTCTGTAGGAGTAGAAGATGTAGATGATTTAGTTAATGATTTAGATAGAGCTATTTTAGCAGTTAAGGATATATAATATATGAAATATCTCTATTTGATTAGGCATGCAAAAGCAGAACCATTTATAGAAGGTACAGAAGACCATGATAGAAAACTTACTAATAAAGGAGAACAAAGAGCATCTAATCTAGCCTCTTGGTTAAGTAAAAAATCTCCCATTATTCAAGAGTTACATTTTTCTTCATCTATTAGAACCGTTCATACTGCTGATATTATATCGAGAGTTTTGCCAGAAACTGTATTAAAATTTGAAGATTCTAAATTATATGGTGCTAGAAATGAAGTATTACTACATTATCTAGCATTTATAGATGATAAGACAGATAATATAGGAATAATTGGCCATCAACCTGGATTAAAAGAATTAGCTGTCTCATTAATTATAAATTATGCAGAAGGAATGGATAAAGTTTTAAATGAAAATTTTTCTACATCTAATGCAATTAGTATAGGTTTAAATATTAAAAGGTGGGATCAAATATCATATAGAACTGGCATATTAATAGATTATTATAATTCAAAAAAATAAAAAAATTACCTTATTTGTTTTTATTAGAAAGTAGATATCTAGAAATTTTTTCTAGATCTTCTTTGATTAAATAACTAGTACCATTTTCAATGATTTTAGACATCTCTTTTCCAGCAAAATCACCATTAGGCTTTATTCCTGTCTGTAAAAAAAATACAATATCAGATTCAGACCATGAACCTATACCTTTTACTTTATCTTTAGAAATATTAGGAGATCCGTCATTTAGTAGTTTTTTAGTCTCTATTTTACCGTTTAAGTTTTCATGGTCCTTTATTATTGAAAACCATGTCCTAGGAGAATGACATGCACTACAGTGTGTGACTGCTTTTATAAGGTACTCACCTCGATTTTTATTGGTAACTTCTAAGCCTCCCTTCTTATTATTTTTTAAATTTTTATTTACTATTCTCCACAACCATAAAGCTTCTCTTATCCTATAAGGAAATTTTAAATCATGAGGAGAGGTTTTATTTTTTATTGAAGGGATACTATTTAAATAATCAAAAATATCTAAAATATCACTATCGTGCATATTGGAATACCAACTATAAGGAAAAGCAGGATAATATGGTTTTTGAGATGGGCTTATTCCATGTTTCATAGCCTTAATAAATTCTGTTTTAGACCAATTACCAATTCCACTTGTTTTATCTTGAGTTATATTAGGGGTGATAAAGGTGCCGTATTTTGTTTTAATTTTATAGCCACCACTAAAAGGTTTGTTAGGATCAGAAGTATGACATCCATAACAGCCTGCTGCATAAGATAACATTTTTCCATTTTCATTGCTAAACAATTTCTCAGTATATATTAGAAAAATGAAACTTATAATATATAAATATTTAATTTTTCTTTTTTCTAAACTTATCGTGGCAGGCTCCGCATGATTTTCCTAATGCACCTAAGCTTTTAGCAATATTCTGGTTATTTCCTGATTCAGCAGCTGTTACTAAATCTTTAGTTCTCTCAATAGATTGAGACATAGATTTTTGAAATAAGTCCTTATCAATCCATACAGAATCAAGAGCTTTAGTTTTTGAAGAATCGCTTGCTTTCGTGTTTATTGGAAATAATTTTTTAATATTTATACTAGATAATGTTAATAGCATTGATTGGGAATGTGGAAGTATATCTTCATTTATAGACACTTTACCTTTTAGGTTGGCAGCTATAACTGAGATATGATTTCCCAAGGATTTCATAATATTTATACGATATTTAATAATATCTTCTGCATTTTGAGCAGATGCTGAATTACTTATTATAGTTGATAATAAAAATGCAGTCATAAATATAATTTTTGTCAAATAACCCTCCCAAGATTAAATATTAACACTAGACTTAATATCTTACTTACATATTATAACTAAACTAATTTTAAGTACAGTTTTGGAGAAAAAATGTTAAATCTTGCAGCTACTTTGGAATATAGTTCTAATACTAACCCGAACGATCCAGCGTTATATTTTTCAGGAAAGATGATTACATATAAAGAAGTAAATATTATGGCCAATAAGATTGCTAATGGCTTAATAAATTCAGGAATAAAAAGAGGAGATAGGGTTGCATTATGCTGCCCTAATATTCCTCAATTTATTTTTGCATATTTTGGTATTTTAAAAGCAGGTTGTGTAGTTTTACCTTTTAATGTTTTATTAAAAAATAATGAAATAGAATTTATATTAGATAATTCTCAAGCTAGCGCTATTATTTGTTTTGAAGGTACTGCAGAATTATCTATTGCTAATGAGGTAAAAAAAGCTTTTGAAAAATCCAATTCATGTAAAAAAATGTGGGTTATTAAATCCTTAGATAATTTTGTTTTAGATAATAATATATGTGATTTTTCATTATTAAGTAATTCTGAAAATAATGATTTTGACACTGTGCAATGTTCTTCTGAGGACACTGCAATTATTTTATATACCTCTGGGACTACTGGAAAACCAAAGGGTGCTGAACTTACACATGCAAATATTTTGTTCAACGCTTTTATCTGTAAGGATTTAGTTAAAATAACTAATTCTGATAAAGTTATAATGTCATTACCTTTATTTCATGTTTATGGTCAGGTGGTAATGATGCTTAGTGCAATTTTAAGTGGAGCAAGTTTAATAATTATGCCGCGTTTTGATCCTATAGAAGTATTAAAGGCTATGGAAGAGTATAAGGCTACAGTGTTTGGAGGTGTTCCGACTATGTATTGGGCTTTGCTTAATAGTGTAGATGAAGCAAACGTAGATATGAATATAATATCTAGTAATTTAAGAATTTGTTCAGCTGGAGGTTCTTCTCTTCCGATAGAAGTATTAAAGGATTTTGAAAAACGCTTCAAGGTGCCTATACTTGAAGGTTATGGCCTTTCTGAAACTTCTCCTGGTATAACTTTTAATCACCTAGGTCGTGAAAGAAAACCTGGCTCTGTAGGACAACCTGTCTGGGGAATAGAAATTAAAGTGGTTGATGAGAATGATGAAGAAGTAAAAACAAAAGATACAGGAGAAATAGTAGTAAGAGGTCATGCAGTTATGAAAGGTTATTATAATAATCCCGAAGGAACAAAAGATACGTTCAAGGATGGATGGTTTTATACCGGTGATATAGGGTATTATGATGAAGATGGTTATCTCTATATAGTTGACAGGGTAAAAGATATGATTATTAGAGGGGGCTATAATGTTTATCCTCGTGAAATAGAGGAAGTGCTGATCAAGCACCCTGCAGTTTCTCTTGTGGCTGTAATTGGTATACCTCATGATGAATGGGGGGAAGAAATAAAAGCATGTATTGTTTTAAAAAATGGAGTGACTTGTTCTAAAGAAGAGATTATTGATTTTGCTAAATCTAATATTGCAGCTTATAAGTATCCTAGACTAATAGATTTTTATGATGCTTTACCATTAAATGCTACCGGAAAAATTTTAAAAACTGAATTAAGAAACTTGTAAATATAATAATGAAACGTATTATTTTAGCTCAACCTAGAGGGTTCTGTGCCGGAGTCCATCGCGCTGTAGATATAGTTGAAAAAGCTATAGATAAGTTTGGATCACCAATTTATGTTAGGCATGAAATTGTTCATAATAAGCATGTGGTTGATAGTTTAACGAATAAAGGGGCAGTATTTGTTGATAAAATATCTGATATTCCTATAAAATCTAATACAATTTTTAGTGCTCATGGTGTTTCATACAGTGTGGAATTTGAGGCAAAAAATAAGTTCTTAAATGTCGTAGATGCTACATGCCCACTTGTAAAAAAAGTACATATAGAGGCAATCAGATATCATAATCAAGGACATAAAATAATTTTAGTTGGACATATTGGACATCCAGAAGTTGAAGGCACAGCAGGAAGAGTACCCGGTGGAGTAACAGTTGTTGAAACAGTAGAACAAATAAGAAGTTTAAAATTTACTGATAGTGAAAAATTAGCTTATGTTACACAGACAACATTATCAGTAGATGATACTAAAAAAATTATTGAAGCTCTAAAAATTAAATATCCTTTAATAAAAGGGCCAGATACTAGAGATATATGTTATGCTACTCAGAATAGACAAAAATCAGTCAGAGAGTTAGCAAAATGCAGCGATGTTGTTTTAGTATTAGGAAACAAGAATAGCTCAAATAGTGTAAGGTTGGCTGAAATTTCTGCTTTGACAGGAGTTCCAACATATAGAATAGCAGATAAGGACGAAATTAATATTGAGTTAATTAAAGAGTTTAATGTAATTGGTATTACAGCAGGTGCTTCAACGCCTGAAGTACTCGTCAAAGATTTAATAAATTTTATAAAAAAAAGTTTTAGTAAAAACATAACTGTAGAAATATTAGATGGTGCGGAAGAAAAAGTAAATTTTAAACTACCTGAATTATTTAATGATTAAGTTGATTTAAATAAATTTAATTATTTTTTTTACGATAGATTTAGCATCCATATTAGCATTTTTGTACATTGTATCTGGTGTTGCATGATCAATAAATTTATCTGGAAAAACGATAGATTGAATATTAGGGTTAATGCTAAGTAAATTATTGTCAGATAAATATTGCATTACATGTGATCCAAAACCACCAACTACACCTTCCTCTATAGTTACAAGTATATCATGGTTAGATATTAAATTTTTTATTAATCTAGTGTCTAGAGGTTTACAAAAACGGGCATCAGCTACTGTGGTGCTTAAACCTTTTTCATCTAATATTTTTGCAGCCGCTAAAGATTCATATAATCTTGCTCCAAAGGATAAAATAGCAATTTTACTTCCTTTTTTTATAATACGTCCTTTGCCTATAGCTAAGGGCTCAATGGTTTTGCTTAATTTTAAGCCTATACTCTTTCCTCTTGGATATCTAAATGCGGAGGGTCTATCATTTATATTAGTGGCTGTTAGAACCATTCGTCTTAGTTCTACTTCATCGGAGGCAGCCATTAATACCATTTTAGGAATATTTGCTAAAAATGCTATATCAAATGAGCCCGCATGAGTTGCACCGTCTGCACCTACTAGTCCAGCTCTATCTATAGCAAATCTAACAGGTAATTCCTGAATAGCAACATCATGTATAATTTGATCATAGGCTCTCTGTAAAAAGGTAGAGTATATGGTGACAAAAGGTTTCATTCCTTCAGTTGCTAAACCCGCAGCAAAAGTGACAGCGTGTTGTTCTGCAATACCAACATCAAAAAATCGGTCAGGAAATTTTTCTGAAAATAAATCTAGTCCTGTTCCAGAGGGCATAGCTGCTGTAATGGCAACTATTTTTTTATCTTTTTTTGCTAAGTCTATAAGAGTTTTAGAAAAAATGGATGTATAACTTGGTGGCCCTTTTTTTGTTTTATTTTGTGTACCTGTTTTAATATTAAATTTTGAAACTCCATGAAATTTATCTGAACTCTCTTCTGCAGGGGTGTATCCATGACCTTTTTGAGTAACTACATGAACTAGGATAGGTCCTTGCTCTCGTTTATCTCTAATATTTTTAAGAACGGGAATGAGGTGTTGAATGTTATGTCCATCAATAGGCCCAATATAATAAAATCCTAACTCTTCAAAAAGTGTACCGCCCGTAACAATCCCTCGAGCATATTCTTCAGCTCTTCTTGCAGTATTCGCAATAGGTCTTGGCAGTCTTTTTGCTACTTGACTCGCTACTTCTCGTAAGCTTCGGTATGAAGAAGAGGAGATTAATTTAGAAAGATAAGCACTCATAGCACCTACAGGTGGAGCTATAGACATGTCATTATCATTTAATATTACTATAAGTGGCAGCTTCATAGATCCTGCGTTATTCATTGCTTCATAGGCCATACCTGCAGTCATTGCTCCATCACCTATTACTGCTATAGCTCTTCTGTCTTCATTATTTAGGTCTGCAGCTACAGCCATTCCTAAAGTAGCAGATATAGATGTAGAGGCATGTGCAGCGCCGAAAGGGTCAAACTCACTTTCAGACCTTTTAGTAAATCCAGAAAGGCCTTTCTCTTGCCTTAAAGTTTTCATTTTATCTCTGCGACCTGTCAATATTTTATGAGGATAACTTTGATGTCCTACATCAAACACTAATCTATCGTATGGAGTATTAAAAACATAATGTAATGCAACTGTTAGTTCTACTACTCCTAGACCAGCGCCTAAATGACCACCTGTTTCTGCAACGGATTCAATCATTTCTTGACGAACTTCATTTGCTAGCTGAATTAAGTTATCTGCTTCTAATTGACGAATATCAGAAGTAGAATTTATTCTACTTAAAATAGATTTTTCATATGAATTTTTTGTCATAAACTTAAACCAATTAACAATTTAAAATAGTATATAAAGATATAGCGCTGTATTCTATTAGATATAAAACAATTTAATTATTTTGTATCGCTCTTTCTAAAAATTCTATACGGTCCTGTCCCCAGAAAAGTTCACTATTGTATATAAAAGTAGGGGAACCCCATACATTATTATTCATAGCTTCTTCTGTATTTTTAATATATTGGTTATTTATTTCATCAGATTTTGATTGTTCTATAATTGAGTTTAAATCTAAATTACAATCTTTACATATTTCTTTAATAGTTTCCTCATTAGAAATATCTTTTTCTTCCGCCCAGACTGCTTTCATAAATGAAAAAGCAATATCTTGTGGGTTTATATTATTTTTTTGTACGGCTATTATAATTTTTTGCGAAAGAGTTGGCTCTACGGGAAAAAATTTAGGCTTAATTGTTAAAGGTATAGCTAAGTATTCACTCCATCTTTTAAGCTCAGTCAGTCTATTTAATTGAACAGGCTGAGGACGATCTTTAACAGCAGCAGTTCCATTTTTTGCAAAAATTTCCATTAAATTACAAGGTTTCCAATTTATTTTTAATACATATTTTTTTTCAAGTTCTATAATTCTTGGAGTTGCTAAATAAGCCCAAGGAGAAGGTGTAGCAAAATAGTAATCAAGAGTCTTAGTCATAATTAGTTCCTTATATAATAATTAGCGTTATGTTTTTAAATATTTGGCATTTATACAATTTGCAGTATTAACTCCTTCTATATGATCTATACAAGTTTTTAAAGCTTTTTCTCTAAGAAATATTAGACCTTTAGGGCTATAAAATGCAGAGTGAGGTGTTAAAATTATTCTGCCTTCTGCCCAGGATTCATTTAACCACGCCTTAATTAAGGGGTGATTATTATCAGCAGGCTCTGTGGGTAAAACATCTAAACCTATAGCGCGTATTTTTTCTGATTTTAATGCTTCATATGCAGCGTCAAGATCAATAATGACTCCTCTTGCAGTATTAACTATTACTAGATTAGATTTGCAAAGCTTAAACATCTTAGCATTAATTAAATTTTCAGTTTCTTTATTAGCAAGACAATGAATTGAAATATAATCAGAGCTTGCAATCAAGTCTTCTAAATTTAAATGCCTTTCTATATTTAGGGCTTTTTCTTGACCATCAGGAACATAAGGGTCATAAAAACTTACATTAAAACCAAATGCTTTAGCTCTTAATGCAAAAGCTGTTCCAATTCTACCGAGACCAATTATTCCAATATTTTTATTTACGACTCTATCTATTGTCGAAACAGTAGAATAATTCCAGTTTTCTTTTAAATTAATTTTTAATAGCCGATCATATTCAGATATTCCTCTAGCAAAATTCATAATTAAAGACATTGCATGGTCTGCCACTTCATATGTTCCATAATCAGGAACATTACTAACTACTATTCCGGCTTCTCCACATTTAACTTCATCAATTAAATCATATCCTACTCCCATTCTAGTAATGATTTTACATGATTTCAGTTGCTGAATTACAGGCTCATCTATTTTCATATATAGTCCTGTAATTACTGCATCAGCTTTGGCCCAGATATCATCAGGTATTTCGTTAGAGGTTTTTGCATTATATGTAATTAAATTACAGATGTCTTTAGCAATTGGTTTCTCATATTTAAAGTCATCTTTACTTAATCTATCTGGGTACAATATTGAATACATTTTAAATTCCCCTTAATATATTTTATTTATTTTTATTAGGTATAATACTTTCCACATAGAGATTTATTGGATATTATAAACCTTTATTAGTGTAAAATTATAGCATAAGGAAAACAAAATATGAAAACAGAAATTTATAAATTATCTGCTTTAGAGTTATCGGAAGCGTATAAAAATAAAACGCTATCTCCAGTTGAAGCTACATATTCTGTTTTGGAGCGTATTAAGAATATTGATGAAAAACTTAATGCATACGTTTTTATTGATGAAAACTTAGCTATAAGCCAAGCAAAAGAATCAGAAATTCGTTGGAATAAAGGAAATCAAAAAAGCAATATAGATGGCGTTCCCACAGCTATTAAAGATTTATTATTAACTAAAGGTTGGCCTACTTTGAGAGGTTCAAAAACAGTTAATAAAAATTTAGAATGGAAAGATGATGCTCCTGTTACTGCTAGACTAAAAGAATCTGGCGCTGTGTTAATAGGAAAAACGACTACTCCAGAATTCGGGCATAAAGGTACTACCCAAAGTCCTTTAACTGGAATTACAAGAAATCCTTGGAATATAGAACTCACTTCAGGAGGGTCATCAGGAGGGTCTTCTTCTTCAGTATCTTCTGGAATGGGGCCATTGGCAATTGGAACAGATGGAGGAGGAAGTGTTAGAATACCATGTTCTTTTACGGGTTTATTTGGGATTAAACCTACATTTGGTAAGGTGCCAGCTTGGCCATTATCACCCTTTGGAACTATTGCAAATGTGGGTCCAATGACTAGAACGGTTCATGACGGAGCATTATTATTTTCTGTAATAAGTCAACCTGATTGGAGAGATTGGAATGCGAATACTATAATGGAAAGTAATTTTATAGATAAATTAGGAGATGGAATTAAGGGAAAAAGAATAGCATATTGTCCTGATTTTGGAATGTCTCATGTTATAAAACCTTATTCTATTGAGAAAGATGTTGAAAAAACTACTAAAAGTACTGCAGAGTTATTAGAATCATTAGGAGCTAATGTGGAACAAATAGAAATAAACTGGCCTAGTGACCCTAAGACTGCTTTTCATGTATTATGGACTTCAGGTGCTGCTTTTTTAGCACAAAATTTTAGTGATGATGAGAAAGCATTGTTGGATCCAAAATTTAGGGAGTTTTGTGAAGAAGGTGCAGAGCATTCTTTGTTTGATAGACTTAAAGCAGAATCTTCAAGAGGAGCAAATGGAGGGATGATTAATGAACTATTTCAAAATTATGATCTTTTGGTAGGACCTACAATGCCAACAAAAGCTTTTAAAGCAGAAGAACAAGTTCCAGAAGGTTGGGGAAATGATGTATTTGACTGGACCCCTTTTACTTACCCATTTAATATGACTTGTCATCCTGCAGCTACCGTTAATTGTGGTTTTTCTGAAGGCTTACCGATTGGTTTTCAAATTATTGCGAAAAAAGATGCGGATTTAGATGCTTTCGTTTGCGCTGCAGCTATAGAGAAATCTTTAGATTTAACGAACCATTGGCCTGAAATATAATAAAATTATTATTAGTCGTTGTAATATCTTAAATTATTATTATTATTATTGCTTACTAAATAATAGGAGAAGAAAATGATTGTAGAAATGAGAACATATACTATTCAGCCTGGTTCAACACCTGAATATTTTAAAGTTTATGAAACTATGGGAATGGAAGCACAAAAAGAAATATTGGGCCATATGGTTGGTTATTATGCAACGGAAATTGGTGACTTGAACCAAGTTATTCATATGTGGGCTTATGATAGTTTAAATAGTAGAGTGGAGAGAAGAGCTAAATTAATGCAAGATGAAAGATGGAAAAAAATGTTGCCTGAATTAAGAAAATTTATAGTTTCCCAGAAAACTCAAATTCTTATTCCTGCGCCATTCGCAAAAATACCAAAAATTAATTAAAGAGTAGTAATAATTTTTCTTTTTCTATTATTGTCTAGAATTTCAAAGCCTACTTTTAAATCCTTAGCAATATTTTCTGATTTTTTTTGATCCATAATTAAAAAAGCAGTAGCTAAAGCGTCTGCCTCAGCTGCTGTTTTTGAAGTAACACTAACTTGTAAATATTTATTAGCATTATTTCCAGTTTTAGGGTTGAATATATGATGATATTTGCCAGATAAATCAAAAGGTGTCCCCAAACCAGCTGAAGTAGCAATGGAGGCATTCGTAAATTCTACTTCTCCTATGCTATCTGTATGTTCAGGATTAGAAAGCAATAAACGCCAAGGTCTTCCGTCTGGATGAGCACCAATACCTCTATATTCTCCTAGCTGTACTAAGGTATTATTTATACCAGAATTAATTAAATTTTCTGCTATTTTATCTGTTATATAACCTTGAGCGATACCATTTAAAGTTGAAGACATTCCTTTTTTTGTATAACTAATTTTATTTTTTTCTATATTTATTGATTTCCAATCTACTAAATTTAAAGCATTTCTTATTTCTATATCTGAAGGAGGTTTGCCCTTCTTTGCAAAAGAATCATTATAAATATTCCATAATGGCTGAACTGTAATATCAAAAGCACCATTTGTTATTTCAGAATACTTCCTTGATAAATTTAATAATTCCACCATTTCTGGGTGAGGGTTTTCTATATATCCATTTTTATTTAAAATTGATAATTGTGAGTTATCTCTATAAATAGAAAAAATATTTTCAAGATTTGTTAATTTTTCCACACTATTTATAAGGATTTTTTGAGCTTCTCTTTCATCTGAATGGTAGATAGTTATTTCAGCCTGAGAGCCTAAGGCGGTGCCATTCCAAGTGACCTTTTTTAGTTTAGTATTATCTTTAAATTTAACAAAAGCTGTTCCTGCAATAGCTCCAACCGCAGAAATACCTACTATCTTAATTAGTCTTCTTCGTGTTTTGTTAATAGTGCTCATGTAATTTCCCCCATAAATAAAGCATAATAGGTATTAAAATATAATCAATAACTTATTCTGCTATTGCTGGCCTTAATTTTTGAGAATTAAATGATCCTTCTCTAATAAATATTCTTAACATTGGTGGCACAATAGCTAAAGTTAAAATAGCAGAAAGGCATAAGCCTCCAATAATAACAGATCCAAGACCCCTATATAATTCTGATCCTGCTCCAGGAAAAAGTACAAGAGGAAGCATTCCAAATATACTGGTAAGGGTGGACATAAATATTGGTCTTATTCTATTTCTTGTAGCTTCAATTATTGCATCAGAAGAGTTCATACCTTCTTCCTTAATGTGTTGTAATGTTTGATGAACTAATAAAATGGCATTATTAACCACTATACCAATTAAAATCACAAACCCTAAAATTGTTAACATATCCAAAGGTTGAAGAATATTTAGATTAAGAACCCATAATCCCATAACACCTCCAGCTGCTGCAGGAGGTACAGATAGCATTATAACTAGAGGATATATAAAGCTTTCAAATAATATAGCCATTAATAAATAAACCATACATATTGCGACTAATAAATTTATTACCATGGCATTCCAAGTATTAGTTAATTCATCAGCAGTTCCAGAAAGGTTTAAGCCTACTCCTGTAGGTAGGCCATTTTTTTCCAATGGTAGGATAACATTTTCTTTAATCATATCTATTGCAGCTTCAAGAGGTATGGCATCAATAGGTTTTATCTGTAATGTAATTGTTCTATTTCGTTCTATATGTCTAATTTCTGTTGGTCCAGATGTCATTACGATGTCCGCTAGTGAAGAAATAGGGAGTATTTTTCCACTTGGAGTAACAACGGGAATATTTTCTATACCTTGAGTTTCAGTAATGGCATTTAATTTTCCTCTTAATGTTAAGTCCATTCTTTTAGAATCTACTGTAATTTCTGCTATTCTTATTCCCGAATTAAATGCATCTACACTTAAAGCTAGAGATTGCGCAGTAACATTGTTATCAGCAAGCTTAACTCTATTAGGTTGAACTTGAATTTCTGGAGCTCCTAAAACTAAACCTGGAATAGGTCTCATTTGATTTCCTTCATTCCTAGGAAATATTTTTCCAACTAATCCAGCTGCTTGTTGCGCTACATTAACTATTTTATCTAAATCAGGACCCGTAATATCTAAATCTATAGATCTCCCGCCTCCAAAACCCCTTTGAAATAAGCTTGGTTGAGTGAAAAAACCAAATGTTCCAGGTTCTCCAAAAAGAGAACGTGTTAATACAGGAATAAGCTCTCTCACGCGGGTGTCTTGTATTGCACTTGCTCCAAATAATGTCCGTCCTCCTGCACCAGCAACAAAAAAGTAATTTTTAATTTTTGGAGGTTGCCCAATTTCTGATTCAGGTCCAGCTTCAGAAGCCCATAAATCTCTAACGCGTGTTTCCACTCTTTCAGCAATTTCTGTTAAAGTTTCCAGGTTATACCCTGGAGGAGGAAGCATTATTCCGAATATTAAATTTCTATTACCTTCAGGCAAATATTCAAGTTTTGGCAACATGGAATATGATAGTGTAAGAGTTCCGGCTGCAACTATACCAGCCATTAATAAGGAGGCAATTCTAGATTTAGTTATTAATCTTACATAACCAACAGTATACTTAATAAATAATTGAGCAAAACCATCTAAAATAAAAATGTTAAATCTTTTAGGTTTTATTCCTGTCAGCAACCATTTTGCTAATGCAGGTAAAACTGTTACAGAAACTAAAAGACTCATAGTAACAGCTACAGAGATTGCTACAGCAATATCTCGAAACAATTGTCCTGCTTCTAATTTCATAATTAAAATTGGAACAAAAACTAATACAGTAGTTAAGGCAGATACCATAACAGCAGGCCAAACTTGTTTTGCGCCAGAATAGGCTGCATTAGCTGCATCTTTTCCATTTTCTCTGTGTCTATATATATTTTCTAATACAACAATTGCAGCATCTACTACCATGCCTACAGCAAAAGCTATGCCTGCTAACGAAATTACATTTATCGACCTTCCTAAAGCTGCCATTACAACGAATGCAGCAACTACTGAAATAGGTATTGATAGTCCTATAATAACTGTAGCTCTCCATGACCTTAAGAATAAGATAAGTATAAATATTGCTAAAGACCCGCCAATCCATATATTTTGTTTTACTAGTTCTATAGCTGAATCTATATATATTGTTTCGTCATAAACTTGTTCGAGCTTTAGCCCTAAATCTGGTAAAATATCATTATTTAATTCTTTTACAGCTTCTCTAACCCCTTCCATTATTTCAATAACATTGCCGCCAGATTGTCTAACTGCATTTATAGCTAAAGAAGAGTATCCTAAAAATCTGATATTAGAAGTTGGTTCTTTATGTGAAAATTCTACAGTGCCTATATCGTTAATAGTTACTCTGCCGAAGTTACCATTATTATTTTCACTTATTAAAACAACATTTTTAACTTGATCAGGTGTTTGAAATTCACCTTCTGCTCTTACTATATAGCGCCTTTTACCTTCTTCAACATCGCCAGCAGAAATAGAAGCATTTGCTCTTTGAAGAGCAAGCGCTACTTGAGGAACAGTAAGACCATAATTAGCCATACGTTCTGGATCTATTGTTACCCTAAGTTCAGTTTGACTTCCTCCATAAACTGTTGTTCTTGCAATGCCAGGTACTCTTTCTATTCTATCTTGAATAACATCTTCAACAATATCTCCATAGGCAGCAATATCAGTATCATTTCCTTCAGTTTTACTTAATATAAACCATGCTATTGCGTTATCATCTAGTCCTGCTGTGTCAAGGCTTGGTTCTCCTGCATCTTCAGGGTACCCTTCAATTTGATTTAATTTGTTAGAAACTAATAATAAAGCTCTATCCATATTTATATCGGTATCAAATTCAATTGTAACTTCAGATCGTCCTTCCATTGCTTTTGCAGTTAACCTTTTGGATCCTTCAATTCCTTTTAAAACTTCTTCCTGCCTATTGACTATTTCTCTCTCTATTTCGTAGGGAGATGCACCATACCAATAAGTACTTACTGTTATTACAGGTTTATTAACGTCTGGAGCCAATTGAATAGGTATACGCTCTAATGCTATAAAACCTAAGACAATAGTCATAAATATTGCTGCTACAACAGCTATAGGTCTTTCTATAGAGGCGCGAATAATATCCATTATTCTTCCTCATTTTTAGTAGTATTACTTTTTTGAATTGGAGCCACTTTTTGGCCAGGCCTTAATCTTTCATTACCTTTAACTACAGCTATATCCCCAACTTCAATACCGCTCAAAACTATAAATCTATTCCCAACTCCATCACCTAATTTAACCGGTTTAATTTGAGCTTTTTCTTCTTTTACAATATATACTAGTGACATGCCTTCTCTTTTTAAAATAGCATCTTTATGAACAGTTGGTGCTTTTGCTCCAGGCCCTATAGGTATAGAAATATTAACATTTTCTCCTACAAATAATTTTCTAGGTAGAGAACTTATATCAAATTTTAAGTGAACAGGAATCGTTCTAGAATTTGAATTTTCTCTTACTCCTATGGCTCTTATTTTAGAAGAAAAAGCTATATTGTCTGTAGTAGTAATTTTAATAGAATTACCCTGTTCTAATATTCTTGCTCGTTCTGATGGCACATCTGCTCTAACCTCTAGAAGTATTTCGCTTATAAGGTTAAAAAGTGTAAACCCTAATCCAACACCTTCACCTAATTCAATTTTTTTGTACTCAATTATGCCATCAAATGGTGCTTTAACTGTTGCTCTTTTTAGGTTTAAACCAGCAAGTTTTTCTTCTTGAATCATTGATTTTAGTTGAGCCTCAGTAATTTCTTCTTTAGCAAGCAAAGATATATGTATACTTTGTAGCTTTTCATATTTTGCAACATTAAAAGAGGAAGATTTTTTTAAATTTTCCATTCTATTTAAGTCTAATAAATTAATATTAGTTTCAGCTTTGGCACTTTTCAATTCTGCATTAGCAGCACTTACTTTAGCAGAAGCAATTTCAGCTAACCATTTATAACGTTCAATATCAATTAATGCTAAAACTTGTCCTTTTTTAACTTTATCTCCTACCTCTACTAATACTTTTTGAACCTTTCCTATAACTGCAGCAGGAACTTTTGCTTCTTTTAAAGAAACAATTCTTCCTATTACTGGAATGGATTGGTTTAATGGCTCTAATATAACGGCATCAACTTCTACTGAAGCGGCCCCCTGTGAAAAGGCATGGTTTTTAAATGTTAATGTACATAAAATTATTATTGCAAATATTTTAAATATTCTGGAATTACTTTTTATATAATTTTTCATATTAGACCTTTTAATTTTTAAAATTTTAATACTGTTAGCATGAATTGCTTATTTTTTATAATTAAAACTCCATAGTTTTGAAAGAGTTGAATTAATTGGAAGTCCTTAAAAACAATCATATTGAAAAACCAAATTTAATTACCAAAATTATCTTTATAAAATGGCTCTCCATATAGTAAAAATATACATTACAGAAACTAATATATACGTATTCCAAGTAGATATGTCTAATAAAAATCTATTACAAGTATTCAATGTAGGAAGTTTTTAGAGAAATTCAAGAAAGGAGCATGTTCACTATACCCAATATCATTGACTATTTGTTTTATTTTACTTGATCACAAGAGGTCAGATAGAGTTATTTAATAAAAATTATGGCGGAGGATATAATAATTTTTCTCATAGCTGTAGCAAACTCGACTACTTGCAATTGTATAAATATATTTATATACTGATTAGTATAAATATAATTTGTATTTGTTCATAATAAAACACTGATTGGCAATAAATGAATAAGATAATTAAAAAAGGGAGACCTAAAACCTTTAATAAAGATCAGGCAAGTAAAATTGCTATGGAAACTTATTGGAAGGAAGGCATTGAAAATGTTTCGTTAAATGAGATGTGTAGAAAAATAGGTGAGTCCAAACCTAGTGTATATAGAGAATACGGAGGAGAAGAAGGTTTACAGTTAGCAGCCTTAGAATTGTATTATAAACATAGAGTCGAGCCTGTAGCTAAAATTTTATTTGGAGCAGAAGAAATTCTTGTAGGTATAAAGTCTGCTTTTGATTTTTTAATAAATGATCATTTTAAAGACGAAAAAATTGTTGCTGCATGTATGTATAATAGGGAAGGCATGCATCCTTCAGAAAACTTATCTGTTATGTGCAAAAACTTTATTGAAAAAAAAGATAAAGAGAATATGTTTTTTTTAAAAGAAGGTCTTAAAAGAGCTCTAGATAAAGAAGATTTAAAAAAGGGCATTAATATAGATGCCTATTCAGTATATATTTTTAATCAGATAAAACTAATTGCCTCTCTTTCTAGTAAGGGCCAGTTACCTAAATCAACTTTAAGAGAAATGGTTGATTTAATAATGACTCCTCTTTCTTCCTAATTAGATTAATATGCAACTGCAATAGGGTCTATAGACTTCCATAAAAACCATGTTGCAGCAGACCTGTACGGTATCCATTTTCTTGCAACTATTTCTACTTCTTCGTATGAGGGGTCAAAAGTATTTAAGTAGTTTTTGCCTACGGCTCTTCTTAATCCTAGGTCACCTAAAGGAAGTACATCTGGTCGAAGCAAACAAAACATTAAAAACATTTCTGCACTCCAAGGCCCTATTCCTTTTAGTTTACATAATTCTTTTATAACATTTTTGTCATCCATAGTTTCCCATGAATTAATAACATTAGCATTTTCAATAAAAAAATTAGATAAACCTATAATATACTCAACTTTCCTATTAGAGATGCCACAACTTCTAATATTATCATTTCCATATTTAATTATGCTTTTCGGGTTTATCTTTTTTGCACCTAACTCAAATTTATTCCAGATACTTGCTGCAGCTTTAACAGATATTTGTTGTCCTATAATTGTTCTACAAAGAGCATTAAAAGGTTTTCCTCTGGATTTAATATAGTCGTCTTTATGCTTATTAATAATGTTTTTCATTATTTCATCGGTATCACTTAAATATGAAACTGCATCATTCCACCAGTCTGCTTTTTTACTTATAACCATTAAGAATCCTTTTGCATCTATTATAATAGACTATAAATTAGTCTAAATTCTGTATTCAATTACTTATTTTGTACTAGTCAGTATTAAATAAATTGACAACTTTAAACCTTTATACTAAGCAATATATACTTAATACTTATATAAAATATTGAATTAGGCAAAATTAAATATATCTTAGACGCAAGATATTACAATACTACCGGAGGGTAAAAAATGACGGCTAAGGGTTATGGTGAACTAATAGTAAAACGAAAATGGCTTGCTTTGTTAACAGGTTTATTATTTACGGTCTTATGGATGGGAGGCTTATCAGGATTAAGCATGAATCCAGACAATCGGATATTTTTTTCGAAAGATAATCCTCAGTTATTGGCATTAGAGACTTTGGAAAGAACTTATTCTAGAGATGATAATGTATATTTAGTTTTAGCCCCTAAAGATAAAAATGTTTTTAGTCCGAATTCACTAACAGCTGTTAGGGAAATGACAGAAAGGTTATGGCAAACACCTTTTTCAAGCCGTGTAGATTCTATTAGTAATTTTCAATGGACTAGAGCTGATGGTGATGATGTTGTTATTAGTGATCTTGTAGAAGATGGAGAAATTTCAACGGAAATAGCAAATAATGCCAGACAGGTAGCTCTTGATGAACCATTAATTAGAAATTTATTGGTTGATTCTGAAGGAATCGTTACTGGTATTAATATTAATGTAATAATGCCAGAAGATCCTATAGCAAGTGGTGGTGCTACTATAGAAATTATGCAATATATACGCGCTGAACAAGCAAGGTTCGCTGAAGAATGGCCTGATATCGATTTATATGTTTCTGGAGGTGTACCATTAACACTAGCGTTTACTGAAGTTTCTATGAGCGATATTGGAACTCTGCTTCCTTTAACGCTTCTTGTGATATTTATTATTGCGGGAATTGCTTTGCGAGCCGTTACAGCAGCCTTTTTAACTGCATTAATAGCAATATTAGCAGTTATTGGAATGATGGGTGCAGCTGGATATATGGGAGTTATCATTAATGCAGTAACATCGAATGCTCCTTTAATGTTACTTATTTTAAGTATTGCCCATTGCGTACATATTATAAATACGCAGAGGTTGCAAATGAGAGCAGGTGATGAAAAGAAACAAGCAATTATTGAATCTATAAGAGTTAATTTACAACCAGTATTTATTACTTCTGCTACAACTGCGGTAGGATTTTTATCTATGCATTTTTCAGATTCCCCACCTTTTAGAGAGCTGGGCTATATGTTAGCTGCCGGCAATTTAATTGCTTTTGTTAATGCTGCTGTAGTCTTACCTTCTCTTTTAGCTATATTGCCGGCAAAAGTTAAACCAAAGGAAACATATTTTTCTCAAAGAATTATGGATAGATTATCTAATTTTGTAATAGAAAAACAGAAATTTTTATTATCAGTCTCAAGTGTAGTAATTGTTATTTTATTGATAGGCATAAGCCAAATAAAATTAGATGATACTTGGACTACTTATTTTGGTGAAGAATTTGAAATTAGATTGCATTCAGATTTCTTAGAAGACAATTTAACTGGTTTAAATGCAATTGAGTATTCTGTCCCTGCAGGCATAGAAGGAGGTATTAATAATCCTGAGTATCTTGTTAATTTAGATAAATTTGCTGATTGGTATAGAGCACAAGAAGGTGTAAATCATGTAAGTGTAGTCTCGGATACTATTAAAAGGTTAAATAAAGCTATGAATGGAGACCAAGAATCTTTTTATAAAATCCCTGAATCACAAGAATTAGCCGCACAGTATTTATTATTATATGAGTTGTCAGTTCCATTTGGTTTAGACTTAAATAGTAGTATTAATGTATCTAAGTCTGCAACGCGAATGACGGTATCCGTTACCCATGCTTCTTCTTCACATTTACGAGAGCTAGATGAAAAGGCACAGGTTTGGTTAGCTGATAATATTCCAGAATTTAAAACAGTTGGATCAGGCTTATCCGTTATTTTTGCTCATTTATCTGAACGGAATATCAATTCTATGTTATTTGGTTCATTTATGGCATTAGTAATTATCTCTTTCATATTAATCTTTGCATTAAAAAGCTTAACAATTGGTATATTAAGTTTAGTGCCCAATATTTTTCCTGCTGCCATGGCTTTTGGTTTATGGGGTTATTTAGTAGGAGAAGTTGGTATCGCTATAGCTGTAGTTGGTGCTATGACATTAGGCATAGTAGTTGATGATACTGTCCATTTTTTAAGTAAATATTTAAGGGGGCGTAAAGAGTTAAATAAGTCTCCTGAAGATGCTACCCGCTACGCATTTTCTTCTGTTGGGTTTGCACTAGTTGTTACGTCCTGTGCATTAGTAGGAGGTTTTATGATATTAGCTAGTTCTGGCTTTAGGGTCAATTCTGACTTAGCACAATTATCTATGATTACTATAGTTTTTGCTTTGTTAGCAGACTTTTTATTCTTACCACCTTTATTAATGAAATTAGAGAGTTTAAAAAATAAATCTAAATAAAAAAGAGGATTAATTAGTATGAAAATATTTATGAAATTTATAGTGTCTATTATGCTTTTATCAATTTGGAATATTTCTCTGGCTGTCGCTGAGACGCCTGAAGAGAAAGGTTTGCGTCTAGCAATTGAAGGAGATTTAACAGGGCAAGGTTTTAAAGATACATTGTCTCAAAGTAAAATGACTCTTAGAAACGCTCAAGGAGAAGAGAGTATAAGAACATTTTCTAATAAAGCATTAGAAATGGAAAATGATGGAGATAAATCTATATTTATTTTTCATCACCCAAAGGATGTTGCGGGTACAGCTATCTTAACTTTTACACATAAATCTGGGCCTGACGATCAATGGTTATATTTGCCAGCATTAAAAAGAGTAAAAAGAATTAGTTCAGACAATAAATCTGGAGCTTTTGTTGGTTCAGAATTTGCCTATGAGGACTTATCTAGCCAAGAGATAGAAAAATATACATATAAATGGATTGAGGATGTACCTTGTCCGGGCGACGAGCAAGAAATGTGCTATGTTTCTGAAAGTTACCCAGTAGATAAATCTTCTGGCTATACAAAAAGAGTATCATGGGTAGATATAAGTGAACATAGAGCTAGAAAAATAAATTATTATGATCGTAAAGATAAGTTATTAAAAACACTTGTGCTTTCGGATTATAAACAATACTTAGAAAAGTTTTGGACGGCCCATACCCTTAAAATGGTAAATCATAATACGAAAAAAGAAACAGATATAGCAATTAGTGAAACAGTATATCAAACAGGCTTAAAGGATTCTGATTTTAATCGTCAGACACTTAAACGTGCGCGTTAATGTATTTAAATGTTTTATCGTTTTTATTAGCTTTAATAACTCCATTCCTTAGTTATGCTAATTTAGAGCCTAGTTTTACTGAGTATAAGGCTGAAATAATAATAGAAGCATGGATTTTTCCTGAATCGCCTCTTTATAAAGGACAGGAAGATAATAACTATTCTATTGCTTTTGAACCTGAAATTTACTTTGAATGGGCTGAGGGTAGTAATCTAGTATTTAGACCTTTTATACGTTTAGATAGTGAAGATAGTAATAGGTCACATATAGATATTCGAGAAGGAATATATTCATGGTATGGAGAAGATTGGGAAACATCTATAGGGATAGGACAGGTATTTTGGGGGGTTACTGAATCAAAAAATTTAGTGGATATTATTAATCAGTTTGATGCAGTAGATGATCCTTTATTTAAAACAAAGTTGGGTCAACCATTAATGAACTTAACCTTAATTAGGGATAGTGGTTATTATGAGTTTTTTATACTTCCTTATTTTCGTGAAAGAACGTCTCCAGGCAAAAAAGGTCGTTTAAGACTTGATCCTGAATTTTCAAAAAGTACTACTAAGTTTGAAGGCGGAAGTAAGTGGACACCAGAGCTGGCTTTAAGATGGTCCAAAAGTATTGGAAGCTATGATCTTTCTGCACATAGCTTCTTGGGGTATGCAAGAGCACCTTCTATAGATATAAAGTTGGTTGAGGGAAAACTAAAATATGAACCCAATTATCAGAGGGTAAGACAAATTGGAGGTACAGTGCAAAAGGCAATTGGACCTACTCTCTATAAGATGGAATGGTTAGCTAAACACGGTCAAAAAGATGCTAATTTTAGAAGAGGTGGATATTTTGCATCAGTTATAGGCTTTGAACATACTTTATATCAAGCTATTGGAGATAATGGAGATTTAGGTTTTTTGCTGGAATATAATTTTGATAGTAGAAGATCCAGAGCAAGCGATATTATGCAAGACGATGTTTTTGTTGCTGCTCGATTATCTCTAAATGATTCTAAAGATACACAAATGTTGCTGGGGTCCATTATAGATTTAGATGGTGATGGCCAAATTTATCAGGTAGATTTTGGAAGACGTATTAATGATTCTCTTACTTTTGGAATTCAAGGCGCAATTTATCAGAATGGAAGACCTGGGTCTAATTTATATGTTTTACGGCAGGATAGCTGGTTAGAAATTAACTTTAAACAGTATTTTTAATATATTTTATAATGTAAGGTTGATTATTTATTTGGGATAAATATAATCCTTCCTTACTAGATTAATTATATTTATTAGAAAGTTTTTTATGGCAGGTTCTAGAAAAAAAGTAGTAAATAATGAGATTACTGTTAATAGCTATAAATTAGATGAAAAAGATCCATTTATGTGTAAAGAGCAACTTACTTATTTTAGGCTAAAACTAGAAAAATGGAGATCTGAGGTCATGTCAGATGCAGAAAAAACGCGGCAAAATTTGCAAACAAATAATACTCCTGAGGCTGATGTGGCAGATAGAGCCTCTACAGAAACGGAACGAGCTATAGAGTTAAGGACTAGAGATAGACAAAGAAAGTTATTAGCAAAAATAAATGGAGCTTTAGCTAGAATTAAAGAAGGTTCATACGGATATTGTATTGAATCTGGAGAACCTATTGGTTTAAAAAGGTTGGATGCCCGGCCTATAGCATTATTGTCTATTCAAGCACAAGAGCGTCATGAAAAGTATGAACGTTCTCATCGCGACGATTAAATAAGAACAAAATAAGAACAAATGTATTGACAAACCTCCTCATAATGTGTTTTAAAATAAGAACAAAACATGATCATTTGTAAATAATACATAAAAAATTAAAAAATTTATTTATAATAATTTTTTAATAGCATAAAAAGATTAGGAGCTTTAAGAATGAGTGTAAAAGAAAATAAACCTGAATTAAGGATAGTAGAAATGGATGATAAAGAAAAAGGTAAAGCGTTAGAAGCCGCTTTATCCCAAATTGAAAGAGCGTATGGTAAGGGATCAATAATGAAGTTAGGTGAAGGACCTATTAGACACATAGAAGCCATTTCAACCGGTTCCTTGGGTTTAGATATTGCCTTAGGTATAGGAGGAATACCGAGAGGTAGAGTAATAGAAATATATGGTCCTGAGAGTTCAGGAAAAACCACATTAACGTTGCACGCTATAGCAGAGGCACAAAAAGAAGGTGGTATTTGTGCATTTATAGACGCAGAGCATGCGCTTGATCCAGAATATGCCCAGAAATTAGGAGTTAATGTTGAAAGCTTATTAATTAGTCAGCCTGATGCTGGTGAACAAGCATTAGAAATAGCTGATACTTTAGTTAGGTCTGGAGCCGTAGATCTGATTGTTATAGATTCCGTGGCTGCGTTAGTGCCTAGAGCAGAACTAGAAGGTGAAATGGGTGATCATCATGTAGGTTTACAAGCAAGGCTAATGAGTCAAGCTTTAAGAAAGTTAACGTCAACAATATCTAAATCAAATACTACTATAATATTTATTAATCAAATAAGAATGAAAATAGGTGTTATGTTTGGAAGCCCTGAGACTACTTCAGGAGGGAATGCTTTAAAATTTTACTCTTCAGTTAGATTAGATATAAGAAGAATAGGACAAATAAAAGATAGAGATGAAGTTGTGGGAAACCAAACAAGAGTAAAAGTAGTTAAGAATAAAGTTGCTCCACCCTTTAAGGTAGTAGAATTTGATATAATGTATGGTAAAGGAATAAGTTACAATGGTGAGTTAGTTGACTTGGGTGTAAAAGCAGAAATCATTGAAAAAGCTGGTTCCTGGTATTCATATAATGAAGAAAGAATAGGGCAAGGACGTGAAAATGTTAAACAATACTTAGAAGATAACCCGGAGACAGCTAAAAGTATTGCTTTTGAAATTAAAAAATCTTTAGGCCTTATTAAGGATATAGAAGAGGTTGAACTTGAAAAAGATAGTTCAATAGAAAAAACTGCAATAACATCAGAATAAATATAGACTTATAATGTTATCCCTTTTAAAACAATCTATTAACAATAAAGAATAAAGTGTTAAGATAGTTTTAGGAGGGGTTAATTTGTCAAATTCTACAAATGAAATTAGAAGAACTTTTTTAGACTATTTTGTGTCCTCAGGTCATAAAGAGTTGTCTTCATCTCCACTATTAACTCAGGATGATCCTACATTATTATTTACTAATGCTGGTATGGTACAGTTTAAAAATATTTTTACTGGTAAAGAAAAAAGTAAATATAAAACAGCTACAACTTCACAAAAATGTTTAAGAGCAGGTGGCAAGCATAACGACCTAGAAAATGTTGGCTATACAGCTAGGCATCACACATTTTTTGAAATGTTAGGAAATTTTAGTTTTGGTGAGTATTTTAAAGAATTAGCAATTGAGTATGCATGGAACCTTGTAACTAAAGTTTATGGATTAGATAAAAAAAAATTATTGGTAACTGTTTATTCTGAAGATATAGAAGCATATAATTTATGGAAAAAAATATCTGGCTTATCAAATGATAAAATTATTAAAATATCTTCATCTGATAATTTTTGGTCTATGGGTGATACTGGACCATGTGGACCTTGTTCTGAAATATTTTATGACCATGGCCCTAAAATAGGTGGAGGTATACCTGGAAGTGTAAATGAAGATGGGGATAGGTATATTGAAATATGGAATTTAGTGTTTATGCAATATGAAAAGTCAGCCAATGGTAACAAATCAAATCTACCTAGGCCTTCAATAGATACTGGAATGGGTTTAGAAAGAATGGCAGCTGTTTTGCAAGGAGTCCATAACAACTATGATATAGACTTATTTAAAAATTTAATTAATAGTTCAGTAGAATTTTCAGGTGTTGAGGCAGTTAATGAAAATTTAATCTCACATAGAGTTATTGTTGACCATTTAAGAGCATCCTCATTTCTTATATCAGATGGAGTCTTGCCTTCAAATGATGGTCGTGGGTATGTCTTAAGAAGAATTATGAGAAGAGCTATGAGGCATGTTCAAAAATTAGGCATTAATGAACCTCATATGTATCGACTAGTTAACAGCTTACAAGAGAATATGGGTGATGCATTTGGGGAACTTTCAAGAGCAAAAGCATTAATTGAAAATACATTAAAAGATGAAGAAATTAAATTTAGAGAAACTTTAGAGAGAGGTTTAGGGTTACTAGACCAATCTATAAAAAAATTAAATAGTTCTGAGGCACTTCCTGGAGATGTTGCATTTAAACTGTACGATACATATGGTTTTCCAATAGATCTTACGGCAGATATTTTGCGAGGTAAGAATATTGATCTTGATTATAAAGGTTTTGAGGACAATATGAACTTACAGAAAGATACTGCACGTAAATCGTGGAGTGGATCTGGTGATAAAGCGACTGATGAAATATGGTTAAAGTTAAAAGAACGCGAAGGTGACAATACTTTTATAGGTTATGAAAATATGAGTGCAGAATCAAATGTTAAAAGCATTGTAATGGATGGTAGAGAAGTAAAAGAAGCAGATAAAGGTGCAAAAGCACAAGTTATAACTAGTAGTTCACCATTTTATGCTGAATCTGGTGGCCAGTTAGGAGATAAGGGAGAGTTTACTTGGGAGAATGGTAAAGCTACAGTTGAAGATACAAAAAAGTATGGAAACTTAATAGTTCATATTGTTAAAATAACTGAAGGTCTATTAAAAAGGGATGATAATGTAAACTTATGCATTGATGTTGAAAGAAGAAATTCTTTAAGAATACACCATAGTGCAACACATTTATTGCATGAGGCTTTAAGAAGACACTTAGGAGATCACATAAGTCAAAAAGGCAGTTTAGTTTCTCCAGATAAACTGAGGTTTGATATAAGTCATAATAAACCAATTAGCCATTCTGATCTTAATATAATAGAAATAGAAATTAATAATAAGATAAGAGAAAATTTTATTATAAAAACAACAGTAATGAATATTCAAAAAGCAAGAAAAATTGGTGCTTTGGCATTATTTGGAGAAAAATACGGGGAGGAAGTTAGAGTTGTAAAGATGGGAGAAAATGATGATCAGCACTATTCTGTTGAATTGTGTGGAGGTACCCATGTAAATAGATCAGGAGATATTGGTGTATTTAAAATTCTATCAGAATCTGCTTTAGGATCAGGTGTAAGAAGAATTGAAGCAGTAGCTGGTCAGGCAGCATTAGCGGAATACCAGGCAGAGAATAAAATAATAAATGAGTTAGCATCAGAACTAAAAACATCGAAAGAAGTTTTAAAGGAAAGGATCATTTCTTTAATTTTAGACAGAAAAAACTTAGAAAAACAGATAATTGATTTAAATAAAAAAATAAATACTTCTAATAATACTAATGCAGAATCTGCAAATACAGTAATTAATGGAATAAAAGTAGTTAGTAAGGTTTTAGATGCCCTTCCTCCTAAAGAAATAAAAGGATTGGTGGATGAGTTTAAAAAAGAATTAGTCTCTGGCATAGTTATAGTTATAAGCACTTTAGGAAATAAAGCCTCATTAGTGGTAGGTGTTACTAATGATATTTCAGATAAGTTTGATGCAACAGAATTTACTCAGGCAGGAGTAGAAATATTAGGAGGAAAAGGTGGAGGTGGAAGAGCTGATATGGCGCAAGGAGGAGGCCCTCACTATGAGAAAGCAGAAGAGGCTATAGAAGTAATATCAAATTTAATAAAGATTAAATAATATTTTTAACTTAATGATCTTTTAAGGTTATTTTCTATTTCACCAAGAAATTCTATTGTTTCCATCCAGCTTTGATTATTACCAACTAATAAAGCTAAGTCTTTAGTCATGGCACCACCTTCTATCGTTTCTATACATACAGATTCTAATTTTTGTGCAAAATTTTGTAGTTTACTGTTTTTATCAAATTTTCCTCGATACCATAAACCCCTAGTCCAAGCAAATATAGAAGCAATAGGATTAGTAGAGGTAGCTTCACCTTTTTCATATGCTCTAAAATGTCTAGTTACAGTCCCATGCGCTGCTTCAGCTTCTATAGTTTTTCCATCTGGAGTCATTAATACCGATGTCATAAGCCCTAGTGAGCCAAAGCCCTGCGCTACTACATCAGATTGTACGTCACCATCATAATTTTTACATGCCCATACAAATCCCCCTTCCCATTTAATAGCTGCTGCTACCATGTCATCAATAAGCCTGTGTTCATAAATAATATTTTTTTCTTCAAAGCGCTGCTTAAATTCTTTATCAAAGATTTCTTCAAATAAGTCTTTAAATCTTCCATCATAAGCTTTCAGTATTGTATTTTTTGTTGAAAGATAAACTGGCCAATTTAAGTTTAAGCCATAGTTAAAGCACGCCCTTGCAAATCCACGAATAGAATCATCCAAATTAAACATGCCCATAGCAATGCCAGAACTTTCAAAATCATTTACTTCATGTTCAATTTCTTGGCTTCCATCATTTGGAATAAACTTCATTATTAATTTTCCTGCCTTTGGAATTAAAAAATCAGTAGCTCTATATTGATCACCATAGGCATGTCTTCCAATAACTATTGGTTTTGTCCATCCAGGAACATATTTAGGCACATTTTTGCATATAATAGGTTGTCTAAAAACAGTACCACCTAATATATTACGAATAGTGCCATTGGGAGAACGCCACATCTTTGATAGATTAAATTCTTTAACGCGAGCTTCATCGGGAGTAATAGTTGCACATTTAACGCCTACTCCATATTTTTTTATTGCATTTGCTGAGTCTATAGTAACTTGGTCAGATGTTATATCTCTATTTTGAATACTAAGATCATAATATAATGTTTCTAAATCCAAATATGGTTTAATTAGTTTTTCCCTAATTAATTCCCATATAATTCTAGTCATTTCATCACCATCAATTTCAATAATTGGTGTACCAACATGGATCTTGCTCATTATAACTCCTTTTTTATTATGTTATTTTTTTTAAAGTTCTTAATAATTCTTCACTATTATTTACCCATATTATTTTTTTTAAATCATTTTTATATAAGAAACCTTCTTTGTTCATATCTTTTAACAGAAGTTTTAAATTCTTCCAATAATTAGAAATATTAAATATCAAAACCGGTTTATTATATATGTTTAATTGATTTAAAGTTAGAACTTCAAATAATTCATCTAAAGTGCCAAAACCACCTGGGAGTATTAAAAATATATCTGCTTTTTTAATCATTAGTAGTTTTCTTTTTTCAAGTGATTTAACAACTACTAAATTTTTATTATTATTTTGAACTATTTTAGAGGTATTAAGAAATTCAGGAATAATGCCTGTTATTTTACCATTAAATTTTTCTATAATATTATAAATGACTCCCATTAAACCAATTTTACCACCTCCATATATAATTGAAAACCCATTACTTGTAAGAATACTTGCTATTTTTATAACCTCATTTTTATAAAGAGGGTTATTTCCTGTTTTAGATCCACAAAATATCGTAATTATTTTAGTTGTTTTTATTTTTTTCATTACAATTTTTTTTTATATAGTTTTATTTATAAATAATCTAATATAAATATATTATTAATACATTAGGATAAAAAATTGAAAATGATCTTTGGAAAAAACACTAAACAATATTTATTAGGAGGTGGGATAGTTTTAAGTGCGCTCATAATTTTAATATTAGTAGTAAAATATGTTCCTCTAGATCCTACAAAGATAGCTATAGAAAAAATGGAAGAAAAAATTCATTTTGAAATACAACCAGACTTGGAAATTGAGAATACTAAACCTAAAGATGATATGGACTCAAATAAGGATGTAAATTTAATTTTAGAACCTACTTTTGATGTTATAAAGTTAGGTGAGGATAATACACTTGTTATAGGAGGCAGAGCTGGTATCAATCAAAAAGTTGAAATATTTAATGGAGATCAGCTGATAGGTGAAGTAATTACTAATCAATTTGGAGAGTTTGTATTTATTGAGGAGTTAGCTCCTGGTTATTATGATTTAAATTTGTTATCAAATGGAATAAAATCTCAAAAAACAGTTTCAATTATTGCGCCAGATAATACAAAAATTTTGGCTAAAGAAGATACTCAATTACTAGCCAGTGATTCAGAAGCGATAGTGACTAAAAATGAATCAGAAGCGATAGTGACTACAAATGAATCAGAAGCGATAGTGACTACAAATGGATCAGAAGCGATAGTGACTACAAATGAATCAGAAGCGATAGTGACTACAAATGAATCAGAAGCGATAGTGACTACAAATGAATCAGAAGCGATAGTGACTATAAATAATCCTGATGGGACTATAGAAAAGGTTATACAAGGAGCATCTAATAGTAATGAAGCTAATAATTTATCATTTGATTCATTATCATATACATCTGAAGGGACTTTACATTTATCAGGGAAAGCTTTACCTGGAGCTAGAGTAGATGTTTATATTGGTAAGGATTTGGTTGGTACAGCTTTTGCAGATGAAAATGGTTTTTGGAATATTACATTAGATAAACCAGTTAAGCCTGGAGATTATATTTTAAGATTTAATGAAATAGAGAATGAAAAAGTAATAGCAACTTTGGACACTCCAATTAGACAGTCAGATTTATCAGAAATAAGTATTTCAGAAAATGCGATTGTAGTTCAACCAGGAAATAGTTTATGGCGAATTTCTAGAAGGTTTTATGGAAGGGGTGTTTTATACACTCTTATCTTTAAAGCAAATAACAGTCAAATTTCAGATCCTGATTTAATTTATCCGGGCCAAATATTTGATATACCAAGATCTAAAGAAAATTAATTGATATTTCTTTGAACCTTAATTTTTCTATATATAAAATCAGGAATATCTTCTTTGCCTACATTTGCTAAAGGCTCATCAAGCACATGCCTGTATGGAGATAATTCACAGGTTGGATCTGTAGCATTTTGATCTCCAGTCAGTGCAAATGCCTGGCATCTGCATCCTCCCCAATCAATTTCTTTCCTGTCACAGGATTGACATGGCTCAGGCATCCAAGATGTTCCTCTAAATCTATTAAATGATTCAGAATGTTCCCATATCCAGGAAAGAGAATTATCTTTAATATTATCAAAATTTAAAAAATCAAGTGACTCCGCTGCATGGCATGGTAATACTTTTCCAGCTGGCGAAATATTTAGAAATTGTCTACCCCAGCCACCCATACATGACTTAGGCTTTCTTGCGTAATAATCTGGAACCACATAGTCAATTGCTAATATACCTTTTAATCTAATTCTTGCTTCTTCTACTATTTCCGTAGCAGTGTCTAATTGTTCTCTAGTTGGTAAGAAGGCCGTTTGGTTTTTTAGAGCCCAACCATAATACTGAACTTGAGCTACTTCTAACCTTTCGGCATCTAATTCAACAGCCATATCTATCATAGATTTTAGATTATGAAGATTTTGCCTATGCATTACAGCATTTACTGTAAGAGGTAAGCCAACTTTTCTTATAAGTTTAGCAGTATGTAATTTTTTTTCATGTCCCTTGTAACCTGCGATTCTATTAGAGTTTTCAGGATCTGTATCTTGGAATGAAACTTGAACATGATCTAAACCTGCATCATATAATTTTTTTAACCTTTCTTCATTAATCAGAACACCAGACGTAATTAAGTTGGTGTAAAGCCCTATAGATGAAGCATGCTGAACTAATTCTTCTAAGTCTTTTCTAGATGTAGGCTCCCCTCCAGAGAAATGTGCTTGCAATATGCCGATTTTTACTGCTTCACTTAGAGCCTTCTTCCAAGTTTCTGTATCTATTTCTCTAGATTTCATTTCAAGTTCTACAGGATTAGAACAGTAAGGACATGATAACGGGCATCTATGCGTTAATTCACATAATACTGCATATGGTATTTGTAGTTTTTCTTTCACATTGTGAAAGGATGTTTTCTGTTCTGTTCTTGATTTCTCTAATTTTATTTTTTTCATAATATTATAAATCCTTTATCCGCTAAAGGTTGTAACATTGCTAAAACATCTTTAGCAATCATATCCCGAGGAGCTCCTTTAAATTTTTTGACAAGCACGTCTATTATTACAGATATTGAAGATTTTCCATTCACTAACTGCATAACTTCTCCTGCAATTTCATCTAATTCAAAAACTCTTTCTGGTGCATTGATTATCCATTTTTTTCTAGCCTCATCAAACCTTAATTTAGCATGTCTAGGTAGTTTAGGAATATTTTCTTCTATTAAAGTTAATAAAATTGTCATTTATGACCATGCTCTTTCTGCAAAGCCATTAGGTACGAATGCCCCTGGAGGAATAAACCCTGGAACAACGTATGCATAGTATAATGCATCTAATTGTGCCCATAAAACTTCAGTTTTAAACCTAACTGCACCTAAAACTGCTTCTTGATCATCCCTTGTTAATGCATTTTCTATTACCCATTCTCTTCCAAATTCCACATCTTTTCTTGCTTGGCCTATTCTTGTTTTGAAATAAGCTAAAGCATAATCATCAGCCCATTCGTAATGTTTTGATAAACCAGAAATTCTTTCTGCATGAATAGCTGGAGCATAAATTTCAGTTAAAGAAGATGCAATTGCTTCTAGCAAAGATCTACTTCCTACAAAATTTACATAAGCATCTACTGCAAATCTAGAGGCAGGTAATAAACCTTTACAAGATTTTACGTAATCTAGATCTAATTTTAATGTTTCACATAATTGAAGGTATCTTTTAATTCCTCCATTTCCATCTATATCCCCTTCATGATCTATGACCCTAGATCTCCATTCAAGTCTTAAATCCACATCATTTATTCTAGCCATTAAAGTTAAGTCTTTTCTAGGAATACTCCATTGATAATAAAACCTATTAAGAGCCCATGCTTGTACTTGTTCAAAAGATAACTGACCAGAATGTAAAAGTTTATGAAAAGGATGAAGACTATGATATCTGTCATTTCCAAGCTGCGTTAAAGCTTGAATAAATTCATCTTTATTCATCTTTTTTTGTTTACTAGGTGTTGAGGGAGCACCTGGATAAAAAGGAGCAGGCATTGTCATATTTTAATTTCCATTGTGTCATAAGATATTTCCCATCCTGCTTCATTCGCGATTTTTCTTTCAGAAGAATTTTCCAAAAGTGCAGGGTTGGTTGTATTAATATGTATAAATATTTTTCTTTTTATATCTAATTTTTTAAAGGCTTCTATAGAACCTTTTGAACCTGACATACTCATATGACCCATCCGCTGACCTGTTTTAATGCCTACCTTCTCTTTTATCATTTCATCATCAGTCCATAGAGTTCCATCAAATAAAATAAGATTAGCATTATCTACTCTTTCTTTTAGCCAATCAGGCATGTTTGCACATCCTGGTATATAAAAGAATTCTGTATTTCCTTCAGGCCCTTTAACTTCTAAAGCTATAGTATCTTCTTCTACAGAGCCAAAATTTGATCCTTTAGATTCATCTTCTAACCATAAGGCTACTTTTCCTGGAACAGCAAAAGGTGTAACAGTAATACCACTATTCGTATCATCAGTATATTTTAAAGGAATGGCCTCATTTAATTTTATAGGGTTTCTTTTTACGAATTTAGGATTAAGTACATTAAATATAGTATTACTTTCTAATACTCCTAATACTCTTTGAGTTCCATAAAGATTAAAACTTTGTGATTCTCTTAAGTTAATAAGCCCTGCAGTATGGTCTACATCAGCATTTGTAAGTAATACACCCATAATCGGACTATATCTAAGAGGGTCCTCAGCTGAAGGCATTAACTCTGGATTATTCCACAGTTGATGTCTTAAATCAGGAGAAGCATTAAAGATAAACCATCGTTTTTTATCCATACTTATAGCAATAGATGATTGCGTTCTGGCAATTGCTTCAGGATTTTTATTTCTAGCAAGCCGGCTATTTGGGTGGTTGCAGTTCCATTGGGGATAACCCCCACCAGCGGCTGCTCCGAGCACACGAATATACATATTATATAATCCTATTTACGCTTCGGTACAGAAGCTGGTGAGAATATCATAACTAATCTTTACAGACTAGATTTCTGCGCAAGCATAACAGTTGATTTCAAGACCAACAGCTACTTCGCGTACTACAGGAGATTTCCACATAAGATATCCTCCCTTTCTTTTTTAGTTAAAAATTGATAATAACAAAATAGCTACTATCACTTAAGGGTTAGAATAGAACAGAAAAAATGTATTATGCAAAGCTATACTTATTATTGTAATCACCTATAATTCAATATATCTTTAGATACAGCTAAGCTATAAATAAAACAATTTAAGGAAAAAAATGCTCAAAATTAAATATAATATAATTTATTTTTTAATAATTATCCTTAATACTCATGCTGCCTTAGCAAACCCATTAGTTGAAAAGGAATGGTTAAAGGATAAAATATGTACAGAGGGTTTTATAATAGTAGAAGTTCATAGGTCTAAAAAAGAATATGAACTTTCTCATATTCCTTGTTCTGTATTTACAAATTTTTATACTAGTGGTTGGAGAGAAACTAGAAATAAAATTCCATTACTTATGCCAAAGACTGAGAAGTTAGAAAAACTAATAGGATCTTTAGGTATTACAAATAATGATCATGTTATTATTGCTGCGCCAGGAACAGGTAAATATGATGCAGCAGAAATAACTGCTGTTTATTTTACATTTAAATATTTAGGACATCAAAAAGTATCAATATTAAATGGAGGTTTAAAAAGCTGGCAAGAATCCTGGGATAATGAAACTGATTCAGGTTTTATTATACCTAAAAATAAGGCTTATCAAGCAAAAACCAATGAAAATATAATAGCAACCAAAGAAGATATACTCAGTTTAATAAATAAAAAAGGTTACTTAATTGATGCAAGACCATCAGATATGTTTGCTGGAATAAATACATCTTTTCCATCTCTTAGAACGGGCACTATTCCAAATGCAATTAATTTACCTAATGCATGGTTATTAAAAAACAATACTTTGTATTTTCAAGAAAAGGAAAATATTATTAAAATTTTAAAACATGCAGGTATTACTAAACAAGATGGTCAAATATCATTCTGTAATGCTGGTTTAGAAAGCGCTCTTTCTTGGTTTGTAATTTCAGAAATTTTAGAATATCCTAATCATCGCTTGTATGAATCTTCATTAGCTGAATGGTCAGGTGATATTTCATTACCAATGATAGATAAAATAAATTTTAGAAAAAATAATGATAATGCAGAAGAAGTTGATTCCTTTTCTATGAAACCTCCTAAATAAATATGAATAAAGAAAGTATTTTAACCTCTAAAGCTACCGGTATATCTGTTGCTGAATTATTCCAATCACAAGCAATAAAAAACCCTAAGGCATTAGCCGTTATAAATTCAAATGGAGATAAATATACCTATCAAACATTCTTATTAAGGGTTCTTAAATTATCTACAGTTTTAATTAAGAAAGGTATTAAACCTAAAGATAGAATTGTTATTTTGTCTGAGAATAGATTAGAATACTTAGAACTAGAAATGGCATGTGCCAAGATAGGGGCGGTATTAGCAGCAATAAACTGGAGGTTAGCTGATAAAGAAGTTGATTATTGTATCAGTTTAGTAAAACCTAAGTTAATTTTTTTATCAACGAGGTTTGATGCTAAGGTAAAACTAAGTTCAATTAAAAAAGTACCTGTCATATCCTATGATTCTAAATACGAAACTTTATTAAATAATGCAGTTGCTTATACTGGGAGAAGCTTAGGTAGCGGAGAAGATATTCTAGTTATTTTATTTACATCTGGAACAACAGGTTATCCTAAAGGAGCTCAAATTTCTCACAGAGCTTTTATTGCCAGGGCCATGTATTTTGCCTATGAATATAAAATTAATGAGGAGGATACGTTTCCTGCATGGGCTCCTATGTTTCATATGGCATCTACTGATTTAGCAATAGGATCATTAATTATAGGAGCTTCAGTTGCTTTTGTAGATGGTTTTCAACCAAAACAATTAAAACTATTAATTCAAAAATATAAATTATCATGGTTAGTTTTAATGCCAGGAATGTTAGAAGAGTTTATTAAATTTCTTAATGGAAAAAAAATTAAAATTAAAGGAATTAAGGCTATGGGAGCTATGGCTGACCTTATTCCTAAAAAACAAATTACAGAAATTACCACGTTATTAGATACTCCATATTTAAATTCTTTTGGTTCAACTGAAACGGGTATGCCTCCTGCTTCAGGAGGGTTTATTTCCAAAAAAACTAAAAACTTTTCTCTATCAAAAGTCCAAAGTAGTTTTTGTGAAGTAATATTAGTTAATAATAATAAAGTTGCGGAGGAAGGGTATTCAGGTGAATGTGCTGTGAGAGGTCCAACATTATTTAGTGGTTATTGGCAAGCTGAAGCGACAAATTTAAAAGATTTTAAAAATAGTTGGTTTCACATGGGTGATATAATGAAACGTAATAAAAATGGGACCCTAGATTTTGTAGACAGAAAAAAATATTTAATTAAATCCGGAGGTGAAAATATATATCCTGCCGAAATTGAAAGAATTCTACTAAGCCATAAAAATGTATCAGAAGCGATAGTGGTAAAAATAAATAGCGAAAAATGGGGGGAATCTCCCATTGCAATTATAAGTATAGATGACGTATTAGAAAAAGATGTAGTTATCAAACAATTAAAAAAATTATGTAGATCTAGTTTAGCTGGTTATAAACAACCTGTAGATATATTAATTATTAATGAAATTGATATTCCAAGAAGTACTACAGGCAAAGTGCAAAGACATTTTGTAGAAAAGATGCTAAAAACTTATTTTAATATAGAAAGTTTTAATTAGAAATTGGTATTATTATGTCTAATAATTTAACAAATAATTCTAGGATTAAAGTTAAAGTTAAAAAAGGTTCTAAAAGTGTGTCTTCGAGGCGCTGGCTTGAAAGGCAATTAAATGACCCTTATGTAATAGCAGCTAAAGAAGATGGATATCGTTCTCGCTCAGCTTATAAATTAATAGAATTAAATAACAAATTCAAATTTTTAAAAAAAGGTAATACAGTAATAGATTTAGGTGCAGCACCAGGCGGTTGGAGTCAAGTGGCAGCAAAGATTATAGGTCTTCCAAAAAATGGAAAGTTAGTCTCTGTAGATATTCAGGATATCATGCCGATAGAAGGTGTATATTTTATTAATGGAGATATAATGGATGAAGATATTATAGACACTATTAAAAATAAATTACAATGCCAGGTTGATATAGTGTTGTCAGATATGGCACCATCTGCATCAGGGCATAGAAATACTGATCAAACAAGAGCTTTACTTTTAGCAGAACTAGCTCTAGATACAGCAAAACATTTGTTACAAAAAGAAGGAACTTTTTGTTGTAAATTAATTAGAGGAAAAGGAGAAGAAGAGTTAGTTAGCTCAATGAGGAGTTTTTTTTCATCAATTAAACGTTATAAGCCTGAGTCAAGTAGGAAGGATTCTGCAGAAATATTTTTAATTGGATTAAATTTTAATGATCAAAACTTGGCGTAATTAAATAATTATGTATATTGTCTTAATAATTAGTTTATAACATTATATTTAGATAGAAATAAGAGAGATAGTGATTGAAATTAATTGAAGCATTTACTTTTGATGATGTCTTAATAAGACCAGCAGCTTCCTCGGTATTGCCAAGTAACGCTGACACAAAAACCATGTTTACAAAAAATATTTCTTTAAATATTCCATTAGTATCTTCGGCTATGGACACAGTAACAGAATCAAGGTTAGCTATTGCAATTGCACAAGCAGGTGGAATTGGAGTTATTCATAAGAATAATACAATAGAAGAACAGGTAAGAGAAATAGAAATTGTGAAACGCTTTGAATCAGGAATGGTTATTAATCCAATTACTGTGAGTCAAAATGATACGTTAAAAGATATTTTGGCCTTAAAAAAAATACATGGAGTTTCTGGTTTTCCTGTTACTGATAAAAAGGGTGTTCTATTAGGTATTATTACAAATAGAGATGTTAGGTTTGCTGATAATCCTAATGAGCTTGTTAAAAATTTAATGACTAAAAATAAATTAGTAACAGTTCCTGATACGGTCAGCAGGGAGGATGCTATTTCTAAACTTACTAGCACTAGAGTAGAAAAACTTATTGTAGTAAATAAACAATATAAGTGTGTTGGTTTAATAACTGTATCTGACATTAAGAAAAGCGAAAGAAACCCTCTAGCTACAAAAGATGAAGAGGGAAGATTAAGAGTAGCAGCAGCAGTTGGTGTTGGAAAAGCTGGAATAAAAAGGGCAAAAGCATTAGTTGAAGCAGGAGTTGATGCTATTGTAGTTGATACTGCCCATGGGCATTCTAAAGGTGTTTTAGATACAATAAAAAATATAAAAAAATCTTTTAGAAATATTCAGGTTGTTGGTGGTAATGTTGCGACAGCCTCAGGTGCTAAAGCTTTAATAAAAGCAGGAGTAGATGCTGTAAAAATAGGAATTGGTCCTGGGTCTATTTGTACAACTAGGATAGTAGCGGGTGTAGGTGTTCCACAGTTCTCAGCTATATGTGAAGCCAGAAGCGTTTGTAAAGCTAAAAATATTCCAGTAATAGCAGATGGAGGTATTAGATTTTCTGGTGATGTTGCTAAAGCAATAGGTGCTGGTGCTAATTGCGTAATGGTTGGGTCTTTATTAGCCGGAACAGAAGAAGCTCCTGGAGAGACATTTCTTTTCCAAGGGCGAACTTTTAAATCATATCGAGGTATGGGTTCTTTAGGAGCAATGGCTAGGGGTTCTGCTGATAGATATTTTCAAGAAGATATTACAGATCAAATGAAATTGGTTCCGGAAGGAGTTGAAGGCAGAGTAGCATATAAAGGTTTAGCTTCATCTGTAATAGATCAATTAATTGGAGGATTAAAGGCTGCTATGGGATATACTGGAAATAAAAATATTTCTAGTATGCAAACAAAATGTGTTTTTCAAAAAATCACTACTGCTGGTGTAAAAGAAAGTCATACTCATGACATTGCTATAACAAAGGAAGCACCTAACTATAAGACTGGCGATGCTTGACTCCAGGAGCTCGTCTATTATCAGTTGTAGAAATTGTTAATGACATTTTTCTTCAACCTATCGATGAAAATTTTTCATCTGATAAAATAATTAAAAATTGGATACGTAATAATCGTTATGCAGGGTCTAAAGATAGAAAAGAAATTACTAATAATGTATTTGGCATTATTAAAAGATATTTCAGCTTAGATTATATTCAAAAAAATAATACTACTTTAGGACAACGTTATTTAGAGTTAACAATAATTTATTATATATTTTATGGAGAAGGAAAAACCAATCTCTTCTCAAGATTTAATGATGGGCCTTATGCTATTAAAATGACGGATAGTATTAATAACTTTATTGAAAAAATTAGTATTTTTAATTTTGATAAACTCGATTTTGTTAAATGCTCCCTTCCTAATTGGTTATATAGTGAATTTTATGAAAGTTTTTATAATGATACTTATAAGGTATGTGAAAGCTTAAATAAGGAGGCACATTTTGATATCAGAGTAAAAAAGGGTCAAAATAGAGATAAAATTATAAATAATCTTAAATATAAAAATATAATTTCAGAAAAAACTACTTTGTCTCCTATTGGAATAAGAATTAATAAAAGAATTTCTATTAATAATCTCATTGAATATAAAAAAGGTATAATAGAAATTCAAGATGAAGGTAGTCAAATAGTTTCTTTATTATGTGGTGCAAAAGAGAATGAAACTATTATAGACCTTTGTGCAGGTGCCGGAGGAAAATCATTACTTATAGCGGATATACTTAATAATGTTAAAATAATAGCTACAGATATTAATTTAATAAGATTAGACAAAATAAAAGATAGGGTCAAAAGAAGTAAATTAGTGAATAAAATTAATATTGAATTAAACTATCATAATATAAATATTAGAGCAGATCGTGTAATTTGCGATGTTCCTTGTTCCGGAAGTGGTGCCTGGAGAAGGAGACCAGAGGAAAAAATTAGCCTTACTCAAAAAAAATTTAAAAGTCTGTTAGTAACGCAAAGAAATATATTAAATTATGGGGCAAGTTTAACAAAAATTGGTGGGGAATTAGTATATATTACTTGCTCAGTATTAAATAATGAAAATAAGAGTCAAATAAATGCATTTGTACAAGATAATATTAATTTTGAAATTGTGGATTTAAAGTATTCATGGGATAATATTACTAAATCAAAACAGTGGTTTGGAAATGAAAAATATTGTCAATTACTGCCAAATATCCATGAATGTGATGGTTTTTTTATAGCAAGATTAAGAAAGATTAATTAAATAGGAAATTAAGACTTGAAAAGTTTATTATTATATATTTTTTGCTGTAGTATAATTTTTTATCCATTAAAACATATTATGGCTAATCTTGAGGTGCCTTCTTCAGAAGCTTCTTCAGAAGAAGTTGATAAGGTTATAGATAAATCAGTCATATTAAGTTTAATAGACCAAGGAAAATATGAAGAAGCTAAGCAGAATCTTTTAATAATTATAGAAAATAATAAACAAGACGCTGAAGTCTATAATTTATTGGGGTATACCGAAAGGCAATTACAAAATTACACAATAGCTATTAAATATTATAAAATGGCATTATCTATAAAGAAAGATTTTATAGGTGCTCATCATTATATTGCTATGGCCTATTTAGAACTGGATGACATAGACAATGCAAAATATCACTTAAACCAATTAGACTTAATATGCTTATTTGGCTGCAAAGATTTTTTTGAAGTTAAAAATAAAATTGAATTTTATGAGGCTAATTATGACTAAAATAAATAATAAAATGTTAAATAAATTTCAATCAGATAACATATTAATAGTAGATTTTGGAAGTCAATATACTCAATTAGTAGCAAGAAGAGTAAGGGAAGAAGCAGTTTTTTGCCAAATTATTCCATATGATAAAGTAGATGAATATTTATTAAATAACGAACCTAAAGCAATTATTTTATCTGGAGGCCCCTCTTCTGTTATTGGAATTAAAACACCTAGGATATCTGAAAAAATTATTAATTTAGAGGTGCCTATCTTAGGTATTTGTTATGGGCAACAAGTAATGGTTAAGCAATTAGGTGGAGAAGTTGTATCTTCAGAAACAAGTGAATTTGGTAGAGCTAAAATTACAATGCTTAAATCTTGTTCTTTAACTAATAATGTATGGAAAGAAGGTAAGGAATATCAGGTATGGATGAGTCATGGTGATGCAGTAGAAAAAATACCTGATGATTTTTATGTTGTTGCACAATCGGAGAGATCAGCATTTGCTGTAATTGCAAATGAAAAGAAAAAATTTTATGGAGTGCAATTTCATCCTGAAGTAGTTCATACGCCTGAAGGAAAAAAATTAATCAATAATTTTGTAAAAAAGATATCTGATTGCAAATCAAGTTGGAGCATGGAATCTTTTTTAAATTATAAGGTTAATTTATTAAAAAAACAGATAGGAACTGGAAAGGTTTTATGTGGGCTATCTGGAGGTGTTGATTCCTCTGTCACTGCAGCTTTATTAGATAAAGCAATAGGTGATCAGTTAGTATGTGTTTTTGTAGACCATGGCTTACTTAGGGGTGGTGAAGCAAAAGAAATAGATGGTATATTTAAAGAAAGGTTAGGAAATCGTTTTATACATGTGAATGCTTCTGAAATATTTTTTAAGGCCTTGAAAAATATTAGTGATCCTGAGAAAAAAAGAAAAACTATAGGAAAAAAATTTATAGAAGTATTTGAATTAGAAGCTAAAAAAATAGGAAATGTTAAGTTTTTAGCTCAAGGCACTTTATACCCTGATGTCATAGAGTCGGTTTCCTTTTCCGGAGGTCCTTCAGTTACAATTAAATCTCATCATAATGTTGGAGGGCTTCCAGAAAAAATGAACCTAGAATTGGTTGAACCATTAAGAGAGTTATTTAAAGATGAGGTTCGCATTTTAGGTAAGGAATTAGATCTTCCAAATTACTTAATAGGAAGACACCCTTTCCCTGGACCAGGGTTAGCTATAAGAATGCCTGGAGAGATAACTGAAGAAGCTATAATAACACTTCAAGAGGCAGATACTATTTTTATTGAAGAAATAAGGAATGCAGGTTTATACGATAAAATTTGGCAAGCATTTTGTGTCCTTTTACCTGTTAAAAGTGTAGGAGTTATGGGAGATGCAAGGTCTTATGATAAAGCATTAGTTTTAAGGGCCATTACTTCGGTTGACGGGATGACAGCAGATGTATATCCATTTGAACATTCTTTCTTAAGTAGAGTATCTACTAGAATAGTTAACGAAGTAAAAGGAATAAATAGGGTTACTTATGATATTACATCTAAGCCACCAGGAACAATTGAGTGGGAGTAGTCCTAAAAGATAAAACCCTTACTCACTAACGATTACAGATACAAAAAGTAGTTTCAAAGTAGTTTCAAAGTCCTTGACTTTCCTACATTCTTCTGTTTTACTTTCAAAGAAAGTTTCAAAGATAGAGGATGATAGAGAATCATGACTGATAAAAAACCACAAGGAAGAACACCCCCCCCAACCTCTCACCGCAAGGCATCACCTATTCCAACTAAAGCACCAGTAATTGAACCAAAATCGCCTAAGCCTGCGATACCTAAAGACTACCTCGCTCCATCAAAACCTAAGCCAGAAGATGAAGTCCCATCAACAAAAGAAGAAACAATTGTTGAAGATGATGTGACAGAACCGAATGATGACGAGCCTGTCATCGTAAATGACTCCTCAATTGTTGAGCCGGAAATTGCCGATGAAATACCAAAAGGGCCTGCTACTGCTCAAGGGAAAACTAGAGGCGTTGGCCTTAGCCAGCAAACGGAAATTAAATCTGATGAAAAATCAAAGACTGTTAAAGATGATAATTACACATCCACCTTGTTGGCAGAAAGCAAGGCATCTAGAACAGATGCAG
>ENA-OREN01000497-OREN01000497.1-marine-metagenome-genome-assembly--contig:-NODE-497-length-57247-cov-8.668462_pt1 | contig 57247 bp, 42 predicted proteins | sample MGYA00248624_ERZ508555 | MGnify/ENA primary metagenome ERZ508555 (study PRJEB26222, sample SAMN06267773) | marine metagenome | isolation source: Saanich Inlet, British Columbia, Canada | place... | reverse complement strand
TGAGATTCAAAATCATCTCTTATAATAAATACAATTTTAGTAAACCCAGCTTTAATAGCATCATAGACTGAATAATCAATAATTGTTTCACCGTTTGGCCCCACCTGGTCCAATTGTTTTAAACCGCCATACCTTGATCCCATTCCAGCAGCCATTATCAATAAAGAAATATCTCTCATTAGTTTAAACCTACTTTAATAAATCATTAATTTAAAAACTTAGACCCTTCATCAGAATAAATAATTTGAGCTTTGCCACCTACACTATCAATAGCTTCTACAACTTTTTCAGAGTTATTTGGTGCATAAGCAAACATACACCCTCCACCACCTGAACCATTAATTTTTGCACCTAATGCACCTGCATTCATAGCTGCATCCATCATTTTTTCTATCTTTGGAGTACTTACCTTTAAATCATCTCTTAAAATGGTATGGTGCTCGTACAAAAGCTTACCTATTAATCTTTTATCAATAATCTTTTTTTGTAGTTCATGCAAAGCTGATATTAATAATTCTCTATTTTTAATAGTTCCAAAATATAATTTGACCTCGTCATCATTTAAATCAGATAAATCTATATCCTCATCACATGAATGAATATTTATTAATGGATTTTTTGTAATTAAACTTTTAAATAATTTTTGCCTACTGTCTCTACATCTTTTTAAAATTTCAAATGTATTTTTTGGCTCACCTGAGTCTGCTAAAATAAAAGGTCCTAATTTAGGATTTAATTTTTTAATAGATATTCTTGGCTGTGATTCCAGATAAATTAAGTTGCCTATAGCTGTAGAATATTGATCCATCATTCCTCCTGGCTCATTGAATTCAGTCACTTCTGCATCAAATGCTAATTCTCCTATTTTCTTTTGATCCCAGTTTTTTGAATTATCGGCAATTTTTGATAAAAAATGAATCCAACTAACATTTAATGCTGAAGAGCTACTTGTCCCAGCATTTATAGGAATTTGACTTTTTATTTCACATTCAAAACCATTCGAGAATGTTAACCCATTTTTTTGACATATTTTGATTCCACTTTTAAAATAATCTCGTGGCTTACTATATTTTAAATCAACTAATGAAAAAAATTCAGTCTCGTTAAGATCTGATTTCAAAATGACAACTTGTTTATCATTCCTTTGCTTTCCGGTAATACTAATTCTCAAAGAAATAGCCATTGCAATAACTGGTAAACCAAGATAGTCTTGGTGCTCACCAAAAAGACAGATTCGACCAGGAGTTGTTACTTCCAAGTACGGAATAATCCAACTGAAGCAATAATAGAGATGCTAATTAATAAAAACCCTGTTGAATCATTATATATTAATTGACCTACACCAAGTAAAATTCCATAAACGGCAATACTACCTAATATCATTGATAATATACCTTTAGGTATTGGCCACGGTTCTGCTGATCTACCATCAGAGTAGTTCGTCCAACCAGGACCACCGGGATTTACTTTTTTAACAAAATTTCTCAATGTTTCTTCATCTTCTGGTGGTGTGAAATATGTTGCAAGTACCCAAACAATAGTTGTGAGAATAGAGCCAATAACAATTTTCTGCCATCCTTCTAAACCAGAATCAGTAAAATTAAAATACCCAGCTATTAGTATTGAACTTATCATAGCAACAATTTCAGTATAAGCATTTATACGCCACCAAAACCATCTAAGTATATAAATAAGACCCGTACCTGCACCTATCATAAGTAACAGAGTAAATGCTTGTCCAGCACTAGTAAGTAATAAGCCCAACCCACTTCCAAGAATTATTGAAATTACTGTAAAAATACGAGCTGCTTTAACCAACTCAGATTGACTAGCATTAGGTTTAATAAATCGATGATAAAAATCGTTAACTAAATAACTTGCCCCTAGATTGAGCTGAGTACTCATAGTACTCATAAAAGCAGCAATCAAAGAAGCTGCAACTAAACCAAGTAAACCTGAAGGCAATAATGTCAACATTGCAGGATAAGCAACATCATGGCCTAATTTGTCTGATGGTAAATTAGGAAATGCTTTTTGGATATCACTTAATTCAGGAAAAACAATTAGTGATGAAAGGGCAATTAATATCCATGGCCATGGTCTTAAAGCATAATGGGCAACATTAAACAAAAAAGTTGCTCCAACCGCATTTTTTTCATCTTTAGCTGAAAACATCCTCTGAGCAATATAACCTCCACCTCCAGGTTCTGACCCTGGATAATAACTTGCCCACCATTGAACTGCTAAAGGAACTAGTAAAACTGGAACCCATGTGTTTGGATCAGAGAAATCAGGAAATAAAGATATTTTTTCCACAACATTTACGTGTGAAACTAAATTTGATAATCCTCCAATTTCAGGTAATCCTAATATATATAACATTCCCCAAATTGAGCCAATCATAGCTAAAGTAAATTGTATAAAATCTGTAATAATTACTGCTTTTAGCCCACCCATAGTGGAGTAAATCAATGTAATTGAACAGGCAATGCTCAACGTTAACCATCCTGGCAAACCTAGTACAATTTCTCCAAATTTTACTGCTGCTAAACTAACAGTACCCATAACTAAGACATTAAAAACTAAACCAAGATATAATGCTCTAAATCCACGAAGAAAGGCAGCTGCTTTACCACTATAACGTAATTCGTAAAATTCAATATCAGTTAACACTCCAGATCTCCGCCATAATTTTGCATAAATAAAAACAGTTAACATTCCGGTAAGTAAAAATGCCCACCAACTCCAATTTCCTGAAACTCCATTTTGCCTTACTAAATCAGTGACTAGATTTGGAGTATCTGTTGAAAAAGTAGTGGCTACCATGCTTATACCTAATAACCACCATGGCATGTTTTGACCAGCAAGAAAAAAAGATTTAGTATCTTTTCCTGCTTGCTTTGAAGCCCAAATTCCAATAATTAATGAAAAAATAAAGTATGCACCAACAATAAACCAGTCTAAGGATGATAATATCATTTAGTATTTCTCATTTAACCCAAAAATAGGCTTATTCTCTTTCCATTTACCTCTGGTAAAGTCAGGAATTTTAACGGACGTACTATTTGATTGAATCGATTTTTCTGAAAGTGGTACTATTACGCTCATACTAACAGCATCATAAACATCAATTACTGGAGATTGATTATCTTTTAAAGCTTCTATAAAAGCACGGGCAATAAAAAAATCCATTCCACCGTGCCCTGATCCAGATGCTTGGTCTTCAAATTTTTTCCAAAGCGGATGGTCATACTCCTTTAAATAAGATTCATCTTTTTCCCAGCGATGAGATTCTGGACTTCGACCTTCAATATAAATTGATTGATTATCTTTCATCCATATTCCTTTTGTTCCTTGAACTCTAAAGTTTAAACTATATGGCCTAGGAGAATTTGTATCATGACTCAACATAATTGTTTGTCCATTAGCACATTTTATTACAGTGGTAACAACATCACCTAGCTTAAAATCTATTTTTGCGTTTGGGTGATCCTTTCCTTCATTATTAACAATATATTTGTGGAGTCCACGTGATTGAGTAGCGGTTGATGTTAAATGAAGCATCCTATTACCACGATTGATGTTTAACATTGGACTTATTGGTCCTAATCCATGTGTGGGATAAAGATCTGCATTTCTGTCAACTGAATGTTGAGTCCTCCACTTAGCTTCTGAGAATCCTTTTTCACCAAACTCTACCCCTCCTCCATAAGCTCCTTTACCATCATTGAACTTTACATGTCTTAAATCATGCTGATATCCACCTTGACAATGTAATAGTTCGCCAAACAGGTCTTGTCTTACCATATTTAAAACAGCCATAATGTCTCTTCTGTAATTTACATTTTCCATTATCATACATAATTTGCCTGACTTTTCAGACATATTTACTAAATCCCAACATTCATCAATTGTAAGTGCGGCTGGCACCTCTGTACCAACATTGCAATCATTTTCCATAGCTGCAATAGCCATAGGGTGATGCCATTCCCACGGAGTAGCAATATAAACACCATCTAAATCTTCTTTTGATACCATGTTCCTAAAATCTTCTGGCCCTTTTTTATAGATTTTTGGCTTGGGTCGACCTTGTTTTTCAAAAATATTTAAGACACTATCAATCATTTTTTCATCAATATCGCATATTACTGGAATATCAACATCAGGTCGATCTAATAAAAGTTTTGTCATCCACTGTCCTCGTAAACCAGTTCCAATTATTCCTATTTGTAACTTATTTGAGAAAGCAAATAAAGATGATGGGGAAAAAGAGGCAGCAGTTGCTAAAGCAGTAGTTTTTATAAATTTTCTTCTATTCATTTAATATCTCATTAATTATATGATTTAACTTGGGTTTATATTAACTCAAAATAAATCCATCTTTCAATGGATCCTCAGGGTTTATCCAAAATGTATTTTTCCCAGTAATAAACGCATTGCCACATACTTCAGGAATGACTGATTCATAATCACCTAAGGTTGTTGTTTTTAACACTTTGACGTGGAAATTAGAGCCTAAAATACTTTCTATGGTTAAAGTTTCTTCGTTGACAATTTCATTCCTAGCATAATGAATAGCTGCTCGGGCACTTACACCTGTTCCAGTAGGACATCGATCTACTTCACCTTCTGCAAAAATACATACATTCCTACTGTGATTTCTTGCATCTTTTGGTGGTCCAGTAAATATTGTACCATATAAATAGTTCATCTCTGGTTCAGTAGGGTGATTCATTTCAACTTCTTCCATTATTGCATGTTTAATTATCATACCAGCTTTTATAAGATCGTTATAACTTTTTTTGCTACAGTCTAATCCCACTTGGTCAACATCAACAACTGCATAAAATGCACCACCAAATGCTAAATCATATTTAATCTTTCCTAATCTTGGAACATTAATTTCTGCATTTAACTTTTGAACGAAAGATGGAACATTTTGAAATCGAACACTTTCAACTTTTCCATTTTTTACTTTTGCAAATGATCGAATAAAACCAGAAGGTACATCCATACGAACTTCAGTCTCTGGCTCGGCAATTGGGATTAAGCCAGTCTCAACAAATACTTTTGTTAAAGCGATAACAGCATGACCACAGCCTGTCGAATAACCATCATTATGAATAAAAATAACACCAAAATGCGAATCTACGCTGTCCGATTCTACAATAATAGCTCCATACATATCAGCATGACCTCGAGGCTCCCACATTAGTGCCTTACGAAAATTATCAAAATCATCTTTTGCATTTTTTCTTTTTTCAAGAATGGTTTTTCCTTTCAATTCAGGATAACCAGAGATAATAATTCTTAGAGGCTCACCACCTGTATGAGCATCAATTGTCTGAATCTCAAACCACTCTTTTGATGGATTATATCTTTTAATTTGATTTAAATCAATCAATGAGGTCTTTATTTTGAAGCTAGTGTAAGTAAAATATAAATTCCTACGGTAGTAGTCATAATAGCAATCGAAACATTTTTTGCATTTGCCCACGGTGTCATATCGACTGGTGCAGGAACTCTTTCATCGCTAATAGCAATTTCCTCTTCTGATTTAGGTTTTATTTTACCAATCAAGAGCATTAAAGCAATTGCTACAATGAAGCTAATAAAATAACCATGTAACCAATGTAATTCTCCAGCTCCGTCAGCAAAAAATGTTGGCACATCTTTAATATTGACAAAACTAAAGAAAGCATAAAATAGCATTCCAACTATCATTCCAACCTTCGCTGCAATTGCTGGGACATGCTTGGTAGTTATACCTAGCAAAAAGATTCCAATGATTGGTACACTATACAATCCATTTACTTTTTGAAGATACTCAAAAATTGACTGCATTTGATCCAACATTGGTGCTATAAAAATAGATGCTATCGCTAATAGAATACCAAATTTTTTACCCACAGCTACTATTTGTTCTCCACTAGCTTCTTTATTGATATAACCTTTATAAAATTGTAAAGAAAAAAGAGTAGATGCACTATTCAAAGCAGAGTTAAAAGAGCTCAAAATAGATCCCATCAAAACTGCTGCAAATAGTCCTAGTGACCAATCAGGGAGGACGTGTCTTACAACTGCACCATAAACTTGGTCTTGCTTATCAATATTGAGATCCGTCATATGAAGCGCAATTATACCAGGTAAACATAATAATAAAGGTCCAACAAGTTTCATCGCTGATGCAAAAAGAACACCTTTTTGCCCTTCTGCTAAACTTTTAGCTGCCATTGCTCGTTGTACGATGACTTGGTTAGTTGACCAATAAAATACTTGAATAAACATCATTCCAGTAAAAAGAGTTGGCCAAGGGACTGAAACAACATTCCCATCTACATTAGTATTTGTCAGTACTGCTAAATATTCTGGGTTATTAGTTCCTAAAATATTTAATCCTTCAAAAAAAGAGCCATCTCCAAGAGCATATAGACCTAATATAGGTATAGTCAATCCACCAACAAGTAACCCAATACCATTTAGAGTATCACTCACTGCAACTGATTTTAATCCACCAAATATTGCATAAGCACTTCCAAGGACTCCAATTGTAGATACAACAAACCATAAAGAAAGATTTAAATCAAACATACCAATTAATGCTAGAGAACCAGTATATAAAACAACAGGTAATAAAACAGTTACGTAGCCAAATAAAAATAATCCAGATACCATTGAGCGAGTCATTTTATCAAAACGTTTTTCTAAAAATGCCGGCGTAGTTGTAAAACCACTCGCAAGATAACGCGGTAAAAATACTAGAGCCGTAGCAATCATTGCGAAAGCTGCTAATGCTTCCCATGCAAGGCCAACCAGTGCCTTATCACCAAAGACTGAACCATTTAAACCCACTAATTGTTCTGTTGAAAGATTTGTTAATAATAGTGAACCTGCCACCATTGGCCAAGCAAGCGCACGTCCACCTGTAAAGTATTCTTCCGTTACGTTATCAGATTTTTTCATTCCAATAACAATACGATATGTAAATAAAGCCACTGACCCAGTAGCTAAAATAAAAGTAACAATAGAAATAGTATTCATCTTTTATCCCTTTGCTTTTTGTTTAAGATGAGATACGAGAACGACGATTTATTCAAATTTAAGTTTGGAAAGTTGGCTCAAATTATTTTTATTATCAAAAGGTATTAACATAATTGAAAATTCATATTTTCCAGGAAAAAGTGTATACTTATTATGAGTACGAGCCCCCCAGCTATTATCTCCACCTACTCCCATTTGTTTATAATCAATTAACCAATCTAAATGATCTTTAGATTTTATATCTAAATTACCATGGCGTTGACTACCAGGGACATAGTCTAAATCTTCATAGGGATATTGATGGACACTACCATCAAAAGTAGGTAATCCTTTGGCCATTAATCCATTAGATCCATTGGAAACAGCCATCCAATAAATATCCGTTTTATTACCCGTTTCTTGAGGTCTTACATAGGGAAAAGATTGTTCCCAGACACTTCCAGAATAATGGCCGATAGCAGCAGAAGTTTTACGATCCCAATAAGATTCATGAGGGCCTCTCCCAAACCATGATACTTGATCAAATTCACCTGACATGGATAGTTTTAAACCAAATCGTGGAATTTCACTAACGGTTGAATCCTTAACTTCAATAATTTGATTAATTCTTATAACTCCATTACCATAAACAAAATATTTTGATCGTAAAGTTGAACTACTCAATGAATCTTCACTAATAATCGTAATTTGAGCAGTATTATTTTTTAATTCACTTTCAACAGAAAGTGTTGAAAATCTCTCACTAGCTTCTTTCCATATTTTGGTTCTTGCTGGCATTCCATTACCTAAATCATTATCATTTGGTGCACGCCAAAAATTTGTTTTTATTGGTTTTTTGATAATGGATAATCCATTTATTTCATATTCACTTAATTGTCCCATTTCATGATTAAATATAACTTTAAATCCTTTTCCATAGACTTCAGTGTTTAGTTCATTTTTGAAAAGATTAATTGAAGTTAAATTAGATGGGTCTTGAGCTTTTGACTCTTTGTATATTGGTAATTCAAATTGATCCCAAGCCACTAAATAATCTTTAGGAATCAATGGTTTTTTATATTTGGTTTTAGCTTGAACTGTTAAAAAATAGCGAACGCCTAGTTTTGGTCTTATACTTGATAAATTAAATGTAAGCGTTCTTGTCTCTCCCGCTTCAAGATCTAATGTTCCTAATCTACCAGATGCAACAATCTTACTATCACCTTTAATAAACCAAGAAAAAGTATAATCGCTTAAATTAATAAAATCAAAGTCGTTAGTAACTTTTACACGACCTCTTTTTAAATTATCTGATTTAAATCTTATAGGTTGATATACTTTTTTTACTTCCTTAATATGTGGGTTTAGGCTACGATCAGCTGCTATTAAACCATTTGCACAAAAGTTAGAATCATTTTCGGTGAATTCTTTCCCAAAATCACCACCATATGCCCAATATTCTACACCATTTGAATCTTTTTTAGCAATTACCTGATCTACCCAATCCCAAATAAAACCTCCTTGCAATGACTTATATCTTTCAAATGTTTCCCAATAATCAATCAAATTCCCTACACTATTTCCCATGGCATGTGCATACTCGCACAATATTAAAGGTCTATCGTATTTTGATTCTGCATATTCAGAAATTTCTTCTATTGTATCATACATTGGAAAAACTACATCTGTATGCAATTCAAGTTTTGCAGGTTCATAGACTACAGGACGCGAAGAGTCTTTATCTTTTAACATTTGGTATAATTTTTTAAAATTTTGACCATCACCTGCCTCATTACCCATTGACCACATAATGATTGACGGTTGGTTTTTATCACGTTCAAACATTCTATTACCACGATCTAACCATTGAGCAGTCCATAAAGTATCATTTGTAATTTGTTCAAAGCTATTATCATGAAATCGCATACCATGAGCTTCTATATTTGCCTCATCTATTACATAAAGACCATATTCATTACAAAGTTCATACCATCTTTCTTGGTTAGGATAATGTGAATTTCTAACAGCATTTATATTATGCTGTTTCATTAATTGAATATCCATCTTCATTGATTCTTCACTGATAGAACGACCACTATAAGGATCCCATTCATGTCTATTAACTCCACGAAACATTATGGATTTCCCATTTATCAATAACTCACCCTCTTTTATTTCAATTTTTCTAAATCCAACTTGTTGAGTTGTCGCCTCAATTAATTCACCAGTATTATTCAATAATGAAAGCTCTAGCTGATAGAGATTTGGTTCTTCAGCAGACCATTTTTTAACTCTTTTAATTATAGATTCAATATGCACAGAACTTGTTGAGTCAATAGAGATTGTTCTTGTTGAGTCAAAAAGAATTTTATTACGTTTTACTGGGTCTACCAATCTAGCTTTAACAGTAATTGTGTCATTTGAAACCAATTCATTTAGAATATCAACTTTAATCGAGAATAAACCATTATTATAAGTGGAATCCAAATCTGCATTCACGAAGAAATCTGAAATCCTAGTTTTATTTCTAGCATAAATTGAAACATCTCTTTCTAGACCACTCACTCGCCAAGTATCTTGGCCTTCAAGATATGAGCCATCAGAAAATCTATAAACTTCAACAGAAATATTATTAGTACCAAGATTTGAATGTGCAGTAATATTAAACTCAGCAGGAGTTTTAGATCCTTGACTATATCCTACAAATTCACCATTAATCCATAAATAAAATGCTGAACGTACACTACCAAGTTTTAAAAATATTTCTTTCCCATTCCAAATATCAGGAATATTGAACGAACGTCGATAAGAGCCAACAGCATTATAATCATGAGGAACAAATGGTGGATTTACAGGAAATGGGTATTCTTCATCTAAATAAATTGGGAAGGACCAACCCATTAATTCCCAATTGCCTGGGACCATTATATCAGACCAATTAGAATCATTATAATTAGATTTATAAAAACCTTTTGGTCTTTTATCATAATTTTTTGCAAAATTAAACTTCCACTTACCATTTAATGATTGAAAATAGATTGATTTTCCTGGGTTTTTCTCTCTTGCAATTTTTAAATTTTCATAAGAGTAAAAATGAGATCTAGGGGGCTCTTTATTTATTTCAAAAACTGTAGGATCTTCCCATTCAAGTTGAGTTTTTTTCTCACAACCAATCAATAATAATATTAACCAGAAGTATGATGGTTTATTTATTTGAAGTTTAAACATTAATAATTTTTATTTAATATAGATAATAAATTATAAACTAATTCATCAGCATTTTCATGATTAAATACCATTGGTGGCTTTATTTTTAGTACGTTATGATCTGGGCCATCAGTACTAATTAATATTCCATGGTCTTTCATAAAATTTTCAATTGCTTTAGCTTCCATTGTCGCTGGCGACAATAGTTTTTTATCCTTAATAAGTTCAATACCAATAAATAGACCACTTCCTCTAACTTCTCCAATTAAATGATGCTCAATTTGATTTAATTTTTTTATTAAATAATTCCCAACCTCAAATGCATTATTCTGAAGACGTTCATTCTCAATTACATTTAAGACGGCGTTTCCTATTGCACAAGAGACGGGGTTTCCTCCAAATGAATTGAAATATTCCATTCCATTATTAAATTTGTTAGCAATCTCAGTCGTTGTGATAACAGCAGCAAGTGGATGACCATTTCCCATTGATTTGCCAACAGTAACTATATCAGGTATTACATCACAAGTTTCAAACCCCCAATAATGAGAACCCATTCGTCCAAAACCAATTTGTACCTCATCAGCTATATTTAATCCACCAGCATTGCTAATTAATTCAAATGATTTTTTAAGAAAGTTTTCTGGCAATACTATCTGTCCGCCACAACCCATTAGTGATTCAACAATAAAAGCTGATACAGTTTTTTTCTTCAATTTAATATTCTCAATAACTGAGCTGACTTCATTAACATAATCATCTACGCATTTATGACCACGATACTTACCTCTAAATTTATCAGGCCTTGAGATAGTATGAACAAAATCAGGAGCTCCAACCCCTCCAGGGCCATCATGCTTATATGGACTAATTTCAACTAATGAAGATAGGTTTCCGTGATAACCTGCATCTAATACTACTGTCTCTTTTGAATGTGTAATGGTCCTCGCAATGCGAAGAGCTAAATCATTAGCTTCACTACCTGAATTTGTGAAAAAGCATACATCCAACCCTTCCGGTAATTTATTGGTTAAAACCTTTGCATATTCAACAATCGTTTGGTCTATATAGCGAGTGTTTGTATTGAGATTCTTAAATTGTTTTTCTGCTGCTTCCACAATTTTAGGATGGCAATGTCCAACATGTTGAATATTATTCACTGCATCAAGATAACGCTTTCCATCAGAATCAAATAAATATTGACCATTACCCTTCACTATATGCAGTGGGCTATTATATGACATACTTAAAGATGGACTGAGATGATTTTTCCTGAGATCAATTATTTCTTCACGATTTAACATAATTAGTCATTTCATTTGATAAAATTGTTAGATCTTCATTTTTTATTTTATTTAAATAATTCCAGGCTAGATTATTTGAAACAGATAAATATTTATTTGATGGAAATAGTTTAGTACGCCAGGCTGACATCGTCACTGATATACAAAGTCTTAGACAAGCAATATAAATAGCTGACCTTAATTCAATATTTTTTAATGGAAATTTAGAATGGTATCCTTTAAGTACATTAAACATAGGTTGGTGTGAATCAATATTATTTAATCCAACATAAGCCATACATATAGCAGGCTCGGCAATCCTATAGGAATAAACCATATCACCAAAATCAATAATTCCAATAACATTCCCTTTATTATCTATAAGAATATTTTGATCATTTCCATCATTGTGAATAAACATTTTCGATAATTTTAAATCATTAGCTTGTACATTTAATTCATAGGCCTCTAAAAAATACGAGATTGTATTTTTATCAACTTGATCCTCAATAGAAGAGAGTCTTGATCTAATCGAATTAACTGCTCTAACATCCCAATGAAAATCAGTTTTTTTATATTTATGATCAAAATTTTGTAATGATAAATTTAACCTGCCTAGAAATTCACCAAGTTTATAATACGATGAATCATCTAGATTAATATTTTTTAGAAAATTCCCTTCAATAAATTCTAATAATCTAATAAAATATATACTTCCATCTTTATTTATTGATTTAATTTTATTTATCTGATGTGGAACTTTTAAATCTTCATCATTAGATTTAATAAATAATGTAGCTTTATGTTGAATTATTAAATCATCTAATTTTTCAGCAGAATTTGATATTTTTAAAATATATTTTTGTTTATTAGAATCAGTTATAAGAAAATTTTGATCTCTATCACTGAATAATAATTCTGGTATCCCAGTTATGCTAAATTCTGTTAATAATATATCTTTTACTTCATGAGTAGGAAAATTAGGTGGAGGAGTATCAAATACTGTTGACATATAGATAAAAATTAAACCGGTTCTTTTATAAGAGAAAGAACGAATTCACAATTCTTAAACTTATATAGAATAGAATTAATCTAAATATTTTGGGATTGCAAAGTATAGTATTGTACCTGATAATAAAGCAATAAATCCTTTTAATGCTCCCAGGTCATTACTTAGAATATTAGATTCCTGCATCCAGGATAAAATTGCAAACATTATTCCAAAAGATGATAAATATAGCCAAATAATTTTTCGCATTTTTATTATGACATTAAAGATTCAATATCATCTACTGTACTTGGTATTTTTGGACCTAATAATCGATGGCCATCATTTGTTATTACAATATTATCCTCAATACGAATTCCACCAAATTCTTTAAATGATTTAAGAGCATCATAATTAATAAAATCATGATGTTTATTTTCTGATTCCCATTTATCAATGAGGTTAGGTATAAAGTAGATTCCTGGTTCAACAGTTAGCACGAATCCTTCTTCTAATTTTTTGGCTAAACGTAAGTATGCTAAACCAAATTGATTACTTCTTTCATTATCTTCATCATATCCAACAAGGTCTTCACCTAAACCTTCCATATCATGAACATCTAAACCAAGCATATGACCAAGACCATGTGGAAAAAATAATGCGTGAGCACCAGAGTTCACTGCATCATTTATATTACCTTTCATAATTCCTAGCGCTGTCAATCCTTCAACTGCAATTTGAGCTGATTTAATATGTGCTTCTTTATATGACTTTCCTGGTGAACAATATGTTAAAGCAGCTACTTGCATATTATATACTATATTATAAATATCTTTTTGTAATGAAGTGAATTTACCATTAACAGGAAATGTGCGAGTTATATCACTGGCATAATGAAGTGGAGATTCAGCTCCAGAATCATTTAAAGTTAATCTGCCAGAAGTCATTATATTATTATAATTATTACTATGGAGTATTTGCCCATTTATAGTAAATATAACCGGATATGCTAAACGAGATCCCTTTGACAATGCTAAACCTTCAATTTGACCAACAATATATTGTTCTTTAACTCCATCAGATGTCAATTTCATAGCAAGTTCATGCATTTTTGCTGTAATTGTTAATGCTGTTTCAATTTCAACGATTTCTTCTTCTGTTTTAATGGACCTTTGCTTAATAACATTCTGAATTAAAGATTTTGATGAAGTTTTATTCTTATCAGGTAAAATATTATTAATAAATAGTGATTGATCTGCTCTATAGGTTGGTAGAGTATGAATTTTATCAGATACTGAAGTAAGATATTTTTTAAGTTCAGTATTTGACTTATTAAAAGTAATGCCAGAATCTTTGGTCATTCTTTCTACTGAAACTCTAGATCCTTCCCAAACTATATCTTGAACAGTAAGATTATCACCAAATAGTATTGATTCACCGTTTGAGACATCAATAATAAGATTTAATTCTGGATAGTCTAATCCACAATAATATAAAAAATTACTATCTTGTCTAAATCGTAATGTATTAGAAGGATAATTCATAGGAACTAAGTTATTCCCAGGTAATAATATTATTCCTTGTTCCAAACCTTCACATAGCTTATTTCGACGATTTTTATAAATTTCTGCATTAAACATGATATTAAATCTATACCTCGATAATGTTTTTATATATTATTATTTTTAAATAAATGAAAAATGTTTATATAAATAGTAAATATTAAGTGTATAAATATGTATAAATATTAAATATTATAATTTTTTTCAGTTAATAAAGTATAAACAATTATTGTATACTATGTTAAAATATCCAATCCCACATAATCAAATTATATATTATATATATTGACACAAATAAAAATAACGTCAATATTGCAATTACTATTTTATTCCCTGCGATATTTTTCATTTATTTAAAATGACCAAGAAAAATTAATTTTAAATGATTTTTTTTGAAAAGTTTTATTTTTTACGTGGATTTCTTCTTTATATAAATAATTAAACCCTGTACCGATTGCTACACCTAATGCTGCACCAAAAATAACATCACTTAGATAGTGTTTATTATCATTAATTCTACTCATACCTGTTATTGATGCTAAAATATATGCGGGTATTCCTGCTTCGTCCCCATATATATTTTGTATTATTGTTGCTCCTAAAAAACTATTTGAGGTATGACCTGAAGGAAAAGATCGTTTGTTAGATAAGTCTGGTCTGTTCCTCATGGTAGCAAATTTTATCCCATAAGTTAAAATTCCATTTACAACAAATGAGTTCATTGCATAATCAAGCTGTTCATATTTATAATTATCTGAAAATGTACTCCAAATAATAAATTGATTAGTTATTCCCCAATAATCACCAACCTTAGCTATATTATTTGACATTATTTTTTTTGATTGATTTTTATCGTATAATAAGTAATCATATTTATTTGCTATTCCTGATAAAATTAATCCTGATAATAAAATATTTCTAGTATCCCCTTTATTAAAAATGTTTTCTACGCCTTTTATTATATAATCTGAAGATACATTTTGGGTTTTAATTACGCTTACCAAAAATATAATAATTAAATATTTAAATTTAATTTTATTCGTTTTTTTCATTTATAAAAGTAACCATTTTCTTATTTACTTTCACTGTATGACATAAATTTAATATTCTATAAATTTTAAATTGAATAATTAACAAATATTATTAATGAACCATCCGCTAAGAAATTTAATACGTAACAAAAAATTAATGACTAGTTTGGCAAATACATACGGTACGCCAACTTACGTTTATGATTATTTAAGATTAAAACACAATCTAAATGCACTGGATAAATCTTTATCTCAACATTTTAATAAATATCATATTTGTTACGCTGTAAAATCTAATAGCAATCCACATTTATTAAAGAATATGTTATCAATAATTCCAAATCTAGGAACTGATTGTTCTAGCCCTGGAGAAATATTTGTTTCAGAAAAAGCTGGTATAAACACAAAACATTCTATTTATACTGGAAACTATGAATCTATCAAGGATCTATCCTTTGCATTAGATAAACAATGCTATATTAATTTAGATGATATTTCATCATTTAACCGCCTTAAAAAAATTGGCTTACCTGATCGCATTTCATTTAGACTCAATCCAGGCTTCGGCAAAGGAAGTTTTTCTGGAATAACTACCGGCGGTAAAAATGCAAAGTTTGGTATACCAGCTGAAAAGATTATTTCAGCTTACAAGAAAGCAAAAAATGCAGGAATTGCTCATTTTGGTCTTCAGTGTATGACTGGCTCTGGAAATCTCGATGATAATTATTTTGTTGAAGTAATGTCTGCAATTATGTATCATGCAAAAAAAATAGAATCCGAACTTAATATAAACTTTCAATTTATAAGTATGGGTGGAGGTTTTGGGATTCCATATTATGGCCATGAATCAACTTTAAATTATAATAGCTTATTCAAAAAATTATCAAAAATATTTTATGATGCATTTTCGGATAAAAAAAATGCGCCAGCACTTTGGATTGAACCTGGTAAATCCATAATTGGAGATGCTGGTTTCATTCTAACTTCTGTAGTAGGATTAAAGAAAAGTTATAAAAATTTTATTGGGCTAGATGCAGGTATGGAAACATTAATGCGCCCTGCACTGTATGGTGCATTTCACCAAATTTTTAAAGTTGGAGACCATGGCAAAAATAGTGGTACATTTGATTTTACTGGACCAATATGCGAAAATACTGACAGGGTTGCAGTCAATCGTGAATTTCCTCCCGTTAAAGAAGGTGACTTAATTGCTATCTTAGATGCAGGTGCTTATGGTTACTCTATGTCTCATAATTTTAATACACGTCCTCGTTCTTCAGAAATATTATTGAATGGTAATTCACACCAACTTATTAGACGAAGAGAGACGATAAATGATATTTTCTCTGGTTGTGATGTATAAATTTATCTTATATCTGATTTTTTCTTTTTCAATCGTAATGGCACAATTGAATAAAAAGAGCATTCATCAAACTGAGCTGGAGTACAATAATACTTTTTACCTTGAACCTAAATTTAAACCTGCAAGTGTAAAAGCACTCCCTTTAACACCCAGGAAAAAAGGCCCAACAAAAATTGTTTTTGGATATCACCCATATTGGTCAGGAACAAAATGGAAGAATTATGATTTTGAACTACTTACTACTATTGCATATTTTTCTGCAGAATCAAATGGAAATGGGGAATTAACTAATCTACATGGCTGGCCAGCAACTGACCTTATTAACAAAGCACACACTAATGGCGTTGAAGTAGTATTAACAGTAACATTATTTAATAAATCAGATTTAGAATCATTACTAAGCAGTAGTCAAAATAGGAATCGCTTAATAAATAATTTAACAAATCAAGTAGCTAATGCAGGAGCAGATGGTGTAAATATTGATTTTGAAGCTTTTCCAGCATCTCAAAAATCAAATCTAGTTATTTTTACAACAGATTTAAGAGAATCATTAAGAGCTAAAATTCCCAATGCCAAAGTCACTTTAGCGACTCCAGCAGTTGATTGGAGCAATGCATGGGACTTTAATGGATTAGCAAATGCAAGCGATGGATTATTTATTATGGGTTATGATTATCATTGGTCAGGCAGTGCCAATACTGGACCCGTTGCGCCTTTAACAGGTGGATCTTATAATATTACAAACACTATAAATACTTACTTATTAGATACTGGGAATAATTCTAAAAAAATTATTTTAGGAAATCCATATTATGGATATCAATGGCCAGCAAATTCTGGAAACAAAGGATCAAGCACAAGATCTACTGGAAGCTCTGTTATTTACACCTCAGCTGAAACCAATGCTAAATACCATGGAAAAATATGGGATAATACTTCCCAGTCTCCTTGGTACAAATATCAAGACAATGGATGGTTCCAAGCCTGGTATGATGACAGTCTTTCTTTATCCAAAAAATATGATTTAGCGCTTGAAAAAGATCTATCAGGGATTGGCATTTGGGCTTTAGGATATGATGATGGGACAGATAAGTTATGGAAAGCACTAAAAGAAAAAGTTGGTGGTTCGTCTAAACCCAATAAACCAATTGGTTTTAATGTAACAAATTTAGGTAATGGCGTTATTTCTATTGATTTCCAAAAAGTTAAATCAGCTTTATCCTATTCTGTTACAAGAATTTTTGATAATTCTGATAAAATTGAAGATTACGGTTCATTTACAGAGCCACCAATTCTACTTCAAAATTTATCATCAGATAGTACATACTTTTTCAAGGTTAATGCCAAGAATGAGTTTGGTTTAAGTAAATTTACTGAAGTTCTTGGTATTAATCCTTCAGTAAGCACCCCCAAAATATTAATAGTAAATGGATTTGATCGAATAAATGGTACAAAGAATTCTTTTAACTATATTATACAACATGGTTTAGCAATTCAAAATTTAGGATATGCATTTGATGCAAGCTCAAATGAAGCAGTTATTAATGGGAACCTTAATTTAAATGATTATCTCATTGTGGACTGGATACTTGGTGAAGAAGGCTCATCTTCTTATTCTTTTGATGATAATGAACAAACTAAGGTTACATCATTTTTGAAAAATGGAGGGCGTCTATTTGTTTCTGGTTCTGAAATAGGATACGACCTCGTTGAAAAGGGGAACTCAAGTGATAAAGATTTTTATTATAAAATATTAAAATCTAGCTATTTATCAGATGCGCCAGCTGGCAAACAAGGTGTCTATGATATCAGTGGAGTACCAGGAACAATTTTTGATAATATTTACTTTTCATTTGATAATGGAACTATGGGAACATATGATGTTGATTTTCCTGATGGTATTAAACCTTCCCTAAATGCTGAATCTATTTTGCATTTCAATGGAATTGATTATGATACAAAAGGTGGTGCAGGTGTTGCTTACAGAGGTCGGTTTTTAGATAGCCCTAGTCAGGGTGCACTTATTTATTTAACGATTGGTTTTGAGGCTATTTTCCCTGAACAAAAACGATTTGAAATCATGAGTCGAATTGTAAAATATCTTGAAGGTCCAATTGCATCTACCAATAATGATTCTTTTTCAATACCAGAGAAAATAAAAATTATTTCACTTTACCCAAATCCTTCAAATCGATCTATCTCAATTGAGTTTAGTGTTGAACAATTTTCACCTATTGCTTATTTATCAATAACGGATTTAAAAGGAAGAAATATATTAAAGATGTCCGTTCAGCCTCTTGCAACAAAAACACAGAAATTTACTTGGAATGGCTTAATAAATAATGGACAAGAAGCTCCATCAGGAGTATATATTGCAAGACTTTCACAAGGAATGGAAGTTGTATCAAAAAAGTTTACTCTATTGAAATAATGAAATCTATTATACTAATAGCCTTTATTATTATAGGGTGTAGCCAAAACTTACCTGTACAAACTGAAATATTAAATTCAAAAAAAAATTATATCAAAAACATTCAAAGTGGCTTAGATGTATTACTATCTGAAAAAATGGAATTGATTAAAGGTAAAACGATTGGTTTAGTCACAAATAATTCTGGCTTAGACAATAAAGGAATACCAAATTATAAGCAATTAATGAACCACAAAGATGTTAATCTAAAAGTTATTTTTTCACCAGAGCATGGTCTTTTTGGAGAAGCTGCAGATGGGGAAAAAGTAAGTTATGATCAAATCAAATCCTTCCCTAAAGTAATAAGTCTTTATGGAGAAAATCGCAAACCCACTATCGAGCAACTATCAGGAATTGATCTAATAGTTTATGATATTCAAGATATAGGTGCTCGGTTTTATACTTATATCTCAACTTTAGGATTAGTAATGGAAGCTGCAGCTGAAGCAAACATAAAAGTCATTGTACTTGACCGCCCTAATCCAATTAGTGGTATAAAAGTTGAAGGGCCAATATTAGAAATACAAAATCAATCTTTTGTTGGGTATTACCCTATCCCAATTAGATATGGTTTAACAATTGGTGAATTAGCAATAATGATAAATGGAGAAAATTGGATAGATAAAACTCCTAATCTTGAAGTTGTTCCTTTAAAAAATTGGGAGAGGTCATTTTGGTTAGATGAGACAAACATTAATTGGGTAAAACCATCTCCAAATATTCCAAATCTAGATATTGCTACCATATATCCTGGAATGTGTTTGTTAGAAGCTACAAATATGAATGAAGGCCGCGGTACTAATAAACCTTTTAAACGTTTTGGAGCTCCATGGGTTAACAAAAAGATATTGAATGAAAGTTTAAATGCTTTAGATCTACCAGGCGTATCGTTTATACCAGTTTCATATATTCCTTCAGATATTCCGGGGATGGCCAATAATCCAAAATTTAAAAATAAAGTATGTCATGGCGTTGAGATTGTTATAGATGATAGAAATAATTACAATAGTGTTTATACGGGCTTTAAAGTTTTAATGACATTAAAGAAGCTATATCCAAATGATTTTAAGATTAACTCAAAAAGAATGAAAAAACTCTGGGGTAAAGATAATATTGAAGAATTTAAAGATTGGGCTACTCCATCCAATCACTTTAGTACAATCTCAAAAAAATATCATCTTTATGAATAAACTTAAATATACATCTATAATTGTTTTTTTTATTAGCTGTACTCAATCTCCAATAATTTACACTAGTGTTGGAAAACTTTCATTAAAGAAAAAAATCTCATCAATAATTAATGAATCTAAAATAAATACAAATATTGGTATTAAAGCTATTTCATTAACCTCAGGGAAAACTTTATTTGACTTAAATAGTAATTCATTATTTAACCCTGCAAGTAATAATAAATTATACACAGGGCTATCTGCACTATCTCTTCTAGATTCAAATTACACTTTTAATACAAATCTGTATTATGATGATAATAAACTTTATTTACAAGGTGGTGGAGACCCTGACCTAAGCTTGAGATCATTGGATTCATTAGCTACAATTATTTCAAAAATGGATTTAGAGATTGAACAGTTAATTCTTGATGATACCCGCATGGATTCTACTACATATGGTCAAGGATGGATGTGGGATGAAGGTGCGTGGTGGTACTCTGCTCAAGTCAGTGCATTATCTGTTAATGATAATTGTGTTGATTTTATTATATCACCGGGATTGTTAGGAAAACCAGCTAAAATAAAGACAATCCCTCAATCAAATTATTTTAAGATAATAAATAACTCTATAACAACTAATGATATTTCAAATTTTATGAAATTTGAAATAAATAGAGATTGGAAAAATAATACAAACTCATTTACTGTAAGTGGAAATATTTTAAGCATTAGTGACAATGATACATTATTTAGAAATATACACGATCCAACTCAATTTACAGGCCATTTATTTCAGCAAATGCTTTTTGAAAAAGGTAAAAAAATCAATTCTATAAATAAAGGCCCAGTAACTGAAAATGCTAAACTCATTACATCTCACAAATCAAAAAAACTAATACCAATAATAGAAAATTTAATGGTTAAGAGTGATAATCTAACTGCGGAACTTTTAATTAAGACCATTGGATTTGAAGCAAACAAAAAAGAGGGTAATTGGAAAAATGGGTTAGAAGAAGTTAGAAAGTTTATAAATGATTCTGTAGGCATAGATACAGCAACTTTTTCAATTCAAGATGGTTCTGGAGTTTCTAGATATAATTATGGCAGCCCAAGTCAATATATAGATTTATTAAAATGGGTGTACAATAATAAAGCCATTCGAGATCAATTTATTAATACGTTGCCAAATAGCACACCCAAAGGCGTTTTAAATAAAAGAAGTCTCCCAAACAAGGTATATGCTAAAACAGGATCCTTATCAGGTGTAACAACATTTTCAGGATATATATTTACTAATAGTGGAGAAATAGTTGCTTTTTCTATTCTTATGAATGGCTTCAAAGGCGATTCACTTCCTTACAAAAATTTACAAGATAAAATTGTATCAGCGTTGAGTATGATATGATGATCCAAAAAATAAATTATTTATTCCTCATTGTTATATTAACAATTGGATGCTCAAAACCTTTAAAGCTTGATCCTTATATAATTATACTTGGAATCGCTCAAGATGGTGGAATTCCACATGCTGGATGCAATAAAGTTTGTTGCGCTAATCGTTGGAATGATCCTTCAAAAAAATTATTGGTTTCTTCATTAGGAATTGTTGATCCAGAAACAAATGAGACCTGGATGATTGATGCCACACCTGACTTTACTGAACAATTTGAAATATTAACTAAAAATAGTTTAAATACTTTTAAGGGAATTTTACTAACACATGCCCATATAGGCCACTATACAGGATTGATTCATTTAGGCAGAGAAGTAATGGGAACAAAATCAGTTCCAGTTTATACCATGCCAAAAATGAAGAATTATTTAGAATCTAATGGCCCATGGAGTCAACTAGTAAAGCTTGAAAATATAGAACTAAAGATGCTAAGTGATGGAAACACCATAAATTTAAATCATAGAATAAAAGTTACACCTTTTCTTGTGCCTCACCGTGATGAATTTTCTGAAACGGTTGGCTACAGGATTGAAGGACCAAAAAAATCAATAATATTTATACCTGATATAGATAAATGGTCTAAATGGGAAAAAGATATTGTAAAAATTATGGATGAAAATGATTTTGCCTTTTTAGATGGATCTTTTTTTCAAAATGGAGAAATTCCTGGAAGAGATATGTCTGAAATACCTCATCCTTTTATAATTGAATCACTAGATAAATTGAAATCATCAAAAAAAACATCTAAAGTTCACTTTATTCATCTAAATCATACTAACCCAGCTTTAATTGAGGATTCTAATGCTCATCAACAAGTAATTAAGGCTGGATTTAATATTGCACAACCAAAACAGGTCATTACTTTTTAGGTAATTTTTGTTAAAAAATTTATTTTATATATTTTTACTAACAACTTTGATCTTGATAGCTTGCAAGGAAGAAAACAATAAGAATAATCTAGGACTTATTCCCCTACCTTCTAAAATTGAAATAGCTTCTGGTAAAACATTAGTAGATAATCAATGGTCAATCAAGCATAATAATAATCACACAGATCTTGATTATTTAAAAGATTTATTAACACAAAGTCTTAATAATCATAAAATCACTTTAAATAAATATTCTAACAAAACCATTTCATTAGTAATTAGAACTGATGATGGCTTAAATGATGAAGACTATATCCTTAATATTCATAAAGATAAAATTTTAATTATTGCTAGCTCGCCAAATGGTATTTTTTATGGAATTCAAACATTTAACCAACTTTTAGATTCTTCCGAAAGGTCAAAGAATGGCCTTTTACTACCAAATATAAATATTGTAGATCAACCAAGATTCAAATGGCGTGGTATGCACTTAGATGTTGGTCGACATTTTTTTGATATTTCATTTATAAAAAAATATATCGACTATATTGCAATGCACAAAATGAATATTTTTCATTGGCATCTAACTGAAGATCAAGGTTGGAGAATTAAAATTAATGCTTATCCAAAATTAACTGAAATAGGTGCATATAGAGATGAAACTCTCATAGGTAGTTATTATGATAAACCTCACAAGTACGATGGTATAAAATATGGCGGATTTTATACAAAAAAAGATATTCAAGAAGTAATTGAATATGCACGTAAAAGATATGTAACTGTTGTTCCTGAAATTGAAATGCCAGGTCATAGCTTAGCTGCTCTTGCTGCTTACCCTGAATTATCATGCACTGATCAAAAGCATGCTGTTGCAAAAATTTGGGGTGTTCACAAAGAGATATTTTGTGCAGGAAAAGAATCTACTTTTATTTTTTTGGAAACAGTTTTAACAGAAGTTGCTGAAATGTTTCCAGGCCCTTTTATTCATATCGGAGGTGATGAGGCGCCTAAAGATAGATGGGAAAAACATGCCTTAGACCAAAAACGAATCATTGATGAAAATTTAAAAGATGAACATGAACTTCAATCTTACTTTATAAAACGTATTGAAAATATTTTATCAAAGCTAGACAAAAGGCTTATAGGGTGGGATGAAATTTTAGAAGGTGGTTTGGCACCCGGTGCAATTGTACAATCATGGAGAGGTATGGATGGAGGTATTGTTGCAGCAAATGCCAAACATGAGGTAATTATGTCTCCGACTTCACATGCATATTTTGATTATTATCAATCTGAAGATAAAGACAAAGAGCCTTTAGCTATAGGGGGCTTTTTATCTTTAGAGAAAGTATATGAATTTGAACCTATACCAGAGGATATTGAACCAGAAAAAATTAAGTATATTTTAGGTGGTCAAGGTAATGTCTGGACTGAATATATCAATACACCTCAGAAAGTTGAATACATGGCTATTCCAAGGATGAGTGCAATGGCTGAAGTACTATGGTCTAAAAAAAGTGATAGAGATTTTGAAAGTTTTAAAGAAAGAATGAAATGGCAATATAAAAGATTAGACTCAATGAAAGTCAATTATAGAAAAGACAGCTAAAATCTAATTAGATCTCCAAACTATTTTTTTATTAATTACTATTTCTGTTAGTAAAGTAAATAAAATATTAACCAGCACAGATATGCCAATAAACCAAGTCCATACAACATTTATATTATTTAGATAAAATACAATCAGAAGACTTGATATTAAACCTACTATCAGACTTATAGAATTAAATTTGATATTAAACTTATTTAGTAAAAACAACCCTAATAGTCCACCATAAGTATAAGAAGCTATTTGCAATCCAATAATAACCACTGAAGAATCTCCTTCATCGAAAAGCAAAGCTATTAGAATAAGTAGCATTCCCCACATAAAACTAATTAATCTTGATTTTTTTAAAGAAGATTTTCCATTTAGCCAATCTGAAACCGTTGAAGAAGCTAATGAATTGATTGATGAGCTTAGTGTAGACATAGCTGCAGAAAGTACTCCTGCTAAAAGAAGTCCTTTTATTCCTATGGGTAAATAATTAATAATAAAAGTTGTGAATTCTCTATCTTTTTGAATTGTTATACCATCCATCACTAAGTAGATAAGTGATCCTGCAAATAAAAAAATCACAAATTGAATAAAAACAAATATTCCACTACCAATCATTGCTTTTTTTGCTGAAACTAAATTCTTTGTACCGAGCAATCTTTGCACCATCATATAATCAACACCATGTGAAGAAAATGATAGTAATGCCCCGCCAAGTATAGCACTTATAAAATAATATGGATCATCTAAAGCATCACCATAAAAATTGATTATAGCTAACTTCCCATTACTCTCAAGATCAAATAAAATATTCTGCAATGGTAAATCAAGATAATTAAAAGCAGCAATTATTGAAATAATTCCACCAAATAAATAAAGTATAAATTGAATAGTATCAATCCAAACAATAGTTTTAATACCACCACTTAATGTATATACTAAAGTTATAAAGCCTATAATTAGGACAGAAAATGGAAGTGACCATCCTGTAATTACTTGAACAACAACTGAAGTTGCTAAAAAACGTACCCCATCAGCTAAAACTCTGGTTATCAAAAATATTCCAGACGCAATTTTCTGAACATTATGTCCAAAATTATTACCAATTACTTCATAAATAGATGTTATACCTGAATTAAAATACTGGGGCAATAATATAAAGCTAACTAAAATTCGACCAATGATATATCCTAATGCCAATTGAAGAAAAAACCAATTATCCCTATAAGCTAAACCTGGTACACTAATAAATGTTAACACTGATGTTTCTGTAGCAACAATTGAGAACATTGCAACTATCCAAGGTATATTTCTTCCTCCTAAAAAATAGTCTTCTGATGAACTATTTAATCTTCCCTGTAAAATCCCATATAGTGAAAACCCTAAAAGAAAAAAGATAATAATTGCAAGATCAAACCAATGCATGGCTATTTATTAATAGGATGAAAAGAATAAAATAAAACTCCATCAAACAGTGAACCATCAGAACGAAAGTAATATTCCATAAAATCCATAATAACTGTTTTTCCATATTCTGATGAGGCATGTATAATATTTTTATTATTAACTATCATACCTTCATGTGCAACTATTAAACCTGTATCAAAATATGATTCTTTTACAAATGCGACTCCTGTGATAACAGGTAATTTGCTAATAATATCTGAAGTTATTTTATCACTTGGTATATAATTAATAGTTGTAGATTTTTTCCAACCTAAGTCTAAAAACTCTTTTCCATTAGCTTTTTGGTTCAAAGTGATACTAATACTTTTTAATTTTTCAGATGAAACCAGATTATTTGTAATATTTTTAGTTGAAGGATTTTCTTCTATTCGATCAGATGTATAGTGCCACCTGCTCTTATAAGTTGGAAGTGATTTACCTGTAGAGTTTGGTTTATAATGAATTTGAATTAATTTTAATTTAGCATCACTCCAGCTTTGACTTTGGACACTAGCAAGGCTTGTTAAAATATGAACAGTGCAATCTGAAACATCTAATCTAAATATTGGATCATTATCTACTCCTCCCTCTTCACCAAGACAAAATAACTCATAGGGTTTACCGACTTGCCATAAAGAAAATGCCAATAAGCGATCATGAAAATCTGGATACTTTTCATGAAATTTTGGTAAAATTATAGATATTTCATCTTCTGATAAAGTCCAAGGTTTCGGAAGTGTATCTATCCATTCTGTTTTAGTACAAGAATTTGTAAAAAATAAAAAATAAAAAATAAATTTTGAAAACAACTTACTTTTAAAATCTAATCCCATTTTTTACGCCATAATAAATTTGGATTAATCTCTGTTAACCCTAAAGATTTATAAACATCTGAATGAATTTTTTGTCTATAATCATAATAATTTGGGTCTTTATATGATCTATTAGGATGAACTGCATTTGTTAATAAAATAACAAATACTTGATGCTTTGGGTCTATCCATAAAGATGTACCCGTAAACCCTGTATGTCCAAAACCACTATCAGAAATGTATACTCCACCTGATGCTTTTCCTTGTGGCGTATCCCAACCCAACGCACGAGAGCTTCCTTCTAATAAATCTGCTCGAATAGTAAATAAATTTACGGTTTGACTATTAAATATTCGTCTCCAACCATATATACCATTATTTAACATCATTTGTGAGAAGGTAGCCAGGTCTCTTGCACTCGAAAATAGTCCTGCATGTCCAGCAACACCACCTAGACTATATGCGTTCTCATCATGAACAAATCCACGAATAGTTTTATTATAAACTTTACTAAACTCTGTAGGAACAATTCTTTTCATTCTACTTTTAGGAGGATTAAAGTATGTAGAATTCATTCCTAAAGGGTTAAAAATGAGTGAATCTGTAAATAAATCAAGGCTGGTTTCTGAAACTGCTTCAACAACTTTACCAAGTGTAATAAGACCGATATCAGAATAAATTGTTTTTTCTTCTAAGTTATATACTGGTTCAGTATTCATGACAGAATCCAAAATTGCTTCTTTTGGTTTATTCATCTTAAAGTATTCTTTAAATGGTGGTAGACCAGCAGTATGGGTTATAAGATGTCTAATTGTGGTATTTGATTTTTGTTTAAAATAGTTTTTCTGTTCTCCTTTAAACTCTGGTAAATATTTAACCACTTTATCATCAAGAGATATTTTATTTTGGTCAACGAGTAACATTACTGAAGATGTAGTAGCAATAACTTTTGTTATTGATGCCAAATCATAAATATCACCTCGAGTCACTTTTTCTTTTTTATCATAAGTATGATATCCAAAAGCTTCATGAATAAATATTTTACCGTCTTTACTCGCAATCAGTACTCCGCCTGGGAAGGCAGAGTCTTTGACAGCATCTGATAAAGATTTTTGTATACTTTTAATATTCACAGAAATTTCATCTGCACGTATACGCTTTAATTCTTTGCCTGGTTTCCAATTTGAGTCTCTTTTAGGCCATTGTTTGCCAACAACATTTATACCATCTCCTACTTTAGCTACATCAGGTATAGTTACTGGAAGAATTCCTGAAATATTTGAATTACCAATTAAAGCATTCCCTACTGCTTTCTGAAGTAATGTACTTCCTTTATAGGCACATATATATACTGGAGCGTCTTTAAAATCTTGAATTAAATAGGGACTACCAAAACTAGTAATAATCATTCTATTGGTTTTTTTTATTAATTTATTAATAAAAATTGCTTCAACTTCTGGAAGATATATTTCATCTTTATGTTCTACAGGGTTTGCAAATGCATTGAGTAAAACTAAAGCATCTTTAGGAATTTGATCTAATATGTAATCTGCAACAACTAGACTATCAGATTTATCTATTTGAAAAGATTTAACTTTCCTGCCAGCCATTTTTATTTGTTTTGTGAGATTACTTTCAGTGTGATTATTTGCTCCATCATAAAGATCAATAAGGTATATGACCTCATCTACATCTGGTTGTAAAGGAAGTAAATTATTTTTATCTACTACGAGGGTGATAGATCTTTGAGCAATTTCAGCTGCTAACTTAAAGTTTTTTTGTTTACCAATATGCGTATAAGTGTCTTTCATCGATATCATACGATTATTATGAAGGCCTAACTTTTCTTTCATTTTTAATACTTTTAATGCAGATGTATTTATTCTCTCTTCACTAATAATACCATCTAAAACAGCTTTCTCTATGTAATCTATTGAACGCTTTAAATCCATATTTTGAATAATAATATCTGATCCTGCATTAATAGTCTCAAGTAAAGCATATTTATCAGAATAATTTTTTACTATTCCACCCATGCGCATTGCATCAGTTATAACTGCACCTTCAAACTCTAGTTTGGTTTTAAGTATATCTTGAATCCAAAATTTAGATAAAGTTGCTGGGTTTTCAGCATGCTCTTGAAAATCTGGTGCATTCACATGGGCTACCATAACTGCATCAACACCAGCAACAATAACTTTTTTAAATGGTTCTAACTCAACATTCCACAACCTTGTTGAATCACTTGGTATCTGAGCCAGGGATGAATGAGAGTCAGTTTCAGTATCTCCATGACCAGGAAAATGTTTTGCTGTTGCTAACATACCATTATTTTGAAGACCTTTTATATATTCAATTGAATAACGATAAACTGAATCTGGATCTTCGCCAAAAGAACGTGTATTAATAATTGGATTTTTTGGGTTATTATTAACATCTACGACCGGTGAAAGATTAAAATGTATTCCTACAGCTCTACTTTCCTCAGCTGAAATCCTTCCAGCCTCATATGCATATAAGGCATCGCCTGTAGCAGCAATAGCCATCATTGGGGGTAGTGTAACTGCGCCATCAAAACGTCTACCTAATCCCGATTCAATATCTGCATCAACAAGAATTGGCACTTTTGAGTTCTTTTGCATTTCGTTTAAAATAATTAAAGAAGTACCCGCATCTCCAAACCAGATATGAAGGACTCCAATGCCATCAGATTTAATATAGTTTTGTAAATCTATCCATTTTTGGCTTTCAAAATTGAAAAAGTTTAAATTGATAGACACAACCATCATTTGAGAAATCTTTTCTCTTAATGTAAGTTTACCTAAAGTATTTTCTGCCCAATTATCCTTGGAAGATAAATTTATAGGTCCTGCACAACCTGTAAAAAAGATTGATAAAATGATTAAATATTTGCGTATAAACATCATATAAAAATTAACTGAACTTATCTAATAACTCTTTAACTTTTATTTCACGAATTAATAAGTAGGTTTTAAGTTTGAAAGCACTATGGAATTAAAAGAAAATAGGTTTTAGTTTTGAAGGTTTTAGCCATTGATGCAGGAGCAACCAAAGTTTCTGGAGCTATTGTTGATAAAATTAATAAAGATACATTCAATTTGGATGAAGCAGCTATTGAAATTCAATATAGAGATCATCCAAATTTTAATGCAAGCTTCACAAGAACTAACCTTAAAGATCAATACCAAAATATAAAAATAAGTGATCTAGAAATTCAGCAAGGCAATGTTTATATGGATTGCATTATTGATTTAATTAAGCATTTTACCTCAAAGGCACCCTTAAAGATTGGAATTGCTACAGCAGGTATTAAAGATATGAATAATCGCGGTATAACTATTATGGCAAACGGTCCTAGAATGCCTGAATATTTAAATTATATAGAATCAAAAATAAATCAATCTGTCTATCCATTAGAAAGCGATGCAAACATGTGTGTTTGGGGAGAAGAATATGCACTAGATGGTTCACTTAGAAATATAAATAATGCTTATTATTTAGGTGGTGGTACAGGTACTGCTGATGGATTGAAATTAAAAAGCAAATTGGTTCCATTTGATCAAATTTCAAGTTGGATAGCAAAAACTATAGAACTGAAAACAAGAAATGGAGAGTCATTAGAGAGCTATACCTCTATGTCAGGAATTAATAAATTAATTAATAGATTAACTAGTCATGATATTGGGAAGATTATTAGCGAATTACTTTTTGAAAGAATTTCAACAATATATTCTGGATGGAATAATCAATACCAAATAAATCGATCAATTATATCTACTCATCCATATATGAATATATTACTCGATCAAATAATCATTGGACAAAGACTATCTATTTTTCTTCAAAGTAAAATAGGCAATGATATATATAATTATATAGTTTCTGGATTAAAAGATCAATGTTCAAAAGCTAATCCTATAGTTAAAGCACACTTCATAAAGGATGAAAACTTTATTACAAAAAGAATACTACTTTCAAAGCTAAGAGAGGCTCCTATCCTTGGTATGGGTGCTAAAATTTGGATGGAAAATTGTTAATACCAAATGAAATTCCTAGAAAAGAGCCTAAAGTTAGAATAGGTATTATACTACCTAGTGACGGTATAAAAATACTTAGATGCTCATTTTCAGATCCTCAATGTTATGAAATTGAAACCAGTGCTAAAATCCTCCCTTCATGCAAAAATAAAAAAGAATTAAATATTGAGATTAATGATAATAACATTATAATTCCTGAACTTTCACTAAAGGATAAAAGTATTAAGCTTATTCCATCTATTCTTGATGAAAATCCATTTGTTAAGATTAATGAAGTTCCAGCTGGACGAGGTTTCCATTGGGAGAAAAAAATTGATCTATCTTACTGGGGAACTATTGAGTTCTCATATTTTAAAAAAAATATTATGGTCATCAATGAATTGCCTCTGGAAAAGTATTTAAAATGTGTTGCTACTTCAGAAATGAGTGCAATCTGTCCACAAGAATTTTTAAAAGCTCAGTATATAGTTGCTAGATCATGGCTTTTAGCAAATATTGAACGTAAACATATACATCTTGGTTTTGATATATGCAATGATGATTGTTGTCAGCGTTATCAGGGAATTTTGAATACCACAAAAACGTCAAACGAAATAGCTGATTTAACTTTTGGCCAAGTGATTACTTATGAGAATAAAATTTGCGATGCTCGTTACTCAAAATCATGTGGAGGCATTACTGAAAATTTTGAGAATGTTTGGGTTGGAAATAAAATCTCATATCTCAATTCAATTAATGATACGAATTCTAAAGGTATTTCGTATTGCAGCACAGATATTATTCCAGAGTCTTCACTTAAAACTTACATAGGTACTGTTGATGAAGAAGGAAAATATTACAGATGGATTTACAGGATTAATAACAAGGACTTAATTTCTTCTTTAAAGATCAATTTTAGATTAGATGTAAAAAAAGTTTTAGCTATTAACCCTACTAAAATAGGAGCTTCTGGCAGAATTATTAGACTTGAAATTATATTCCTCAATATTGAAGATAGTACTCAAAATATTGAAATTAACTCAGAATATGAAATTAGAAAAATTCTTTCACCCACTTTTTTGTATAGCTCAGCTTTTACTGTTAATAAAATTAATGATGAATTTATTTTAGAAGGAAAAGGATGGGGACATGGAGTTGGATTATGTCAGATTGGTGCTTTGGGTATGGCTTTATCAAAAAAAGGAGCTAAATTAATTTTAAACCATTATTACCCTGGTGCAAAAATAAATACTATTTATAATAAATGATGAAAAATATTAAAACCCAAGGTTGGTCATGGGTTCCTTCCATATACTATGCTGAAGGACTTCCTTATGCGATTGTAATAATTGTTTCAACTATAATGTATAAAAATTTAGGTCTTACCAATACTGAAATTGCACTATATACCAGTTGGTTATACTTACCTTGGGTTATAAAACCATTGTGGAGTCCTTTAGTTGAAATTCTAAAAACAAATCGTTTTTGGATTATATCGATGCAAATTATAATTGGAAGCTGTCTAGCAGGTATTGCCCTAACACTTCCCTCTTCAAATTTTTTACAATATTCTTTAGCATTCATGTGGCTTTTAGCATTTAGTTCGGCAACACATGATATAGCTGTTGATGGTTTTTATATGATGGCTTTGCCTTCTAAAAGTCAAGCATGGTTCATTGGTATTAGAAATACATTTTACCGATTTGCAATATTAACAGGACAAGGGTTAATTGTGATTCTTGCTGGCGTATTTCAAAATTGGACTGGCGATATCTTTCGTGCATGGTCAATATTATTTATGTGTTTATCAATTTTATTTTTAATATTTGGATTATACCACTCATGGCGCTTACCTCATCCAATATCTGATTCTTTAAAACAGAATTTGAATATTAATAAAATATTTCAAAATTATTTTAAGATCTTTAAATCATTTTTTACCAAACCTAATGCTATAACTGCTATTTCATTTATGCTACTTTATCGTTTAGGAGAAGCACAACTATCAAAGATAGCCCCCCTTTTCATGTTAGATTCAATTGATAATGGTGGTCTCGGATTATCAAATATTCAATTAGGGTTTATAAATGGAACGATTGGCCTTATTTTACTTACTCTCGGTGGTATTCTCGGTGGATTTCTAATTTCAAAGCATGGATTAAAACATTGGATTTTCTGGATGGCAATTGCAATGAAATTTCCAGATTTTGTTTATGTTTATATGGCTTCAGCACAACCTGAAAGCTTTTTATTAATATCATCTCTTGTTGCTATTGAACAATTTGGCTATGGATTTGGTTTTACAGCTTATCTAGTATTTACAATGCTTTATTCTGAAGGAAAACATAAAACTGCTCATTATGCTATATGCACAGGCTTTATGGCTCTAGGAATGATGCTCCCTGGGATGATGAGTGGAATCCTACAAGATATACTAGGTTATCAAACCTTTTTTATTTGGATTATTATTACTACAATTCCTGGAATCTTAATCATAAAACTATTAAAAATTAAATGAATGAATCAAACAAACGTCTATTTGCACTAGATACTTTTCGTGGAGCTACAATCATGCTAATGATTTTAGTTAATAATCCTGGAACTTGGTCTCATATTTATTCACCATTAAGACATGCCAAATGGCATGGTTGTACACTAACAGATTTAGTCTTTCCATTCTTTTTATTTATTATGGGCGTGGCCATGCGTTTTACATTTGAAAAATATGAAATATGTAATAAATATGGTCCACTCTACAAGAAAGTCTTTTCACGGTCAATTACTATTTTTATTCTAGGATTATTACTAAATGCATTTCCTTTCATTCGACAAGATTGGGATTGGTCTTCATTAAGGATATTGGGTGTTTTGCAGCGTATTGCTTTAGTTTATTTATTCGCAAGTATTATTGTAATTAAACTCGATATTAAAGGGATAATAAAAACATCTACTTTCTTACTATTTGGTTATTGGTTAGTATTATATTTATCTGGACTGATTAATGGAGTAGAACCATATGCCCTAAATTCTAATTTAGTTTTATATGTAGATAAGTTTATTTTAGGTGAAAGTCATTTATGGACTGGGAATGGTATTCCTTTTGACCCTGAAGGTTTATTAAGCACTATACCTGCAATTGTAACAACACTTATTGGCTTTTTAGTTGGAACAATGATAAAAACTGCAACTGATCAAAGAGATAATTGTCAAAAAATGGCTATTCTAGGATCTATATTTATAATAATTGGTTGGATATGGGGATTATTCTTTCCCGTAAATAAAGCTTTATGGACAAGCTCTTATGTCCTATTCACCGGAGGAATTGGAATATTAATTTTAACAAGTATGATATGGCTTATTGATATTAAAAAGATTCATAAATGGGCAAAACCTTTTATTGTGTATGGATCGAATTCAATTTTCATTTTTGTAATTTCTGGAATATGGACAAAAATTCTCTTAAATATTAATTTCAATCTAAATGGTAAAATAATTTCAGGGTATTCATACTTATACCAAACTATATTTATGCCTTTAGCTATAGATACGAATAGTTCTTTACTATTTGCATTATTTCATATTGTTATATTTTGGATAATACTTGCATTAATGTATAAAAAAAGAATTTTTATTAAAGTATAAATTTATCCATCAAATTATCTTCTTAAAGAAAAATAAATTGAAGATAAAATGATTAAAGCACCAATTATATAATTAGTCACATTAATCAATTTTGAAAAAAAAATAATCTCAATAAGAAGTCCTAAAGGGATGACTAAATTATTCATAACGGCTAAAGTACCATTGCTCACTAAAACTGAACCACGGTTCCACAAGTAATAACCTAATCCAGACGCAATAGCCCCTAACCATAATACTAGTAACCATTGTGTTATGGATTTTGGATAGGTTAAAGAATCTATCATAATTAATGAGCCTAAAGATGCTATTATTATTGCACCAAAATAAAAATAAACAAATTCATTTAAATTATAATCCAGACTTGAATTATTTTTAATATATCTTCTATAAAGAACCTGTCCTAAAGCAAAAGAAAAATTTGCTCCTTGAATTAATACAAATCCTTTAACATCTAATAATTGAACATCTGTTATTCTAATAATTAATGAACCTATTACACTTAATATGCTTAAGCATAAAAAGAACTTCTTGATTTTTTTTTGAAAAAAATCTGAAACTATTGTCACATAAATTGGCGTAAAAATTGTAAATAACAATATTTTCTCTACATTGATAAAACTAAAAGCATTTAAATAAAAACTGTACATAAATCCAATTTGAATAGCACCAATACCTGTAATTTGTATCATTCTTTTTTTACTGATTTTTATATCAGCAAATGGTAAAAAAATCAAAAATGAAATAATAAGCCTTAGTAGAGAGAGACTCCAAGGATCAATTGTAGAAGATAAATAATTACCAATAATACTAAATGATAATGCCCAAATAATTGTTGAAATAATAAGAAAAATCATATACTCAATCTAAAATTAAGTAAAGCTAAAACCTTTAAAATTTATATTTTTAGTTCAAAGCATCAAAAAGATAACTGTACTTTATCACGAATGATTTAGTACTGTTAGCAATTGGAATCCCATCATAGTCCTGAGATTGATTATAAACAATATAAAGACCTGTTGCTGCTGATTGTTGCCAAATAAATCGCCAGTTCATAGAATATTGATCAGATTGATTATTATATTGGAGTAAAGATTGAATATATATTTTTGGTGTAATTGCGTATGTTAAACGAGATCGAATCAAATGCGTAATGAAATCACCTTCAGGCAGATTTACATCATTATATTTAGATATTACCTCAGAAGTAAATCGATCTCCAAATCTATAACGTAATGTTGTGTCCGTATTTTTTCTTTTTCCACTAAAAAATCCACCGGTTTTATTTACTATAATTATACTAAATGGTTTGGTAAGGTTAGTATTAGTTCTAATATGTAATTCTTTATTGTCATATGTGCCTTTTGGGACAATAACATCCGATACAATTGGAAAAGCTTCTTCAACACCTTCTTTTGTAAAATTAATCCCTGTATCAATTCGGAAACCATTACGGAATTCCCAATGGTTATCAATATGTAAAAATCCCGTTTGTTGGAAGCCATTATCTAACTTCCAATAACCCCAATATGTAATATGAGGTCTAAGTTCTAATAATCCAAATAAATCATTAGGGCGGGTACGGTTTAAAATTCTAAATAAAACTTTTCTATAGCCCAAACGTTTAACAAACCCCATCCCAGGATTAAAATTTTCTCCTACTTCAGAATATCTAATCTGATTTGTAAATGACTTCGTATTTCGATTTGCTTCAAGAACATATGCGTAAGTATTTTTATTTTCAATATTTTGGGCAGGATCTGTTATAGCAGCAAATGCAGTTAATTGGATCGCTTCTCCAATTCCAAGGGCACCATCAAAAGAATATGCATTATTAGTATAGCCGTTATCTCCTAAACCTTGACGATTTGTTACCATAGCGCCAAAGTGTGTCCGGTTTGGTAATTCTTTTCGTAAACGGAGAATACTATAATTATCTCCATCAGAAACATCTTTTACTTTTTTAGTACGCATATTTAATGCGCCTACTTTCATTCCTCCAATATTTCCGGTTAACCGTCCACCACCTAATATGGGAACTTGTTTACCATTAACAATTCCAATTCTACGGCTAAAAAACATTTCAATATCTGGCCCATAATACGTGTTTTCACCAGCGGAAAAAAGTCCAGCATTCTCTAAAAAGAACCCTCTTTTTTCAGGAAAAAATAAACTAAATCTATCCAAGTTAATTTGTTGCTCATCAGCTTCAACTTGAGCAAAGTCAGTATTGTATGTTAGATCTAAAGTCAAACTTGATGTCAATCCAACTTTAGCATCTAAACCAAAATCATTATTGGAACTACTAAAAGAGTCTTCTCCTTTGACATCATTATTATTACCAAGTATGTAGGGCATAACTTTTAAATTTCTACTTGCTGGCACATTTATCCCTTTAATTATTCCAGCCAAAGCTAAACGATTCAAACTAAATTGTCTTGGTATCGGTGACCAAAAAACATGTTCACTACGCCTTGCTATTGTTCGTTGAAAATTTGCACCCCATGTTTGATTTTTTTTGCTTGAAAAACGTAATGTTTTAAATGGAATAGCAAATTCTGCACTCCAACCAAAATCTCCAATCTTAGTTTTTACTTCCCAAGCAGCATCCCAATTAATATTAAAGTTTGCACCAATCCCTACCGATTGTCTAGTACTACTTATGGACATTCCTTCACCACCACCACTAACTTGGGCATCATATTCAATCCCACCTGCATTAGTACCGAAAACAAATCCGTTTTGTTGATCTTGATATGTATCAAGCACAAACATAAAACTATCTGTATTATTCAATGGAGCATCTCTTCTAGTATCAGTTATAACAATTTTATTTGGCTCTGAATCATAACAAACTACAGAAACATAAAAAGTCTCTTCCGAATACATAATCTTAACTATAGTTTGTTCAGTTGATAGAGTGCCTTCATCAGGTGATTTCTGAGTAAAGGTTTTAATTGCTGATATACCTTCCCAAGCTTCATCATTTATAACTTCACCATCAATATTTGGCAAGGTTTTTGCTTCACTAACCAATGAACTGTTTTGTGAAAATAAATTTCCAAAAAATAATGATAAAACAAATTTATTCAGAATATTAATAATTAACCCTTTCCATTATTTATTAATTACACTAATTAAAAGCATCAAATAAGTATGAATATTTTAATGCGAATGATTTTGTACTCTTATTAATCGGTATTCCATCATAATCTTGAGTTTGATTATAAACTAGGTATAAACCAGTCGCAGCTGATTGTTGCCAAATAAATCTCCAATTCATAGACCATTGATCTGATTGATTATTATATTGTAGTAACGTTTGAATATATGTTTTTGCCGTAATTGCGTAAGTTAAACGAGACCTAATGAGTCTAGTCGTAAATTTGCCATTCTTTAGTTCAACTTTATTATAGTTATAACTAAACTCAGATGTAAAGCGATCTTTATAACGAAAACGAATGGTTGGTGTCATATTTATTCGATTTCCTCCAAAAAAACCTCCAAACCGATTCATAGAACTAAAACTTATTGGTTTTGATCTATTTGTCATAATCATAATTTGTGCTTCTTTATCATCATATGAACCATTTTCTATATTGACTCCATCAGAAACCTCAAATGTTTCTAAAACACCTTCTTTAACTAAATTTATACCAGTATGTATTTCAAATCCTGAACGAAATTCCCAATGATTATCAATATGCCAACGTCCTGATTCATGAAAACCATTAAGTTTCCAATAACCATCATAATTAATATGTGGTCGAAGCTCTAAAAGACCAAATTTATTTTCTGGTCTAATTCTTGTAAAAATACGAGCCGACCATTTTCTATAATTGTCACGTTTAAGGTATCCCATTTCTGGATTAAAGTTTGCACCTACTTCAGCATAAGAGACTGAACTTGAAATTGCTTTAGTATCTCTAGCTCCTTCTAACCTAAAAGCATAAGCATTCTCTTTCTTTAAGCCAGGTGTATCTGTCAAACCTGCAAAAGCAATAATTTTATTTAACTCTCCAATACCTAACTGGGCATCAATAGCATAAGATTGATTAATATAGCCATCATGACCTTTATGGTCTAAAGCTGTATACATTCCTCCAATGTGAGTTCGATTTGGTAATTCTTTTTTTAGTCGAAAAACCGAATAATTATTTTGATCGGTAACGTTTTTAACTTCATCTGTCACCATAGATAAAATTCCTACCTTCATCCCGGATAAGGTCCCTGTCAACCTTCCTCCTCCAATAATTGGAACCGGAATACCATCAGTGCCAACACCAATTCTTCTACTAAAAAACATTTCAATATCAGGTCCTGAATAACCACCACCAGATCCAACAGAGAATAAGCCTGCATTTTCAAGAAAGAAGGCTCTTTTTTCTGGGAAAAAAAGGCTGAATCGATCTAGATTAATCTGTTGTTCATCTGCTTCAACTTGTGCGAAATCCGTATTGTAAGTGAGGTCTAAAGTCATTGATGATCCTATACTAACCTTAGCATCCATACCAAAGTTACTATCTTCACTATTAGTAGTTGTTTCATCGATTATGTTATTTTTTTGACTTAAAATATAGGGCATAATTTTAGTGTTTCGTGAATTTGGAACATTGATATTTTTAATTGTACCTGCAGATAGAAGACGGTTCATTGTAAACTGCCTTGAGATAGGTGACCAATGTGCTTCTTCTTTTCTTCTAGCAATTACCCTTTCAAAATTAATTCCCCATGATTGGTTTTTATCTTTTTTATATCTAAGAGTTTTAAATGGAATTGCAAATTCAGCACTCCAACCATAATCACCTTTTTCCGTTTTGACTTCCCAAACAGCATCCCAATTGACGTTAAATCCTCCTCCACTTCCAATACTAAAACGGCTGCTAGTACTACCACCTTCTCCACCTCCAGTAATCTGTGCATCAAATTCAATACCAGCAGGATTTGTTCCAAAAAGATAACCAGTTTGAAAATCTTTAAAAGTATCTATTATAAAAGAAAAACTATCGGAATTATTTAAAGAGGCATCTCTTCGAGTGTCTGAAATTATAATTTCATCAGGGCTATTATCGTAAGCAACTACCGAAACAAAGAAGTATTTTTCTGAATATAAAACTTTAACTACTGTTTTTTCAGAAATATAGTCACCCTCGTCAGGTGTTTTCTGATAAAATGTATTTATTTCTTCAGCATTATTCCAAACAGGGTCATTAATAACATCGCCATCTATATTTGGTTCAACATTAGTTTTTATTGCGGATGTTGTTAGTTGACCTAAAATTAAACTTGGGATAAATAATAAAAAAATGATTCTGAACATTATATTAATTCCTATTTATATATATCTTATCTAGGGCTTGAGCCATATTTATACAATTTGATGTAACGCCACCTAAATCATGTGATGTGAAAGTAACATTTACTTTACACCAACCAATAATTAGATCAGGATGATGATTATTTTTTTCAGCAATTTTAGCTAATACATTAACAAAATCAATCCCACTCATATAATCATCAAAATGAAATTCTTTAATTATACAATTATCTACAAATACCCATTCTTCCATTAAATCTAGATTAGACTGAATTTCAGAATCAGTAAGCAAACCCATAAGTTCCTCCTCCTATTTTGGAATTGCTGGAAGTAATTTACGAAAAGCTACACGTAACCAAATAACTGAAATCATCGTAGCCATTAATCCAGAAATAACCATAGCATACCAAATCCATTCAATTGGTTTATTTAAAATATTAGTAAAATAATATGCTAATGGGCCTGCAACTCCAATAACACGAATAATAGTAATAATTAATGAAGGCATACCTAATCCTATGCCTTGAAGTATCCGTCCTATTGATAGACCAATGGCAATAAAAGGAAAAATAATTGCTATATTCCTTAAATATCCAATAGAAATAGATTTTATACTTGATTCTGTTGTAAATAAAGCTACTACATTTGGTGCAAAGGTATAAAGAATTACCGCGCCAATGCTTGTTATTATTACTGCACGAGAAATACCGTATTTTGTTATAAATTTAATTTTCTCAGTTTCATTAGCTCCATAGAACATCCCAACCATTGTTGTCAAAGCTGATGCGATTCCCATTATAGGTAAAAATACAATCATATCTATTCTACCGCCAATTTGATATGCCGCAACTGCTCCAGTTGAATACGTAACAAGAATTCTATTAAAAAATAATTGTCCTAAAGACATAACAATAAATGACATTGATGATGGAATCCCAACCTTTATAATATCTCCAATAATAAATTTTGATGGCGAAAAATCACTCATTTTAAATCGCACATAGGAATGTTTTTTAATAAATAACATGAATGTAAAAATTATAAAAACAATCATTTGACTAATTGTCGTAGCCCATGCTGCTCCAACAACTCCAAAGTCTAAATAAAAAATAAAAATAGGATCTAAAATGATATTAAAAACAGTTCCTAATCCTGCTAAAATCATAGGAAGTTTCATATCTCCTTCACCGGCAAGTATTGATCGGAAAAAAGCTGATAAAATTCCAAAAGATAATCCATAACAACTAACTTTAAGATAGTTCCAAGCATTAGGTAAAACATTTGGCGTGCAACCCATAAATGTTAATATTTCTTTACCATAGATCAAACCTAAGGCACTAAGTATTATACTTATAAGAACGGCAATAACAATAGAATGTTCTGCTGCATTATCTGCATTAACTTTATCCTCAGATCCTATAAATCTTGCAATGGATGCAGTGACACCACTACCTAAGCCAAAAGATAAACCCATTACTAAAAAAAAGATTGGCATATTAAAAGCCACAGCAGCGATTGCTTCACCGCCAAGTTTCCCAATAAAAAACATATCAACTAAAGAATAAAGTGTTTGGATGCCCATTCCAGCAATAATTGGTATTGCAAGTGTCCACATGGATTTTGATGGGTTATCCAAAAAAGACTGCAATCTTGAATGCCTTTTATTCTCTTGGATCATTAGCCTTGAATTTAAAGAAAATTATATAGCTGATTTAGTTAATTATCAATTCTATTTATAAATAGATTCTATTAAAAAGGCCAAATTATAGGAATCAATAATATTGCCAGTAGCCAGAATATTATTGATAGTGGCATACCAACTTTAATAAAATCAGAAAATTTATATCCACCTGGACCATATACCATTAAATTGGTTTGGTAACCTACTGGAGTAATAAAAGAAGCTGATGCTGCAAAACATACAGCAAAAATAAACGGTCGTGGATCAATTCCTATTTGATTGGTTACCGCCATAACAATTGGTGTCATAATAATTGCAGTAGCAGTATTTGAGGAAACTTCAGTCAAAATCATTGTTATTAAATAAATTAACCCTAATAAGATATAGGGTTGAATATCAGTTGAAAAACCAACTACAGTATTCGATATCAATTCACCTATAAAAGTGGCCGTACCTGTTGATTCAATTACAATCCCTAGAGGAATAAGAGCTGCAATCAATATTATTACTTGCCAGTGGATTGATTGATAAGCTTCATTTGGAGAAATTATTTTAAACATTAATAGAATAACTGCGCTTATTATAGCTCCTTTTAATATTGGAAGAATACCAAATGCAGCTAAAATAATTGTAGAAATAATTGCAAGAATGCTTACCCACCAATACCTGGACTTAACTAGTTCAGCTTGAACTTCACCCAATAAAATAAAATCACCATTAATCGCTAATTTATCTATTTGTTTTCTTCTACCATAAATTAGTAGAGTATCATAAGTGTGCAAGATAACATGAGCAACTTTTTTTCTAATAATTGAGCCATCACGTCGAATCGCAAGAATAAATGTTCTAAATCTTTTTCTAAAATTACTTTGCATTAAAGTTTTACCAATAATGTCTGACTTATCTGTAAGCATACACTCCATTAAAACATTATCTTCTTGCTCTAATTCTTTTTGGGTCAGTTTTTCATCAGTAAGTAGTGAAATTTTTTCAACTTCTTTCATTCGAAGAAAATTTTCTACGGCACCCTTTACAAATAAAATATCACCTGATTGAATAATCTCTTCGCCAACTTTTGTTGATATTAGATGACCCTCCCTCTGTATATCTAAGACCATAACATCATAATTTTGATTTATATTTCGTTCACGACAAGTTTTACCAACTAATGGCGAATCATTAGAAATTTTCATTTCGGTTAAATAGCCTGCCATATGGTAACTTTTTGTTAAACTTGAAGTAATTGTTCTTGAAGGAAGAATCAATGGTGCAATCCAAATTATATATGCTAATCCAATAATTAACGGAATCCAACCATAACGTGCAAATTCAAACATACCCAAGGCTTCTCCACCATTATCAATGTAAATAGCATTAACTAAAAGATTAGTAGACGTACCTACTAAAGTAAGCGTCCCACCCATTATAGCAGCATAGCTTAACGGTATTAATAATTTTGATGGACTTATTTTATATTGATGAGCTAACCTTATAGTTACAGGCATAAAAATTGCAACAATAGCTGTATTATTCATTAGTGCACTTGCAATTCCAATAGTCAAAAGATAAACACCCAAACCTAGATTACGTGATCGTGAAACAAGTTTGTTAATTCTAATAATTAAATATTCTAATAAACGAGTTTTTTGTAATGCATGACTAAGTATAAATAATAAACCTATTGTAATAACTGCAGGGTTTGCGAATCCTGATATTGCTTCTTCTGGTGTCAAAAATTTTCCTAATAGTAAAATACTTAAAATAAGTAAAGCAGTTACATCTAGAGGAAATTTTTCAGTAACAAAAAGAGAAAAAGCTAATACGATAAGTGATAGTACAATTAATATTTCAAAACTCATTATAATCTCAATAATAGTTCAAAATTGAATTATATCTGAACTTCATCAATTTGATCAGGATCAAGATGCTCTTCAGCATATTTTAAATAAATTTTATCCTTAACAAATATATCAAAAAGGTCAACATCAATATGTGCATCATTCTTCATAAAACCAAGTATTCTCATCGCTTGGCTTAAAGTTTTACCTTTTTTATATGGTCGATCTTTAGCTGTAAGTGCTTCAAAAATATCTGCAATAGCCATTATTCGAGCTTGTACAGACATTTCATCCTTAGTTAGTCCTTTTGGATAACCTGTGCCATCTAATTTTTCATGATGTCCACCAGCAAATTCAGGAACATTTTTTAGATGTTTTGGATAAGGTAGCTCTTCTAACATATTTATTGTTACTACAATATGATCATTGATTACTTTTCTTTCTTCAGCTGTAAGTGTTCCTCGAGGAATAGTCAAATTATAAACCTCATCTTCAGACAAAAAGTTCTCCATTCTCCCATTAGGTTTCCAACGATAGTTAGAAATAGCATGCACACGATCTTTCTTGTCACCTGACATAAATTCACCACCAATATTAGATTCCTTGATGAATTCTATATCGCTTTTTAATACTCGAATCTTCTTAGAATATTCACTTTTAAGAATTTTTATCTTATTTAATTTTTCGTCTTTTGAAAGTGATGCATCTCGCTCTACTTTTAATTCTCTTTTGAGAGATTTAATCTGCTCATCTCTTTTAAGAGCAGCAAAACGAGTTTCAACTTCATTCACTCTATCATAAATGGTCTCAAGTTTTGTTGATTTATCTACTACAAACTCTGGAGTTGCAACTTTACCACAATCATGAAGCCAAGCTGCAATTTTTAATTCATACATTTCTTTATCAGTGAAAGAAATATCCGCAAAAGGGCCATCAATAGTATCCTGAACTGCTTTTGCTAATAACATAGTTATTTCTGGAACTCGAGCACAATGACCGCCTGTATATGGTGACTTTGCATCAATTGCTGATGCAATAAGTTTAATGAATGATTCAAATAAAGCTTCAAGATCCTTAATTAAATTTTTGTTTGTGATTGCAACCGCAGCCTGACTAGCAAGTGCTTCTACCATCTCTTGAACATCTGATGCAAATGAAATAATTTTTTTTGAATTTTGAGATTGTGCATTCAATAATTGGAGAACACCAATAATTTCATCTTCATGGTTTTTCAATGGAACTGTAAGAAATGATTGTGAATGATAGCCAGTTTTTTCATCAAACATTTTAGTCCCTGAAAAATCAAAACCTTTGGCTTTATATGCATCTGATATATTAACTGTTTCTCCCGTAAGGCCTACATAAGCTGCAATCATTGATTTATTAGGCTTTCCTTCTTCATCATAAAGTTTTACAGGATAGAATGGTATATCTTTCCCTGAAGTTCCTCCCATATGAAAACTAAGAGAATCTGTCATCATAATTTCAAAGCGTAGACGATTATCATTTGTCATCATATATAATGTGCCACCATCAGAGTTAGCAATTCTTTTAGCTTCAATTAATATCATTTCCAAGAGCTTGGACATATTTTTTTCTTTTGAAAGAGCCAAGCCAATATTAGCTAAATTGCCAACTTGCTTTTCAAGTGAATGAATATATTTTTTAATAACACCTGGAGAATCAGCAATATATTTTGCTAATTGATTAGATGAATATTTTGTTTCTTTAGACATATTTTTTATTCAAATCGTTTAGAGTTAAAAATTACAGCAACCTTTTAGAGCTTACAACTATATAGATAGTAAATATAAAGACTAATTATTTTAATTTTAAGTATGATTCAGATTGATAAAATCATTGAAAATGCTTTTCAAGATAGCTGTACCATTAAAGATTTATTTGATAGTGCTAATTTTCTTATTGAAAAAGGAGATTCTAAATCTATACATGCATTTTTAGAGATTGGGCACCTTCCAAAGGTAAATACAACAATATATAATAATGATAAGGTCAATGATTGGTTTGATTTGCTTTCAAAATTGATAAAAAAATCTAATTATCAAATATCAAATATTTTGGAGCAAAGAGCAAAACGTTACAAAGATAAAACTTTTTTTCAAATGATTTCAAACGAAGCCATAACTTCTATTTCATTTAAAGAAACTTGGAATAAAGTTCAAAGATTGGGATCCTATTTTCAGAGTAACCTTAATAAATCTGATACAGTTGGAATTTTATCTCCAAACCATATAAATGGAGCACTTATTGATTTAGCATGCATAGCGTATGGGATAAGAATTGTACCTATTCCATTAAATTTATCTTCTGAACATTTAAAGTACGTACTAATTCATGCTGATATTACGCATCTTTTTTTAGGAAGTGATCAGGCTAGAGTGCTACTTATTGAATCAAAATTTAACAGTAATAATGTAGAAATAATTCAAATAGATAATAAAAATGAGTGGAATACTTTTTGGGAAAAATGTTCAAAAAATAAAATAGAACCGCCAAGTTTAAAAAAAATAGAATCACTTACAAGTATTATGTATACATCTGGCACAACAGACAATCCAAAAGGCATTCAATTCAATCAAATAAATATCGTTTCAAAACGATTTGCTCGTGCTCTAGCTCTACCTGATTTTGGCCCAAATGATGGATTCTTATGTTACTTGCCATTATATCATACATTTGGTCGTTGGTTTGAAATGTTTGGTTCATTGTTTTGGGGTGCTTCATACACATTTACTGAATCCACATCCTTTAAAACTCTTTTAAGAGATTTTAAATTAGCAAAACCAACTATATTTATATCAATACCTAAACGTTGGATTCAAATTAAAGAGCATATTGCTGCTTCTATCTCAATTGAAAGATCTACTAATAAAGAAATACAAAAGAAAACTAATTATATTACTGGAGGAAAATTAAAATGGGGGTTATCTGCAGCAGGCTTTTTAGACCCTGATATTTTTAAATTTTTTAATGAAAATAAAATTACACTACTAAGTGGATACGGTATGACTGAAGCAACTGGTGGAATAACAATGACACCTCCAGAAAATTACATAGTTAATTCTGTTGGTAAAGCTCTTCCAGGAATTAATCTAAAATTAGCCAATGACAATGAACTTTTACTTCAAGGAGATTATGTTACTAGAGGTTATTATAAAGATGATATTGATGGCACCTTCATAAATAACTGGTTTCACACTGGTGATATCTTTAATTATAAAAAAGGGCATTACTTCATTGTTGATCGTAAAAAAGAAATATATAAAAATAGTAGAGGACAAACAATATCACCTCAAAAGATAGAAAACCTTTTTCAAGATTTTGAATCAATAAAATCTGTTTTTCTTATTGGAGATGGAAAAGAGTTTAATACATTGCTTTTATATCCTGACTCTGAAAATAAGTCAATAGATATTGCAGAAATGTCATCAGATGAAAAACGTACTTATTATAGCTCATTAGTTTTTTCAGTTAATTCTTTTCTTCCATCTTATGAACGAATAGTCAATTATGTTATTATTTCTAGAGATTTTGAACACAATAAAGATGAATTAACTACAAAAAATACTTATAAACGAAAAAATATAATAAAAAATTTCAATCATATTATTAAACCAATGTATGAAAAAAACTACATTAGCTTAATACATGGTAATTATGAGATTCAAATTCCTAATTGGTTTTTAAGAGATAAAAGTTTTACACGAGGAGATCTAAGGTGGGATGGTAAATCTATATTTCAATATGAATTAAAAAATAAACTAGAATTAAAGTGGTCTAAGTCAAAATTAAAAATTGGAAATTTTTATTATAATACTTCTGAGACTACTATTAGTATTGAGAAATTAATACGTGACCCTAATCTTTGGATTGGCAATCAACCTTTAGTTGATTTTGTAGGTGAAATAATTTTTAGAGTTGTATCTTTTGAATCATATAGAGATTTTACTGTTAATAATAAAAGTCTTCCATTTAATAAAGTATTAAAAAATAAAGTAGTCGATTATAAAAATGAAATTCCATCAATTAATGATTTACATGATGCGGCAAATAATATACTATCAAAGGGGAAAAATGAATCATCATTTGAACTATTAGAAAAAGGACTATCTTCTCCAAAACATCAATTAATAATACAAAACCTTTTATTAAAACTTCAATTTCACCCTGACCAAAATAATTGGATAAAGGCATTGGAAATACTAATGCCTCAAATTGGAGGTGAATTATTTATAAACCTCTTTAAATCATCACAAGATTTTAAAGTATTCAAAAATTTTAATCATAACACTATAACATTAGAACATTTAAAATCGATTTTTGATTTAATGAAAGATTATAGAAATAAGGTAAAAATAAGCAATTCCGATATTTTAATTGGAGAAAGCTTAATTGAATTGATTACTGATCTAGTACTATCTAAACCAGAATTTTATATGTCCGTTAGAGGTGAACTTACTCTTTGGGTATTAGTCTCAAAAAATGAATCCCTTTCTAAGTTGGCAAGAACAAATCGAAGAAGAATGAATAAAGAATTTAGAAAAATAATAATTAATGATATTTACGAATCAAAATTTGATTGGGGTTCAATTATTCAATTTGATAATAATATACCTAATAAGATAAAAAAGAAAATTGATCTTGCTATTAGAAATTCAACACTAATAAGAGAGTCAGTTTTTATTTTTTCTAATGGATCTCAAATATTATTGAGTGATATTTCAGATGATGGAATCTGGTGTACTTTAATTGGTCAAGGTCATGGGAAAATTGTTATCAGAGTTCTTATTCAACTTATTGATAAACGAGCTTATAATTTTGTAATGAATATTAATGATACTTTAGATACAAATCGATTTAGAAGAGAAACCAACTGGCTAATTTCAATTGGTGCTAACTCAACTAATCAAAAACTTGTAGAAGATTTTGGTTCAGTTTGGAAAGAAAATCAAATTTTTACAGAAGAATATATTCCTGGTGAAACTGTACTTCAACATCTTGAACGTAATCAAGCTGAAATAGCATCTGAAGTTTATCCTGATAGATGGCAAATGAGATGGTTACATTTTATATGGAATGGAATATCCGCATATTTAGAGTTTTGGAAAAACTCAGGTAAAACTCAAATGATTGCTGATGCTTCACCAAGGAATGTAATTATTCCAGAATATGATTATTATACTGGCACACGTTTGATTTCAATCTCAGGAAGAGAAAAAGCAAATTCTATTTATGATGTACTTATTACATTATATCAGAAATTTATTTTAGATACCGAAACAATTTTTCCTGGATTAAAGAAAATGGCTGAGTGGGAAATACTTTTTACAATAGTTTTAGAAGTTTTTGGTACAACAAAAGGAATAAAACTTTTAAATAAAATAAAAAATAATGATACAAAAACTGGGCTCACTACAGAAAGAATACAATCATTTTTAAGTGATGTTGATGAATTTGGTTTATTAAGAAAATCTGTAGTTTTTGCATCACTTAGATATCAACGCTGGCTTGATTTAAATCCAAAAGCTACACATAAAGCTAAAGGAGTAATAATTCAAGATCTATATAAAGATTATAAACTCCAATCATTAACTCAAAAATACCCAGAAACACGAATTCGCTTTTTCCTAATGACAGCATTTATAGATACAAATAGTGAACTGATAGAAAAATTGAATGAACTTATGAATGAAATACGTTTTGGAACTGTTTCTAATGAAAGTTTAGATTTAAAACTTCATCAAATACACGACCACATTGAACTTAATGATTCTGAAAAATATTTTCTTACTCGTCTTGTGTTTGAACATGTAGATGCAGCCGATTATGCAGAGCTAATTTCACGTGATTTAGGCGAAAACAAGAAACTTGATTTAGTTGTCTTAGTTGAAAATAAATCAGGTGAAGTTTTTAAAATTAGACCTCCCTTTCATCCTAAAGAAGTTGCTCGATTTCATAGCCATCTGATAGATGCCAAATTAGAGGTCCAATTTGAAGTAAATCATGAGTTTCTTTTAGTTTATAATAGTAAAGATTCCCTAGTAGGTGGAGTCTTTTGGAGATCAACAGGTCCAGGAATTGCACATTTTGAAAAAATTGTACTAGCACAAGAATATAGAAATAAAAATTTAAGTATTAAGTTAGTGGAAGACCTATTTCAACGACTAAAATTGAAAAAAATTAAATATCTAACAGTTGGGTTTTTTCAATCTGGATTATTCTACAAGTTAGGTTTTGAAATAAATCAAAAATTTGGCGGTCTTGTAAAGAAACTTTAGTAAAGCATATAATAAATTATAACTCCAGTTACAGAAACATATAACCATAATGGTAATGTAATTTTTGCTATTTTTCTATGTTGTGGTAAACTATCGGTCCAACCTCTATATAGTGTAATTAATGCAAGTGGAATAATTATTGCAGCAAGAACAATGTGAGTTAATAGAATAAATAGATAAATTTCTTTAAAGTCACCTAAGTATTGCTTTGGCCCCGCTTTAAACCAATGATAGATAATATAGCTTATTAAAAATGCACCTGAAGTACCAAATGCTGATAACATAATTGTTTTATGCTTTTGACGTTTTTTTTGTCTAATTAAGATATATCCGTATAATAATAGAATTGTTGTTATCCCATTTAATGTTGCATTTACAATAGGCAACATTGATACATCTAAACTACCTTCTAAACCTTCAGGTCTTGGACCAAGAATCAAAAATGCAACTGCAGCTGATATAATAACAGATACTATATATATGATTTTTAACCAAAACTGATCTTGATTTTTCATTAACTTTCTCTCAATAATATTTTGATATCTTTTTGTAATTGAGACATATCTTCAGTCTTCATTCCACTATAATATCCACGAATATTTCCACTTATATCAACCAATGCAAATTTTTCACTGTGAAAAATAATATCTTCATAATCACCAATCTTAAACCCATTTTTTATAATTTTTTTAACTGCCTCTTCAGGTCCAGTAAGAAAATGCCACCGATCTGTATTTGCATTATATCTTGATGCGTATTCTTTTAAAATAGCTGGAGTATCATACTCTGGATATACAGAGATTGAAATAATTCTAACATTATTATTATCTCTGAAAGTCTTATGTATGATATTCATATTTCCTGTCATAATTGGACAGGCCATCGTGCAAGTCGTAAAAATAAAATCTGCTACCCAAACCTTACCCTTCATATCTTCACGAGTGATAATTTGACCATTACTATCAGTAAATTCAAAATCTGGAACAGTTCCACTAATAGGTAGGTTATTACTTGAATTTGATTCTTTCAAAAAGTAAGTGATCAAAAGAAAAACACCTACTAAACCATAAATAATAAAACGCATTTTTTGATTCATTTTTAAACTTTCAAATCAATGATAATAATAATAAGTAAAACAGGCAGATATAATACTGAAGTTTTTAATAAAAGAAGTGCGCTTTTTCTTGATTTATCTTTTGCTAAAGGAATTGCTGACAAGAAAAAACCACATGATATGATTGTTACACCAAATAAATAAAAATATCCCAATGACCCTTCAACAACAGGTAACAATGAGACTGGTATCATAAGTAATAAATGCCAAAATATTTGTCTTATAGTTCTACTTCCATCTTTTTCAATAACTGGAAGCATTTTAAAATTAGCTGAAGCATAATCATCTTTGCACATCCATGCAATTGCATAAAAATGAGGGTGTTGCCATAGATACATTATCCCGAAAAGAATCCAGGCCATATTCCCTATTTCTCCTGTTGCTGCTGTCCAACCTCCAAGAATTGGCATAGCTCCAGGGATAGATCCAACAGAAGTATTAAGCCACGTAATACGTTTTAATGGAGTGTATACAATTACATAAAGAAATGCAGTTAAAAGAGATAAAAAGCCTGTAAGTAAATTAATTTTAAATACTAATAATAGACTTCCCCCTATTGTCATAAATACTCCATAAATAATAACATGTAACGGAGAAATAAGGCCTGCCGGTAAGGGTCTATTTTTTGTCCTTTCCATGTACTTATCTGGGTTGCGTTCTACATAATGGTTCAACGCACCAGAGCCAGCAGCTGTCAATGAAGTTCCTAATAGGGTATAAATTAGTCTAGATAATTCACCTACTCCATTATTACCAATATAGTAACCTAAAAATGTAGCTACTAATACAAGAGATAAAATATTTAGTTTACTTAACTCTAGATAAACACGGAAAATTGAAGTCGCTTTTTGTTTTTTAAATTTCATTTAAACCATTTAGAATATTTTAACGGCTGTACCCTTAAAACAAATAAAATTGAGGCGCCTAATAAAGCTGCTCCATTCACCACATGAAAGCTAGCAATATAGGGTGCTCTTTCAGTTAAAACAGTTAAGGTCCCTAACGTGAATTGAAAAATGACTATAAAAAGAATTAACCACATTGATTTTTTTAAAACGTTACTTGTATTAATAATTTTTCTGTTTTTAAAGAAAAAGTGACCAATAAATCCTGTAACAATTACAGCACCTAAGCGATGTAAAAAATGAATAATAACTTGATTTCTAGAAACGACATCCCAGTCCATATCAAAAAGAATAACATTAATATTATTTATCATTGAATCTGAAAAAGTTGGAAACCATAATCCTCCCATTGTTGGAAAATCAGGTATAGCCATACCTGAAGCAGTATGACGCATTAATGCTCCTAATATTAACTGAATATAAACAAAACCAACTATAATCAATGTTCCATCTCTCATAGAATTATTAACCGTAATATTTTTTCGTCTTTCTCTTTCAACAGAAAGACTGTAAGCTATAATTATTGTCATTACAAAGAATGTTTGAGCTAAAATCCCATGAATAATAGATACTGCCGGAGGTAAATAAAAAAGGACTGTTATACCACCAAAAATTCCTTGGGTAATCACTGTACCTAAAGCAATAAAACCTAACTTCTTAAGCCAATAAGGCTCATTTGAGAACCCTAGATATATCGCTTGAATTAATGTAAAAAACCCAATAATAGTTGCTAGCATTCTATGTCCATGTTCATAAAATATTCCACCAACCATTTCTGAAAGTGGAAAAGCAAACATTTGTTTTCCATATGTGGTAGGCCAATCTGGAACTGATAAACCTACCTCATGACTTTTAACCAATGCTCCAACAAAAATTAAAAATAATGTTGAAAAAGAAGTCAATTTTGATAGTCGACGTAGTCCGATTTTATAATAATTTTTCATGATTTAAATTTTCCCCCTTAAATCAAACAATAATTTACTAATTATAATATACAGTTCTCAATTAATCAAAAAAAAACCCCTATACAATTAATTCCATAGGGGTTAAGTAAAATATTTAAACTAACAAATCTACCAGTCATCATCTCCCCAATCATCATCATCTGCTTCTTCAAGCAGATATTCTTGTTGTTCAGTTAACCAAGCTGAATAACCTTCATCATTATGAACCGTCATATAACCCACCATTCTGTAATGACCTAAACCACAAAGTTGCGCACAAGCTATTTCAAAGCCTTTACCTTCTCTTTTTGTACCAATAGTGGTCTTTAAAAAATCTTCTGATGTCATTGTGGCTTCAAACCAAACAGGAATTTCCATCCCTGGAATAGCATCTTGTGAAACTCTTAACTCTGGTAGTTTAAAATTATGAATTACATCTTTTGTCGAAAGTGAAACATTGATTGGAGTGTTTACAGGTATATGTAATTGATTAACAGTAAATATATCATCCTTAGCGAATGAGTCATTGCGATCTAATCCTATTGGATTCTCAGCTTCATCAACTAAGTTCACAGATGTTTTACCAAAAACGCCATCTGGACCCGGATAATGGAAATTCCAGGCAAATTGTTGTCCAACTACTCTTATCTGAACTACTTCTGTTCCAACAGGTACGTCATTTACTCGACTTGCCCAAATAGGAAAAGCAAAACCAAATAAAAGAATAACTTCAACAACAGCTACTAGTCCTTCAATATAAGAAGAGTAATGATTTTTCACTCCATTATAATCAGCTTTAGGATTATTTGAAGCTCTAAATTTTATTAAAGTGTAAATAAAGTATGCACCCCAGCCAACGAATAAGATCAGCATTAACCAATGCACTATGGAAATAATATTATCTATTTGCGGTCCTTGTGTGGATGCAGATACGGATGGTAGACCAAAATTTCTAAGCAGTTCTAACACAGAACATATCCTCCGAGTTAATTCTTATTATCTTTAATTGATTTAGCATACTCTTTAGCTCGTCTATGTAAAATAAAAATAGATGATCCAACACCACCTAAAACACCACCAGTAATACCTAGCATAGATAAAATAGCTTTATTCATTCCTTGAGTTGCAGCCGCATTTGGATTTCCAAAACAAGTGGCACAAGCATATATAGCATCTGGAAAGATTGCTAAACATAATATGAATATTGTGATTACTAATTTTTTCATTATGAAATAGTTTTGAATTTTTTTAGTACTTGCAATCCATAAATGACTAATGCTCCTCCAAAAAGAAAAGATGCTAGCGATATATAGATAGACTCATTTAATCCCCAAACTCCTAACCAAATGGTTATTCCAATTGAAAATAAAATAAAAATTATGTGAAATGATTTAATAGACATAAAACTAAATTTTTGCCTGTGCTAACATTGTGCTTAAAGGAACAAAAATAAGTATTAAAAAAGCCACAACAGTTGCGATTAAGGTCCAGTAAATAGTCACCTTCTCATCAATTAGGTGCATAAAATAACAAGCTACAAGTGAGCCTTTAATACTTGCAACAATTAATGCAAGTACTACCCCTCCAACTACACCAAGATCTAGATATGAAATTGCAACAGTAACTATAGTTAAAAAAGCCAAAGCCACAAAAACCAATACATATGTTTTAATATGATGCTTTACTTGTTCAGGTGTTAGTTCAGACATAATATTTTCCTATAGTAAGTAGAGAACTGGAAATAAAAAGATCCAGACCAAATCCACAAAATGCCAATAAAGCCCTACAATCTCAATACGGTTAGTAAATCGTTCTGGGTCTGATTCCCACATTTTAGCTCCAGGAATCCAAAAATAAAAAATGCATATCATTCCACCAATAATATGAAGAACATGAAGACCGGTCATTGTAAAATAAATTCCAAGAAAATTATTTGTTGATGGAAGATATCCTACATGAAATTTATGAGTGTATTCAAAATATTTTACAACAAGGAAAGCTAACGCTAACAATAATGTTACTCCAGAATAAATCTTAAATTTCTTGAAATCATTTAGTTTTAATGAAGCCCAACTCATAACCATTGTAACTGATGATGTAATCAAAAAAAGTGTATTTAAAGTTGCCAATGGAATATCTAAATATTCGGAACCTGTAGGCCATTGCTCTACGCCCGTCCTTAGAAATATGTAAGCTGAGAAAAGACCTCCAAATAACATTACTTCAGAGGCTAAAAACAACCAAACGCCAAGTTTGCCATTATATAGTCCGGTGTCGGGTCGATTTTTAACGGTAAATGGGATATCCATATATATTAAACTTTCTTACTTTGAGGTGTAAAATCTTGTTCATCATCTGGTACACTATATTCATAAGGTCCACGATAAACAGATGGTACAACTTCAAAATTACCATGACCTAATGGAGGAGAAGTTGTATCAGTCCATTCCAATGTTGTAGCATTCCATGGATTTTTTTCTCCTGTTTTTTTACCAAAAAGACTTATGATTATATTAACTATAAAAAAGATTTGAGCAAGTCCAAGTAGCCAAGCAGATACAGACATTACCTCATTAAGATAGAGCACATCTGCTGCATGAGCATATGTTTCTCCACCATCCCAAAGACGTCTTGAAACACCAGCCAAACCTTGAACAAACATAGGCATGAAAACGCCATTCATAAAAATCAGTGAAAAGAAAAAATGTAATTTCCCTAAGGTTTCATTTGTTCTTTTCCCGGTCATTTTTGGAAACCAATAATAAATACCTGCAAATAATGCAAAAATAGTTCCGGGAGCAACAACGTAATGAAAGTGACCAATTACATAATACGTATCATGTAAATGTATATCTGCTGCTGCAAGGCCAAGTGGAAGGCCAGTTAATCCACCAATTCCAAACATTGGAATAAATCCTAGAGCAAATAACATTGGGGTATTAAAACGAATTGAACCACCCCACAGAGAAAGAAGTAACGCCGTTAAAATTACCACTGATGGAATAGAGATGATCATTGTAGTTGTTTGGAAGAAGGCTCCAATTGAGGTCCCCATACCAGTAATGTACATATGGTGTGCCCAAACTATAAATGACATAAAACCAAGAAAAACCATTGCATATACTAATGCTTTATAACCCCATATAGGTTTTCTAGTATTATTAGCAATAATCTCTGTGATAATTCCAAAAGCTGGAAGAATCAGAACATAAACTTCAGGATGAGCTAAAAACCAAAATAAGTGTTGCCAAAGTAAAGGGCTTCCTCCACCAGCATTTGTCAAAACCTCACCAGAGACGACTAAACCACTTGGCATAAAAAAGCTCGTTCCAGCTAATCTATCCATTAGTTGAAGTACTCCAGCTGCTTCTAATGGTGGAAAAGCTAATAATAATAAGAAAGCAGTAATAAATTGTGTCCAAACAAATATAGGTAACTTCATCCATGTCATTCCCTCTGTTCTAAGTTGGATGACCGTTACTAAAATATTTACTGAGCCAAGTAGAGATGAAGTAATTAGCATTACCATTCCAAACAACCAAACAGTTTGACCTGTTGTAGCTATATCAGCAAGAGGAGGATATGAAGTCCAACCTGAATTTGCAGCTCCACCAGGGACAAAGAATCCAACGGCCATAATGACTGAACCAATAAAATACATCCAATAAGAAGCTGCATTAAGTTTAGGAAAAGCCATATCTATAGCACCAATTTGAAGCGGAACAAAATAGTTACCAAAAGCACCAAAGGCTAATGGTACTACTCCTAAGAAAATCATTATTGTTCCATGCATTGCTCCTAATGAGTTATACATTTCTGAAGGTAAAATACCTCCATCTCCTATAATAGAGCCCACAAAGGGAATTGGACTTTCAGGATATGCTAATTGGTATCTCATAATCATCATCAAAGCAAACCCAAATAGCAACCAAACTAAAGAGGTAATACCATACTGTAGACCAATGACTTTATGATCTGTAGAAAAGATATATTTTGTCAAAAAACTCTGTTTATGTTGTTCAGCACTCATTTAATGATTCCTGATTAATCTATAGTATTTTGTTAAGATGAAAATTAAAGTTTAAAATTGAAATGTAATTTAATTCTTCTTTCATACTAACACAAAAAAAATCTTAAAATTAGTTTAGGAAGTTTATTGTTATAAGATATTATAAATAAGTAAATTTTGAAGCTGATATATCAGTATAATTTTTTAAAATCTTAGGAGATTGAAATGCGTAAATTAATTAACGTGACTATGATTGCGATATTTGGTCTGAGTACAATTATTGCAGGGGAAATCAAGGGACGTGTCAAGTATATTGGTAAACCACCAAAATCAAAACGAATTAGAATGGATGCTGACCCTGTATGTGCTGCTTCACATCGTGACGCTGCTAAAGCAGAATCATTTATTGTTGATTCTGAAGGAAATATGGCAAATGTAATTGTTTATTTAAAAGGGGTGAAATACACTGGTAAAGCTCCAACAAGTGAAGTAATAATTGATCAAAATGGATGTATTTACTCACCACATGTTATGGGAGTTCAAGCAGGACAGCCAGTCAAAATACTTAATAGCGATGCTACTATGCATAATATTCATGGATTACCTAAAGTAAACAAAGAGTTTAATTTTGGTATGCCTAAATCATTAAAAGAAAAAACTGTAACATTTAATAAGGCAGAAGATGTTTTTGTAATTAAATGTGATGTTCACCCTTGGATGAAAAGCTATACTCAAGTTTTTGATCATCCTTACTTTGCTGTAAGTGGCAGTGATGGTACTTTTAATATTTCAAATGTTCCTGATGGTACTTATGAAGCTATTGCTTGGCAGGAAAAGTTTGGAAGCAAAAGAGTTATGACACAAAACGTAACAGTAAAAGGTGGAGATGCTGAATTAAATTTTAACTTTGAGAGACCAAAGAAAAAATAATATTAAATTTTATTTAATAACAAAAAACCCTCAATCATACTGAGGGTTTTTTGTTATATCATGTAAAACATCTAAATGCTCTTTTGATAAGTTATTAACTTTAAAGAAAACTACACCATTTGCTCTAGCGGTAATTGACCTTTTTTAATAAACATAATAAAGAGACTTAAATAAAAAAATTATGCTCTTAAAATCAACATATGCTTTCAAGAGTATTTTTAATAAAACAAGGTAAATGCTGTGGGAATGGTTGCCTGATGT
>ENA-OREN01000495-OREN01000495.1-marine-metagenome-genome-assembly--contig:-NODE-495-length-57378-cov-6.728574_pt1 | contig 57378 bp, 35 predicted proteins | sample MGYA00248624_ERZ508555 | MGnify/ENA primary metagenome ERZ508555 (study PRJEB26222, sample SAMN06267773) | marine metagenome | isolation source: Saanich Inlet, British Columbia, Canada | place... | reverse complement strand
ATTAACATTTGATAATCTTGATCTATGTAATAAATTACCAGCATATAAGAACGTGCATATATTTATAAACAAGGTAAATGTTACTCCAGCTTGAAGCATTTTCCATGTTCTTGGGTAAGTTGGAGTTCCAAATATATTACCTAACTCAGAAAGTCCAATTAAATTAATTAACAGACTTATAATAACAATAATAATAAATGGCCAGCTTTTTATAATAAATAGAAAATCTACATTAGATAATTGCCAAAGTTTTTTTAAATCATTTTTGAAACTAAAATCAAATGTTAGTTTAGGAAGATTGATTTTAGTGATTCCTCCAAAGTTATTTTTAATTATCCTTTTTGAATCTTTTTTATTGAACGAAAAAATAAAAGCATTTTGACTGAAACTAAAAACTTTATAAATAGACCCTAACAATATTAAACCTATGGTTGTTATAAGTAACCTGTTGTAAACAACAACTTCACGAATTGGAGCATATAATTCGTTTTGTTCTGAAACTGTCCAATAACGAGTATAATACTGAATAGAAGACGAGCCAGAAGGATCCAACATAGCAGCAAGAAATCTGTTGTCCGGATTATTTCCAAGACTCTGTAGAAGTCCCTCAATAATTACAATTAGTATAACGCTAACAAAACCAACATAAACGTTTCTTGTGAAAGTGACAACTCCAAAAATTATTGAGCTGTAAAGAAATAGGTTAGGAAGAATGATAATAAAGTAAGTATCTAAATAAGACTTTAAGTCAAAAGGATTGACTATTTCTTGATTGGTTCCGGGCATAATATATCCCAATGCAATTCCAATAGATACTACAAGAATAATTAAATTAACAATAAAAAATCCACTAAAAAATTTTGCAGATAAATAGTTGATTTTTGAAAACGGATATGAGTATAAAATAGTGTGCATTTCACTTTCGAAATCTCTACTAATTGTTGAGCCAATAATCGATGGATAAAAAAATATTAAAAGAGAGGCAGGGATTACAAAAATATTTAATACTCCCATTGGAGAATTTACTATTTTAGAAGATCCTGTAGTTAATGTTATAAAATCAAAAATTCCTGCAGCACTAGCGGAAATAAATACAGAGAGCAAGAAAAATATTATTGTATAAATGTAAAAAGCAGGTCTATTAAACCAGTATTTAATTTCGTTAAAAAATATTGTAAAAAACATTGATAAGGTTAATTTATGAGTTATTTGATTGTATTTGGTCTTCTTTTAATGCAATAAAATAAACATCATCTAGTTGAGGTTCTGCTTTTTTGAAATCCTTTGATGGTTTTTTTTCAGAATGTACTCTAATTGTTAAGGTATTATCAACGTTGTAATTGGATGATAAAATATTGAAATCAACTTCCGCTTGATCTAGTTCTTCTCTTAAAACAACTTTAGTCCATATTTGATTTTTTATTTCTAAAGTAGCATCTAAAGGTTTAATATGTTTTAAAATTCTTCCCCCATTTAATATAGCCATATCGTTACATAATTCTTTAACATCATCAACAATATGAGTAGAGAAAATTACAGTACAATTTGTTCCAACTTCTCTTATAACATTTAAAAACCTCTGTCTTTCAGCAGGGTCTAAACCTGCTGTTGGTTCATCAACAATAATTAGTTTGGGATTATTTAAAAGCAATTGAGCTATTCCAAACCTTTGTTTCATCCCTCCTGAATAACCATCAACATATTTTTTCTTTATATCTTGAAGATTAGTTATGTCAAGTAATTCATTAACTAGTTTATCACGTTCAGTTTTATTTGAAATCCCTTTTAAAAGAGCAAAATAATTCAACAATTCTTCAGCAGACATTTTAGGATATACTCCAAAAGATTGGGGTAAGTATCCTAATATTTTTCTAAGAGAAATCTGATCGTTTATTACGTCAATTTCGTTGAACTTTATACTTCCTGAATCTGGAGATTGGAGTGTAGCGATAGTTCTCATTAAAGTAGATTTTCCTGCTCCATTTGGACCAAGTAAACCAAACATACCTTGTCCGATTTCTAAACTCAAATTATCTATTGCTTTAACTTTGTTACTATATGTTTTTGTTAGATTTTTAATAACTAGATTCATTGTTTTTTTTTAAGGTCTAAATATAATTATATTTAAGCATATTCATAATATATAATTTTTTATACATTTAATAGATAATATGATTCAATCTTATAAACAGAAATTAGAATTAGAAGAACATTATGATGCCATAATCATTGGTTCTGGAATGGGTAGTTTAACAACGGCTGCCTTACTTTCTAAAGAAGGAAAGAAAGTCATGGTATTAGAAAGGCATTATACAGCTGGTGGTTTCACTCATGTCTTTAAAAGAAGAGGCTATGAGTGGGATGTTGGAATTCATTATATAGGTGAAGTTCAAAACCCTAATACAGCAATTAGAAAAATGTTCGATTATGTTTCAAACAATCAGCTTGAATGGGCTGATATGGGGGAAGTATACGATAAAATTATCATTGGAGATAAAACCTATGACTTTGTTAAAGGAGTTGAGAATTTTAAAGCACAAATGATCGAATATTTTCCTAACGAATCTAAGGCGATACAAGAGTATATAAATCTTGTTTTTGATAGTAACAAGAACATGAAAAAATTTTATTTAGAAAAAACTCTTCCTAATTTTATTAGTGCTTTTCTAGGGTTTTTTTTAAAAAGAAAATATTTAAAATATTCAAGTAAAACTACTTATCAGGTTATAAGTTCTTTAACCGATAACAAGGAATTAATCAAAGTTTTAACAGGTCAATATGGAGATTATGGCTTGCCTCCTAAACAAAGTAGTTTTGCTATGCACGCTAGTGTAGCTAAACATTATTTTAATGGAGGAAGTTTTCCAATTGGAGGTTCTTCTAAAATAGCTAGTACCATAGACAAGGTTATAGAATCTTCTAAAGGAACTATACTTGTGCATGCAGAGGTTGATCAAATTATTATTGAAGATAATGTAGCTAAAGGAGTGGTTATGTATGATGGTAAGAAATTCTATTCAGATCTTATTATTAGTGGAACGGGCGTGTTTCATACTTATCAAAAATTAATCAACGAAAAAGTAAGATTAAAACACGGCTTTGAAAAGAATTTAACTCAAGTTACACCATCAGTTGCTCATGGTTGTTTGTATATAGGATTAAACGGAACTTCTGAAGATTTGAAATTGCCAAAATTTAATCTATGGATTTATCCTAAAGATATTGACCATGATACAGCAGTTTCAAATTATTTAAAGGATAATGATTCCGAATTTCCACTTGTTTACATATCCTTTGCTTCATCTAAAGATCCTTCTTGGCAATCTAGGTACCCTAATAAAAGCACCATTGATGTGATTACTTTACTTCCTTATGAAAGATTTTCTAAATGGGAAGGGACAAAATGGATGAAAAGGGGAGATGATTATAATAATTTAAAAGAAAAAATAACGAATAGACTTTTGGATCACCTTTTTAATCAGCTCCCTCATTTAAAAGGTAAAATAGACTGCTATGAATTATCTAGTCCATTAACCACAAAAAACTTTGTTAATTATAATAAAGGAGAATTGTATGGAATTGATCACACACCAACTCGATTTAGTCAAAAGTTTCTAAGACCTAAAATGCCTATTAAAGGTTTGTACTTAACAGGTCAAGATATTGTATCCGCTGGTGTTGGAGGTGCGATGTTCTCTGGTTTTATAACAGCAACTGCTATTACAAAGATAAATTTTATGAAGAAAATTTATAAGTAATAAACATCCTAAATCGAACGTTGTGTATTTAATACTATATAGGCATATACAAGATTAATAGTGATTCAAGAATAAATAATATTAAAAATGGGATAGCTAAATAACCCATCACATCTCTAGCTTCAATTCTGGTTCCAGAGCCCATTACTGGAAGAACTATTAAAAGAAAAAATGGCTGTAGAAGGTTAGTTAGTGATTCCCCATATGCAATTGACAAGGCTGTTCTTGCTATATATTCAGTCATCTGTTCTGGTGGAAGTGAGATGGCTAATTGTTTGGCAGCTTCAATAATGCTAGGTCCTATTACAGCAAACTCACCTCCTCCTGATGGTATAGCGAAATTTACTAAACCACCGATTAAGTATGAGTAATATGGAAAATTAGAAATAGTAGCATTTGATGCTATCCAGTTTGAAAAAGATTCACCAAGTCCTGTGTAAAGCATTATTCCCATTATACCTGCATAAAAAGGAAACTGAAAGATGATACCATAGACATTGTTGCTAGCTCGTTTCATTGATATGGCATATCTTTTAGGAGTTTGATGCAGTACTAAACCTAAAATGATGAAAATGAAAATCATTATGTTAAGATTTAAATCAAAACCATTTGAATTAAAATAATATATCAAATAACAAATTCCCAGTATAAAAATTATATTTTGAAGAAGCCTGCTATGGTTTAATTTATCAGAAAAAGTATTCTTTTTAGACCTGTATAAATTAGCTTCTTCTTCTATACTAATTTCCTTGTTAGTTTGATCGTTAACAATTAAATCTTTTAGCTCTTTATTCTTACTGCTTTTAGGAATTAGAATAAATATGATAAAAGGAACAATTATTACATAGATGAAAATGATTATAAAATTTAAATTAGATCCCAGTGTTAATGAAGTAGGAATTACTTCATTAAGAACCCCTTCTTTTATTAAAAAGTTATTCTTAGTGTTCAATAATAAAGGAATTGAACTGGATAACCCAGTAACCCAACTTGTAAAAGACAAGTAAGTGCAGGCAATTAGGAAAGGGTAATTTATTCCTTTTACTCTTAATGCTAATTCTCTAGCTAAAACAGCAACAATTACTACCATTCCCCATGAAATCATAGAAAGTAAAACACCTAATATTATAACAGTTAAATAAACTTGTAATGGACTGCTGATTCTTTGAGATACTTTATTTAGAATTTTATCAGTAAAAGATGACAGAGCAATGCTATATCCAGTTACAATAATCAGTGTAATCTGCATCCCAAATTCTAAGAGCTCCCAAAAGCCTTTATACCAAGAATCTAATATTTCTAATAGATTTGAATTAACAAAAATAACAGCTGACAGCCCTGTTACTAATGTTAATAATAATGCAAAAACAAAAGAGTCAGGCATGATTCTTTTAAAAATATCTGTAAATTTTTCTCCAAATTTTAATAACATTTATTTTTTTATAGAATATAACAATATTATTTTTTTTAACACAGATTTTTATTAAAAACTAATATCTTTAATATATAATTTAATCTAATATTTATGAGCTTACGTGTTTCTATGTCTTATGTTGATGATCAAAAATTTAAAATCACCAATCAAACAGAAAATCAACTATTAGTTGATATGTATTCAAAAGAAAAAAAGGAACATTTATCCCCTATGGAATTGCTTTTATCTGCTTTGACAACTTGTGCTGCTGTAGAAATTGTATCCATGATAAAAAAGAGAAAAAGAAATTTTATCAATATTAAGGCTGAAACAACAGGATTAAGAGTTGAGAATCCGCCAAAATTTTTTAAGTCAATAAATGTTAAATATTTGATTTATTCATCTGATTTAACTGAAAAAGAAGCTGAAAGGTACATATCCTTGTCTTTAGAAAAATATTGTTCAGTAGGATCAACAATTAATCAAAAGACTGCAATTAATCATAGTTTTGAAATAGTAAGGTGATCTATGTTTATTGATTTTATTTTAAATGCATCTTATTTAAATCGAATGATGTAACGACAAATCCGTGATCTGAAGGATAAATTATTTCTTTATCATTTATTAATAAAGGCTCATTAAAAAAACTCATGTAAGATTCTGAACTTGTAGGTTCTAATGAATTTCCTTTATAAAAAATATAATCAATTCTATGGGAATCATTTTCCCTTTTTTTATTATCCCATGTAATCCCAGGATGTGAAATAGGATTAGGATTTATTTCTCTATATGAGTCAATTAAACCAAGCTCATCTAAAACTTTAGTTGAATACCAAGGGACAACTAAACCATTATGAATTGTTTTAGTTCGATTATCCCAATCTTTATGAGAAAGAGAGTTCATGTCTCCAGCAAAAATCATTGGAATAGAGTCTGTTTGAGCTACATATTTTTTTAGATAAGGAAGTACGTTTTGTATCATATCGTATTTGTATCCTGTTTTTTCCCATAACAATAATTCTTCTGTAGATTTTCCCATTTTTTCAGGTTGATTATTCCAAGGTAAATAGTGAAACCAATTGCAAAAAAAACGAATTTTTTGATTATCAATAAAAATTTCTATCCCTCCTAAATAGAATGGATATTTAGTGTCAATTCTTTCTCCAAAAGGGTATTTTGAATAGATTGATAAGTTTGTGTTCTTGTCATCTAAGGGAGTTCCTTTAGCTGCAATTAAATGAAAATTATATCCTAAAGAACTAGCAATGGATTTTCCTGAACCATAAGTTTCGATCATTAAAAGAACATCTGGATCAATTTCCTTAATAATTTTTATTGCATTTTCTTTTCCATTAACAATATCATTTGCACCATGCAAAATATTCCATGTCATAACCTTGAATTTATTGGTCTGACTATTAACTTGAAATGTTATTAGAATTAATAAAAAATAAAATAATAAATGTGTTTTTTTCATGCCTTTAAAGTTTACTGACTTCCAAAAGAATTAAATGTTTTTGATATTTTACAATTTAGGAATTCTTATAACAATTTTTTTATTTGATTAATGTTTTCATCATGAAATCATTTGCAAAAACATAAGATTTTTTTCTAGCAATAGAGTTTCCTCCGATATGAACTCCTCTAGTAGTGCAAAATAAGAATCCTATTTTTTGAAGAAATGGATTTGACATAGGAATATGTAAGTAATTCATTAGTATGTCTCCATCATTTGTTAATTTAAAAAGGCAATTTTTAAAACTATAACCATTATCATTAGTTTCAACTGGAGATTCTCTATCAAATCCATGATGAGAATCTTTATAAACTGTTATATCAATATTAGCTTTATCTGCTAACTTTTCAACTAATTTAACACATGGATATGCTGGAGTCCAGTCATCACTTTCCCCAATTAGTATATGCATAGGAGACTTGGTAAAACTTAAATTGTTGGGTTCTATAAAACAAGGAGGATAAAACGCTAGGTGAGAGGCAAATTTTAAATCTTTATTGATGGCATTTTTTAAGGGAAGCCATCCTGAGAACAATGCAACACCACCACCTAAACTCCACCCTGTAAGTGAAACCCTATTTTTATCTATATTTGGATGATTAGATAGTTTTTCGAAAGCCTTATAAGCATCCAATATCATAGCAGCCATAGTTATTTCATTTTGAGTGCCCACAGTTGAGTTAATGCTTCTACTTTTAAAACTATTTAATTCAAAAGTAGCAAAGCCTGATTCTTGATACATTTCTAAATACTCATAGTGATGTCTTTTCCACCCTAAGCTTCCTGCAACTCCTATAATTAATGGATATTTTTTTGAAGGATTTAATGAATCAAATGGGGTTATTAATGTTCCAAAAACTTTTTGTGGTTCTTGATTTTTTAAATTGGTTATAACGTCATTAAATGAAAATGGGTTAGCACTTTCAAAATTAATTTTTTCAGAATTAGTTTGAGAATAAATTTTAATAACAGATAAAATCAATAAAATGATCAATATTTTTTTCATAATTATAATATTCAATACTTTAAATATATCACTTAATCAGGATTTTATTATATTGTATGTATGATTTCAGATAAAAATATTAAACTTTTACAAATTCCTTTAATATTAATTTCTTTAACTCTTGTTATTTGTGGGTTAAGATGGTTAATTCATGATGAACCATGGATTTTGGATCAATTAGCAAATGAAGAAAGATTAAATATGTCATTTAATGATCTTTTTAGTTTACAAGGAAATCAAACTTTAAGTGCTTATTTAACTCAGATATATAGATTTTTGGGTCTGTATGTTTTAGGAATAGGAGTGTTGTTAATTTCGTTTTCTTCAAGAAAAATGTTAGAAATAATTATTGTTCGCAAAAGAATTCTTATTGTTTTAGGGACTTTATTAGTTAGTAATTTAATTTTAGCTTACTCTTGGATCCCAAACTCTCATTTTATATACGTTATTTGGATTTCTATTGCTTTTTACTGTGTTAGTTTGTATGCTCATAAAAAGTATTAAATTTTTTTAACAAAACGATTATTTGACTCTACTAAACTTTTTTACCAATCATCTTCATAAAATTTCTAAAATCTTATCGTCAATATTATTAAAAGTAATTAAATCTCCAACTTTTTTACCTAACATTAAAGATCCAATAGGGCTTTTACTAGAAATACAATAATATATTTTTGAATTATAATTATATTCTCCAGCAGAAACAGATATAAAATATCTATTTCTTCCAGTTATTACAACTGAACCTAAACCAGCACAACTTAAAGTTGTTTTTTTGTTTATTTTAGAAAATATTTGGTGTTCTTTTTCGATTTTTTTAATTTGTTCGCCACTTTTCTCTCTCTCTAATTGTATCATAGATCTACCAGTTTCATGTTTATCTCCTGCACTACTTTTTGTTTCTGAATTTAAAGCAATAAAAAGTTCATTGCTACGTTTTTTATATCTCTTTAGTCTGGACTTAACGTAAGATTCACAATGTTCGTATAATAGCTCTTTAATCATTTTAATATTGGAGATTTGTATAATCCAATTTCTGATATTACTGGTACATCTTTAGTTTCAAGAATTGTTATTCTTATAGCATTAATATCATTAGTACTGAATCTAATTAATCGCTTATTGCCTATAGTTGTACCTATTTTAATCGATTTCCATTGATTTTTTGATTTTATTTCAAAATGAAATTTTTTTATCCTTTGACCTAAAGCTATATGTTCCGATATTTTTAAAATATTAGCATTGATAGGTTTATCAAAATTTATTTCAATTTGACATTTTTCATCATCACTTTTTGAGTACCAGTATGTGTCTGTGTCATTGTCATTAATTTGTTTTTTTAAATTTTTAAAGTTATTCGACGATGTAATTATATTTCCTTCTAATGCAAGATTATTAGAAAATGTAGATTTTAAGAATTCAGCTAATTCATGAAGCTTTAAAGAATCATTTTCATGGATCAATCCTCTTTTGTCTACAGGTATATTTAATAATAATGAACTGTTTAATCCAACTGAATTAAAGTAGATATCTACCAACTTAGCTAATGATTTTACTTTTGAATCTTGATCTGGATGATAGTACCAGCCTGGACGAATTGAAACATCTGTTTCGGTTGGAATCCAATGTGTTCCAAATTCTTGACCTGCAGAAAATCTATTGTAATCTATCATTCCTGTGTACACACTATCTCTATATATATTTGACCAAGAAGTTTCGTTTGCATACCCTTTTTCATTCCCTACCCATCTAATATCAGGTCCAGAATCACTAAATATTACAGCATTTGGTTGTAACTTTCTAACGATTTTATAAGTGTTTTCCCACTGATAATAGGTTTTTTTATCTACATGCCTAACTTCATTACTTCCTCCGTAATACCCATCTCCTCCGTTAGCTCCATCAAACCATACTTCAAATATCTCACCATAGTTAGACAATAGTTCACTTAATTGATTTTTGAAATATTTTAGATATTCTGGTTTTCCATAATCAGGATGATTACGATCCCATGGGGATAAATACACACCTAATTTTAAATTATACTTTTTACACGATTTCATTAAATCTTTAATTAAATCTCCTTTTCCTTTTTTCCAAGGACTATTCTTTATTGAATGATCAGTATATAAACTTGGCCATAAGCTAAATCCATCGTGATGTTTTGCAGTTATAATAATTCCTTTCATTCCAGATTCATGAATTACTTTAGCCCATTGGTCCGTGTCTAAATTACTTGGATTAAAAGTTAAAGGAGATTCATCACCATAGCCCCATTCTTTATCTGTAAAAGTGTTCATGTTAAAATGGATAAATGCGTAGTATTCCATTTTTTGCCAAGTTAATTGTCGTTTGGCAGGTATGGGATTAGTGGGTTGAATAGTGTTTTTATTAAGCACACAAGATCCTAAACTTTGAAAAGCAAATAAAATAATAAATATTATAATAGTTGTTTTTACTATTTTCAAATTAACTATTAGTGTATTCATTCTTTTAAATATAGTTATTAAGTAGGGAAGTAGTTAAAAAAAACCCCTCATAAATCAATAATTTACAAGGGTTTTTTTAAAATAATAAACTAGTCTTTTATTTAGGTATTCCAGTACCGCCTTCTAGTGGTGCCCAGTTTGAATGCATTATTTTCCAACCATTTACTGTTGAAACCCATACTGAAGAAGCTCTTGTGCTATAGTCTATTACATCACTTTCTCCAACAGTGTAATCCCCTTTAGCATAAAAAGTTAAAACAGCTGTATTAGAATTTACAAGAGACACATCTATGTCATATAATTCAAATGTTCCCCACTTAGCTTTTTGTTCGATATCGAATCTTTCTGAGTTCATTACATAAAACTTACTTAAGTTTGAATCTCCAGTGATAAAAGGAATGTTTTCATCAACATGTTTGTTGAATTCTTCTAGATTTTGTGTTAGAATAGCATCTTGAAGCTTTACCGCTTTTTCTTTTAGAGAACTAACAATATCTTCATCAGACATTTTTGGTTCACTAGGTGCAGTTGCTGTTTGACAAGCTGTAAATAATATTACAGTTGTTAATAGAAATAATTTTTTCATGTATAAATATTAAATGTTAATTTTGATTGAAGATATTAAATTATATCTAATCATTCCACTGTGGATGTTACAATTTTTTTTTAAAAAATGAAAAAATACACATCATTAATTTCTGTCATAACATTAGTTTTGACATTCTTCTGGAGCTATTCTGATTTAACACCTTCAAGATCTATTAATAAGGTTAATTCAAATACTGAATTTTCAATTGAAAACGCTCTAACTCATTTAAAAGTAATCTCTAAAGAACCTCATTATACTGGCTCTCCAAACCACATAATAGTTCAGAATTATATAGTGAATGAGTTAAAGAAAATGGGGCTTAATCCAAAAATTCAAAACCAAGTAGCTATAAGTAAATGGAGGTCTTCTACAAATACTGCTAATATTACTGCTTCAATAAAAGGTTATGAAGATGGCAAATCCTTGGTTTTGTTATCGCATTATGATTCTAGACATCATTCATCTTTAGGAGCAAGTGATGCAGGTTCAGGAGTGGTTACTATTTTAGAAGGAGTTAGAGCATTTTTAGCAAAAAATAAAAAACCTAAGAATGATATTCATATTGTTTTCACTGATGCCGAAGAAATAGGTTTACTTGGAGCTCAGGCATTTGTAAACCACAGTCCTTTAGCTAATAACATTGGATTGGTAATTAATTATGAAGCTAGAGGGAGTGGAGGTCCAAGTTATATGTTGATGGAAACCAATGGGAAGAATAGTCAACTCTTAACTGAATTTATTAAAGCTAAGCCAAACTATCCTGCAGCAAATTCTTTAATGTATAGCATTTATAAAATGTTACCTAACGATACTGATTTGACAATTTTCAGAGAATACGGTGATATAAATGGACTGAATTTTGCCTTTATTGGTGATCATTTTGATTATCATACAGAACAAGATTCTTTTGAAAGATTAGACATAGAGACTTTACTTCATCAAGCAGACTATTTCACTACTACACTAAATTATTTTGCCTATTCAGACTTGTCAAATTTAAACAGTGAGATTGATCAAGTTTATACTAATTTTCCTTTTATTACTCTATTGCACTTTCCCTTTTCGTGGATTCTTCCACTGTTGATTTTTTCAATAATAATTTTTATTTTTTTACTTTTTATTGGAATTAGATCAAGTAGAATGTCACTTAAATCAATTGCTATAGGTTTTATTCCTTTTTTAATTTCCCTTGTTACATGTTTGATTGTTTCCTTTTTAACATGGAAATTACTAGTTCTTTTACACCCAAACTATAATGATATTTTACATGGCTTTACTTATAATGGCTATCAATATATAGTTGCTTTTTCATTTTTGACTCTATGGGTATTATTTAAAATCTACAATCCTTTTTTTGTAAAACATAAAGGTCTTGATCTTCTTGTAGCTCCTCTGTTTTTTTGGATAGTTATAAATGTTTTATTTTTTATGTATTTAAAAGGTGCAGCGTATTTTATTGTTCCTGTTTACTTTGCTTTAATTGCATTAAGTTTCTTGATTTTTTTAAGAGATAATATTAGTTTGAAAGTTGTTTTAACTACTTTTCTTTCTATTCCATTAGTTTATATGTTTGGACCTCAACTAAGGATGTTCCCTGTTGGTTTAGGCTTAAGCAATTTATTTGTTACAGGGTTTTTTATTGTTTTAATATTTGGTCTTCTTGTCCCGGTTTTTACATCAATTAAATTAAATAAATTATATGTAAGGGTTACAGGGCTTTGTTCACTTTTATTTTTTTTATTGGCATCATTTAATAGTGATTATAATGAAAATAACAGAAAGCCAAATAGTATAGTTTTTATTAATGACGTTGATAAAAACGAGTCTTATTGGGCAAGTTATGATCATGTTTTAGATGATTTTACACTACAATTTTTTGAAGATTATATAGTTCAAGATAATTTAAATGATAAAGCTTCTAACAGTAAGTATAATAATTCATATAAACATTATAATAAAACTGATAACAGAGTTATTAAACCATCTAATATTGTTAAGGTTAGAGATTCTGTTAGTGAAGATTTAAGATACATTACGTTAATAATAAAACCTCAGCGTTCAATTAACAAGATTAGCTTTTACTCTGATGAGCCACTCAGTTTTGAAAACATTGGTATTCAGAATGTTTTTATAAATAAGGTAGATGAATTGAAATCAATTAAAAATATATTTACTTACTATTACACACCTTATGATGATCACCTAAAAATTGATTTAGTAATTAATAAAGAAATAAAACCATCTTTAAAAATCACTGAAACATCATTTGATTTATTATCAAATACTTTGTTTGAAATTAAACCTAGAGCAGAATATATGATGGCTATGCCATTTGTAGTAAACGATGCTATAATTACAAAACAAAAAATAAATTTATAGTTGTTCGTTTATAAAAAATTTAAATTTTTATAACTTAGTCTATATAGATACTGATTACATGAATGTACTTGAACTTACAGCTATTTTACTTTTATTAGCCTCTTTGTTTTCAATTATAAACTTAAGATTACTAAAATTACCTCAAACTATCGGTTTAATGATTTTAGCAATTGGATTATCTATAGCTATTTTGATAATAGGTTTAATTTTTCCAAAATTTCTTGCATCAGTTACTGAACTAAATAATAGTTTTGATTTCAGTGTTTTACTAATTGACATTATGCTTCCTTTTCTTCTTTTTGCAGGAGCAATTAGTGTCGATGTCCATCAATTGTTAAAAGATAAACTCACAATATTATTATTAGCTGGTTTTGGAGTTGTCTTTTCAACTTTTGCAGTAGGTAGTGGAGTATTTTGGTTAATTGAACAACCTTTTTTTGGACTTAATACCCTAGGCTTGACTTTAGTTGATTGTTTATTGTTTGGAGCTTTAATTGCGCCTACAGACCCTATAGCTGTCCTTGCTATTGTTAAAAAAATGAAATTATCTCCAATGACTGAAACTAGGATCGCAGGAGAATCTCTTTTTAATGATGGAATTGGTGTGGTTGTTTTTTTAACTCTTTTAAAAGTCAAGTTGACAGGAATTGAAAATGTTACATTTAATAGTGTAAGTTTTCTGTTTGCAAATGAAGTAGTTGGTGGCATTTTAATAGGATGTTTGATCGGTTATTTAGGACTTAAACTTGTTAAATATATCGAAAACGAACATGTTGAGTTAGAAGTATTAATTACTCTTTCTCTAGTTTTATTAGTTTCAGTAATTTCTAGTAAGTTTCATTTTTCAGGTCCTCTTGGAGTTGTAATGATGGGATTGTTTTTAAATAGAAATATTGACACAGACAACGATCAGGTTGGAGTCCAAAAAGCAATGGGCGAATATGTGTATAAATTTTGGCATTTATTAGATGAAACTTTAAATGCTATTTTATTTATCTTAATTGGTTTAGCTATTATTCCAATTTTTCAAAATTTTACCTTAACCTACTTGCTTATTTCAGCTTTAACAATATTTTTAGTAGTCATATCTAGATCTATCGGAGTATTTGTTCCAATTAAATTTCTTTCTTTATTTAAAGATTTTCAGAAGGGAACAGGTTTAATAATAACTTGGGGAGGTCTAAGGGGAGGTTTGAGTATAGCTTTAGCTCTTAACCTTCCTGATCAATTAGGTGAAGGAAAAGAATTGCTTCTTTTTCTTAGTTATATGGTTGTGTTGTTTTCAATATTAGTTCAAGGCTTGACTTTAAAAAAATTAACTAAATAGACAATTTAGTATAATTTAATTTTCTGATTATTATTTTCTACACTTTTCTAATTTTTCGAAATATTTTTTTCATTATTTTTACATAGTGAATAAGCCATTAGCAGAGCGTTTACGACCTAAAACTTTGAAAGACTACGTTAGTCAGACACACTTGGTTGGAAAAAATGGTGCTTTAACTCAGCATATTAAGAGAGGACTTATTCCGTCTATGATTTTTTGGGGCCCTCCAGGAACGGGAAAAACTACCCTTGCAAGTATTATTGCTCTTGAATCTGAAAGGCCATTTTATACTCTTAGCGCCATTAATTCTGGAGTTAAAGATATTCGTGATATAATTAATAAAGCGAAACAAAACGGTGAATTGTTTAGTTCTAAATCCCCAATACTATTTATTGATGAAATTCATAGATTTAGTAAGTCACAGCAAGATTCTTTATTACAAGCTGTTGAAAAAGGTTGGATTACACTTATTGGAGCTACAACTGAAAATCCGAGTTTTGAAGTTATTTCTGCCCTATTATCAAGATGTCAGGTATATATCTTAAATTCTTTTGATAAAAACGATTTAGAAACACTTTTAAAGCGTGCTATTACTCAAGATGAATACATTTCAAAAAAAACTATAATTCTAAAGGAAACAAGCTCCCTTTTAAGGTTATCAGGTGGTGATGCAAGAAAACTGTTGAATATCTTTGAACTTATTATAAATTCTCAAGATTCAGAAGAGATTATTATTACTGATGAAGTCGTACTTCACATAATTCAAAATAATACCATGCATTATGATAAAGCAGGTGATCAGCATTATGATATTATTTCAGCCTTTATAAAATCGATTCGTGGAAGTGATCCTAACGCTGCTGTTTATTGGTTAGCTCGTATGGTTGAAGGAGGTGAAGATGTGAAATTTATCGCAAGAAGGTTGCTTATTTTAGCTAGCGAAGATATTGGTAATGCTAATCCAACAGCTTTAGTTATTGCAAATAACACATTTCAAGCAGTTTCTGCTATAGGATATCCAGAATCTAGAATAATATTAAGTCAATGTACCACCTATTTGGCTTGTTCGCCTAAAAGTAATGCGGCTTATAAAGCTATAGATAAAGCACAGAAAGTAATTAAAGAAACGGGAGATTTATCAGTTCCTTTAGAAATCAGGAATGCTCCAACAAAATTAATGAAAGAGTTAGGTTATGGTGATAACTATAAATATGCACATAGCTTTGAAAATGATTTTGCAAATCAGGAATTTATGCCAGATTCCATTAAAGGCTCAGTGTTTTATGACCCTGGAAATAATTCTCGTGAAATCGCTTATCGTGAATTTTTAAAAAAACGATGGAAAGACAAGTACGGTTATTAGTCACTAAATATTAAGATGTTTTATAACAATTATAATATAATAATTAAAAAATATATATAAAATAATAAGTAAATTGAATGTTTTAACTTGTTATATGAAAAAAATAAATCTTCTTTTGTTTTTTAGCATAATATTTATATCATGTTCTAATGATATTGATAAAAAAAACCCTATTTCATTTTCTAAAAAAGACTATTCTGAGGCATTTCAATTAATTGATTATTGGTTAAATTCTCAAAAAGATTATGAAAATTTACCAGGTATAACTGCTGTGATTGGTGATTCAAATGGACCTGTATGGTCTGGAGCTTTTGGAATGGCTAATGAAAAAGATATTATGAATATAGAAAATACTTTTAGTATTTGTTCAATCTCTAAATTATTTACTTCAATCGCAATAATGAAGTTGGTTGAAGATAATAAAATTAACCTTGAAGATCCAATAAATAAACTACTGCCATGGTTTGATATAAATCAACAATTCAATGATTCTCCACCATTAACAATTAAATCAATATTAACTCATTCTTCTGGTTTGCCAAGAGAATCTAATCATCCTTATTGGTCTTGGCCTGACTTCCCGTTCCCATCAAAACAAGAAGTGCTTGATGAACTTAAAAATCAGGAAATGTTATATCCAAGTTCAAAGTATTATCAGTACAGTAATTTAGGACTTTCTCTACTTGGTTATGTTATTGAGGAGGTGTCTGGTGAATCTTTCGACGATTACATAACTAAAAACATTCTCAATCCGTTATTAATGACCAATACAAAAACTTATATGTCTAAAGAAGAATATGGCAAAGTACTTTCAGTTGGATATTCATCAATAAATAGAGATAGAAATAGAGAAAAAGTAAATTTCTTTAATGCAAGTGGAATAGCTGCAGCTGCTGGATTCACATCAAATGTCAATGATCTTGCAAAATTTGCTGCATGGCAAATACAATTATTAAATTCTTTAGAAAAGAATATTATTTCAGCTGAAACATTAAAAGAAATGCATAAAATTAAATGGGATGATGAGTTAACTTCAGTGACTAGAGGATTGGGTTTTGGAGTATATGATATTAATGGAGAAAAGTGGGTAGGTCATGGAGGCTCATGCCCTGGCTACAGATCACAATTGTATTTAAGTCCAAAAAAAGGAATTTCGTATTCAGTTATGATTAATTCAAGTGGAACAGATCCTGGAAAGTATATAATTGGAATGCATGAAATATTAAAAAAAGTAACAAAGACAAAAGGAAGTGACTCAAATAAATTTAAAGATATAGAAGGAATTTATATTGCCCAGCCATGGAATAGTGAAACCTATATTCAATCTTGGGGGGATCATATAGCATTATTGTTTATACCTTCAGATTCACCTGAATTAAATTTATATAAAAAGATAGAGAAAGATGTTTTTAAAAGAATATTAAAAAATGATGAACTAGGGGAGAAGCTAGAGGTTTTAAGAGATGAAAAAGATAATGTAATTGGAATTAGAACACATCAGAATATATATTTAAAAAATAAAATTTAAATAAATTTAACAAGGTGTCTGCTATAAAATTAACTTCTCTTTTCATTATGTCAGCATTTTATTTGTTTGCAGGAATTAGTCATTTTCGTAAACCAAAGTTCTTTCTTAAGATTACTCCAAAGTGGGTTCCATTTCCAAAACAGATTAATCTTATTATAGGTTTAATTGAAATATTCCTTAGTTTATTGCTTCTTTTTAATTCTACTAGACATTATGCAGCATTAGGTGTTATAGTTTTACTTATTACTGTTTTTCCTGCTAACGTGTATCACTTTCAATTATGTCTAAAAAGTAAAAAATACATATTTCTATCCTTTCTAAGGCTTCCTCTACAACTAGTATTGATTTATTGGGCATTTCAATATGTTTAATATTAATTAAGTAGGGTGGTGGTTAGGTATAAAAAACTACTTATGTTTTTTTAATTCAGAATTAATTAATCTCAATTGCTCCTAAATCTGGAAGACCAGTAATTTTATTTCCTAGTATATCAAATTCTAATTCTAGTCCTTTAAAAAGACCTATAGTGTCATTTGAAATATTATGAATTTTAATTCCTTTGTTTTTTATTAGATTAATATTTTTTGGAATATAATCCTGAATATTTTGACCTCCTTTATTTGAAAATTTAGAATTACCAAAAAAACTATTTTTTGGCTGAATTAAAACATTTTTTGGCCAGTAAGAATCATTCAAAAATAAATTGTTTTCAAAAAATACATTTTGAACTTTCCCTTTTCCTAATTTATCAGGACGATATTGATCTCCTAGAACGAATTCACTCTTCCCTTCAATGTGAAAAATATTATTAACTACTAAAACTCCATCTGTAGCTTTATCTACTGCAATTTTGGATAATAAAGATTCATTTGTATATATAGTGTTATTATATATATAACTATTAAAAGGACCATTTCTTTCATTATTTTTTCCAGTAAAACCACTTAGCCAAAAAGTTTTACCTTCTTGAAATGCATTTTGTTTCCCTTTAATCCTATGACCATCATTAACACTAATATTATATCTATAAGAGCAATTATAATTATTTCCTAAAATTTCAATAAATCCACCTGCATTTTCTACACTTAAATTATATTGAACAATTACATTATCACAATTAAAATCTATATGACAACCTGCAGAATCTGCAGGACCATTAGCATACATAAATGAATTTTTTTCTATTAGAACATTAGAGGCCCCCCAAGTCCATAATCCACTTCCTCTTCCCCATTTTCTACCATCATCAGGGCTTCCTGAATATTTGACATTATTATTATGAGCATGCAAGTTTTCAACTAGGCTAAATTGCAAGCTTGGCCCACCTGTCCTTCTAAGTTTGTTATTTGCCACTTCGATGTTTTTAAATCTATTTTTACTTCCATTAGAAGTCATTTTAATACCAGTATGTCCAACATTTTCAACATAACAATTAGTTACTGAAATACCATCTATGAATCCTGCCTTACTAGAATTATAAAATCTAATTCCAAAACCATAAGCTTGTGTACCCATTGAAGTTTTCACTTCATTAGAATCTCTGACAAAATCCTTGTCCTCATAAAAAAGATCTTTAACGGTAACATTATTAATTGAAATATTTTTAAAAGTCTTATTTGAACTTACGTTAACCAAAACACCAGCTCTCATAATAGCCTTATCAACTGATCTTTTAGTTTTTAGATTTGGATACTGTTCAATAACTCCACCTCCATTGGCAGTAATTAATATATTAGAAATCGAAATATTAGAAGAATCTTCAATATATATACCTGCAATGTGTCCTTTAGAATCAATTATTGGATTTGAATTATTTTCATCTTTTATATTATAATTTGAAATATATATTTTATCTAAACTGATAATCTTTATATTTCCTTTAAAATAAGATCCATTTGATAAAAATATACTATCACCTGAATTTAGGAATATTGTTTTTAATTTTTTTAAAGTTTTAAATGGTGATTCAATTGAAGTTCCATGATTAGAATCACTTCCGATATCTGAATCAAAATAATAAGAGTCAGATTTAGAAGAGCAACTTAACGTAATGAAAATCGATAAAAGTAAAAATCTTAATTTCATGTTTAACTTTTTAATTCTAATAACGTTAATTACAAATTCTAAATTTATACAAAACCTATTGTTTTAATAATTACAAATAATTCAAAAATTAGGTTATATAATTTAATGTACATTCAATATTTTCTTGTCATCGGGCCAAGGAACTAAAGTGTTTGTAGATGTTTGAATAGGCATTTGTGCATTTACTTTTCTTAAATAATTCCCTAACTCTTTTGATAATTCTTTCAATTTAACCTTTTCAGAACTTGCTAAATTATTAAGCTCGCCAACATCTTTATTAATATTGAAGAGTTCGAAATTACTGTCTAAATGATAATAGATTAATTTCCAATCTCCTTTTCTTATAACACTTCCAGCTGCAATACCAGGACCATTTCCTCCCCAATTGTTAGGATAGTGCCAAAAAAAAGATCTGTCATTAGGAATTTCTATTTCCCCTTTTAATAAAGAAGTAAAACTTATGCCATCAATATTCTGAACGGCTTTATAGTTATTAATTTGTGCCATCTCTAAAACTGTGGAAAAAAAATCTTCTATGATTACAGGTTTATTTGTTGTGCTTGCCTTTTTAGTCTTTCCGGGCCATTTTACTATCATTGGTTCTCTTATTCCGCCTTCATATAAGGAACCTTTACCGCTTTTAAGTGGTTTGTTATGCGTATGTTTTTCTCCTCCTCTTGCATGAGCACTTAATCCTCCATTATCAGACATGAATAATATTATAGTATTATCACTAATTCCTTTTTTATTCAGATGATTCATTAAATCCCCAAGACTTTTATCCATTCCTTCAATCATTGAAGCGTATTTAGCTTCAATAGAGTCCAATCCTTTGTTTAAATAATTTTGTTCAAATCGTGAGTCTCCTTGAATTGGGGTATGGACTGCATAATGTGCCATATATAAAAAAAAGGGCTTTTTATCATCAATACTTTTATCTATTTCTAAAATCGCTTCATTAGTTAAAGCTTCACTTAAAAAAATATCTTTACCGTGATATTTCTCTAATCCCGGAACATCCCATATTTTTTCATTTCTCCTTTTGTTTTGGAAATTTTTTAAACCATAATAACTTCCAGGTGCACCAGCTGCATGCCCAGCAATATTAACTTCAAATCCTAAATTTAATGGATTTGCTCCTGGTGTAGTTAAAGCACCAAAGTGAGCTTTTCCAACGTGAATGGTTTTGTAGTTGTTGTTTTTTAGTATTTGTGGAAGAGGCGTGATGTGAATAGAATTTTCAATAGAATCTATTGGTTGAGCACCATTCATATTCCACCTAGGGATTTGCAAACCTACTGGGTCTTTTACCATAGAAATATTTCTTCTTAACGTCCAATTAGTTACTCGATGTCTTGCAGCATTCATTCCAGAAATTAAACTAACTCTAGTAGGGGTACAAACTGGTGTAGCGTAAGCCTGGGTAAATTTCATTCCTTCTGAAGCTAAACGCTCCATATTTGGAGTTTTGTATATTCTGTTAAAATTTGTTTTTTCTTTCCAAAAAGGCACAGAAGTGTCTTGCCAACCCATATCATCTACCAAAAAAATAATAATATTTGGTTTTTGAGTATTTTTACAAGAAAGAATAGATATTAGAATTATAATTGAGATTGTTTTTGTAAAATTCATAATGGATTATTAATTATATTATAAACAAATATCCTATTCTGTAATTTAGAAATACCCGTTAACCTCAAAATATTTAAGGGTTCAGTTTGTAAAAACTGAACCCTTAAAAAAACAACTACATATAAAAAACTATTTAATATCCTGGGTTTTCTATTAGGTTTGGATTTTGAGCCATTTTGTTTGTTCCATAAGGAAGCCAGTACATTTTTGGAAGGAAAGGAGTATTTTGTGAAAAATTCCATTTCCACTTTTTAGCCTTATACATCCCATCACTTCTTCTTCTATACCATTTTGTTCCAAACTTTGTGACAAGATGCAATTCTGCTTGCGCATCCCTCCAGGTTCTTAAATCCCAGTATCTATGGTTTTCTGCATAAAGCTCAACAAACCTTTCATTTTTAATAAGATCTAATGTTACATCAGTTTTTGCTGGCATATCTACTCTAGCCCTTATAGTGTTTAATAAACTTTTAGCTTGAGCCATATTGCCTAATTCAAAGGCAGCTTCAGAACCATTTAGATACTGCTCACCTGTTCTAAGGACTATGTAATCTACATCGTCTGTTCCAAATGCAGGAAATTCAACATCAGGGTGTACTCTTTTTTGGATTAGCCTACCACCTCTATTTCTATTTCTTCCCGGTGCTCTACTAGGAACGACATTACCTGCTCGACCTAATTTAGTTCCAGCTCCTACTGACTTATCATGGAACCATACCTCTCTACCTTGAAATATGTCTTCAGGGGTAAATAGTGACGCCAAATAACGAGGGTCTTTCTTGTATATTACTTCCTCTATATCAAACCAAGTTTTGTTATTAAATTTTGCATGATGCTTGTTTCCTGGACTTCCATCTTGATATTCAAATCTAGCATCAGAAGCTACATACATATGCATATTGGAACCCCATCCTGCCTTAAATCCATCAGGCAAAGCATATCCTGACCAAGCATGAGTTTTTCCTAAAGCTGTATTATATTCTTCAGAGAAAATTACTTCTGAAATTCCTTTCACTTTATAAAATATTTCACCATAAGTAGTTACCTTATTAGATCCTGTATGTAATGGGTGTTTTCCTCCATCAATTACGGCATTGGCAGAAGCAAGAGCCATTGCGTAATAACCACCTGATGAACCGGATGGAATGGATGTAAGTCCATTTGAAGATTGAGGGTGATATTTAGCAATTCTAGCAGCATATAAAGCAGCTCTACTTTTTAAAGCATAAGCAGCCCACTTAGTTGCCTTTCCATAAAGAGCAGTACCAGGCAAGTCAGCAATACCAGCATCCAAATCAGAAATTATTTGATCATAAGTTGCTTGTAAAGTTGATCTAGGAATCATTAATTCATCAACTGAAGAATCGACAGATTTTGCAGATAACTCAAGTGGCATTCCACCATATCTCTTTGTCATATCCAAATACATCCAAGCTCTTAAAAATTTAGCCTCTGCAATTTGTTGTTGTATAGTCTGGGGATCAAAACTGGCATTATTTAAAATATCAATTATTTCATTACAAGATCTAATGTTTCCGTAATGCCATCTATTTAAATTGTTATGAGCTCCACTTGAAGTAGGAATATTATAAGAAGCCTTAACTGCATTTTGCCATGGAGCCATAAGTGTATACTCCGCACCAACAACCGCATCTGTTAACCTTTCCTGACCTTTCATTGAGGACACTTCGTTAGGTTCAAAAACAGCGTTAGCATAAATTTTAGTTAAAAAAGCTTCAACTAATCGAGGGTCTTTTTTAACTGCTTCTTCTGAAATCATATCAGTTGGAGAAAGATCAAGATCCGCACATCCAAATATAAAAAGGACTGTTAGTAAATAAGTTAATTTTTTCATTTTCTTTGTTTTTAGTATGTTATATCTATATGTTTTAATAATGGTTTAAAATCCTATTTTTATACCTGTTGTAAGTGTTTTATTATTTGGGTAAGCTCTATCGATATTACCACCCGCTGTTCCAGTTACAATTTCAGGATCGTAACTTCCTGAATAAACACCTAAATTATCAATTGTTAAAAGGTTTGAACCAGCAAGGTAAAGTTGAATACTAGTTAATCCTATTTTGTCAACAATATTTTTTGGAATATTGTACGACAGGCTTATTGTTTTAAGTCTTAAATACATGGCATCAACTTTATTGAAATCACTAGCTGGTTGATCAATTTGAGGCATTCCACCAGTTGTAAAGGTTGGTGGAAATGCTCTTAAGATTTCAATATCACCATTAGCTCCTCTAAGTGATCTATTTTCGTAAGCAAAACTTTTGGATACTGATTGGTGACCTGAATGTGACCAAGGTCCAGCAGCCCCACCAAAAGTTATGGTATATCCAGTGGCTCCTTGCCATAGCATATCTAAACTCCAGTTTTTGTATTTTGCCCCCATATTAGTACTATAATTCCATTTAGGCATGCCTCCTTGTCCTATAACTACTTGATCTCTCCAGTCGATTAGTCCATCACCATTTTGGTCAATCTTTATTAAATTTCCTACAATTAGAGTTACATTACCAGCTCCATCTATATCTACTGGATGGTTATCAATTTGACTTTGAGATGTAAAGAATCCATTTGTTTGGTAACCCCATTGACGATCATCCCAATTTCCAGTAAGTACATATCTATTGTTATACGTTGCATTAGCAGCTCCATCTGCTCCATCTGTTGGAAGAATATTTTCCTCCCAACTTACATATTTTCCTCTGGAGAAAGAAACCATAGGATTTATATTGTAAGAAACATTTCCAATTTTTCCTTTATGTTTTAACATTAAATCAAAGCCTCTATTGTCTCTTGAATTAAGATTGGTTTTTGGTAAGCTTGCGCCAAAATGAAAAGGAATATCAGAATCAGGAAGAGCCAAGATATCTTCTCTTAATCTATAAAAAACGTCTAATTCAAATCCTAAACCGCCATTCCATAAAGTACCCTCGATACCTATATTAGCAATTTTCATTGTTTCCCATGTTACAAGTCTGTTTGCAAGACCAGCAGAAGAAATAATAGGAAAAGGCTTTCCGTCAAACATGTAAAAACCAGAAGAAATATTATAACCTGTTAAATAGTCAAAATTGGAAACAGCATCATTACCCATAAGCCCATAAGATGCTCTAAGTTTAAGGTTATTCCAAGTAGGAGAATCTTTCATAAAGTCTTCTTGTGAAATTCTCCATCCAAAACTAATACTAGGGAAGTATCCCCATCTACCCTCAACCGCATATCTTGCAGTAGCATCAGCTCTCATAGTAGCTTCAAATAAATATTTTTGTTTATAATCATAATTAACCCTACCTACGTAACTAGACCTAGCAGATTGTGAAAAAATCTCAGCATTATTTCTTTCCGCTTCAGATGAATAATTTAAATAAGGAGCCTCAAAAGATAAAGGGTCCGTTCTTGATCCCATCAAATAGTCTCTTTCAAATGTAGTAGACTCTGCTACAAATGTTGCTTTTAAATCATGTTCATCCCATGAATTTTCATAGTTTAAAGTAATTTTTGGAAGTAATTCCATGTCACGATCAGAATCAACCGTTATCATATCTCTTTGGTAAGTACCGAAAAATACGTATGCAGCATCACCTTCACCTAATAATGGATTATAGGTGTACATGTTAAATTTCTTTTGAACTTTTTTGTTCCATTCCGTTTGTGTTTCCATGTTTAAACTAGCTGTAGCACTTAGTCCATCAATAAATGGAACATCGTATTTTAAACTAATACTAGCCTGTAAGTTATTATCACGATCTACCCTAGTTCCTGAGTGAGATTTTCTAGTCATATAAACAGGAGAATAAGGTGTAGCAGCTCCAGTTTGTGATGCGAAATCAGGATTTGGAAATATCGGAAGGTTAGTAGGTTTTCCAGTTGCAAGTCTATTATACATTTCACTGATTCCAAAATTCGCTCTATCTAAAGTAGTTTGACGATAACTAATATCTAATCGAGCACTTAAATTATCGTTGAACTCAGCATCTAAATTAGATCTAATATTGTATCTATTATGCGTATAATCAGCATCTCTAAAGGCACTTTGAGTATCTGTAAAACCCAAAGAAATAAAATACCCTATTTTATCACTCCTTCCACGAGCACTCAAATTATGTTGCTTTTGAGGTGTCCAATCTTTATATATAGTTCTGTACCAGTCCACTCCATCAAAATCTTCTCCCGTAATTCTATTATAAACTCTTTTTCTTGTAGTATCGTAATCTAAGTATTCTGGCATCTCATTCTCAGCTCCTAATCCGTTTTCCTCCATCAATTCAGCAAACTGATGAGCATTAACTGTATTTGGCATTGTAATCAACGCGGACCAAGTTGTAGTTCCGTGATAATTAAACTTAGCGCCCTCGGCAGCATCCGATCCTCTTTTGGTTGTAACAAGGATAACTCCATTACCAGCTCTTGCACCATAAATAGTGGCTGCGGCATCCTTTAATACAGAAATTGATTGAATATCATTTGGATCAATTTGACCTAGGGTCGACTCAACTCCATCAATTAAAACAATCGGAGACCCAAAGTTTCTAATACTAAGATTTGCCCAATCATTACCAGGCAAAGAACCAACTTGTCTAGTGGACAATCCAGCTACCTGACCCATAAGAAGTTCAGTTGTATTTTGAGTTGGTCTTAGTGTTAATGCTTCAGAAGAAACTGTTCCAATTGCTCCAGTTAATGTTTTTTTAGTAGTCGATCCATATCCAGTAACTACGACTTCCTCTAGTTTGGCTATATCCTCAACCATAGCAATATCAATATTGGCAGAAGAAGTGGAAACAGTCTGAGTTACAAACCCTATAAAGCTAAAGATTAATGAAGAATTTTCGTTAATTAGAGTTATTGTATAATTACCATCAAAATCTGAGTTAACTCCGTTAACAGTTCCTTGTTCAATTACAGAAACACCTGGAAGAGGTACTCCGTCAGCAGTTACATTTCCTGTTATTGTTTTCTGAGAAAATAGCGATCCAATTCCAAAGACAAAAACTATTAGAATGTTTAAAAAGTTTAATTTTTTCATAATATTCTTTAATTATTTGGTTTAATTAAAATAAAATTAATAATTATTAAAAATTATTTAGGTCACAAATAATTCATATAAGGGGAGCTATCGTTCAAATATAAAGTTTTTTTAACAAATTATTATATATCAGAAATTTCGCTTAGAATTTTTGAATTTTTGTATTTTGAAGGAAGGCAGTTGAATTGTTGCTTAAATGAAGTCCTAAAGTATTTGTAGTCATTGAACCCAACTTCATAGCATATATAAGAAAGTTTTGTATCTGTAGTGGAAATTAAAAAAGCTGCTTGTTTCAATCTTATAGATCTAATAAATGCCGTTAAAGACAATCCTGTTAGTGATTTAATTTTTCTATATAGTGTAGATTGGCTCATACAAAAATAATCTGTCATTTTATCAATTCCAAAATTTGTGTTTTGAATATTTTCTTCGACAAGAGTGATTGCTTTTTCAATAAATCCTATCTCAATGTCCTTATCATTAACTTCAATAATAGGTTCAAATCTTACTTTATTTAGCAAATGCTTTCTTGTACTAGTTCTGTTGTCTAATAAACTTTTAATTCTTGCTTTTACAATATTGGCATTAAATGGTTTTGTGATATAATCATCTGCACCAGATTCTAACCCGCTTATTTCAAATAAAGTAGAATTTCTTGCAGTAAGTAGTATAATTGGAATATGAGATGTGCTTAAATTATTTTTTAATTCACTACATAAAGTAATTCCATCTTTAACAGGCATCATTATATCACTTATTATTAGATCTGGCATCTTTTGAGTTGCGGCAATACATCCCAAATCTCCATTTTCTGCTTCTAAAATATGGTATTCATTAGACAGTAAAGATCTTAAGTAAGTCCTAATATCTTTATTGTCATCTATAATTAATAGGGTTTCTTTTGATTCAATGTTTAAATTTGTCAAATTAAGGGAGTCTTCATTGTGTTTATAAGAGCTAATATCTTCAGATTTTTTAAAATTTAAATCAATTTCCCTGTAATTAGCAGGATCCATATTAATAGAAGCTATTATTTCTGTCCCAATACCATATTCACTTAAAACATCAATTTGTCCATGATGAAGTTCAATTATTTTTTTAGAAAGAAACAGACCAATTCCAGTTCCAACAGTATTGCTATTTATTTCCCTTTTTACCATATAAAACTCATCAAAAACTTTGTCTATGTCATTTATTGGAATCCCAATTCCAGTATCTTTTATAGTGCAAATACAAAACCCATTAATTGATTTTACATAAACATCTATTTTTCCACCATCTGGAGTAAACTTTAGAGCATTTGAAATTAAATTGCTCAAAACAATTTCCATTTTGTTTCTATCAAAAGGGAAATTAATTACTTCTTGTTTAGAGTGGAAGTGGTATTCAATTTTTTTAGATTTTGCTAATTCACTGAAAAGAAGAAAAATTTCTTTACTAAAGTTTGTAAAATCTCCATTCACGACTTTAATTTTTAATAAACCATGATCGGCCTTTCTGAAATCTAAAAGCTCGTTAATTAAGTTCAATAATTTATTAGCATTTTTTTCAGCAGTTATTAGTTTACTTGAAATTTCTGCTTTAATGTCATAGTTATTTAATAACTCTTGTAAAGGACTGATTATTAAAGTAAGTGGAGTTTTGAATTCATGAGAAATATTAGTAAAGAAACTTAATTTAGTTTCAGTAAGTTTTAATTCCCTTTTTTTGTCCATTTCAATATTAACTAAACTATTTTTTAAATGTATTCCTTCTAAGTAATATCTTAAAATGAGATAAATAATAAAAATAATTATTAGGATATAAATTATAAGAAATGGAAGTGATAAAAAAAGAGGGGGTTTTACATTTATTAAAATTTCAGCAGAATTATTCCAGTTTATATTATCTAATGAAGAGGCAATTTGTAATTTATAATTTCCTTTTGAAAATAATGACGACGACAATCCAGTAAAATCAACCTCCTTTTGATAGCCTAGATTAATCCATTGATCTTGATATCCTATTAGTTTATAAGCATACTTACTTTTCTCTTTGTAATCATTATTGACAAACCCTATAGAAAAGGACTTTTCTTTATTGCTTAAGGTAATTTGATCTAAATAGGCTAGATTTTTTTTAATAAGAATTCTGCCATTTAATTCTTGATTAGGATAAACTTTGTTGTTATTAATCTTTAAATCTGTAAAAATTAAATTTCCAGTTTCTTGTATGTGATTTATTTTATCAAGAGATGCATATGTTAAATCATCATTTCCACCAAAATAAAGAGTTTTATTATTGTAATTGTGGGCCGCTCTTAAATTAAACATTGTAACCTTTAAACCATCTTGTTCATTGAAATGTGTTATTCCTCCAGTAACCCGATTATAATTCACTATTTCAGACATAGTTGACATCCATATTGAACTAGTATCTGAGTTCTTCTTTTTTACTTTTAAGATCGAGTTGATGAACTCATCATTAAGACCATTTTTTTTATTGATTATTTGATTAATGTTTAATGCAAAATTATTGTTTTGATCTTTTGATTTATAATCTAATTTATAAAGTCCGTTAGGAGTGCCAAGCCAAATAAATTCATCTATAATGATATCGTTAATTATATTTGGTAAAGTGATCTTAGAAAAATCACTATAACGGGTCATTTTATTATTTTCACTTAATAGGTAAAGTCCATTATAAGTGCTAATCCAAATGTTATCTAACTCATCTTGTCTGATTCCAGTAATTCTTCTACTATTGTTAAATGAATTTCCTGATTTTATACGCTTAAACTGATTATTAAATAAACCTTTTTCATCAGTTATAAATAAACCATATTGTTGAGATCCTATCAAAATATTATTTGATGAATCAATAAAAAACACAGTTATTTGATTCTGGGCTAATTTATTATTATTCGCAGTCAAATTCCGTTTGAATATTTTATTTGTCTTGGTGTCAATAATATACAATGCTTTTTTTGTACCAGTAATGATATAGTTATTATATCGTCCTATTGTATTTATTTTGTCTCCAATTGTATCTTCATATAGAGATGTTTTTCCATTTTCATCAATTTTAAACAGACCAGAGTATAGTGTTCCTACATATAAATTTTTATCATCTTTAAAAACAGAAGTTATATTCTTGTCTTTAAGTTTAGAGTTACCTAACTCTATGCTTTCTATAGATTGAAATATTCTTTTAGGACTTAGTATAACAACTCCACCATTTGCCATAGAGAGCCAAGTTGTATTGTTTGTAGAGTGTTTAATATGATTAATCGAAGAATAGTTAATTGGAAGTTTTCCACTCTCTGCGTTTATTAAATTTATTTTTTTAAAATTTTCAATATTTGAATCACTAACATAAAGTCCATGTCTCCATGTTCCAACCCATAATTTACCTTCATTATCAATAGACATGGAAGGATTGAAGGTGGATTCAAGTTTTATTATTTTTTTTATTTTTTTATTTTTTTTATCAAATTCCCTTAATACTCCATTTGAAGAAATGAATACTATTTTATTTCTCTTAACATCTTCAACAATATCACCGATAGTTTTAGATGAATTGGTGTCATAGGACATTAATTTATCTTTGTTTAAATCAAAAAAATTAATATTTCCTAATGAACTAAACCATATATTTCCTTCTTTATCATTAATAATACTTCCTATATTTTCACCATCGTTAAAATGATAAATTAACTTACTGTCTTTTGGATCAAACACATACACACCTTTTGAATAAGTTCCTACCCAAATCCTCCCAATTTTATCTTCATTAATTGAAAAAATTCTGAAATTAAAATCACTGGACATTCCTATAATTAAATTATAGTTTTTAGTCTCATTATTCACTGGATTTATCGAAGAAAGACCTCCGCTTTTAGTTCCTATCCATATTATATTATTACTATCCCTAAATAGTGTTTCTATATTTTCATTTAAAAGTTGAGGATATAAAGGACCAGGTTTAATTATTTCAAAATCATTTCCATTGTATTTTGAAATGCCATTTTCTGTAGCAATCCATTTTGTATTTAAGTCATCGCTGATTATTTTTGTAACATAATTACTGCTTAATCCTTCTTTTGTTGTAAGGTATTCAACTGTGTAGTCAGATTGTTGAGAATGTATTGTTGTGCTAAATAAAAACAATAAAATATATGCTAATCTTATAATCGAATCGCATATTTTCAATAATGGATTATTTGTCAATTTTATCATCAAAAAATTAAACATAGAATTAATATATGATTTAATTAGTTATCGGCTTAATAATAAATGAATATTTATAACTGCTGGGTTGAATTAAATATTTTTTTAACGGCCTAGCTCCCCAACTATTATCTCCTCCAACTCCCATTTGTTTTAAATCAATGTTTAAACTTATAAAATCTCTTTTTGGAACATCAATAGGCTTTCTTTGTTTTTTAACAATTCTTGATCTTGGAGATGATTTTTGGCCTGGCTCATTTTCGCTAAGTCCATCATCAAAATCTTCAATAGTATTAAAATGAGCACTAAAAGATATATAAGGATCGCCATAAACTTTAAAACCAACACCCTCTTTGTTAGTTAGTTGAAGCCACCTATTTTCTATACGATATCCGTTTTCTTGGGGGCGAGAGTAATCGTAGCCTAGATCGCTAACGGTAGAATTATAAATTCCTTTAAATGCAGAATTTTTTCTATCAATATAGTTTTCATGTTTACCTCTTCCATACCATTTAACATTATAATAAGCTTTAGGTATCTGGACATTCATGCCAAACCTAGGCATTTCAGCATCTTTTAATTCTCCATTATATTTGAAATCATTAGTTATTTTTATTTCTCCTTTTCCATTTATTAAAAATTCAGTTATATAAAAAGATGAAAGATTTATTAACTCATATTTAGAAGTAACTTTAATTAAATCATTATTGATTTTTTCATAATCAAATGATTTTAATTTTCTATTGTGAGAAGCAATTTTCCATTCTTTTGATCTTACAGGAAGTTTATTGCCATAATCATTATCAATTGGTGCTCTCCAAAAATTCAAATAAGGAGCTTTGTCAATATATTCGTTATTATTAATTTTATAAGCGATTAATTCACCATTTATTTTATCAAAATTAATTTCAATATTTTTATTATAAACTCTTATTAAATCCTTTGATGATTTGATTTTTATTGATTCTGTTTCTTGAGAAAGTTGACTTTTAAAGTTTGATTTAATTAATTCTAATTGTTCAGCTAACAGCAAATGATTTGTTGGGATTAAGTTCTTCTCTTTTTTTAAGATGCCAAATAAATTTAAATGATAATCTTTTGTTTTAAGATTATCCTCTTTTTTTAATTCATCTAATAAATTATCATCAAGAGTTAATTCAATTATTTTAGAAGATTGAGGTTTTAGATCTAAATTAAACTGACCATTTTTAATAATCACCCCATCTTTAATTATCTCATATTTAAATTCGAATTCATTAAGATTTGTAAAAAAATATTGATTATCTAATTTAACTTTGATATTTTCTGAAATTGATTCCAAACTAAATTTCACATCTTGATAAACTTTTTTAATTTCAGCCATCGCTGGATGAAATGTTCGATCTGGATTGACCAATCCATTCATGCAAAAATTAGAATCGTTATGATAATTGCTTGGTGCATAATCTCCACCATATTTCCAATATTTATTTCCTTTATCATCGTATTCAGCTAGCCCTTGATCAACGAAATCCCATATAAAACCTCCTTGCATTTGTCTTTCCTGGTGGACCATTTCCCATAAATCATAAATATTTCCATTACTATTACCCATGGCATGAGAATACTCAGCCCATATAAATGGTCTATCAGAAAATTTATTTAAATATTCTTTTTTTATTTTATTCATTGTTGCATACATCCAGCCCAGAAAATCAGTATGTGGTTTTAAATTGATGCCCATTCTTTTTAAATCATTTCTATCAGATGTTCTTTCATAAAAAACAGGTCTTGAATCATCGAATTTTTTAATCCAATCGTAACCTTTTACAAAAGTTGGACCATCACCAGCTTCATTTCCCAAAGACCACATAACTATAGATGGATGATTCTTGTCTCTATTAACCATTCTTTCCCATCTGTTCATATGCATAGCTTCGAACTCAGGTTTATAAGCTGGTGTTTTGTCTTTTTCATAACCAAACCCATGAGACTCGACATTGGCTTCATCAATAAGATAAATACCATATTTATTACACAGTTCATACCAATACGGATCGTTTGGATAGTGTGATGTTCTAACCGCATTAATATTATTTTGTTTCATTATCTCAATATCTTTCAACATCGACTCTTTAGAAACAACATGACCAGTAAATTCATCATGTTCATGTCTGTTTACTCCTTTGAATAGTATTGGTTGCTTGTTTACTAAGATCTGACCTAATTTAAGTTCAACTTTTCTAAATCCAACTTGTTGACCTATTGCTTGCGTTTCTTTACCATCTTGAATTAAAGTAGTGGTAAAATAATACAAATTTGGCTGCTCCGCACTCCATAATAATGGTTCTAATATTTCTTCACTAAGATTTACCTTTAGACTTGAAAGAGCCTCAATTTTAACATCTTCAATAAAAGTCTTAATTATTTGATTTTTATTGTCATATAATTTTGATTGTACTGTTAATTTAGAGTCAAACTCATTATAATTTCTAATATCGACATCGATTTTAAAATCTGATTTTTTTAAATCATCACTTAAATTAGTTTTAATAAAAAAATCTCTTAAAGCGACTTTGGGTTGAGCGTATAAGAAAACATCTCTTTCTATTCCACTCAATCTCCAGAAGTCTTGATCTTCTAAGTAAGTGCCATCAGACCACCTTATGACTTGAAGAACTATTGTGTTTTCTCCTTGTTTTAATACATTGGTTAGGTTAAATTCAGAAGGTGTTTTGCTGCCTTCGCTATAACCAACTTTGGTTCCATTAATCCATATATAAAAAGCTGAATTTACAGCACCAAAATGAATAAATATTTCTTTGTCAACCCATCCCTTTTTAAGTTCAAATTTTCTATGATAAAGTCCAATAGGATTATATTCCTTTGGCATATAAGGAGGGTTGATTTCATAGGGATAAACTATATTGGTGTAAAGCGGAAAATCATCTGAATGAAATTGCCAATTTGAAGGTACAGGAATTTTTTGCCAATCACTCTTGTTAAAATTATTTGAAAAAAACATTTCTGGAAGTGAATCCGCATTTGAAAAAAGTTTAAAATTCCAAGTCCCATTTAAAGATTCATATAATTCAGATTTTGTCAAATCTAAATTCAATAAATTATTTTCGCTTGAGAATGGATAAAAAGTAGCATGTGGGTCTTCAGTATTTACAGAAAAAACTGAAAGATCTTCCCACTCTCTATATTGTGAGTTTAAAACATTGTAAAATATAATTGAACTAATTATAAGCAAATAATTTATTTTCATAATTGATTACTTTTTAAATCATTTGGAGACTTAGCTCTAATTTTGGAATTACTCATAAGGTCTTCATAAATCATTTGAGTTACAATATTCCACTCCTTGTTTTCTACCCAATTAGGGTTTATTAATTTATCTTCCCAAAGTAATAGTTTTATTAATAAAGAATCGTGTATGTATTTGTTAGCAATTTTAATATCTATATCCTCGTAAAAATTATCTTTCAAATTGTAAAGAACCGTATTGATATTATTTAATCTTATTAATTTATAATTTCCAGATCTAATACTAGCCATCTTGTCTTTTCTCCAATATAGATCTTCGTTTATTATTGATGGATTTTTTAATAGATTCAGAATGTTTTTTCCATCTGTCTTACTGGTCAGTGAGTCCTCTACTTTTGCAATTGACACAGAAGTTTTGAAAATATCAAGCGATGAAATAAATCCATTATATGTGCTGTTAGATTTAATTTTATTTTTCCAGGTCATTATCATAGGAGTTTTTATTCCACCTTCATATTGATTGCCTTTCCAACCTTTGTATGGGAAAGATGAAGCTCCATTTGACATTGCTGCTCCATTATCACTTAAAAAATAAATTATGGTATTATCGTAAATACCATCACTTTTTAATTTTTCAATCACATTTCCAATCGCCTGGTCCATTGACCACATCATTGAAGCATAAGTTTTCCTTGGATTGTTTTTAAATTTCTCTAAAACCTCTTCTTTAGCTTGCATTGGAGTATGCGGGGCGTTAAAAGAAAGGTAAAGGAAAAAAGGATTGTAAGAGCTTGAATGCTTGTCAATAAAGTTAACTGCCTTGTTACCTAATACGTCTGTTAGGTATCCCTGAAATACTGTATAGGTGTTATTTTCCATAACACTTCTAATGGATGTATTAATAGCCTCATCTTTCTTGAAAAAATAATTTCTTGCCCCTGAAATAAAACCCCAAAAATAATCAAAGCCATTATTTAATGGATGATTTTGTTTTTTGTCACCTAAATGCCATTTACCAATTATTCCAGTATGATAACCTTTAGACTTTAAAGCTTCAGCAATTGTAATTTGATTTGGGTCAAACGAATTATTTACATCGGAATCTAAATTGCATTCATGACCAAACCTTTGTTGGTACATGCCAGTTAACAGACCAGCTCTAGATGGACTGCAAACGGAAGCAGATACATAAGCATTATTAAAAACTAAACCATCAAAAGCTAATTTATCAATATTAGGCGTTAGTATATCACTGCTTCCTGTAAATCCAAAGTCAGCATAACCGGCATCATCTGCTAAAATTATAATGATGTTAGTTTTAGGTTTGTTGCAGCTTACTACAAAAAAAGTAAATAATATTAGAACACTTGTTTTTAGCATATATGTAAATAAATAAAATTTTATCATAATCTATTGGGATAAAGTGATCATTATGTAGGTTTAATAAGTATAATTTAATGAATTATTTAGCCTATAATTATGCATTATATGTTCTGTTTATTAATAACTATATTACCTATTTTTACTAAAAACAAACATGAATTCAAATTTAAAATTCTTTTTTTTAATAATTTTAATAGCATTAGTTGTTAATTTTTCTTTTTTATCAGAAATTAATGAAGAAAAACCAAATATAGTTTGGTTAGTTACCGAAGATAATTCAGTCCATTATATGAATTTATATACTGAAGGAGGGGCTGAAATGCCAGTAGTTGCCAATTTGGCAAATGAAGGTGTTATTTTTGACAATGCATTTTCAAATGCTCCTGTTTGTTCTGTTGCTAGAAGTACAATAATTACAGGGGCATATGCACCTAGAATAGGAACTCAATATCACAGAAAATCATCACCAGTAAATTTACCTAAAAACATAATTCCTCTTCCAATTTATTTAAAAGAATTAGGCTATTACACCACTAATAATGCAAAAGAAGATTATAATTTTATAAAAGAAAATAAAATATGGGATGAATCGTCATTGAAAGCTAGTTATAAAAACAGAAAAGCTGGACAACCTTTTTTTCATGTTCAAAATTATAACACAACTCATGAAGGAAAATTACATTTTAATAAAAATGAGCTTAGTAGTGCTCTTGAATTAAATGATTTAGATAGCATCACTCCATTTCCATATCATCCAGATACTCCAACTTTTAGATATACTCAATCTTTACTTCATACCCACCACAAGAATATTGATAAAGAAATGGGAAAATTCATTGAAAATTTGGAAAAAGAAGGATTAATGGAAAATACCATTATTTTTTTCTATGGTGATCATGGTGGGGTTTTACCTAGAAGTAAAGGTTATTTATATGAAAGTGGCCTCAATGTTCCTTTTGTTGTATATGTTCCTGAAAAATGGTCTCATCTTTCGCCTTTTAAAAAAGGAACTAGAACTTCTACATTTATTGATTTTGTTGATTTAGTCCCTACGGTATTATCTATAGCTGGAATTAAAATCCCTGATGGAATGGATGGTACTCCTTTTTTAGGAAAAGATTTAAAAAAGAGTAACCTTGAAAAACAAAATATCACATTTGGTTATGCTGATAGATTTGATGAAAAATATGATCTAGTTAGATCTGTTAGAAAAGGAAAATACAAGTACATTAGAAACTACCAGCCCTTTAATGTAGATGGAATATATAATTTTTACAGATACAAAATGCTAGCTTATAAAGAATGGTATAATCTATTTAAAGAAGGAAAGTTAAATAAGATTCAAAGTCAATTTTTTCTTCCTAGAACACCTGAAGCACTTTATGATATAGAAGAAGATCCTCATGAGATCAATAATTTAGCTAAACATAAAAAACATAAAGAAACATTACTAAACTTAAGAGAAACTTTAAATAATCACGTAGTTTCTCAACCAGATCTTAGTTTTTTTCCAGAACCTTATTTTTTAGAAAATGGATTAGAAAATGCTGTAGATTTTGGTCAAAAAAATAAAAAAATAATTGAAAGCCTTGTAGAAACAGCTAATTTAAACTTGTATCCTTACAAGGATGTTTCTTCAGAAATTAAAAATGCTTTAGAAAATGAAAATCCATGGATAAGGTACTGGGGGCTTATAGTATGTTCTTCTTTTGGAATAGATGCAAAAGAGCACTTGAATAATATAAATTCAATTTTTGAAAACGATTCAGAAAATTTAGTAAAAATAAGAGCTGTCGAGTACCTTCTTCTTAATAATTTAAAAATAGATTCGTCAAAAATTAATAATTTATTAAAAAATGCTAATTCTGAATCTGAAGCAAATCTTATGCTCAACACATTAGCTTTAATTAAAACAAAAAATCCTAATTACAAATTAGAACTAAACAAAAGTGTTTTCCCAAAGAAATGGTTTGAAAGGGAAAATGCACTTGTTAATAGAAGAATGAATTATTTAACTGACAGCGAATAGTGATTGTGAAAAAAATACTAACCTTAATTCTTTTAACCACTTTTATCTCTTGCCAAACTAGTGACTCTAAAGAAAAAAAACCCAATATTGTATTAATTATGGCTGATGATTTAGGTTGGAGTGACCTATCTTATATGGGTTCAAATTATTATAAAACCCCTAATATTGATAAGCTTGCAAAAAGTGGAATGATATTTTACAATGCATATGCATCTTCTGCAAACTGTGCGCCAAGTAGAGCGTCCATGATGACAGGAAAATACCATCCAGATCATGGAATTTATACTGTAAGTCCTTCTGATCGTGGGATTGATAAAACAAGAAAAATAATCCCAACAAAAAATACAGAAAATTTAGATTTAGATTTTTTTTTGATACCAGAAATGTTAAAAAGTGAAGGGTATATTAATGCTCATGTTGGAAAGTGGCATTTGGGCTCTAAGGGTTTTTATCCTGAGCAAAATGGATTTGATATTAATATAGGAGGTTGGGAAAAAGGGAGTCCAAAAGGAGGTTATTTTTCTCCTTATAAAAATCCTAAATTAGAAGATGGTCCAAAAGGAGAGTATTTAACCGATAGACTAACTAATGAAGCAATTAAATTCATTGATCAAAACAAAAAAAAACCATTTTTCTTGCACTTATCTTTTCACTCAGTTCATACCCCAATTCAAGCTAAAAAAGAATACCAAGAAAAATATTCTAAAAAAAATGGAGATGAAAATCATAATCGATCTGATTATGCTGGCATGATTAATTCACTTGATGAAAATATTGGAAGAGTGCTAAATAAAATTGAGAAATTAGGATTATCTGAAAATACGTTAATTATTTTTACATCTGATAATGGAGGGATTAGATCAATATCAAATCAATATCCTCTAAGAGCTGGAAAAGGATCTTACTATGAAGGAGGAATAAGAGTTCCTTTGATTTTTTCATGGCATGGTAAAATTACTGCTGGAACAAAATCATATGAAAGAGTTAGCAATATTGATTTTTATCCAACTATAAAAAATGTAATAGACCACAATAATGAAAATTTAGAACTGGATGGAGTTGATTTAAATCCAATATTTGAAGGAAAAAATTTAAAAAAAAGAGCTTTGTTTTTCCATTTTCCTATCTATTTGGAAGCATACAATGTTCGGAAGGACGATGGGAGGGATCCTTTGTTTAGAACAAGACCTGGATCAGTAATTATTAAGGATAACTGGAAGCTTCATCACTATTTTGAAGACAATGGATTAGAGCTTTACAATATTGATAACGATGTTTCAGAATCAAAAGATTTAAGTAAAAAAAATAAAGAAAAAACCAAAGAGCTATTTGACGATTTAAAAAAGTGGAGAGAAGATAAAAATGCCCCTATTCCATCAGACAAAAATTCTAAATACAATCAAAAATTTGTTGACAGTCTAATTTTTTTAATAAAAGATAAAAAACTAAGTGGAAGAGTTAAAGGCTTAATAAGGGGTCTTGATCATTAATACTTAAATCGATCAGGGTTTAGCTTGTTATATTGATCATTTGCTAATAGACCTAAAAAAATAGGATCCATCAAAGTTTTAGACCATCTTTTATACTCATTTTTAAGGCTATCATACATTTCTTTTTCTTGATCTTTTAAATTGGTTTGTTCTGAAATTTCTTTTTTTAAATTATAAAGCGCATCCACTTGTTTATTTTTGATAAACTTAAATTTTTCAGATCTAACAGCTGAAGCCTCGGTTCTTAATTCATTTTTATTTTGCATGAAATTATTTCTCCAAAATAAATTGCTATGTGGAGAATGTTTTTTTTCTCCCTTTAAAAAAGGAATAAGATTAACCCCATGTAACTTGTTTTTAGGTGTGATTTCAGGAGAAGTAATTGCTTTTGATGTAGCAAAAATATCAAGCGAACTTACTGGTTTATCAAATGTTTGACCTCCTTTAATTTGGCCAGGCCATTGCATTACAAAAGGAACTCTTACGCCTCCTTCAAACAAATTTCCTTTTTTACCTCTAAGTTCTCCGTTATCTGAATCACCTTTCAATCTACCTCCATTGTCTGAAAGAAAATATACAATAGTATTATCATAAATGCCTTTTTCTTTTAGTTTGGATATAATAGTTCCTATTCCATCATCCATCGCACTTACCATTGCAGCATAAGTTCTTCTGTTTTTGCTTTCAATTTCTAGAAATCTATTTAAATATTTTTCTGTTGCTTGCAATGGGCCATGGGGAGCATTATATGCCAAATAAATAAAAAATGGATTATTTGCATTTCTTTCAATAAAATTTACACTCTCTCTTGACAAAGCATCAGTTAAATATTCTTTCTCTTCTATTCTCTGTTCATTTCTTAAGAGTTTAGTTCTGTAAGCATCATTTTGACTTTTAACCTTAGTTTCATCTTCTAAATTCCATTCATATGGAAAGTATCTATGTCCTCCAGTTAAAAAACCAAAAAACTCATCAAACCCTCTTTTCATTGGCCTTAAACTTTCATGGGCTCCAAGATGCCATTTCCCAACAGCAAAAGTTTTGTAATTTGAAAGTTTAAGCATATCAGCAATTGTTTGCTCGGATAATGGCAGCCCCATGTTTGGATCTTTTGGAGTAAATAATGGGTTTTTGCCAAACCCAAAAGTATCTTGATATCTTCCAGTTATTAAACCTGCTCGACTTGGTCCACAAACAGGATAAGAAACATAGCCTTCAGAAAAAACAACTCCATTTTTAGCAATATCATCAATATGAGGAGTTTTAATATCTTTAGAACCGTTAAAACCAACATCAGCATATCCTAAGTCATCTGCTAAAATAATTATGACGTTTGGTAATTCTGTGTTCTCATTAATAACAGAACTACAGCTAATTACAGTTATATATAAAAATAAAAAGGTGTAGATGTTTTTCATAAATAAACTTTATTAATTTAAAATTAACAATAATTATTCTAGATATTGAATTATTTTATTTTTATGAATGTTATAACCCTTAAAATGAGTTAAAAGACCCATAAATCGAATAAAAGGTATACTTATATTTATAAAATGATTAAAATAACATTCTCCTCACTCAAAATTACGTTACTTTCTTTATTATTTATAGGTTGTGCAGATCTTCAGAAAAAAAAGAATAAAGAAATCAAACCCAACATTATTATTATTTATACAGATGACTTAGGATATGGTGATGTTAGTGCATATAAAAGAGGAACTTTAAACACTCCTAATATTGATAAGCTAGCAAATGAAGGTATGAGATTTACTAATGGTTATGCTTCTTCCGCAACATGTAGCCCTAGTAGGTACGCCTTGTTAACTGGAACTTATCCATGGAGAAATCCAAGAGCAAAAATATTAACAGGAGCCTCACTAATTATTGATACAACAGAAATGACCATACCTAAGGTGTTAAAAACTAAAGGATATCACACCGGTATTGTTGGCAAATGGCATCTAGGCCTAGGCTCAGGTAAAATAGATTATAATTCTAATATATCACCTGGCCCTAATCAAGTAGGTTTTGATTATTCCCACATTATGGCAGACACGCAAGATCGAGTTCCAAGTGTTTATATAGAAAATGGTTATGTAGTAAATCTAGATCCAAATGATCCTATAGAAGTTAACTTTAAAGAAAAGAATGACTACGGTCTTCCAACAGGATTAAAAAACCCTGAATTAACTACTATGAAATGGCACCACGGTCACAATGGTTCTATTGTAAATGGTGTGCCTAGAATTGGATATATGAAAGGAGGAGAAAAAGCCAAATGGAGCGATATCGATATGGCAGATCATTTTTTAGGAAAAGCTCAAGAATATATTAAAGAACATAAAGACAAACCTTTCTTTCTATATTATGCTCTACAACAGCCTCATGTGCCAAGAACACCCCACCCTAGATTTGAAGGTAAATCTGGAATGGGCCCTAGAGGAGATGTAATTGTTGAGGCAGATTGGTGTGTTGGAGAATTTTATAAAACGTTAGAAGCCGAAGGGATTTTAGACAATACATTGATCATTTTTTCTAGTGATAATGGACCAGTTCTAAATGATGGATATTATGATGATGCTGTTGAAAAGCTTGGAGACCACACCCCTTCTGGTGGATTAAGAGGAGGAAAGTATAGTTTATTTGAAGCTGGTGCAAAAGTTCCTTTTATTGCCTATTGGAAAGGAAAAATAAAACCCAATGTTTCAAATGAAATAATCTCTCAAATAGATCTTTTTAATTCCATTTCCACTATAGTCGGCACAGACTATAAATCAAAAGATGGTATAGATTTTTCTAACTTAATTTTAAATAATGAAGGAAACGGAAGAAATGAACTTATTCTTGAAGCATCAACTAGAACTGCATATAGAAATGGAGATTGGGCAATGATCCCTCCATATAATGGGGTAGCAATTAGTAGTTATACAAATATTGAATTAGGGAATTCAAAAGATTTTAAACTATATAATCTAAAAGACGATCCTTCACAAAAAAATGACCTTGCTAAAAAAGAACCAGAAAAGCTAAAGGAAATGATATCTAAATTTGTTAAAATTAGAGGAAGTAATTTTTCTAACATCGAAAATCTAAAATTAGAGTAACTGTATTAAACAATCATTTTGAAGTCACTAATTTTTAGTTGAAAAATTTATCATATTTAATAATAATTTATCAGCTACAGGGTCTTTTCCTAAGTTTTCAATAATTTGAAGTGTTGATAACAGCATTTTTCCATTACCTAGATTAGCTTCAAGCACATCGGCTGACCACCAAACCTCTCCAATTCCATTATAATTACGTACCATAATATCTTTATTAGGAAAGTGATCATAACCTATCATTCCTGCTATGTATAATCCTTGTTGTTTTGACATAGAGGTTATTGGATGAACATTTTCATAAACACCGTGCATGATTTGATTAGTAGGTAAACCATTAAATATAGGATGTTCTGTTACTATATGTGATTTTGCCGCCCAACCACCTCTTGAATCCCATTTTCCTAATAGCTGAGCTCCAAAAGGCAATACTTCTTCACTTATTTCTTTGAGCTCTCTATTCAAGTTTTGAGCATTTTCACCTGGGACGTCTAATATGACAGCATAACCACCAGCCTTAACATGTGATTTCGCCATTTCTACTAGCTTTTTGTATTTATCACTTTGTTTAATCGATTTACCAATAAATACTGGAATATCTAGATTTAATTCATTTGTAAATGAAACGAACTCAATGTTTTGTTGTTCTAAAAAATTAGTTAATGATTTTTCGGGATCAATAATTGCTATTTTGTTATTTGGGTAAAGTAAGCGCTCCTCATTAAATACATCAAAAGATTCATTGTTATTAGATATAATCTTTCCATTTTCATTTTTTAATTCAACCTTTACTATATAATTTCCATTTAAATTTTGTGTATTTATTTTTGTTGAAAAAAGTTTTGATATTCCTCTTTTAAATGTTTGTTTAATACTTTTTTCAAATACTGTTTCTCCGCTTTTGGAAATTATTCTAATACTAAGGTTTGTTTTTTCATTCGCTAATTCATTGACTCCATGAATTTCTAATTGTGTGCCTTTTTGGGCATACACGTTTCTGGGCAAAATTCTTATGGGAATAATTTGTTTTTGATTAGCTTCTTTGGTCATTTCATATGCTAAAGTTTTTGGATTGCGCCATAAATCTAATAATCCGGCTCCTAAAACCCAATCACCACCAACTAAAGCATGTACACAATAGCCCTTTATAGTTTCGTTTAATCTTGTTGCTTCTAACATTCTTTTATTTGCAATACCATGCATTTTTTGTTGCTCTATGTAAAGGTCTTCAGTTTTTTGATAGATTTTATTAAAGCCAACTTTTATTAGAGCCTTTTTATATCCTTCATCTAGCTCTTTATGATAAATTGTTGTAGCTAATATAGGGTTCCCTATTTCGTTGAACACTTTATTGTTTGATGTTAAATTTGGTGTACTTCCGTAGCCTATTTCAGAAATAAAGGTCATAATCCCAGGAATAACATTTTTCCCATAACCTTTTGTGTTTTCTAAGGATAAAGTTTTTAATTCATCATTAGTTTTTCCAGTTGCTAGATATCCATTAAACTCTTTTTCATCTATTTGAGAACCACTGTAATGATGGATATCATTGAATTTAGTAGGAGTTTTTTCATAAGGCAAGTAGATGTTAGCACCTTCTCCCCATCCTCCTGATTCATCTAATATCATTCGAGTTGGGTCTAGTTCTCTAGCCAGAACAGACATTGAATTTAACATTTGTGCTAGTATAGGTCTGTTAATCTCATTAAATAATTCCCATTGTACAATAGAAGTCCTATTGCGATTACTCATAATTGTTTGACGTAATTCATTTTCTACAACAAAAGATAATCGAGGTGTAGATATTGGTCTTTTCATGCATTCTACAGCTAGACTTCCAACTGTTAAAACTCCCATTTCATCACACAGATCTAACCACATTTTAGATGCTGGTTTACGCCATGGTCTAATCATATTAAAACCTGCTTCTTTAGCTAATTTTATTTCTTTAACTGCCATTTCTTTACTATCCGGATAGGCTAATCCAACAGGATATAAGCCTTCAAAAAAAGTAGCTTTTAAATAGAGTGGTTTGTCATTAAGGTAAAATTCATTGTTTTTTATAGTAAATTCACGTAGACCAAATTTTGTTTCAAATTTATCTGAAATAGACCCGTTAGTTTTTATTACGACCTGAGTATTATATAAATAAGGGTTTTCAATAGACCAATATTCTGCATTTTTAACTGGCATGTGCCATTGGACCTTGTTTTTACCAGGTAGTACATTAAACGATTCAGATTTGCTTATTAATTCAGCCCCATCTTTGGATAAAATACTTATTGATAATTCAGCTTTATCTATATAAGTATTTGTGTTGTTGATTTCTATGTTAAAAGTAGCAGTGTTTGTAGTTATTTTAGGCTCAATAAATACGTCATTTAATCCAATAGAACCTTTTGCTGAAATTGAAACTGATTGCCAGATTCCTCCAGTAATAGCACCTCGCCACATTGGCATTTCTTGCCTTCCTAATCCATCAATATATTTGTCTGTTAATATAATTGGACTGATTACTCTAACTATTAAAGTATTTTCTTTTCCTATTTTCGCTAGGTTATCAATTCTAAATTTAAAAGGCGAATAGCCTCCTTCATGGAATCCAACAACTTGATCGTTTAACCAAACTTCTGATTTATAATTTACTGCTTCAAAATTTAATTCAATGATCTTTTTATCCCAATTTTCAGGTATTTTAAATTTAGTTCTATATATACCAACACCTTCATAGTTTTTTTCGTATTCTTCCCAACAACTCGGAACTTTTATTAATTTTTTATTTACATTTTTATTGTAATTTTCTTCTAGATACCATTTTTTTTGAACACCTTCATTGTTGTCATCAAAAATAATATCCCATTGTCCATTTAATGATAATTGATTTTTATTATAGTTTTGAGAAAAACAAGTTATACTTAACAGAAAAGTTGTTAAAAACACAATGTAATTGGTTAATTGTTTAATAGTCATTTGAATAAATAATATTTTCCCCATTTTTTAGCTATATACAATTAAAGACTGCAATATTGTTTTTTTTAATTCAAATCAACTCTCTTATTCTATCAGCTGCAACTTCAGCTGTAATATCTCTTTGAGGAGACCCAAACATTTCATAACCTACCATGAATTTTTTTACCGTAGAACTTCTTAAAAGAGGAGGATAGAAACTCATGTGCCAATGCCAGTGATTGTTATTTTTATCATCTGTTGGTGATTGATGAATTCCACTTGAATAAGGAAAAGAGCAATTAAATAATCTATCATAAGCTTTTGTAATTAACGAAATTGCTTCAGCGAATGTTTTTTCTTCACTTAATGACATTTCAGAAATATTTTTTTGAACTTTTTTAGGAATTATCATTGTTTCAAAAGGCCAAATTGCCCAAAAAGGAATTAGGATTACAAAATTTTCATTTTCAAACAGAACACGCTCTTTAAGTATTAATTCTTGACTTAAATAATTTTGCAATAGAGATTGTTTGTTTTTCTTAAAATAGATGGCCTGCTCATGATCTTTTTTTAAAACTTCATTAGGAATGGTTGATTGACTCCAAATTTGACCATGAGGATGTGAATTACTACATCCCATGACAGCTCCTTTATTTTCAAAAATCTGAACGTAGTTAATACCTTGATTTTTGCCTAAATCAAGGTATTCATGCTTCCAAACTTCAATTATTTTTTTGATTTGTGAAACATCTAGTTTAGCTAAGCTTTTGGAATGATCTGGACTGAAGCAAATCACTTTGCAAATACCTTGTTCACTTTGAGCTTTTAATAACCCTTGATTAAACTCAAATGACTTCGAGTCTTTTTGAAGAGCTGCAAAATCATTTACAAATACAAATACATCTTTATAGTCAGGGTTGACTTCCTTGTTAATTCGAGTATTGTTTGCACATAGGTAGCAAGTAGAATCATAGGAATGTTTTTTTTCTTCAAATACTTCTTCATTTTGTCCTTGCCAAGGTCTTTTGGATCGATGTGGTGATACTATAACCCATTCTCCAGTCAGAATATTAAATCTTTTATGAGAGTATTTTTGTATGTTTAAATTCATGATTATTTAATAAGACAAGTGCCTTTAGATAGTTTTATAGAATAAAAGGAACAATTTTTGTTGAATTCTTTTAAATATGCTTTTAAAGTTTCTTTTTTAAAATTCTTTACCTCACTTTTTTTAATTAAATTAATTGTACACCCGCCAAATCCACCTCCCATCATTCTAGCTCCAAGAATATACGGATTATCTTTTGTTTGGTCAACAAGAAAATCGAGTTCATCACAACTTACCTTATATAAGTTTTTTAAACCCTCATGAGATTGGTATAGTAAAAGCCCTATCATTTTTAAGTTTTTATTATTTATAGCTTTTACAGTTTCTTTAACTCTTTTATTTTCTTGAATCACGTAGAGTGCTTTTTTGTAATCCTCATTAGGAATCTTTTTTATCAATTTATTTAGATTGTTTTCTGTAGCATCTCTTAGAGCTCTTATTTTTAGAGATTTTGATATGTTTTCACAGACAATTCTTCTATTGTTGTAGGCACTTTCAGATAATTGATGTTTTACATTTGTATTGATAAGTATAAGTTTGTAATCATTTAAATCAATTTTAAATGAAATTGAATTAATTTTTCTACAATCTAATAGTAACACGCTTTTTTTTTCTCCAAACATACTTGAGTACTGATCCATAATACCACATTTCACACCAACATAATTATGTTCAGCTTTTTGTGATATTATAATCATTTTTCTTTTAGATAAACCTAAATTAAAGACTTCGTTTAGTGCAAATACAATACTATTTTCTAAAGCAGCAGAAGAAGACATTCCTGCCCCTTCTGGTATGTCTCCGGCAAAAACAAGATTAAAGTTTCCTAATTTTAAATCTAGTTTTAGAATTTCAAAAACAATTCCTAAAACATAGTTTTTCCATCCTCCGTTTTTTAAAGACTTAAGATTGTTTAATTTAAATTCATACGAATCAGATTTATTTAGTGCGATAGCCTTGCAAAAAGTAGAGTCACTTTTTTGAACGCCAGCAATAATCCCTTTATTAATAGCTGCTGGAAATACAAAACCCTCATTATAGTCTGTGTGTTCTCCTATAAGATTTATTCTTCCAGGTGAGAACACAAGAATTGGTTTCTTTTTAAATTGATTTAAAAAACTATCTTTTACTTCCTTAATTAATTTTTTATTCATTAGTAAGATGTAGTATTTTTAAAATTAATTTATTTAAAGCAAGATGTAAAGGTATAATAGTTCATTATACAATAGTGTTGATTAATTTAACCTCATATGATAATTTAATTTTTATCATATTTATTTAATGATTAAATTACTACTGATAATTAAGAAATTAATTTATTAAAACATGGATAAGTGTAACGACTCATCATTGGAGCTTTATGTTCCTTCTAATACCAACCCTTGGGATCTCTCAAAGATTAGATTCATATATAGAAGATTAGGTTTTGGTATTTCAAATGAAAAAGCTGAACTTCTACTTAATAAAACTCCAGAAGAATTAATTGATCAAATAATAGTTGAAGCAAAATCCTTGCCTTTAACATCTGCTCCAGTATGGGGTTTTTGGAATAATGCTGAGATTAATAATTCTGGTTACAATCAAGGTTATTATAAAAAATTATGGCAAAAACAGGCTTTTTTAAATTTTTTATCAGATGGATTCAGAGAGAGGCTTACTCTATTTTGGAGCAACCATTTCGTGACTGAATACTATGATTACAATCAATCACAATATTTATATCAATATCATTCAAGACTTCAACAATATTCATTAGGAAATTTTAAAGAATTTGTAAGTGCTATTGGATTAGAACCAGCTATGCTTAAGTATTTAAACGGTTACTCTAATAAAAAAAAAGCTCCAAACGAAAATTACGCAAGAGAGCTTTATGAATTATTTACTCTTGGAGAAGGAAATGGTTATACATCAACAGATATTACAGAGACATCAAGAGCGCTAACAGGATATAATAAATATTCAAATGGAAATGGAAGTGTTATTATTTTTAATCAAAACACCTTTGATAATGGAGAGAAAACTATTTTCGGAAAAACAGGTAATTGGGGTTATCAAGATGTAGTAGATACTTTGTTTCAAGAGAAAAAAGAATTAATTGCAAATTTTATTTGTGAAAAGTTATATAAATATTTTATAAGCCCGGTTTTAAACAAAGAAATTACATCTGAATTAGCATCAACTTTTATTTCGAATAACTTTGAATTAATTCCAGTTTACAATCAATTATTTAAAAGTGAACATTTTTTTGATTTAAAATCTTCTAATGTTTTAATTAAAAGTCCAATCGATTTATTTGTTTTCATTCAAAATGATTTTGAGTTTGTATTTCCTCAGAACTTTCAAAAAAATCATACTGATCATATGAGAGCTAGATGTATTGAGATGGGGCAAGAAATATTTAAACCTGTTGATGTAGCAGGTTGGCAAGAAAATCACGATTGGATTAGTACAGGGACTTTGCCTATGCGATGGGAATTCATTGATTATATTCTAAATAGACATTTGGCTGGAAATAAAGAACAATTTAGAACTTTTATCAAATCTCTTGTAGGCAATGACGAAAAGGATCCTAAAGTAATTGTAGATAAATTAAAAGAATATATGTTTTGTAAATATGATATTAAGGATGAGGAACGTATAGATGCTATTAATATTTTTAAAGGAGATATTCCTGACAACTATTTTGAAGATGGAACATGGACATTGGATTATGAAAATGTCCCAAATCAAGTTTTTAAATTGATGTCATATTTTATATCATTACCTGAGTTTCAATTAAAGTAAAAATGAAAAAAAAGGATTATTTAAGCTCGAAAAAGCATATAGCAGAGCACTCCAAGTGGGAAAGAAGAGGGTTTTTAAAAACCTTAGGGATTGCTGGTGCTGGAGCTATATCTTTTGGAAATAATTCCTTGTCAGTTTTAAATTCTAATTTCTTGACAAATGCTCTTACTGGCGCTCCCTCTGACAGGTCACTAGTATTGATTAGGTTAAAGGGAGGTAATGATGGGTTAAATACTATTGTTCCTTTATATGATTTTAATACTTATGTTAACAAAAGACCTAATATTCATATTCCTAAATCTAATTTGATTAAGCTAAATGATAATTATGCTATACCAAATCATATGAGTAATCTTGAATCTTTATGGAAAGACGGGAAAATGAAAGTTGTAAATGGAGTAGGTTATGAAAACTCTAATGGGTCTCATTTCAAATCATCAGATATATGGGCTAGTGCTACAAATAATACAGATATTTCTACGGGATGGCTAGGAAGATATTATGACGAAAAGTATTTAGATTATCTCACTAATCCACCTGAAAAACCTATTGCAATTCAAATAGGAAGTAGGGGTAATTTAATATTTAATGGAGATAAAACAACTTATGCCTTTGCGGTGTCTAGTCCAGAACGATTAAAAAAAGTTGCTGAAAACGGAACTTTGTTTGACACTAATAATTTACCAGATTGTACGCATGGAGATCAGATCGAGTTTCTTAGAAGAATTTCTAATGCTACTTTTAATTACGCATCAGTTATACATAATGCATATGATGAATCAGAAGATTTTAATCAATATGATGCTGAGAATAATTTAGACACGCAGCTTAGTTTAGTTTCAAGACTCATTAAGGGTGGGCTAGGTTCTAAAATTTATATGGTTTCTTTGGGGGGATTTGACACACATGGTAGCCAACCTGAAAAACATCAAAAGCTTTTAACCACTTTGTCAAATTCTGTTAAAGTGTTTTACGATGATTTAAGATATTATGGTTTAGATCAAAAAGTACTTTCATTAACTTTTTCAGAATTTGGAAGAAGAGTTGCTGAAAATGGTTCTGAGGGAACAGATCATGGAACAGCTGCACCTGTAATGTTGTTTGGCCCAGCTTTAAGAGGAAATGGATTTGTTGGTGATCATCCAAGCTTAAGCGATTTAAATAAAAGAGGAAATTTAAAATACACTTTAGATTTTAGATCAATCTATACTACAATATTAACGGACTGGTTATGTGGAGATAAGAATTTTATTAATAAAGCTATGTTAGGTAATGAATATTCGCTTTTAGGATTAGGAATTAACTGTAATGATGAGATAATAAACTATGATGATATAATTCCTTATCATGCTGCAATATATGGTTCAACTAAAGTAGAACTAAATTTGAGAATAAATCGAGACCATCATATTAAAATATATATTTATGATATCTTGGGGCGTAACCACGGACTGATTTATGATAATATACTTAGAAGAGGAACACATACATTTCCATTATCAATAAATTCAAAAATAAAATTAACGTCGGGTCAATATTTTTACAATATAAACGTTTTAGGGGGAAAAGATCTAAATAAATCTTTTGTAGTTAGATAATTTTTGTGATTTTAAATTAAAAAATTATTAATTATACAGTGAATTTAATTATTGCATTCACCCATTTCAAAATCAATAACACCAACTTTAATAGCATAACATTCGTTAGAATATGTTTTGTTATTACAGCCACAAACTGGCTCATATTCTTCAGTACAGATTGTGTCTGGATCTATTAGGTCTTCTCTTATACAACTATGAACTTGTTCACTACTTGAACAGGAAGAAATAATAATTAAACAAATAATTAAATAAAATAATTTATTCATAACCCTAAATTAATTAATTTTAATCCATTTGGAACCATTGGATAGGTCATTTCTTTTAAAATAGCTACCATCTCATCTCTTTTAGGATGTGTTTGGTTATATAATAAATTATTCCACTCTTTTGGATCAGAACTATTGTTGTATAGCTCTTCTTCTCCAGTGTTGTAAATAATATATCTCCAATCTTTAGTTCTTACAGAATAATGATGATTTGATGGAATTTCAGCATTTTTATCAGATGAATATACAACGCTTAATCCTGCTTTTGGCCCAGTCCAATTGATTGTATTAGGATCTTCTAAAAATGGTTTTAGACTATGACCATCTAATGGCTTTCCAAATTCATTTTTTGTTGTATTATTATCAATTCCTGTTAAATCCAATAGAGTAGGGTAAATATCAATTAAAGAAACTGGATGTTCTACTGTTGAACCAGGTTTTGTTAGTTCTGGAACTCTAATGGTCATTGGGACTCTTGTACTTTCCTCCCAAAGGGAATTTTTATAAACATGATCTTTTTCACCCATTGTCCACCCGTGGTCGCTAACTAAAACAACTATAGTATTTTCTTTTAATTTACTATTGTTTATGGCTTTCATTACTTGTCCAACATTATCATCAACTGCTGAAATACATGCTAAATATGCTTGAGTAAATCTTTTTAAACCCTCTTTAGAATCTTCGTAAGAGCTTACTAAATTTTTAAACATCTCAATAGATCTTACACTTCTTCCAGGCGTTTCAAACTGACTTACTTTATGTAGATAAGTATCTTCTTTATCGTTTTCTTTAATATTTGCAAGTTCAACTTCATCAAGAGGATACATGTCAAAATATTTTTGGGGAACAATAAGAGGAGTATGAGGCCTTAAAAACCCAACTGCGAGAAAAAAAGGTTTATCATCATCAGATTTAGATAATTCTGTTAACCTGTTTTCAGCCCATTGAGCATTGATTTCATCGGGGGTTAGATCTCTATCATGTTCTGAATTATATTTGAACTCTTTATAAGCTCTAGACCCCCCATAAGCCCATGAAATTTCTTCTCCATCTATTTTTAATCCATTTACATTCTTTAATGGACCATAAGATCCATCAATTTGACCTCCTGCCATATTCAACCCATCCAATACCTTATTTACTCGATATGGCTTTGGCACATCAGGATGAGAAATTCCTCTTTTGCCTTTTTTATGTTCACCTTTATAAGCAACTGGTCCATAATCAGCTGCATGCTCAAATTCATTCCACATATCTAACTTGTTTACATGCATAATCTTACCACTTCCAATTACATTATATCCATTTTCTTTAAATTTTTCCATAATGGTTTTAGTATTTGCTAGCACTTTATTTTTCAGCCAAGACTTTTGCCAAAAATTAGATGAATTATGAGGATATACACCTGTCATCATACTTGATCTTGAAGGTCCACACATAGGGTCATTAGAGTATGCGTTTTTAAATTTAACACCAGAACTTGTTAGTGCTTTGATATTTGGAGTTATTGCTTGAGGATGACCGTTGAACTCTTCAGGATAATCATTTAAATCATCAATCATAATTAGTACAATGTTAGGAGAAGTTATTTTACTTTTATTACACCCTAGAAAAAGGAAAACAATGAATAATGAAAAAAATGAAAAAATTAATTTATTTTTCATAATATAAGTGGTTTTCTACTAAATTAGTTTATTTAATTTTCTTCTGTATAGGTTAAATTAAGCAAAATATTGATTTATTTGCCCCCCTTATAAGATGTAATTTTATCATTAATACAGGTTTTTAATTATCAGGATTTTAGTTATTAATTGTGATTTCTATTTTTAATAACTCATCCAATTTAAGATAGTTTTACTACATTTAGTTTCTTAATAATCATATTATTATAAAACTCATGAAACATTTTATTCTTATAATATTAACTATTGGATTTTGGACCTTTAGCTTTAGTCAAGAATCCGAAAATAATACCACACCTTTACCTAATTACAGGTTAGCGGCTAAATATTCCCCTAAACAGTTAGCTAAATTAGTTCATTCGACATCTGTAAGACCTCATTGGTTAAAAAATGGAAATCGTTTTTGGTATCAATACAAGACCACTGAGGATGTGAATTATTACTTAGTTGATGCAGATAAAAAGAGCAAAACGCCATTGTTTAATAATGAAAAAATGGCTAAGTGGCTTACAGAAATAACAAAGGACCCCTATGATGCTAAGCACTTACCTAAATTAGATCTGAAGTTTGTTAATAAAGAAACTGCTATACGTTTTAGGATCACTTCTACAGAAGAAATTCTAGCAGAAGAGGATATAAAACAAACTAAGAACGACTCTACTGATATTAAGAAAAAGAGTAAAAAACCCAAAATGGAAAAAAAAACTTACCATCTTGAATATAAAATAGGAGGGAGTGGTCTTAGAATTGTAGATACTAAAAAGAAATTAAAAGAAGACTGGAAAAAGTGGGCTACTATTGCACCTGATAGTTCCATTGTGGTGTTCTCTAAATATTATAATTTATATTGGATGGATAAGGACAATTTTTTGAAAGCTGTCAAAAATGAGAAAGACAGCACTATTGTAGAGAATCAATGGACTTCAGATGGAGTTAAAAATTACAGTTACGGCGGAAGTTCTAGAGGAGAAAATAATGAGTCTGAAATAAAAAACAAGGACAATAGAAAAAGTGCTAGAGTAGTATGGTCTCACGATTCTAAGAAATTTGTTTATCAAAGATCGGATACTAGAATGTTAAAAGACTTATGGGTAATTAACTCTGTTGCTGAAAAACGCCCTACATTAGAAACCTATAAATATCATATGCCAGGAGAGCAAGAATATGCATCTTCTGAAATTTTAATTTTTGATGTTCCATCAAAAGAGATAACTAAAGTAGCATTAGATACAACCAAACAAATTAATTTAAGCGTCTATAGATCTCCTAGAAAGTTATCCAATGCAGATGATGATTTTCAACCATCTACACTTCTTTCTAAAAAAGATAAAATATACTTTAGCACTATTAGTAGAGATCGTAAAAAATTAGATATTAATGTTGCAGATATCAATACTGGAAAAGTAAAAGTACTTATTGAAGAGCGTTTCAATACTTATATAGAACAACGAAATTTAGTATTGTTTAATAATGAGCAGGAAATGATTCATTGGTCTGAACGAGATGGTTGGGCACATTTTTATTTATATGATTCTTTTGGTAGATTAAAGAATCAGATTTCATCTGGATCTTACCATGCTAATAGCTTTGTCAATATTGACGAGAATAAACGAGTATTGTTTTTTACAGCGAATGGCGTTGATAATACTAAAGATCCTTATTACGAACACTTATATAGTATTAATATTAACGGAACTGGATTACGAAACTTGAATTCAGGTAATTTCACAAGTTCAACAAGTATGTCAGATTCTAACAAATACTTTGTGAGTAATTTTTCAAGAGTTAATATGACTCCAAAATCAGAATTAAGAACAAATACTGGAGCATTGGTATTATCGCTTGAAAAAGCAGACTTATCGCAACTTATGTCTACGGGATATAAGTTTCCAGAACCTTTTAAAATGAAGGCAGATGATGGGTTTACAGATATATATGGTGTGATTTACCACCCATATGATTTTGATAAAAACAAAAAGTATCCATTAATTGAGTATGTCTATCCAGGACCTCAAACTGAAGCAGTTTCTAAGAATTTTTCTTTTAGAATGAATAGAACGGATCGTTTAGCTCAACTTGGATTTATTGTAGTGACATTAGGGAATAGGGGCGGGCACCCAGCTCGTTCTAAGTGGTATCATAATTATGGATATGGAAACCTTAGAGATTACGGTTTAGCAGATAAAAAAAGAATAGCAGAACAATTGGCTGATAAATATTCTTATATAAATTTAGATAAAGTGGGTATTTTTGGCCACTCTGGTGGTGGTTTTATGTCTACTGCTGCAATGTTAGTTTATCCTGATTTTTTTAAAGTAGCAGTTTCATCTTCTGGTAATCATGATAATACCATGTATAATAGTTGGTGGAGTGAAACACACCATGGGGTAATGGAAGAAATAGGAGAAGATGGGAATTTAAATTATAACTATCAAATTGATGTAAACCAAAGTTTAGCAAGTAAACTTAAAGGAAATTTAATGCTATCTACAGGAGATGTTGATAATAACGTACATCCAGGTGCAACAATAAGGATGGCACATGCTCTTATTAAAGCAAATAAACGTTTTGAATTCCTGCTTTTACCTTCTCAAAGGCATGGCTACGGAGAAATGACTGAATATTTCTTTTGGAAAAAAGCAGACTACTTTAGTAAGCACTTATTGGGTAAAGAAAATACAGAAGTAGATGTTTTAGAAATGAATAGAGATTTCCCGAATAAAAAATAAACGACATTAAATAAGAGGGAATGGAGTCTTAATATTAATAAATTCATATTGATTTATTAAAACTGTTTATAAAATGATATTTGGGTTATGGTAATAATAAAGAACAAGATATTTCTATTTTTTTTAATTATAATTTTATGTTTTTCAACTAAAACATTTGCTAGTAAAGATAATTATCCAAAAAATCCTAAAATAGATGCTATAAATTATGCTTTTAATATAGAATTGTCGGATAAATCTGATCAGATTATTTGTGAAGTTATTATTGATATTAGGTTTTTAGGATCAGGTGTAAAGAAATTACGATTAGATTTAATAAACGCCTCTAGTAAATTAGAAAATAAAGGAATGATTGTTAGCGAGGTTTCTTCTGATGGTAAAGCATTAAGTTTTTCTCATAAGAATAACGAACTTTTAATAGACTTACCTGAACCATCCTCATTAAATCAATTTTCTAAATTTAAAGTTAAGTACAAAGGAATTCCACAAAGCGGCTTGATAATTGGTGAAAATAAATATGGAGACCGCACTTTTTTTAGTGATAATTGGCCAAACTTAACTCGTCATTGGCTTGCCACTATTGATCACCCTTATGATAAAGCTATGTGTGAATTTATAGTTATAGCACCTGATCATTATCAAATTGTATCAAATGGTCTTAAAGTTGAAGAAAGTAATTTTGATAACAATAAACGGATAACCCATTGGAAGCAGTCGGTTCCAATTGCTACATGGTTATTTGTTTTAGGTGCTGCTGATTTTGCAGTTCAATATGTCGATGAATTTGATGGGAAATCAATTCAAACTTGGGTGTTTAAACAAGATAGAGATGCTGGATTTTATGATTTTGCAGAACCAACAAAAAAAGTTTTAGAATTTTACAGTAATTATATTGGACCATTTTCATATGAAAAACTAGCCAACATACAATCCAACAGCGTAGGTGGAGGTATGGAAGCTGCTTCAGCAATTTTTTATAGCGATAAATCTGTTGTAGGTGATCGTAATAAACGTTGGAGGAATGTGGTTATTCACGAAATTGCTCATCAATGGTTTGGCAATTCAGTTACAGAATATGATTGGGATGATGTTTGGCTAAGTGAAGGATTTGCTACGTATTTCACTTTGTTATTTATTGAGAATGAGTATGGGAGAAACGAATTTATTAAAGGACTTGAATCAAGTCAAAAGAGAGTAGATTCATTTTATAATAAAAATCCAAATTATCAAATTGTTCATGATAATTTGAAGAATATGAAAAACGTTACAAGTTCACAAACTTATCAAAAGGGCAGTTGGGTTTTACACATGCTTCGGGGTGTTTTAGGCACTGAAATTTTTTGGAAAGGAATTAGAGCTTATTATAAAAAATATAAAGATTTAAATGCAACAACATCTGATTTTAGAAAAATAATGGAGGATGTTTCAAACAAAGATTTAAGTTTGTTTTTTGATCAATGGTTATATAAACCAGGAATTCTAAAACTAAAAGGAAATTGGTGTTATGACAATAATAAAAATCAGCTAATCATTGACTTATATCAGATTCAAACTGATGATAGTTTATTTGAAATGCCAATTGAAATAGGAATTGTTTATGAAACCAATATAGATCATATAGAATTAATTAAAATAAAAACAAAATCAAATTTTTTTGTAATTAATGTAGACAAGGAACCAAAGAATGTTATTCTTGATCCAAATTATTGGGTTTTAATGAATAAAGATTTTAAAAAGAAATATTAAATCCGCGAAACTAACTAATCTGTATTTTAATAAACTATGTTATTATGAACCTTAGGCTTTTCTTAAGTATTCTTTTTATTTATATAGGAACTTACTCTTATACTCAGCAATTAAAACTTGATAAGGGACCTGAAGATTATCAGTTGTTTGCACGTGATAAAAATGATAAAGCAACCGTTCTTTTTTCTGGTAGTGTAACTGATGATGCTAAATTTAATGAATTAAGATTGAAAGTATATAAAGATGGAGTTTTATATGATAATAAATCTGTTAAAATTGAAAATAGAGAGTTTAAGTTTTCTTCAATAATTCAGGCTGGTTTATTTCAGTATAGATTTGAATTGTATCATCAAATAGAAAGCGTAGAGAAACTTTCTTTTATTGCAGATAACGTAGTTTGTGGCGATGCTTACATTATTACTGGTCAATCTAATTCACATGCAAGTAGTAATAAATCATCTTATACTAGTCCTTTTTGTAGGAGTTTTGGCGTAAAAACTGGTTATGAAAAATACACTGATGAGGATAAAAAAATTAGATGGGGTTTAGCAACTGGGAATTGCATTAAATGTAAAGGAGATGGTTGGGAAAAAGGTTTTGCTGGAGGTTGGTTTGTAAAAAATCCATATGGAGTAGGAGTTTGGGGAATGGAATTGGCACAACTTTTAGTAGAGAAATATAAGATTCCTGTACATATTTCACACATTAAGTGTTTAGGAAGAGATGTTTGGCATCAAAGTGATTCAATTATTAAATTAATAGAATTTTATAGAAATAAAGGTTTAAGTATCACCGCAAATCAATACCCTTATGATGCATCAGCAACTAGTTTGAAAGGTGCAGTTGTTCCTAGATGGGCTGAAAGTGGAGGTAAAGATTCTTTGTTTATTCGTTTTAATAACAACAAACTAAAATTAAGAATT